>Ga0210040_10001285_pt1 | contig 38408 bp, 33 predicted proteins | sample CryGeyCG12114_NA_FD_185462 | JGI IMG/M metagenome (GOLD analysis project Ga0210040, IMG submission 185462) | Groundwater microbial communities from aquifer - Crystal Geyser CG19_WC_8/21/14_NA (SPAdes) (version 2) | ecosystem: Environmental > Aquatic > Deep subsurface > Groundwater | place: USA... | reverse complement strand
ATTTCCTACTTTTGCATAATCTCAAGGTGTGCAAAATTTGAAGTCAATCGGTTGATGCGTTCGAAAGTTATCGTGGATACACCGAAAAAAATTGTCACTATCCCATAAGCCCTGTACCGGGCTAAAAACGAATACCTTTGTTGACTGGCTGACTGACTAACTGACTGACTTGTTTATATACTTTTACACCGATCAGATTACTTTATTACCTTTGCCACAAATTTTTGTAGAGCATCATATCATGTGCCAAGAGTGGTTATTATTGCTATTATTATTTAGACTGCCATTAAAACGTATGGTGGCACATTTATGTTTTGGTGGGAACTGGAGCGACATATTGCAAACATTATGCCATGATTGGGATTCTTAAACTAGTAGCTGGTTTCAAAGGATACGATGGCTATATAGTTAGTCCACCGCAAATATGCAAAGGAACAATATGACGAGCCTTACGTTTTTCGTATTGAACAATCTAGTTATTAATTTATTACAAATGCAATCAATTGAGTCGTCACGATTTTCTAGAAAATATAATAACTTTATTTAGTTCTCATTGTCATGAAATGATCTGTATGATTGTGTGCATTCTACGGAGATTTTTGTGATTGAAATCAGATGCTGAGCATAATACTACCTGATTCTAGCTTGAAGCAATGATCGAGTTAAATCGACATGTTTTTTGAATTCAGTGTGTAGCGTATGGCACCGGCATTCGACTCGACACCATTCATTTTAACTACTATGAGTTATTGTTAACCTAATTCTGTTTTCAAATCCGAAATGCTTATAATGAACATCAGATTGGCATCATAGCATAGTTTTAGATACGTATTGAATCTTGTATCATAGCATAATCCTGAATTCTGAATTGCAAACTGGAATATGTTACTAACTGATGTTTTACACGTTCTTTTCACATGACTCCAAGTGGTGCAGTTTGGCACTATTCATCCATTTTTCATTAAAATGTGTTTGCATGCATTGTGTATTGCGTAGTTTAACCATATCTAAATTGTCCTGTAGCACCTGCATCCTTGGAAATGGTGAATATGAAAAAATCACGGGTCCCCGTAAGACTTGAATATTTTCTCATTTCCTGTGGTTTCCATCATTTACACAGCAGACATTTTTAATTCTCGTCAAAATACACAACAAGAGATTCCATACTTGGAAATGTATTTCCAAAAAAGACCTTGGAGCTTGTCAGGTGTGTGGTATTTCTATCTATGTCTGTGTCTATTTAATTGAAATTTAGTCACAACATTTATAATGCACGAATTCAGTTCAACATTATTCTTGTTAATCAAACTAAAATTGAGCTAATTTTACCAATCAGACAGAAAAGGGCAACTTTAGCTAAGGAACCAAATGTGCGAGCGTGCCACTAGCTACCATTCGCCACATTTTCAACGCACTCACTTCACTTACAGTTTTACGATGTTTTTTCTATCTCATGTTAATGTGCATTTCCTGTTGATGTAGTTTAATTTTGGATCACTAAACTTCAAGTTGCTTATTACTCTTGTTTTTTATTCTTTTGGGAAGTTTCAACAGCTTCTCACGTTTCTTTGTGGTGGTACTGGAACTAAACTTCAACCGTTTTACATGGCTAATTTAAAGAGTGGAAAAAAATGTTCCAGCTTGCTTCATTCATTCGATATTTGACAGCATGCTGCTCCATCGCTGTAAATACATTAAGCATGTTTAGTAAAATGAGTAGTGTACAGCCGTTCCGGTATAAGGGCCAGCTATAAAACGTCACTGTAGTTTCTGTCCAAAAGAGATGCTGCAACACAATTTTTTGCTCGTCTTTTTCTTTGCGGGCGGATAGTATAAGTAAGTAAGAAATGAAGTGCAGTGTTATGATCATCTTCCCATATCTCTATGTAATATATGAGGAGAAGAAAACAAGATGTTGATAGAATTTGCTTCGCTCATCAGGAAAAAGTGTGGGAAACAAAGTGGACCAAAGAAAACAGGGAAATAATAATATGTGTAATCTTTTTTCTTCAAAAACACATTATGTAGTATGTTTTCCCATGATAAGCACAAGCACAGGTATTAAATTGTACATGTGCGACAAGTTTTTGTGTTTTTTCTTTCGTTGTTGAGTTGAGACGAAACCCTATGATGATCATGGGAAAATATTGCTACAATACAAAATGCTTAGTTTGTTCTCAGAAAATTGCAGTTGCAATAACTTGTGTTTTTTAGACTTGCTCACTATTTTCATGAAAAAAATTGTAATCGTTTTGTTTTCTGGCTATAAGCTTGTTCTAATATTGTAGCCTGTAGTTATAGTTTGCAATATTGATGGGTCACAATGTTGCAATCGGTATTCACTCTAGTTCTTATAGAGCTGTTAATTTCTACCATATTTTAAAAGTTCAAACGGGTTTCACTTGTTTGGTGAAAAAAGTATACATCTGTGTCGCCACTTTAGTTATTAAGGTGGTAACAATAAATCTTGCGTTTGGTAAAACGATGTTTACAAATTCAACTTTAGAACTTTCCATTCCTACTTGTTCCCAGAAGCCTTACTGACTGTACTGCTGTATTAATTGATCAATAAATTGGGCAAAACTTTTTGACTGTACATAATCTGCCACATGATTTATATTAGGATCTTACAAATGTTCACAGACAAGGTCACAGATAACAAACCAAATGTTGTTGTATAGTGTGTGCGAATTATTTACGAAAAAATTGCTCCCAACTCTTTGTTTCATTCGTAAATATCATTGCTTATAGTAATCAAAAGTCTCAGTTTCTCTTAAATGGTTGCTTTATGTGTGGCAATCACTTGAGGGAGTAATACAAGTGCACATTACGTCTTCGTTGTCACCTAAAGGATTCCGCAAGCTCTCATTATCATGATGGTGTCAAAACACCTACTAATTATGATACATCAAAGCTTATCTGTGACAACTGCCGAAACCTGTCTGAACTCCCAAAAAAGGAAGGCATGATGAAGTAAACATTTGGCTGTAGAGCTCATTAATTTTTCACTGGACTTGGTAACTTTATCCAATGCATAATATGACTAAAATTCTCTTAAACGGATTATAAGGGCCTTGATTATGCTTTATTTGGTAAAAAAATGTCCACGTTGTGTGGACACGATTAACATGACAATTTAATGTCATTATACGATTACGTTCCTCATTAAAATAATGATCTTCAATTTGAACATGTTTAGCAATTATCATGCGTTTCGGTGAACAAAAACTATTGAAAGTTATTTTGGATCTAACGAAATTATACTACAAAAACTCACGCACTATAAGCTGGAAATTGAAGCTAGTTACCTCAGTAGCTATGTTTGATTAAAAACGAAGGCTTGTTTGCCTAAATCAACCTCATAATTATTAACGTATTGCATTATGAAATAAAGTTGGCAAAAAAGTGCCAAAAACTGGTCTCATGAGATCGGATTGTAATGAATAGTGATTTGTATTCACTCAAATTTGCTAACCATAACCACTAAGTAGAGACTAAGTTCATGTTTGAGAACAAGGGAACAGCAAATTGAAACTAAGAGTTTTCTCCAATGTTCTTCTAATTTGCTTAACCCTTATTTACTTTACTGCGTGCATATCACATAGTTTAGGTGGAACGAGTTCCTGTTATTGCACAAATTTCTTCTAGTTAATTTGTTCACGCATGTACCGTTGTAAACCATACGAACTAACTAAAAGAAGTTATGATTTTGAAGAGTATATTATTGAAATTACATGTTGTAATTTTTTCTGGAGCGTTTCCAATGACGCGGAAATTAAAAGTGACGTAAATTAGAGTGATCGTATCAATAAAACTACTGTTGTGATCTTTACTATGTAATTACTGGTAGCTTGTTATGGGTCTACGGGTGATGTTTACAAGCAGCAACGGTTCTGTGTTGAGCAAATGAATAATTCCGGTTTCATAAATCTTGCAAACATTACGGGTTTTTCAGAACCAAATTTGAACCTTATCTCGTTTGCAATCAAATAAATCTAGCGAATTCCATCACCCTTTTCCTGCTTATTAAACTGCACTCCACCCTTCTTTACCTTTTTCAAAGAAGCCTCATCAAATCCAAATGTTTGTGTGGGCGCAGTGATTATTTAATTGGTTTTGCAATTTGGAATCTATCATTTTCCTATCCATAAGCTCATCTTGATTGAAAAAATTCTGCAACGATATTCCAATAGGTTTTGAGGTTTTTAATCATTGTTAGTTGATGTGAGTTAAGACATAGCGTGAGACATCAAATACAATTCTGCCTCATAAAGAATAATAATTCGGAAGAGCACGCTTAATTTGGCTATCTTGATTCTTTTTTGCAAACGTGTGACTGTGTAATTTTTACTTTTCGTGTCTCGATGACAGATACCATTTGTTGCACCCATATTGCGAAAAAATAGAAGTAATTTAATGGGTGTAGTTCACTGTGGGCTGTCACCTATGACTTCAATAACAATAGTAATAATTATTATTCTTTCTTACTGCCACTTTGTAGTTACATGCCCACAAGTGAGAAAAAATAAGTTGAATCGTATTGATACATGCGAAATCTATTGCTAATTATGACTATAATGACTAAATTTTTCGCAACTAACTCAAGTGCCAGATATTTAATGAACGAATCCTCATCCATATAGTGAAATTCGAGCTTGAAATTCATTTCACTCAAGGAAGTAGACTTTACTAATGATAAAATTACATCCATACCAAATATGTACCAACTAACAAACCAGCGGTACGAATCTGTATCTGAAAGTGAAATGCTTGTCTGTGTATGAGAACTAAATGATGTTGAACCAAAAAATAAATTGGAGTGACCGGTTGTTATAAATTACTTACTATTATCATTTTAAATCTTGATTACTTGTTCGGTTTTCTGTTCTAACTACACTTGCCTTCTTAAGTGATACGCCATAGAATCAAGTCTCATATCTGAAACACAAGATTCACTTTACTCCCAACAGCGTCAAGCACTTAAAGCAATTTTCCCCATGATTTGCTCAAAAACGTGTTGACATGCAGAAAATCATGGTTTTGACCTATAGGACAGGCTTAATTCTCACATAAAACGCCAATTACTGTCATTACAATAGAGTATTCGAAACTTCTTCATTCTATTAGACAAACTCGATCTGTAAACTCCCACCGTGAATGATGTTATCATTACCGTTCCTCTTCCTACAGTTACAACTTAAATACAATGCTCAGGTCTCTAAAAAAACTATTATGCGAGTCGTTGCGTGCCCTGATGCATGCACACCGTGAAAGTCGTGAGTAACAATGATTGATTCTTTTCAGCTAATTACATATTTCTTCACATGATCCTTCACTCAAGCACTTCATGTATCGGTGCACCGAATTGGAGCCCCATATGAGAAATAGTCACTAACTAACGGCTCCAATGAAGATATACTGCCAACCACTATCCCATAACCTCAACAATAAGTCATCATCTGGTATCATTCATATGCAATCAATGAAGCGGGAAAACCGGTATAGTAAACGAGACCACAAAGGCTCATAATATTTTTCTTCATTGAACGTTTTCGTGCTGTACGTTACACATGCATGCAAAGAGGCTTTGTTACATTGAAATTAAGAACGCGCAATTTAAGTTACCCACTAACATGGTGCCAGAATAACTAACTAACTAACTAACAATAGAGAAATAAGGTGAATCAAAAGTTGAATTTTTTTGTCAATTTTACAATGGGCTCAAGAATTTTTGAGACGCCGAAAATAAGAAATGTGTCAATCTTTTGCTCCACTTTAGTAAAACAAAGGTGAACAGTATATGCAGCTATCAATGTGTCCATAGAAAGCGAGAAAAGAGCATTCATAAAACTGGGTTGGACACGGTATTCATAATTTAATTCATGTATAGTTGCCGTTTTTCAGCGTGACAGATAAAGTTGACAAGAAAATCAGGGGGCATGTTTCTGCTCATGCTTGTAGTGGAATATGACATTAAAATTTAAAATATACTTTTAGTTAGTCAATTTGTCAACTACTTGAACTTTCGTAAAAATATTGACAAAATTGATTCATTATTTGAAAAAGATAAAAGATATTTTCCTACATGATGAGTATAAGTTAAATATATTAGGTACACACTTATTTATAAAATAAATAGACGCATATTATTGTTGACTGTAACAATGGCAGACGGTTAAACGGCGTGCCAGCATTTGCTAAAGTAAGAGTTTTGCGTTAATTTTTTGTGTCAACTCTCTGTGTGAGTGTTTATAATTTTTCAAGGGTGAAATGCAAACGAGATGGTTTTAGGTTGCCATTATTAACTTAATGGCGTGCTTCCACCGAGACAGAGATAACAATCATTTTGGCATGCTCTAAATATGTTGTTGACAAGTACAGCCAACATTGAAAGTGTGGATTGCACATTGTGATTGAAATAAGAATGTCATTTTCCCTCTTCCGTCACATTGGTTGGCTTCAGCGTGGGTTGTTTGGTTTCAATAAATGTGGTTACTACTTAAATATGCAAAGTAAAAGTGGAATACTAAAAAATTCCTATCATCATGGTTAGTGGAATTATAAGCATGTCACATGCATTGTCCATAAAGGTTAGCAATGTTTTAACTTGTTTTGGTTTGCATACTCAATTTCTATTCCGAATTAAGAGACGCATTATCCATCCACATTGTTTTTGCATCAGAAATTTTCAAGTTTTTAGGAGTAAGTGACCTTATCAGATTGTGAGAAAAAGGAACATGGTTTAATTGCATCGTTTTGTAAGCAAATCACTACACAAACAATTCAATTTACATAATAACAATACAAGGCTTCTATACACAACAAGAGAGACCCACCCATATGAAGATACTTTATAGATGCCAGTATTTTGTGCAATGCAATTTGTTTTCTGCGTTCCTGTTCTCACAATTGTGGTGAGGATTTAAACATCATGTAATGTAGATTCTATGGCAGCTTGATGATAGGTGTGTAAGTTAAGAGGTCATATAAACTTGTTAATTACTTTTGTTTTGCCCCTGCCGATGTGAAAATTGAATATGCCTAGTTGGCACTATGTGATGTTATGACCATAACAGTGGCGTTGCATTGTTTTCCGGGTGAGACGTGACATGTATTTGGCTGGATGTCTAATCTTGACTCAATGTTTAAAAATGCTTTGTGTTGATGACCAAGCAACATTGTTGAAAGGGGCGGCTGACTTTTCCAGGCATTCAACTTAATTTAACTGCATTTAAGATGAACATGTTACTGAAACAGTCGTTAGCATATAATTTTTAGCAAAGCTAAACCTTAAATTTTCTATGCAAACCAATTCAGTTCGAGCTACATAGGAATACAACTAGCTCATTATGCTCATTATTTTTTATTTCCAGTTGCAAACAATAAGTCTTGTTTTCTACATTTTTTCAAAAATGGCTAACATCGTTCACTTAATATTGTAAGATACTGTTGACAGAATCGCTCAAATAGATAAAGTAAAAATAATGCATCAACAAGTGAACGGAATCGACCATAAGCTTTTAGTCGACAACATGAAACATAGATGGCAGTCAGTACAAAGTATAACTGTGAGCAATAGTTGATGCCTAATTAGCTAACTATGAGTGAATGTTTAATTAGACAAATTGAATAACAACTTAATAATACTCTTTTTTCGAATACTTGACTGAGGGGCACATTTAAATAGATCTTCGTTTTCTTCTAGCTTCAGCAGATTGAGCGACTGCTGGAGGTGCATCTGTAGGAATGCCAACAGATTCCAATTCTTCTGCTTCTTTCAGCGCTTTGTTGATATCAGCGTTTTCAGGCACTTCTGAGTCAGCCATTTTTGTATTGCTTAATCCAAGTTCCAAAGCTTGTTTCTCCTTTTCATCCACATTGATTCCTTGTTCCAAAATGAATTTCACGAACAATGCTCTCCAGATGACAGGTTTTTCTGCCTGCATATAGGAAACAATTCGCTCAATCTTCTTTTCTTGGATTGGAGTACATTTTGGACATTCGCCGAGCAAAACTGGGGCCACTCTGGGTTTTAACCTTTAATTTAAAGAAAAGAACATGCTTTTATTAATTTTATTGATGCCATATAATACAGTTACCAATTTTATTTGCAAAAAATGTGTTTTAAATTTACCATCTCCCCACAATATCACAAGGGATTTCGTCAAACAAGCATTTCACCTGGAAATTTAGTAACCGCTCGTTTTTTATGTAGGCCTCAACATCTACGTTATCTAATTCAGGTTGAAGACGGATGGGATAGTCCCTTGCGAAACTGACGGCCACAATGGCACATAAAGCCAAAATCACTTTCAACATGTTTGCTATCAGTGAGTGGACGGAAATCGAACAAGAATTGAAAGTGTAATGAGGTTGATTATTAAAAATGTGTTTCTTGTACTATACTTGTTCTGCAAGTGTCGTGGGCAAAAAGGTGCGCTCTTTATATATACGGCTTCTTGGGTGCATTTTTTGTGACCCTCATTTGTATATATAATGCTGTCAATCAAAATTGTTCGCATGTTGGTTTTTTGTGCAAGTCTTTTGGTAAGAGAAGATGAGTACAGAACAGTGGGTTGGATGGATACATACACTGGATACGACGGGTGCTTAAGAATGTTGGAGTGAGGATGCTGGATAATGTTGACATGCTATCAGATACAATCATTATAATGGCATGCTGTTTCTGATTGTACTAAATGAGCAAATACTTTAATTTTTTATGTGATGAGTATTAAGATGGCTATTTCAAGGTTTTTCAGGACATCAGGTCGCTCCAAGCTAAGAAAAAATAAGAGAGTACAAAAAAAAGTTCGCTTGCAAGTTGTACAATGTTAAAATAATTGTTAATTATTGTTAATGACTGATATTTTAATAAAACTTGTTCTTTTGCGTTGATTTTCCATTAAATTCCGAAGCGGGAATTGTTGCGCTGAGCGTTCCCTTAGACAAACATAGAATGAAATGACGGAGCATTTATGAGTTTTCTGTGCAAAAGATTGATGAGATCGATTTTATTAAAACAATAGCTGTCAATCCGAATAGAACACGATTCTTATTGCTATTTTTACACACTGACCGATTATTCATCACCCAACAAGCATACTGAGGGGCATGATATATTATCAGTCGGTTGTCCAGTATATAAATTTACGTGCAAAATAAATTGCGGGTAGTGTACTCTGGTATTAAAACTCTTCCAGCAACGAGGTTTTTTTGTTGAGTCAGTTGGCATTTGTGCTCTCTCTCTGCATAGTTATCTAATAGTTCGTTACAGTATTAATATTGAGTTGTTTATTCCTCCAGGTGGTATTAGCACCCTGCAAATTTTTTTCTGTCCGTGGAAAAATTTGCTATTGTTTTTATTCAATGCATGCTTACCTAACTATTTATTGTCTAATGTGTTTTAGAGTGCCATTGTTGTTAGCGCGGGTAGGCGTATAGCCAAGCGCTTATGACATTAATGATCCGAAAATGGTGTATGTGCAATGAAAGCCGTAAAATTAATCCGATCATTTTTAAATCTTTTGTAGTGGTACCTTGGACTTCAACAATGGTTGCTGTTGTTTGTGGAGTTGGTCGCATAATGAAATCTTTAATTCAACGCAATGTTAGCGGAAGGAAGTGGATTACAAATAATTTTACTCACAGATTAATGCCCAAAAAATGCTGCTGCTTAAACCATACGCAAAACTCTCGAAAATTTCCAGGTTGCAAACTTCAGGACTAATGAACAGAGCTTATGTCACTTTATTTTTTGTGACTGTGAATTTGTGACATGTAATATATCTTTAAAAGTAGCGCTTCACACAATAAACGATGTTTTTTAAACAAAAATTTAATACGCACATATGGATGGAACATTGCCCTGGCTTTCTGAATATTATATTTTTTCTCAAAATTTTCAACTGCCCACGCATCTATAGTTAGGCGTTTTCCACACGAATACGGATCATTAAGCATCCATCTGCTTGGATTGCAAGTAAAATTCCATGTTGACTTTAAAATTCATACAAGTTCCTAATTTTTTAATTTTTTAGCTGTCAGCAAAACACAATAAAAAATATTGGTTCATGGCTATGGATACGGTTATCAGCGTAGCTTGTAATGTATATAGTTGCTCAGTTTTCACTAGTAGTAGGTAGTGGTAAAAAATTATTTGCGAAAGCAAAGTTTCCTATTTGTGTTAGTTAATTGCGCAGATCCGCGCTATGTATTCTGCGTGCAAGGTTTTGCAGGATTTTTTTTGGGGTTTCCCATATTTATTGATTCGAGATTACTCTGCATTTATGAAAGAATGGAACAAAAAATTCAAATTAACGCGTCAAGCACGCAATTAAACCTCTCGTTAAATATGGGCCTGAAACTAATTAATGCAAAACAGCAGGTTACAAGACTACTGCATCGGATAATATTATATCACGAAAATTTCAGTCATTTATACAATAAATACGGCCACAAGACAAAAACATGAATTAATAAATATGCAACGCACATTGAAATCACGCAATATTAAATTATGAGGGGATTGCTATTCCAGATTCCGTCAAAAATTTTGTAAGTCCAGCTTTATAATCATCAGGTCGTTTTTCTTGTATGTAAGCCAAAACTTTTCCTAGTCCCATAGCTTGTTTTTCTGTACATTTCAAACAAGTCCCCAATAACCCTGCAGGAATTCTTGGTTTCAGCCAACGACCAACTGGAATAAAAATTAATATTGATATACTTTCAAATTTCTTATTTCACGCAATTAATTCCACAATCTTTCTAAAACATCTTACCAGCATCACATGGACCGTCATACACGGCACATTTTATCTGTAGATCAACAAATTTTTCATTTTTAAGATAATCTTCAACATCAATGTTGTCCAATTCTGGCTGTAACTTGATAGGGTACTTCTTTCCTTGACCTAAACTGGAAGAAACCGAAATAACTACAAGGATTGCGATCAATCCGAATTTGGATGGGAGACACATTCTGTTTTTCTCAACAACTAAACTGAATCACATTCAACAAGGACTCAATCAAATGAAATCTGTTAACCACAGCAATGCAATTTTTTGCTTTTTATAAGACCTGCCATGGCGTTTAAGGTCATCCATTTTTAAACATGTCTAATGCAGTCGGCAGCACAGCACATGATCAAACAAACCGTTTAATTTGGATAACGATAATGTGCAGTATGGGAATCCGTAAAACATTCAGTTGCACGCATATACAGAAACGTCAATTTATAGTATTTGGGTACCCTAGTCACTCCAGTGTAATACTGTTGTCATTTGTCTGACCACTGACCTTTCCTCAACATGAGGTTCTTCGAAACGGAAGGAAGAAAAAAATACTTCCTAAATTCTATACTATTACGCAACACATTGCAATGAACAATAACACACGCATAAAAAGATTAAACAACATTATGTATGCAAGTATGCATATTGCATGGATATATCCTTGGACATCATAGCCTTTACGATGTTCACCTTAAACAAAGATTGCTGAATTTGCTAAACTTTGTAAGTTATTCATGTTCTGGGATTCTTTATTCATACAAAATTTTACACGTCTTCCTTGAAAACAGTTAATCTAGGGGTCATGAGTATTGTCATGAAAACTTTATCACTCCTCTGCGTCGTTGTCTCCTTCCCCTTGTTCGTCGTCGTCCTCATTCGGAACTGTTCTACGTTGGTCTGAATCATCTCCAGCTTCATATCCACCACTGGTTGGAGGATCCGAAGGTTGTTGTTGGTCTTCAGCTATGATTTTAAATTTAATATACATAAAGTACGCTCTATTTAGTGAATTCAAGGCTTTAAAAATAAACAAGTCCTTACAATCCATGCCAGTCCTTGAATATCTCTGATTTTCCTCATCTGCGTCTGTGTACTCACCCAGCATTTCTTCTTCAGGTTCAGGTGTCTCTTCCTGTGGATTTTCAAGACCCATTTTGTCTGGAAATGCTTTTATTCCGAGTGTTTTCATTTCCTAAAAATCATTCAAAAGGTTTAATACTACAACAACGGTATGTGCTATGCGAAGATTTTAAAAAATCCTTTGTCATGCTAACATTATCAATGTCTCTGTAAAACTGCAGTGTAACTTCCAATAATTCATCTTTGAATTCTTCATATTCCTCTTTGGTTTCCACATGCTCACTGAATGCAGACAAAACGTCGTCATCATTGATTATTTTAGCCATTTTTAAATCAAATAGTTTGGCTCGTTCTTTTTCAGCTTCAATAAATTTATTTTCATTTCCAGGTTTTGTTTCTGTAGTCTTGGCTTGTTCTGGGTCTTTGTTTTTCATTCGGATTTCCCTGTTTCGTTGTTCAAGTAATTTTTCTCGTTTAGATTCTCTATCAAAAGCTTGAGCAAGTTGTGGTCTGCGAAATAAATTTAAATGCAAGTTCTGTTTTTATTTTAATAATACGAGACAACCTGATACATTATTTCCTTATTTTCATACTTTTCATTTTTTTCAAATGTATACAGAGATTCATGCAAGCCTACAAGTCGAATTTTGCCAGATTTGCAACCAACAGCCAAATGCTTGCCATTCTCAGAAGGCCACAAAGTTGTGCACATCTCTCTACATGCCTACAAAATATTTAACAAACTGAATGATATTCAATAGTTGCTGACAGGCTTGCATAAAAATAAATAAATAAATATCACGTTGTGGGACATAGCAAGTAATAACTCACCCTTAAGCTGACAATTGGTCTAGCAGGCTGTTGCAGCAGATCCCAAAAGTCTAAATACCCATCAGCACGACAGGCTACAAAGTTGCACGGACGTGTTGGAATCCATTGTCCATAAGTATAGATGGATGGCTGATAAAAAAGAGAGTAAAAAATGCTGAACTGGGTAGATGAACTTGTTGAGTAACAAATCTAATATGGTTTACCTTGGGAGCAGTCCACATAATTGACGACTCTTTGCAGTCTTCTGCAAAAATCCGTGTTGTATTGTCTCCGACAGTCAAAAAGTTTTTTATGAACATTGGATTTCTTTGAATTGCACGAACTGGTCCTAAATGAGCGTCGTATACATGAATCAGGCGATCTTCTGGTGTTTTGCCCTTCCGCATGTACACCATCACTTGGCCTATAGTTAGTCAGTTAGTATGTATAAGCAAGTATAACATTAACATTACAAACCGCAAGATTTCAGATTTCATTTGCTACGCTGTATCAAAAAAACTCAGTTGAGGCCATATTTGCGCACCAAAATGCATTCAGTTTAAAAACCGTACCATTCTCATTGCCAACTAAAAACTTGGTCGGTAAACTGCTCTCATATTCCAAAACAGTAGCTGGAACAGCTCTTTCCCTACGATTGTGACCTTTTTCTGGGTCAAGCCATAACTGATCTAATGGCTTCGACAAATCTCTTTCATCCCACCAAATGACCTGCAGTTTCGTTAGGAAAATAAATAAAGTGTCATTCTGAAATTACTGACTGTATTTTCTCACCAAAAACCACAAACCTGTCCATCCATCCCACACGAGAAGAATTCGCAACCTGATTTACTATTGGTCCACATGGCGTTCACACAGATATCCCCATGGCTATTAGTGGCCTCTGAGACAGATCTTGGTCTTGTTCCAGTTCGAGCATCCCATGTTGCAACCTAAAAATTTTACACTTTCAATTTTTTCCCAGGTTAGTCACACTTTCATTTCATTTGTTGCGTAAAAAAATGTATACCTGCCCATTGTACAAAGCGCCAACTATACTGTGTACATCTTTAGGGTGATATCGAACATCTACAATTTGAGATGTGGCTTTTACTGTAGCTTCTGGTCGAGTGGGATTCTCCACCTCCCAAAAGTATGCTTGACCAGGACAACTTCTTAAATACGGGTCAAATTCATATGGACAATATGCTACTGCGATTCTTCCAGCATTTCCTGGTGCCCATTGAATATGGCGAACAGTTGCCGGATTCCTAGTGGGACAGTTGAATACTTCAACAACTTTGGCAGTAGGTTTCACCTTCTTTTTGTGCAATATTTCACCTTCCTTCTTTTTCCAATAGTCGCTATAGAAGTTGATGGCATTATTGTATTTTATGTGTTCTTCCATTTCCTACAATAGATGGGGATCGTTACCAGTTTTATGAATGATGTATTTATTAAGAATAAAAGAAAAAGCTTATTATAATTAACCTCGGCCATAATGGGTACAGCCATTTGAAATTCTTCATCTTTTTCGAGCTTTTTGCGCCACCTTGCAACATTTTCCGGCTCTTGAGTATTCACATCTTTAGGCCAACCACCTTCCATATGACTTACCGCAATATTTCTATGCAGTATTCGAGATGTGTTCATCTGCAAATGTTTTTAAAGCTCATTATGACAATGCAATTTTAGATAATGGCTTTTGAACACGACAAGTGAAAAGTGACACGTAACATGTGAGTTGGGGCATTTTGGTGGTTGGAGCATACCGGAGATCGGACGATTCCAGGGACAGCTTGAATTTCTCGGTCCACAAGTAGTTTACGCAAAACCTTTTTTCGGTGGACCTTGTTTGGTTTAATATTTGTATGAATACGTCCATGATCTTCCAAGAATTGTGGTTGTCGGCCAAAATTTTTCCTAAGTTTTACATACGGGTACACAGTTTCAAGACACGACGTCATTTTTACTTGACCTGGTACTACTAATGGATAGAAAAAGCTTCTATAAAAAGATTATTGGAACGGAAAAGATAATTGAGTTAGATTACAGAATTATTTATGTGCAAATACATGAATCACATGGAATGCTCAAAGCCTGTTTATAATATTACTTGTATTATTGATCAAACTGTAAGGTGTGCATTTCCGTTGCTTCAGAAACTATATTTTCGATGCATTATATGGTACGTTGCGTGCAGCAGACGTGTGGTGCAAAATGAAACTGCTCCACCAGAGACTCATAGCTTTTATGCAACAAAGAAGCATGGATGTATATTTTAATCTGGCTAATTTGATTACTGACATCCATGCATGTAATCTAAAATGATACTTCTCAGCAGGGGTATGGAATAGTTTGTGATTAACTCATGTGAGTAAACACATTAATTTTGCAAATTAATTTAAAATCTATCAGAAACTGCCTTAATATCTCAATCGGAGTCCAATTCGACTCTAACAATTCAAAACTAAAGTTTCAAAAATAAACATGGAATTACTATTGCACTGTAGGGCTGATTGATGCTTGTCTGACTTAGTTAGTTAAAGTTAGCTTTTGACATTGCAGCTAAAAAAGGTATAAAAGTCTTACTTTCGTTTGTCTTGGCCCCTCTCACCTTTTGGCCGAAACGGTAAGTGCTGCTTATTAAAAGCTTTAAATAATGTCCACAGTGACATCTTAATGTTCTTGATGATACTTCACAATGCTCTGAAAAAAAAGTATTAAAATTTAACTTACAGCTTTTAGATGCTCACTCTTCTGGAGGTGTTTTGATATTAGATTTCATTACAGGATTTGGATACACAATGTAAAAGACAGGAGTAACAGCAGCCGCTTTAGTTTGATATTGATTCTCCAAAGAGTTGAGAAAATGCCATCTGCACTTATACTACAGTACATTTTCATTAACTGTCCACGTCCAGCCCCAGCCAATCCTGAAAGCATCGACTATGCACAGTTAAAATCATGTTTGTGGTTCTTAAACTACAGCAATCACAACCTCATAAATTCGTTTCGGCAAGCTTGTCAAGGTAAAATTGGTTTATAGTAAATGACAAACACTTTAGGTGGTTCCTGTTCCAGTTTCCTCCCACTTAACTACCAATAGACACGACCTGCAAATTATAGGGAAAGTTAGAGTAAACCCAATATGCGATGGAAAGACAAATAAAATGCCTCACTCTTGACGTCAAAATAAAGACTGAAGGAAAATATTGTTCTGTTCTTTCTTTTAAGACCTCAATGCATACCCAGTACTCGAAAAGTGAAAACATTTCTCGGGAAACTACAAGGTGTGGGAAAAGCCTAGGACTGACTGAATGACATGCAGAAATAAAGCAGCTATTTTTCTTATTCTTACCAGTTTTTTGCCGGTACAATAGAAAATTGTTCACCGGCTTCCATTCGGTCCTTGTGCTTTAAACATTCTATAAAAACGATGCTTCCCTTAAGCAGAAATATCTAAGGAACTTATTCATTTCTTTTTCGTTATAATAAAACTAAGATAAAACAATAATAGAACAGTAACTGCAGAACAAGTGGAGATAGAAATTACCAGCATTTTTTTTTGCAATTTAAGGATTGAGAACTAAATAAACCTGAAAATGAGAAAATATTAATCACCGGGGTGCAGTTTCTTAGCCCATAAATAAATGACGGCTGGACGGCATGTCTTTATAGGAAGCGTTGCGTGCAACTAACTTTTCTCAAATAATTTTTTTCACTAATTTCTAAATTTTAAATTGAACTTAATAAAGTAATAATGCAAAAAATGCAATGATTTTCATTGTCATTTCCTCTACCTTTGTATTTTGACAAATAAAATCACTTGGATTTTCATGTATTTCTCACACTATGACGCTATGCGAGACAGCGGTGCCCCTACTCGCATATGTAACATCGAAAAAGCGATTATGATCAATTGGCTCCAAGTTCAGTTTCAATCCAGCCCGGAATCATTTTAGAATATTTCAGGATTTGAGGAGAAGATCAAATCTCTTTTAGGAATATGAACTAAAAAATTTCTGTCTGGTAAAGTCAAGATTACTTTTAAATATCTATTTAAGTGTTCCTTGGTGGGTTTGGTTGGTCTTGTGCGTGCTGTAATCTTTAAATTCATCGTCCATGGTTATGGTCTAGCCAAAAGTTTTGTTTCGAAATCGAATGCGGGCATTTTCCGTTTGTGATTTATCCAACATGATTGGTTAACAAAACTATAGTTACTAGTAAATCATTGTAGATCTCAGTCAGTCATACTGGTTGGGATATAAGGAAACGCTTGTTCATAACCAAACTACTTATTGGAACAGCCGAAATGTTTGAGCAAAGCGGCGAAGTGTTTGAGATGATTCGATCTTCGTTCTTCGCATATTTTATTGTGGCCTTCTCTGTTATCATCTCCATGTCCCCCTGTTTAGCTGCCAAAGAGTTTTCGGCTTACAGGCTACAACAATTTCAACTTCATGGGACTGATTATGGTAACTATTTGTTGCTGAAATGTTTTTACATTCACCAAACCCTCTGTATGCTTGATTACGATTACATACAGCCGGTATCGGTATCTTTGTGTAATTTTTAGGATCGTCTGGATATCTGATTAATTTGGAAACTCGAGTCCTCCCTGGGCAGATCGTAACCAGCCCACGGCGATGCTACCTTGTTAAGCTGGCTGATCTGACTGTTAATACATATTTGGATTTGTTAAGACACAGTGTCGCCGGAATACTCATCATTGTCCCGTCAGACTTCTCAGATCTCAGCAAAGAGTTACGTGATCAAATTCAAGAATTGGAGCAAACAATGTTGGAGGAATCTACTTCGGTTCCTGTATACTTCACTGTTGAGAGCGAGGACATTTTGAATGTGTTTGAAACCGTGAAGCAGTCTGGCGACTCTCTTGGACCCAAGTCTTCTGCTTTGCAAAGTAAGCCATTGAAAACATTTGTTTAGCAAACTGTAAGCATGTATATTAAATTTTATTGATATCTCATCCAGTTGTATTTCAAAATGTTCACGGAAATGGAGTTCAACTTGTGTCAGCTACTGCTGCTCCCAAATTGATGAACGATGCCCAAATTGTTAGTATTCAAGGAGCCCTGATTGGAGGGCGCTCTAGTAGGAGTTTCCCCATACTAGTATCTGCTCATTATGATAGCATGAGTCCTGCTGCTGTAAGTCGTGCATTAAATATTGGTTTTTATCGTCTCACTAGTTTAGTAGTGCGCTCAAACCTAATTAAAAGTTAATCTTGCATCTGATAGGAATTGGCAATTGGTGGTGACTCCAACGGATCTGGAACGGTAGCTTTGCTCGAAATTGCTAGGGTATTTTCTCATCTGTATAGTAGTAGGAGTACACTGGGCACCTCTGTTGGAGCTGGGAAAGGAATTAGTCGGTCACAGAATTCTTTATTGTTTCTCTTATCCGGTGCGGGACATTTTAACTATCAAGGAACACAAAAGTTCTTGGAAGATCAAGTTGATTCTACTGATCATGGAGATCTGCAAGACACACGACTAGTTGTCTGTTTGGAATCTCTTGCAGCTAACCGAAATCAAATTTACGTCCATCTTTCCCGTTCTATTCGCGAAGGAACCATGCTTCATTCTTTTATAACGGTACGTTATTTTGAACTTCTTGCGATTTTTATCGTTTTGATATTTGACTTCACAATTTACTTTCACAAACTAGAATTTGAAAACCATTGCTAGTCAGCAGACCCCTGAAGTTAAAGTTGACATTGTTCAAAAGAAGATTAGAACAGAAAATCTTCTTTCATGGGAACATGAAAAGTTTCATCTGAAGAAAATCAATGCTGTCACTCTCTCATCCTCAGAAGTATGTCTTATTGGTTTCTCTAAGTTTACCGGGACTTCATACTTCGTTTTTTATGTATTCGTCTTAATTTCCATATTTTTAAATATCTGTTTCAGAGTCCCAGTCATATTAAGCCTAGCATTTTGGATTCGAAAGATGCTGTCAATATTGACGACTTGGCTTTGAAAACTCACGTGATATCTGAAGCACTGGCTGCTAGCCTTTATAATTTCTCTGGTGCTGCCTTTTCTGGATCATTGGTATGTTACATTACTCTACGTTCAAAATTAATATGGAAAAATTTTGGTCCAAAGTTATTTGGTGTTGGTGTGTTTTCCTGCTTATCTTGCTAACAAAATTCAACGTAGGGCCATATAACCAAAATAGCAAACTCAATATTATTGAAGTCCATTTTGATATCGGACATGCAGTAGTTTATAGTAGCTCTTATTACCATCATTGCTGGCCAGTATTTCAAATAGAGCATTTTGAAAATAAAACGTGTCAATTTTGTTTAAGGCTGTTTCTCCGAACTCCATTTCATCAATGTTGGATTACGTAACGGCTCAGCCACGCTCTGCCCAACTTTTGGCGACCAAGCAAAATAAGTTTGTTCAGTCATTGCGCTCTGTACTGTCCAGGTATTTTTATGCGGAGACAAGAATTTGTTGTCTTACCTAGTGCGTTAATTAATCGCTCGTAATGACTAACGGTCTTAAATATTTGTACAGGTACACGCATGAAACGTCGACTTTTACTTTGAAGCCTGACAAAAGGGATGCTAATGTGCTTTTCTACGACAGTACTTCAGGAACCATTGCAGCTTATGAGTACGTATTTTATCTATTTGTTATTGCTGTCGCCACATGTATTCCATTCCATACCATGATGCTGTATTTATTTTTATAGCGTGAAACCAGCCGTCTTTGATCTCGTCCTTTCTATTGTCATCGGTGCTTACCTCACGGTAATTTACCTAGCTATCAAGGTATGAATTAAAGCATAGCTATAAAACTTAGTTTTCACACGTAAACGTACACTAATTTTTCCAGAAAATGTTTTTAATAATCTATTTAAATGTTTTTTTTTCAGAATTTCCCGAAAGTGTATAGTATGCTTTCTAGCCCAACCACTTCTGTCAGCAGCAACGGACTGAATGGGCATAGTTCAAAGCCCAAGGTGCACTAGTTTTACCCATTGTTTGCTTTTTATCGTCAGCATTTAGTAGTCAGACAGAACCTTAGGTTATAAGTTGTTGATGTATATATGAAACTCTAAATGTGTTTCTTCAGTTTATCATAAAGTACATCAAAAAGATCCCTTAGCATCAGTCACTATTGCATTTCGTTTCTTACCATATTAGTGAAATGGAAAGGGAATCTGGTCGACAAGCTTATGTGTGTATCAGTTAGTTGCTCAATTTAAATAAGTAGGAGTGGAGTAATCATTGTTAGAAATGTTTTGTTAAGTTTAAATGTGTGGTAATCTACTTGTTTTACTAATATCCATATCCGTATTTGTATTCCATTGTTGAAATGAAATGAACAAACATATTATTCCTTTAGTTATAGTGACTCTTAACTCACTCTTGTTATAATAAAGATGTGCCACTTGGACGTGGGTGGATTTCCATACGATGGAAACGAAAAAAGACAAAGATTATATTAAAATTAAGAGTTTGTACCCTTGGGCATACGTGTTTTTTTTTGTCAGAAAGGCTGGCAGAATAATAAAGTGTCAATTCATGTGTTTTATTCAGTACATTTGTCTATTTCAGATTTTTGTTTTGTTTTTTTACTATTGGATTCCTATACTTGCGTAAACTAGTGTTAGTCAATGTGTACCAATTCATTATAGAAGATGGATGATCACTGAATTTTTATTGATAACGTTTCGCATTTTTATCCTTTTTCTTCTTCTTGCGGTGTTTTTCAACTGGCTCTTCAGTTTTCACTGGCTCTTCAGTTTTCACTAGCTCTTCAGTTTTCACTGGCTGAGTGTTTGGAACTGGTTCTGATGTACATTCAAAAAGTTCCAGCCCACAAGCTCCGCACCCTTCTTCTAAGAACTTTTCACAAATGATCCTAAAACACTCAGATGGGATGGACGGGAGACTTTTAATATCGGCCATAGTAGTCGCATGACTTTGACTTCGTGATTTAAAGCTGCTACGGCTGCTAGCAGCAGTACTATCATGGACTGGTTCAAACTGCTCCTCTGGGAGTATGTCAAAGACCTGCTGTTGCTCGCCATTTGCCCCTTGCTCAGATTCACGTCGTTTTTTCTTTTTGTAATCTTTGCAACCACAATATGGTTTCTTCATTTTCTCCACCTTGGGTTCCTTTGGTTTCTTCTTAATGCACCTGTGGGACAAATACTGAGAGTGGAATTGACTATAAATTAATACGGTTGAGAGGGACATTGATTACTCTATGGACTCACTCTACAGGTTTGGGCTCTTCAATATCTATTGCTAGTGGTTGAATGTGCATTTTTTTCAAGTCTATGATATCTTTGTTGTCTTTGGATCTATCGATACCAAGTTTCGATTTCATTTCTATGAAGGATTTGGCCTTTTTATGTTGCAAATGCCGTACTTCAGCTTTCAACTTTAATTGAAAATCGGCCAGGCTTGCATTTTTTACTGTAAAAAACTCGGCTGCAAAGTGAACTGTGTCAGATGGCTGGGCATGTAGGAGTTTACTATGGGAAATCAATAGATTGACAGACTTGGTTATGCATGAAAACATGGAAACTATGATGCATGGGATTGATGGGATAAACTTTTATCAGCTAGTGTACATACTTTAGGAAAAGGGAGATGAGAGCCTCAATTTCAGGATGTTTTTCCAAGTAAATGTAGTTTTCCTTTCTAACTTTGCTCTGAAAATGGACAAAAGTATTCCATTATACCTTATTCAAGTCTCATGAACACTTTATGTATACTATATTTTTTTTTGTGAACAGGTTAACAAAGTAAGCTACATGAACTTCCATGCAATAGTTCCCATACCTTGAACCTTTCAAGGCCAATTCGTTTTTCGGGAGAAATTGCTGGAATATCGAAATTGGTCATTCCTTGGGGATTAATTCCTATCCGGTTATCATAACTTTCTGAAAAATTTTGCTTCAAACGGTAAACAGAATCCCATCGTTCTTCATCTGACATGTTTTTTCGGAAACGATCCAAATATTCCAGCATTGTCTCCTTGTGCACCTGCACAATTTCTTCCTCTCGTTCACACATGACGGTAAATTTCTTGTGTTTACTTTAACTTAATTCTGATAGTGAGAGGGTGGATGCCACATGTGCGACGATGAATAGGGCGTAAGATACGCCATAGTAAGGAAAGCATGTTGTAGTCCAATAAAAACTCCATACATGACACCAACATGGTTACAATTTCCATGGCGTTTTTATTCCCAAATCTTTTATGAAATTCATAAATGCTTAACTCCTGTGTAAATAACCGTGAATATAGTGTACAATCAATTTGGCGACATTTTGTTATCCTTAACAAAATGGGGCATGCTGGATCTTCATGTTTTTTTCGTACACACTCCAAATCTACAAAGCTGAAAAGAAACCAAAACAAAATTATTTTTTGGCTTACTTGCATAATGTTTTTTACCAAACCTTTCCAACTCCGCAAGATGTCCCTTCTAATGCTGGATGCACCGCTTCGATTCCATTTATGCCTTCGCAGTATAGCATTTTACACACATCCTACAATATTTAAAACATTTTTCTTGACATTTCTTGAACTTCACCTTTTTTTTGCTGAAAATCTAAAACGAATAAATATTTTATTAGCTTCATTGAAAACAGAAATGCCAACCTTAAACAATCCTTTAGTGACTGGCCAACAAGAGCTTCCACAAGCTAAACTGCATTGCTGCTTTGCATTGTACTTCTGTCCAGGTTTTTGCTTGCTCCTGAAAACGTACTGCTTTGTTTCTCTGCTATTGCGTTGAGCATATAGACATTTGGGCACAGATGTTGGGTCCTTTTGATTCGGCTGTGGGTTCCCAGAAGCAATGAAATTCTTCAAATTTTGTTGCGAACACAGCGACCATTTGGTTTTACCAGGTCCGGTCACTGGAGACATAATAAACTTGTTCTGGTCGCATTTCTTATTGATTCCTATTCCGTCATGCTCCATCCCGAGGGAATGGCCAAGCTCATGGGTAATGATGAGGCTGGAAATGAATGAACTTCCTTCACTCACTGAGCAGCTCCATGACTTTAAACACATGGAGTCAGCCCAAGCTAACCCTGTAAATGAAACGGAATGTAGTCATTAAATAGTATCATCAAATCTCACGTCTTATAAATGGATTTTGTAAAACGTTAAACTGGATTGTTCATGGTGAATGTAACATATAATAGTATGTTATATTTTTGGATTTCTGACATTCAAACTAGAATCTTCTAAGTGCTACTATTTGTAACCAGTAAAATTGCTTTGCAGAATTATTCAGAAATGCAATAATAATCATTGATCAGTTGAATTTTTGGCGCATATAAATATAGTAGCTATCCACAAATACTATTCTATACACCTTGATTGTTGGTTGGGTCAAATGTAAAGCGTGAGGATCTGACTCTGACTAAAACATTTCCAAATAGCTTAATGATTAACGGAAAGGTTGATTTGCAAACTAAGCAATTTAGCAATCCTTGTGCTGCCATGTAGGTAAATTGAGATTTTTCCGTGATTTTAAAGTTGCATATTCTATTATTTCGGGGTCAAGTATAGGAAAAGAAATATTTTTGTGATTTTCTGAGTACTTATTTTTCAAGAATATTACAGCCCAATGAAAGGAACGCTCTAGAGATGGCTGAGATCGGGTAGATTTTGGAGCAGCAAGGTTCCTGTAGTTTAGTTACCTAACAGCTGTACTATAGGGACCTTGGATTAATGAAAGTTTCAATCTCATTCTATTAACTAAATTAAACAAGAGTACATATTACGATCCGATATTTGGCCAGAATGGGTTTGCTTCTATTTCTCTCTGGTCTCTCTCTGAAGTGTCTGGAGTTTTAAACTTTGTAGACTGTACACAGGGAAAGTTATGCTTAGGAGTATCGAAATATTCCGTTTATATGCTATCATAATGTGGTTGAATGCAAATTGTGGTTGGAAGCCTACTCGCTGTAACTTGCTTCCGATTACCTATTGTAGAGCTGTCTCCATTGGATTTCAAAGTGAGGCCTGTTAGGAGCAGTGCGTGATCCCACATTCTGCCTTTCCTATTTAGCTGTGCAGCATATTTGCAGAAAGATTGAAGATATGAGCCCGCGTCCCCACCAAATGTAGGTAATTTCTTAGGCTGGGATTTCAGTTGGTTTATATAGACCACTTTGAAGAAGAGAGGCACTCCCAAAGACTTGTGCTGGTATAGAATTTCCATCTGAAATTTAATAATGGCATGCATAGCATTTCATTTAATTGAAAATCAGAGTATGAACATAAATCTTGCTTATCGTGATTAAGAAGCTCTATTTACATTCTGAACCAAAGTGAGCATGAATTTTTTCATACTCTTTAACGGTGATGATGGGTCACGAAGTTTCCATTTTTCGTACAATGATTCGTCGCTAAAAATTGCAAGCTCAATTATTTTTGTGCTCGTTCCTTTAGTTTTAGCATTATTATTTTTTGTTTGTTTATTTCGTTTGGATCCGAATTCTTTAATAATGGATGGCAAGTGTGTTTGAGAGCCGGAATTTTCATTTGTTTGCCTTTGTTCGGAAGTATTTGGAGGCTCATCAGAATTCTCAGCTTCTACTTCTGCAATGGCTTTTGTCAACTCATCTTTTGGAATTCGCATAACTGAAACCATATTGTATGTTTCATTATATAAAGCTGAAGAGATCAACTTAAAAGCTCTTTTTTTTTAATTTTCACCGTATACCATCAGAAGAAGACTTTGGTGCATGTCCTGTATTCAGTTTCACGATTTGATGAGAAATTGTTCCATCAAGGCGATTGTATTTTTTGCAGAAATTGTTGCCATTATTTGTAGGCTCTATTATCCAACTTTGGTTTTGGCTTTCAATTAGACCAGTGTACTTTTAATCAGAATAACTCATTAGTATTAGTGTTAAACAAATAATACGTGCTGGGGTTTTGAGTATATTGTTTCATTATACTCACAGAGCAATTTTTTTTACAGTTTTGACTAAAAGTCAAAATTACTTGGCCCACATTGTTGGCATTGTTATTTTTACACAAATCGCCTGAATAGCAGATTAGATGCTCCTCATCTTCGTCAATGTCACATAGCCTTACAAAACAACCCTATTAGGTTTTAGTTAATGTTACCTTTGCTATTTTCTAGCTGAATAATTCGGAATTTGGAATTTACCCACTAGAAGATTTACGGATAGTTCCACTGTAGGATATATTTTTACAAGGTAATTGCAGGCTTAGCTCCAAATTGTCAGGATTTGTTTTTCCATTGTCTTTTATTGAAACTAGGACCAGTTCCACAGGTTTATCTATTGTGACAAGACTTTTTGACTGACACACATTTTGTAGTGAGTTTTGAAAAAAATAACTGAGGCCCACTTACTAAGCGTTATATTTCCATTTCCATCATTAGGCTGTTGACTCGTTGTGCCTAAAATCTGTAATTTAACAATTTATTTATAGATTTTTTCACAATTCCGTATAGTTGAAAATTTCTTACCTTAAACAGAATCCAAATTGCACTAAAAGTAACCCACATCATGATGAAAAAATATGGAAAATTTTAGCCTTTACATTGATCGAGATGTTATTTTATGAGCATCATTATCCCTATGAATCTATGCCACGAATTTTATCATGCCCATGATTAGCCAGCCATTACCAATTACTGTTTCATGTAAACACAATAACCGAGATTCGAGTGAATTCATACTTGTTTGCTCAATTTTACAGAATTTAGTCACGACATGGGTTGGGTAAAATTTGCTAACTATATAAGCAAAGCAAGAGTAATGCATACAAACTCTCCGAGAGTTATGATTTGTGATTTACTATGGTTCATGTTATGCATGTATTTTTATGAGCACGCATGCAAATTTAAAACGTCAATCAAATGCCTATTCTTATATATTAATGTGCAGTGATCATTTGATTAACTAAAATCTTAATCACGTTGGAATTATAGGGTTTCCTAATTTAATTTTATTGCTGACTTAAACATAGTAAAAAAACACAAATTCAATACTAAACACATAATAAACTTTGTCAGCTAGGTTTGCAACCAACCACGGTTTTATAAGATTCGTTAATTATCAGTCTCGCTTGCCGCTTCTTTCATGTTACAAAATTCGTCATTGCGATTGAATTTCCTGTAAAACGTAAACTGTATATATAGGAAGTTGTTTGGCCAATTTGTACATGGGTTCTCAGATATCGGCATTTATCTCCAAAGTATTGATGGCGTGAGATTTTAAGTGCAATTAGCAAAAGGAAGTAAGTGTAGCATTAAGATTGCAATTCTTCTTCTCCATCATCTATTTAAGAGTGAATAAACGTGCTACACATTATTAGCGGACTATTTTTTGGACTAATGAAACCAAAATTTCTCACGCACTTAAATCAGCTATATAGTCTCAAACTTTCTCTCACGGAACAAAAATTACAACTACGCTAATTTTTCTACTAAATTTTTTATTACATGTTGTTGAAATAAGTTGCAATGTGAATGTTTACAACTAATTGCTTTATGGCCTGTTATCCAATTTTTCTCCTCATAATGTAGCGATGAATTTCTTCTTGATGAAGTTACACCTACATTTTTATGTGTTATGAGATTGATATATATCCTTAGGCACATGCTTGAAAAAATGTTATCCTGTGATAGAGTACTTTACGTTGTCATCACTTTTCATTACTTGAGGCTGTACAGTGTTATTTTGCTAAAAACTAGAGTCATCACTTTAGGATTGTTCAGCGTGTACAAAATTGTGTACCAAAATTGAATAGTAACATAAATTAAGGGGTCAAAAGCCATTGCTCGCTTTACAATGAGCAAAAGCAACAGCAAAAGAAAACTAAACATCTCTTTTTACTGCTATATATAACGAGCTGCGTATATGGTTATTTTATATTCACACAACTATGATGTGTAGAAACAATTTCTGACAATTTTGAAATTTTTCTGCTATGCATTTTTAGTCTTCCTTCTAATTAATTAGTATTCTATTTGCAAAACCGCGTCACAAAGATGTAAAAACCTGAAATCGAAAGAAGCAGACGAAACTGTATAAAATTGTTTTCGGCTCTATTAACCTGGACCAGATGGAAATTGAATATGGAAAAAGCTGATCTTTTGTCCACATCTGGTGTCACCCATGTAACATAACATGTTTGTTTAATAAACGGGGTGGAAAAAAGTAACAAGAAATTTATTTTGACAACAGCTTGTCTAGCAATGTGTGGTTTTCTGTTCAACGATTTTTGATTTCCAAAAGAACTGAGCTCATTCTATTGCTTTTAATTTACATGGTTAGTTGGTTAGCCCTCAAGCATACTTAAATCCGTTGTTCACCTAATAATGCTATGCATTCCAACACTCCAATTAAAATGTATTAAATATAGTGCAGTCACGACGATTGGTAAACATTGGAAGCCCTTTGTATAGGGTATATATCGAAACCCCTTGACAAGTTTTTCCGCATCTTTTGAATAGGCAAAAAGCGAAAGTCAAAATGGAGGGGAAAGATTGACTCACTTGAGAACAAAGTTACAGCATGAGGCTTAGACTTACTCTCACACTACATGCATGCAGTTTTAGTCTCATGACATAATACTGCTGAAAAGTGAATACACAAAGGTTGTTCTGTTAAAAAACAGAGCAGCACGAGTCTTCCTCTTTTGGATTACGTAATTTTCATTTGTTAATTAAAAACAGGCAAATCTATAAGAGCAAAAAGATACAAATATTCGACATTATTTGACTAAAAGGTAGTTAATTTGCTCTATGAATTATTAGCATTGTATTTGCCTTGGTCTGTGTAGAATTTAACCACTAATTCAAGTAAATACATGAAATTGGTGCTTGGTTTCAAATTCTACGACATTACATATGGGATTTTGGCACCGCTGTGGCTCTGCAATTATTTGGCAAAATGTTGTGAATGAAAATGAATGAAATTATTATCAAAATTCTAAAAAAACATGTCATGGTGTATCACAAAGACTTTATTACATCAAAACTATCGTATCATAAGTTTACACAGGTGTACAAAGATGAAGAGAATAAACTACTCACTAGATCTAAAATGCAATCCTAAGTAGAAACCTAAATGCTTTTCTTATGAATATATATTGTTACTATTTGTGTACATATTATATTAGGAACTGGCCTGCGAAATCAGCAATGAGAACCAATGAAAATGATAATCAGTTGTTAAACCGAGCTAGCTGAAGGCCATTGGTAATGCTTCCAGAATGCTTACCAATTCCATCGGTAAATTGGTACTACTAACGGATAGGTATAGTTCTTTGACTACCAATGGCGTCGTTTCCATGCGGTAAGGTTTCAAACGTCAGAAGCTTACTTTATGATGTTTCTATGAACTGCTTAATTCGCAAAAAAAATATTCTTTCACAAGTTATCAGAAGATCTCAAGTGTTTATTTGAGAGTGCTTGAAATACACTACACTCTTTATTGATTACGATTTTTCGATCAATGAAATACTTACTCGTTCTAGTAGAAATTTTATATTATTCCATCAAATAATATGTACTTTGTTCAGTTAAAAAAATATAACAGGGTTAACACAAGTCACGATCAAGAGAAATTGCACTAATTTGTCACAACTAAATATTGTGCCAAATCACCCCAAAATTGCAACCTCACAGTTTTTGAGTAAATGAAGTCATCAAAGGAACTTTTTAAACACTGATGTGATTTTGTGTCAGCAAAAAAAAGTGCTCATCTCATGCACTCATATTACGCACTTCACTTTCCCATATAACTTGTGATTAGACCATATAGAATTTGCAATATCCCCAAATCATCAATTTCTCCTGCTATATTATTGCATTAACACGAAAGCATGAACGGTTGAGGTTTGACATAACACCTCATTTTAACCAAATTGGTCATGCGTGGCTAGGGAATAAAAACCAAAAGATGAAAAAACTAGAGTAAATAGGAAACAGGCAGTTTAACAGTATACAATTCATGACCTACTCGTAAGAGAGTTACTTTCAGAACTATTCACAGCTAACATTATAGCTCAAAACTTTGTGTCTGTCTAACATAACCCTAAAGCATAATATAGGAATTTCATGAGTGGCCACTCAAAATGACTCCATTCTATTGAATTTAATCAATCAATCATTTTCAAAAGGCTCCTCATTAGTTTCCTTCAATTGACTTGCATTTTCAATCTTCAAAACATGTACTACTATAATTAAAATGTGTGTGATGTGAAGCAATGATTTCTTAAAAGTAACTCAATTTCAAAAGGAATTCAGTATTATTTTCCATAGAGCATAGGTTTTTCACATACTCAAAACTAGGGTTTTTCAGTGGCATTTTTAATTTCCATCGTTGACTCTACAACAGAGGAAAAAACAGGGATTAGAGATGAGGAAGAAACAGCTTTCCAGTTTTCGGGAATCGTAGTAGGTTGCATAGGAGGAGTTGGCATTTCCATTGAAGGCTCTGGCTCCGGAGCTGGACTTATGGCATTAAACTTGTTTAAGCCAGGTAGTCTTCTTGAGTTATCCTTAGAAAATAGGAACTCTTCTGCTTCTGACATGGGTGTAGGAATGACAGCAATAGAACGGAAATATCGTTCCCCAGAATTTTTGTTCAATATTTTTGGTTTCATCTGATTGCTATAGTTTTCTTCACCATTGTGCTCTTGGCTTGCTATACTCATTTCTGTGGATACTTCTGCCATGTAGCTGTTAATAACATTTTCTCTGGAACTTCTTGTTTCCGTAGTGGCTGTTTCACTCCCTTGTCTTAATTGGGTCGACTTTTTGTGATTTTTTTTTCTGTACTTTTTAAACCCACGTTCCCAAACATGGGGATAATTGATTTTGATCCATGAAACAACTGTGGAAATTTCTTCCTTTTGTTCTGGTGAACACGATCCACATTTGGATTCAACAATCAGAGGAATTAGTTCTGTGTCAAGAAAACGAGATTAAAAAGTTGATTATTAATAGAGCCGTGAATATAGTATTAGTATGAACAATCATTAGTCTGTAAAAAAACATGCACACTTGTGTGTTTGTTTGATTGCTAATTGCGGGTTAACGATAGAAATAACTAGTTAAAGATATTATCAGTTCATTAAATATCTGATCCGTATCGTTTACATTTAATTGCAGCTTGTAGTATTTACTTTTCTTGTCAAAAAAGTTTTATTTTCCTCAATTTCACTTTTAGTTATCTTACCATGTCGTATTGAATCCTGCTGGGTTTGAGTGCTCATAATGATACATAAGCTTATGTAGTTAGTTAACCATTTTTTTTGTTTAACGCCAATTTTTCACTGCTCATGAGTTCACACTGTTAGCTACGCTTATGCTATATAAGGTTTTCGAGTTTAAGACTTATTCATGCATTAAAGGCTGGCTTTAAAAGCCAAGAAAAAGTGTAATCCGAATCATGCATGACTATGTCCTATGAAAGTGAATCCTGCGAAGCTAATGACTCACAATATAGTAATTTTTATAATTTTTTTTTGACATTTCATCATTTGCACAAAATTTGCTTTCCAAATCACTGCCATTTTTATTTTTTGTACGTGAACATGAATGAAAGGAAGCAATAATCTTACTTTTTTTCAAACAAGATGTGCTACAAGAAGTAAAAAAATCTTACCCCGAATTTGTTTTCCAACCGAATCGCAATTTCCTGCGTACAAAACGCATTTTATTTGTCGAGTAATAAATGTTTTATTCTTTAGCAATTCTGTAATATTCCAATTGACTGGCTCCTGATATTTATAAATTGGAACATACTTTGCAAACAACTTTTTTCCTGTCCCGGTTTTCAGTAGTTCCACCTCATCAACTAAGCTATCACGAAAACTTTTACTTGCAATATGAGGACTTGTACAATGGCAATCCTTAATCAACAGAACTGTCAACAGGAGAACTAACTGTAAAATCATAGGTGACCACAGTACTGTCTTTTTCCAGTACGGCGCCATAGACATGTCAAAGAAAGCTAAAACTTGCACAGGAATAAATGCTCATAAAAAACTGTGTAGTTTTTCCTTAACCGGAGACAGTTTCGACTTTTGACTACAAAATAGTTTTTCCTGAATAGGAACCCCAAAAGACATAAAAAATCTACTCATTGTGAGCAAAAAGTCTTGTAAAATTTAGTGCACATTCTACATAATCCGAGAACTAACTGTCAGAAAATTAATTTCTGTCAACAAACTACGCCGCCAGAGAAACTCAAATGGAGCTCTCAACTTTGTTTTTCCGTCTGTAGATAATAGCTTAGTTAGTAACTAAGCAAATAGATGGTAAGAACAATAACTCTCAACTTTACTTAGTTTAATGCAATCTTCAACTTCCTTCCGCAAGAAGGCTCCTCAATTATACTCACAGAATTTATCAAATCCACGCTAATTTATACACCCACTTCGTCAACACTAAAACAGCTCACAGGGTCAAATTTCAAAACGGCACACAGTAGCCAACCATAACTCCGTGCTGAGACAGAAACAACCCAAGACAACAATAAAAAGCCGTGTTATAAAAGTCGAAAGATAATACTGTTTGTTAAAAAGTGAATTTGTACCTCAAGCTTTATAGCACGTGTTTCATATTACATCTCATGCATATAGCTAGCTACATGTACTAGTTTGTGGAAAATTCTGTTTTTCCCAATGTCCCCCACCTCATTTTAACTGTAAACCTATTGTTTCTCATTGGCGTTGATGTAAATGCAAAGAATAATGCATGAATACTATTGCCGTGAAACTAAATTGGGGGGAATGCGTAATTCACTATGGCAGTAAGTCAAGTGGGTATAAAAATGTTAACATGCATGTGCACGTATCCGCTCATTGTTTAACTGTGTACTGCTGCAAGCAAGGTGCAATTCCTCGCATCCCAAACTTTCATTTTCTACTTCTTCATTTGCTTCACTTCTTCATAAGAGAGGAAGTGTGGAATCTTATCTCGCCCCAGTTTTAAAGGCTTCTTGTCTTTGTGCGTGTGGAAATTAGTTAGTGCGGCAATTTAAACTATAAGGACATAAAAGATGTGTATGGTGATAAAGCACGTTTTATTAGATGATGGTGCATTGTGAGAGGGAGCAAAAACACTTACTTGAGGACGGATTGTTTAAGATGCAATCTTTTGTTTGATGCTGCTCCTGTATTGCGTGTGGTTGCGACAAACTAGCTTTATATTGATGTTCACTGATTCTATTAATGACGATGCACGCATACGAATGCGCGGTGCCTGACAAAATATGAGCATTTCCTTCACGACTGAGCAACTTTAATTCTGTCTCCTTAACCTGATATTAAATAAATGTTTTGAGTTTGAATTGGAATGATGATGAATAGGTTTGCTCGCACTTCAGACTTAAGATTGCGGAATTCGTGAGTGACTTCCTTAATTTGAGAGATTAGACTTTCTGGGTTTACTACTTTTAAATTGGGAGTTTGACAGATGCGTCGAGTGTCGAAATAGACTTGGCAGTTTTCTAAAGTTTCCGCTACTTACTGACGTGAATGTTTCCAGATTCGCACTTTGAAATCAATACAGAGAAACCAGTTCTTGAATTGTTAATTTTATTAGGTAGGATAGGATCACTGCAATCAATCAATCTACAGTAGTGTCCATAATTTATAACAAGAGACAAAACAAAAATATACTATAGCTAAAGATCGTAGCTCAAGGCTACTATAACCAGGTACATAAAATGAGTATCACAGTGAATCAATAGTCACAATCAGAAACTAACTAACTTCCGATCTCTCCATCCGCCGCTTCAAAAATTTAACTTGGGGCTTCCAAACTTGTGCACTCCTTCCGACCATTCTTTGGGGTAATTCTGTTGAATGTGAGTAATAATTTTTCGCACCTTCCGGATTTGGCTCTTGCTACAAATCTTGCACGGATTATCATGTTGCATTGCCAATGGAATCAGTCTCTTGATTTCCTTGCCTAAACAATCCAAATAATCACATTACATTTTCCATCTTCCACACTCAGTAATTTCCTATATTGATGAAATAAAAACAAATTGACTTACCAACACTGTCGCAAACTGCATCTTTCAACAGGCAATCTATTTGCAAATTCACAGCCCTAGTGTTTCTCAGATAGCTACTAACATCGATTTTATCGAGCCAAGTGTCAGCAATCTTTCCTCGTGCTCTAGGCTCCCTAGAGTATTGGATAACTGGGACGGCATTCTCCTCAACGTTATTTTTCCCAGTTTTTACGGGAAGACGTCCCGTAGCTAGGGATCGTCTATCTAGCAATTGAGCCTGTGTTGGCATTCTTCTTGTGCCCGTAGGAATTCCGATGATCCAGTCTGGTTGAACTAGTAAAACGAATATGGCAACAATGGTTGCAGTAGTAGGAGCAAATGAATTTGTCGCTTGGTCAGATCTCATAATGGCGGTTAAATTGTTGCCACGAATCGTTGCACTTTAGGACAAACAGTTGAGCCAATTGTGATCTATATTCACTAACTAACTAACTCGTGGAATTTAATTGGAATATACTAGGCGTTTGAAGTTGTTCGGTGATCCGTTATTATAATGACGGTCGACGGGTTTTAAAATATAGTTGAGGATTTTATGGTATTTAGCTTAGTTTTAGTTGGTTTCTTAGTTTTGTTGTGAATGGAAGACGCAAGAAATGGCTATGTTTGATTTGGTGACCTGGGGTTGTCTTTTATACTGTTTAAAATAAGTTATTTGTGACGTTAATGATGTATTTCTACGTCAGAGTTTGATTTCATTTTTGGACGCAGGATTCTGGGGTTAGTAATAAGCAGGTTTTTAGTAAGTTAGTCAGTTAGTGGCAATGGTGCGCATTGTGCATTGTTGTTGAGCAGGTTTTCACCGTTAGTTAGTTAGTTGGTTGGGTGGGTTGTGAATTTGCTAGAATTTGATAGAAGGTGTTTGTTGTGTTGTTGACGTCACTGGTTGTGACAAGGTTGTACAATTTTGCTGGGTTTCTATTGTTTGGGATTTCCTGTTACAGTTCTGTTTGTTTGGATAATATGGGGGGCTTTATGAAACTGTTGGGAAAAGTGTTTGGATATTTGAAAGTTAAAAAGCATTATGGCATTCACTATTAAGAGTGAGAATTATTGCAATGAATGATAAACGTGACGTTGTTTTGGTCCGTAAGATTCACCAGGAGCAGAATGATATAGCAGGAAGAGGGCTTTTATAGCTCAGCATTTGTGAGCACGGCAAAATATTCCTTTCTCAAGTTTAGATATGAATGGCAAATTAAGCCAAGCAAATTCCAACGGTGTATAGTTTGTTACATTTATGTTTCTTCGTAAGGAATATATTTAGTTTTGAAAGAGAAGCTTAATTTTGTTATTGTTCTGCGTAGGCTAAGAAATTTCCTAGTAAAGCCTTGCAACATAGACTGGTGATCCGGAATAGATATGCATGGATATGTTTTGAATATGGTTTCATGGTTTCTTCCTGTAATCCTGTATAATTTGTTTGGTTTCTGCCTGTTTGACATTGTCAACCACTACCACTTTGTTAATTAGTAGTACATCAAGAGACTTGAAACAAATGTAGTGTAAATTCTCGAAAGCTTGACTGAAATAAACATATGACTTAATTATCCATTTACCAAGTGAATCTTATAAAAAATGTTGTGAGGTTTAGCTAGGTTTTAGAGATACGAATCTTGAAGTCTTAGCCTGTTGTGGGCCTTTGGTAGAACTAGATGGATTGGAAGTTTTTAGAAGGCTAATGATAAAATCAATAGCTTATGTGTTTTTTCATAACCTGCCGTGCAGTATCAGTTCTGAACTAAATACAATGCTATGAATAGTAAATCAACTGGAAAATGAGCATTTTTAAACTGAATGGATAATGTGTAATGGCGCATCTTGAAACGTTACAGTTAGCGATACTGATATAAAGTACCCTGAATGGGATTCATGCGTTTTTAAACTGAATGGATAATGTGTAATGGCGCATCTTGAAACGTTACAGTTAGCGATACTGATATAAAGTACCCTGAATGGGATTCATGCGTTTTTGTTCAATGGATCAATGTCTATTGCTATAAATAAAGCCATTAAATGCATGCAGCAGTTTAAATATTCAAATTCCAACTGTATTCAGGAAAATTATTAGTCGAAACGTTTGTGTTTAAAATAAAAATGAGTTTATAAGTGGCTTCAAAGTAGGTCAAGTGCCTAAATAGTATGTAAAATGTTTGTCATTCCATAGGTTATGATGTCCGTAATTATTATTGAGCCTCGTGATGTGGTGTCTGACATTTTTTGTAAACTTTTATGGCTGTCGTCAACAAACCCAATGCCAGTCTTTTGGTTTCAATTAAAGATTTGAGATCTTCAACAGTCGAATCAGTTTTTGCTCTCGGCTCTCGTACAAACTTATGTTCTCTATCACCATGTATCCACTTCCCTGTCGTTGGAATGCTTTCCAAGCTCCACCAAATACTTCTTCATCTCAAAGTTGAATTCATCGTCCAAGTTTGTCTAAAAATAATAATATAGAATCATACATTTCTGTACATCAGTAATCTAAAATAATACATGCGTTTTGACTAGTTACTACACAATTAATGTAATTTTATTTTACGGTTTTCATACTTTATCTCTCAGTGGATTCGTAAAATATATGAATGCACACATTAATTGAAAGTGAACATACACCAGCACCAGACCGCTAATCACTACGACTGGCATTAATTATTCATGACCGATTCCATTATATGCTTTTAGAGAAACCACACATTGGGAATTCTAACTTCTAACTAACTGCAAACTCAGATTCACTTACATGGATGAAACCTATGACCTTGGGCAACAGACGATGTTCTCTGCAAAGTGTGCATTCCCCTAAGAGATCATCAACCACTCTAGGTTTTAACCAACGCCCAATCTGTAACACAATTTTAATGAAAGTACTCATGGATTCCTCAAGTCATTGTTTTTGTTATCCAACCGGTGACACAATTACCCCGTCCGATCATTCATGAATTCAATTATTATTGTACTACAAGCTAACTGCTATCTAATCATAGACACGGATCAGACCTCAATCAATAATAGTGTAATAGATGCGTAACCAACTAGACTAACCAGGTCACAAGGAGCTTTGTTGAGCAAACACATTAGTTGCGTATTCACAAACTTTGTGTTCTCCATGTAAACAGCCATATCCATTTGACGTTTTTGCTCTGAGCTCTCATCTTCCGTAATTTGACTCTTTAATGGGGTGGGTAGATTCTCAATGCATACCACTGATATGCTTATCCCGAAAGAGATGAGGAGAACTATATTACCACTGTTAAAATAAGAATGATGGTCCGTCATCACTGGACCGGAATTTGGAGTGCTTGAATCCAACGTTAATATTCTCAGACCGTGCACATTGAATTCATGTACCCATGAATTTTTGAATTAATATAAAAATTGGGCCTAAAGTATTCCCCTTCGCATTGGCTTATCAAGCTTGATAATCTGGGACCAACATTAACATTATAAATAGTCTATAGTTCAAACACGACACTCTCTCCACCACGATGTCAATGTATAAACATACACAAGTTGTGTATAGTGTACACATGCAGTTCGTTTGTGTACTGTCAATAGAACATTGTCCCAAGGAATAAATAAACTGCTAAATAAAGCTTGATTGGTGTGGTAACAACACCGTGCATACAAAATGCGATGTAATCCCTGTGGCACTATTAATAGCAAAGATGTAGCAGGAAGGGAATTTAACAGTGAACCAAGAACCAACTTTCCCTTTTGGTTGCACTTTAAAAAGATTCCACGGGTTGGATTTGTAATACAAGGAAGACCATATCACCTCGACCGAGTGTTTGTTTGTTTATGTAATACTATAAGACAAAGCAAACAAAACGGAGCAGTTGTTTTCTTATCGTCCCGTTTTCTTAGAAAACCAAATGTACGAGCTGTTTTTATGAGGATAAATTTTTGCTACTTCATACTTATTATGGAACTAACTAAAATATCCTTCGATGATGTAGCTTGCAAGACTAGCCAAATAGATTTACATGACTTGTGTTTTATTATTCTCTGCGTGTATTTCCACAGGGATCCTTTCGAGCCTTGTAATACAGCTTTTATTATAATACATGACATGAAGGTTTGAGTTAGTCTTTGAACTGTTATAAAGATATTATAGTTGGTTAGTATGGAGCTGCATGCACAACAATATTGCGTTAATAAATTACCAGTCAGTCAGACCAGAACGTTTATTATTGCATCCTTTAAAATCTTTTGGCTAATTCCTCTTGCCCATTACATAATAGGTTTTGCGGTACGAATGCCATTGACATGGTCGGTCTACAACATATTTCTTACTTTTGTGATGCCATTTGGTCTTCATGGTCGGCTGGTATGTTATGCATGGAGTGGCTGTTATTAGTAACGTTTTGTGCAATCTGTAGTTAGTATTTTGGCCATATATACCTTACATTGTATTGATACAGTATAGCCAGGCATTGAGCGACATTGACCTAGAGATGTGAAAATGAAAGGGATTCTTATCACTTCTGTGTACAGTTAATTAGAGAATCGTGAAGCTTAAGCAATAAGTAGTTAGAAGTGGTTCTTGTTTAATAGATTCAGCTAGTAAACATTTTTAGCTGATGAAGAATACTAATTTTATGCAACCACTATGCCTCCAGGAAGGTACTCATTGACAAATTGTAGATGCGTAGTAAACCGACGAGATTTGAAGTGAGAGAATGGATATTATTAACCAGTTCCAGTCTCACCTACTCAATTACAGCTATAGTTATGCAATATTTTTAATGGAATTCATTTTTGTTCTAAAAGTTTGTGTGTGATGGGTGGTAATTTTTTAGAATATTTTTTTTTCGATGTGTTTGATTGAAGAAATGTTGAAGGCGGAGAATTAAATATAACAGTCTCAATGAGCAACGAGCTCTCTCATTTTAATATTTTTTATGGATGAGTTAAAATAATTGAATAAATAATTAATTTTCCACTAGATGGCACTGCAATTGCGTTTACGTTATGCTGTGAGTGGTTCAACGAAAAAAAATTCCACTAATGTCGATTATGTCTCTATTCTCTATGAACACTTTTTAAGTTTCTCCTGGCAAATTACCAACTGTACACGTTTTTAAAGAACTTATTTACGTAACAATGTACTAGCTATAAGTTCATTAAGCTTGTAACAAGATACAATTTTGAAATAACAAACTAAATAAGCATAATAAAATGAGCGGATTCGAAAGGAATCACTTAAGGGTCGTATTACCAAAAAAATAAACATTTTTATTGTCATCGTAGATTTTGTGCATTCACAGTTTAAAACTTGTTTCAAACCTTAGAAAACATAAGTAGCTTAGAAGCGAAGAATCCGTTTGTGTCCTTGAAAGTATATTTAAAAGTACTACTCCCTATTTGCTAGATATGTTTCTAACTTAGAGTCTATTATCAATATTTTTTGCTTGTCTTCTTATCCAAACGGTGTACTGCTGGCTAAATCCCTCCATGCCTTAAAGTTTTCAAGAAAAGAAAATGCAATAATTTTTTCTCATCACGTAGCAATAGGAATCAATAGAGTTCTTCTATTCAATAAATTCAATTTAAGATTTCTTTACCCGCGGATAGTTCCTCTGAATGTGAGCAGCTAGTTTTCCAAACCGTCTTTTTTGATCTGTAGAACAGCCTCGGCACT
>Ga0210040_10001284_pt1 | contig 38471 bp, 34 predicted proteins | sample CryGeyCG12114_NA_FD_185462 | JGI IMG/M metagenome (GOLD analysis project Ga0210040, IMG submission 185462) | Groundwater microbial communities from aquifer - Crystal Geyser CG19_WC_8/21/14_NA (SPAdes) (version 2) | ecosystem: Environmental > Aquatic > Deep subsurface > Groundwater | place: USA... | reverse complement strand
CCCGTTCCAAACAGAGTTTACTAACACAAATTTCATCTTGCGTTTTCAGGTGATTTTAGCTTTAACATGTGCAGCATAGGGCGCTCCCGTTGGTAATTACCTGACTTCGCCTTCGGCTTCGTAATAAGTTAGCCAATTACTCGAAAATATAGTAAAACAACTAATCGTGATCAAATATATAACCAAAAGTTGTCGTTTGACAATTTAAGTGTTAGTAACTATTAACACTTCGAAAGACAGGACTTTCTAGTTTCTAGCCAAATCCGGTGTAAGTCGTGTAAGTAAGGCAAGGAGCGGAAAAGTTAGTTTTCCTACTTACTACACTAATTGCTAGACTAAAATGCCAATACAAAATCAAGTTCATGTCAGCAAGTTTGTTCAGCTAAATTAGTTCATTCATACGACAATTTCGGCGATTGGCATTAAACTCAACCAGCAAATCTTCGTTCGTTACAACAAAAGTTTAATGGACATATCAACCGCCATCGCCAATAAGGCTGCCGTATAAAAAAAATATGGCGGACAATTTGTTTTTTCATATATTAAGTTTCATGACGGAAAAACTAGATGGCCTCCTGTTAGATTATTTTTTATCGGCTATTTTGTAATTTTCATTTCACTTCATACTTTTTTTAGAGATTTCGTGCAAACATCAATGCAAATGGAATCGAAGAGATTTGGCTGCAAGAACAATTCAGTGCAAGATTTGTTCGTATTCATATTCTGGAATGGCATCAGTATCCTTGTCTTCGGCTGGAAATTTTAGGATGCCGAGGTACGAATTAGTTACTACAGTTTAAAGTGTCAGTCACTGTTGGTCATAGGTAATATTATTGACACGTTTTAATCCTGTTGTTTAAAAAAACTAAATCTTGTATTCTATTGATTCATAACATTATAATTTTAAATCTCGATCATATACAAATCCCAAAGAAATTTTTCGGTCATCTATATTATACACAAGTACAACGTCTCATTGATATGCATTGATTTCTTTTATAAGTATAGTTTATTTGCATTGAATTTTCCACACTAATTCACCATTCACCGCTATAAAACATGCAATGTGAACTTCACACAGAATGCGCATCAATTGTCAGTGGGCCTGGAATCGGAGGAAGCTTAACTTCATCCTCTCATTCATCACGGTCTACAAAAACTTCGTGTCTGCCTGAAGATGGACATATTTTCTCACACAAGGCCTGGTGCACACGCCAAAGAAACTGTATGTGAAACGCTCACACACAAACACATACAAGTGTATGTCTATAAGTTCTATTCTATCCTAATCAGCTCGCATGCAATATGCAGATCAGCAATGGCTACAAATAGGATTAGGACCACCGACCAAAATTACAGGAATTGCTACCAAAGGTAGAGAAGATACTGGACGTAAACAGTGGGTCTCATCTTATTCATTGTCCTACAGCAATGATTCCCTCATTTGGTATTACTACAAGGAAACAAATCATCTGACTCCCAAAGTAAGTATTAATGGATATGGTCTTGGATTCCCAAAATAGCTATCGTCAGTATATAGCAAACATGATAACAATGTCTTCCAGGTTTTTGGGGGCAATATGGATAAGAAAACTGAACGGAGACATTACCTGAACTCACCATTTGTTGCACGATTTGTTCGAATCCATGCAACTACCTGGCATAATCATATTGCACTTCGTGCAGGCCTTTTGGGTTGTCCTACATCTGAATGCCCAGCAAACTTTTTTAGACTTAATGAACTCGCTCCTTGCAGTAAGTTGAATATTGCATGTGTTACAATCCAGGGGATAAAAAAACCATGTGAGATTTGAGTACATGTTTTTACAGAAGAAAATTTAGCATATAAGAAAAAGGTGTGGTCGAACGATAAACGGCATTTCTGGAAAGATTGGAAATATGGCCATGCCTCGTTAGCTGTGAATGGGAAACAAGATTTAACATTGCCTCGTTGCTCCGTAATTGACAATTATTATGCAGAGAGTCCTATTTGGATGGTTGATTTAGGGAAGAAACAAAACGTAAACGGTGTAGTAATGCACACATGGTAAATATATTCATATTGCAAAGTTTTTTCATAATTTCAAAATTTTTATTGGGAAAGCTAAGTTCATCTATTTTTTAATTGCATAAATAGGCAAGGAGATGGTCAAGGTGAGTATAATAAATAGTGTTTTTATTAAGTACTTCATTTGTTCATGTATAGCTAAGCTAATTTGAAACTGCAAATTTAGATCGTGTAATTACTTATGCAAACTTTGTTTTGAACTTGGAACGACTAACTGTCTACGTGAGCAACAGTCCTCGTTTGGATTCACTAGATATTGAAAAGGAGCCAAAATGTGAATCAATCTCCAGAGTTAACAATGCACTATTTCATCCCAAGCTCCATTTTGACTGCCCTGGGAAAGGACTCAAAGGGCGCTATGTGTATATTCAATCCACTCCAGTGCAGCATCGATACACGAGAATATTCAATGTAATTTTTTGCAGCATTTATGTTCACTAGCTAAAAATGATTTCACTTCACTGCGTGCACAATATTCAGTTGCGTAGAATAGAACGGTTGGGAGAGTTTCCATTGTTAGGTTGTTATGCATGTTTTAGTCTGTATCTGTATTTTAAAGTTAACTGAGTTCATGGGTGTTCATGGACTTTGAAAAACATACGTTTTAATTTTATACACAACTCATGACTATAAAGTCGCATTATTTAATTCATGTTAAAAGTAGTTTTTAGAAAGTCGATATGTAATCTTATAGGAGGAAAAAAATGATTACTTACTAAACATTTAAAATGTGTTCAAATGTCACGTATGTACATTCGTTTATTCATTCACAAATGTTTAACTTTATGTTAATGCTACACACGGTTTAAATAAAGCAAGAGGCTTTGTTAGTAACTTTGATCATCTCAGTCAGTTTTTTGTCCATAAACGAATAATAAAAATCCATCCAAAGCAAGAAATTCTACTGGTGTACTGCTGTTAAAATCCATAACGTGGCTGTCATTATGAATTTACAAAGTGAAAGTCCTGTCACAATTTTTGGAGAAAATCTTCGACCTGTCCATATAGGAAGACCGCATGATAGCATTGAAATGGTGGTGAAAGTTAACATTGAGCCCAACTTTGTGCGAAGCCGAAATCTTTTCCAAACATCGCCTATTCCTCATAATGAAATAAATAATTTCTCCTTTAATGTATTGCATTTAGATCCAAAATTTCTCGTTTATTTTAATTATTACGCAGCCATATTGATCCAGTAAAGACTGGATTATTGAAATTTGTGAAGATTTGCGTTGTTGTCTGAAAAAAGTTATCCCTATCCGTGTGTGTGATCCTGTTTCTTGGGAAATTCAACCAAGTGATTTAAAATTATGGCTTTTTCGGTAAGATTAAATTCGTCAGGTTTATTGTTGTCTTGGTGGATTCTTTTCATTAATTGGACATCTTTGATTTTTTGCATCGCAATGCGAACCTTGATCCCCTGGATCATTGATTATTTGTTAAGTTTTCATGAAAATATCATTAATTTTTCAGCGTGCTGTATTCCCCCGGGTCATCCTCATGGAAAATTCATGTTGCTTAAGTACAATGTCAACCTTGTATGCTCAAGGAGGGAAATCCACGGGTAAATCGACCGCGTCTAGTCTTCCAAGTTCTACCCCCACAAAGAATTTGGACCCCCCTGCGTACATTTTTGCTAAAACCGCAACTGGCCGTAAGTAGCACGTTTATACGTTGGCCATATCAACATGGGTATATTAATTCGTAGAATCCGTGTGCTAAAAAAAAGTGTTAGCGGAATTTTAGAAGATTTTATTCATTGGTAGAATATTAACTTCCCACCTGTAGTTAGCTGTGTGGTTTGCATTTCAGCAATGAACTAGGACCGCCTTTAATTAACCGGGCTTATGAAGTCCTTTATTTTTTGCATGGGGCGCAAGGTAACCTACAGGCACACACACAGGAAGCTGTACTTGATTCCTCCTAGAATTTCGAATTAGGGTGAACTAACGGAAATTCTATGTTTAACGCACAGATTCCACTTATTAATACACCAATGTTGACGCGGCCAACGTATTATAGCCGTAGCCTGTTTAACATAAATTAAATCAGAGTGAAAAGGTTTCGTTTGGAATCGCATTAAGTATAGTTATATTTCTATTAACTTGACAGCTCTTGGACCAGGTGCTGCAAAAGATGCTGAGTACAAAAATCCAGAGTACTATTCTTATCATTTAATGTCCTTTGCTGATATGGAATTAGCTATGGAGAAGCTTAGAAATAAGCAACCTTCAGCGACAAAGCCATCTGAGCCAGCGAAAAAGTAGATTTTCATTTCAAAAATAGGAGTGATAAGAGTGTTGTACAGATATTTATAAAATCAGTTAATATCGGCGTATCCTATTTTGACGTGATAATTATTAAAAAAATGTATTGTCTACTACTCTCAAACTTGAATTTGAATTCCTCCTAAAATACAATCCACGAAAATGTAGTCTGTCAAAAAAGAATGAGCCCAGAATTGAGGCACATTGCTTTAGAAGATGCTATGTTCCCATAGACACGCAATCGATAAGTGTGATCAATAAAAGTGTGAAAAAATTATCAAAGACTTTCTCCCATTAATTTCATTGCAAGCAGATTGCACTGCGTGAATATTATACAGTGAAACATTCATATTGCTATTGCGATTTAATCTACATTAAGAAATAAAATGGCCACATTTGGTCAACTCCATCCCAAATATATCTTTGGGCTCAACCCATCGTGCAAAGGGAGCAATGTGGCCTTTATTGACAATAGTACAATTATTTATCCAGCGGGGAATTCCGTGGTTATGCTTCATGTTGACCAAAAAAGTCAAATCTTTCTTCATGGGGTAGAAAAAGGTCGTGGTGTGACTAGCTTAGCAGTCTCCTACAACAGGTCAGCCACATCATTCTCCATTCTATTATCATCATTACTAACCAAACCGTAGCGTAGGGATAACATCTAAAAATCCCCATAGGTTCATCCAAAGTCAAATTTGTGTAAAAGCTACGAGACCTGTATTGAAACTTTCGAAATGTGCAGATTGTACGCAGCAGTAGGCCAAATCGGAGTAGAAGGGAATACACACATTTCCGTATATGATTTGAAAACAAATCAAAGAAAGAAAGTGTTAGCAAATCTCGAGGCTGATGAAAAAGAATACATCTCGTTAGCATTTAGTGTGGACAATCTTCATTTAGCCTCTCTAACAGGAGCTCCAGACTTTCACTTTATTTTCTGGAAATGGGATCGCAACCGTATAATTTCATCCGTTAGGCTAGCTACTGGCAGCAATGGGCCTTTTCACCAGGTAAAACTTTGTGCCCCTTACATTCACTCACTAACTAACCTAACCAACCTAAACTAAAGTTGCGCATGCATAAAAATACAATTTAAAGGTTGCGACATGTCCAAGCGATCTTCATGTAATGTCAATAGTTGGCCAAGGCACTTGTCGATTTTATCGATTCAATGAAAACAATCTAAAACAATTTGGATTCACCAAAGGAGAAAACTATCACTTCCTATCTCATGCGTGGTTTAAAGGTGAGCGAGTTTTGGCTGGTACTACTGACGGCAGAATTCTCCTCTTTGAGAAAGGGGAATACAAACACGAAATAAGTGTGAAAAACTTATACGGAGGGACAGGGGATCAACTATTGCGTCGAAAAAGCAGTCCAAAACTTAAGGAGCGAAATGATTCTAGTGATGATGCTTTCTCTGGTGGTGCTGCAGAGAATCATTCAAGATCAACCATATTTGAAGGGAAAGAAGTTACCGCCATTGTGGCCTACTCCAAAGGTTTTGCTGCCGCGGTGGGAGTGGGCAATGTTGTTGTATTTGAAGAACAACCTGCTTACACGACTGCGGAAGACCATTTCAAACAAATGTACGTGGTCAATATTCCCCATGACACATCGGAATGTGAGGATAGGATAATTACTACTTTAGATATCAGTCCGAATGAAGAAGTCGTGTGTGCTACTACATTTAATTGCAACATTTACACTTTCCAATTGAGTTCTGCAGAGATAAAGGTGTAGTACACTAACTAACTAACTAACTATAATATTTACCAACGATAGAATGGAATTCAACAACCGATTCTAAATTATTTACATGATTGGGGCAACAGGAGCCGGAAGAAATGCTTTTCGAACTAGCCAATTGCTCTTACCACCATGGGCCAATTTTGTCTATGGATGTAGCGATTAGAAAATCTTTAGTAGTTACATGTGGGGCAGATAAGTTCATTCGGATTTGGAACTTTTTGAATATGACTCAAGAGGCTTCTAGGGAATTTGCGGAAGAAATCTACTCTGTTGCATTTCACCCCACTGGTATAGTTGCTGAAATGCAAAGAGCAAACCACAGCTTACTAATAGTGTCCTTTATTCCGTTTTTTATTCATTCAGGTTTATTTTTACTGGCCGGTTGCGTGGACAAAATCCGATACTTGAGCCATGTAATAAGCGACATCAGAGATCTCAAAGATTGGCCAGTGCGCTCTTGCAAAGAGTTACGCTTCAGCAACGGAGGTCATTTGTTTGCAGCAGCCTATGGAAATGTGTTGCAAATGTACAGTACGACGTCTTTGGAAAATGTGTCCAATATGAAAGGACACAGCAACAAAGTATGTCTACAAACATAATATGAGAGTTCGTGTAGTAATCCTTTCATTTGCTAAGCATGTAACAAACTTCAGATTAAGCGGATAACGTGGTCCGCTGATGATTCTAAAGTGATCACTGCCGGAGCAGACGGAGCAGTTTACGAATGGGATGTTCAGACTGCCAAACGAACTGCGGATGTGGTTGAACGCGGTTCGCACTTGATTTCAGTTGTAGGCTCTCCGGATGGAAAAACTCATTATGCAATCAATACGAACCATTCAATCAAAGAAATTCAAATCTACGAAGGAATGGTAAAACGGATTTAGTTAACGTTTTATAGTATTTAGTTAGTTATTATTGGCTACAAACGCAATAATAATAATAGCAATAAACAGTTAGTCAGATTTCAAACGGTATGAAATGTTGTAGATCTCCAAAGAGCTGGATTTAGGAATCACTCCAACATCATTGTGCATCAGCCGTTCAGGAAAGAATTTATTTGCCGGGTTCCAAGATGGAACTGTAAGATCTTTCCGTCAGCCATTGACTTTCAATGGAGAATGGTTGGACTACCATCTACATTGTGGGAGCGTAACTGAGGTGAATATTAGTTTAATTTGTAGGTAGCTTATAACATAAATGAATGCAATATTTATTAGAGGTTTTTAGGCTTCTTATAAAATCATTGTAAGCTCGTAAGGTATATGAATGTAATGTATATTTAAACGAATAGTATTTCTAAACGGATTGTTCATATGCTTTTCAGGTTATGTGTACTTTTGATGAAATCTATTGTGTCAGCTGTGGTTCCGATAACTCCTTGGTTATATGGAAAATCACAGATGCAGAAGGGAGGGTAGCTAAATTGGAAAAAGATTTGAATTACTCTTCAGAAATATTAGTAACGAGGTGGATTGATCACTAATTAATTGCTGGTCAGATTTTTTTTCGGTTTTTGGTAACAACACGGAATCTTTTGGTAGAAACGACATGGAGGAGAAGCAGATGGCAATCAGTGACCTGAAGCAGCGGTACAGTGAGCTCAGGCTGGAAATGGACTATGCACTGAAACGCAAGGATATGTCATACATGGAAGAAATCAAAGAATTGAATGCTCGCTATACACGTGATATGACATCACTAACAGCCAAAGTGGAAGATCTTACTAAAGGAAAAGATAAAAACACGGATGATTACAATACATACTTACAGGATGTGGCCAAAGAGCATTGCAAAGGGATGGCTAATTTGGAAGCACACTATAATACGAAAATGATTGCTGAATATGAGAAATACAATGAGCTCCAGAATCTATTGGAAGATACGATCAAGGAATACGAAGGGTATAAAAAATTATCAAAAACTGAAGTTTTCAACTATCTTTAAGAAAGTAGAATCTATAGACATGGTTTGTGAATATATAGACGAATGGAGAGTTTAGAAGGGGAACGTACCAAAGCTATAGAAGAGATGATGGATTACTTCGAAGGGAAAATAAAGGACAAAAATGCGGCTTTAGAGAAAGCTTACAACGATGCAAGGTCTCAAATGGCCGAAAAAGAGGAGATGATCAAACAAATTGAAAAGGATGCAGATCAAGAGATTCTAGAACTTACAACAGGCTATGAAAGAAAGTTACGCGTGGAAAGGGAGAGCAATGCAAAATTGAAAGCAGATTTGAAACTGAATGCAGGAATTATGAAGAAAAAGTTTCAAACTATGCAAAAAGATATTGAAGAGCAGAAAAATGAAGTTCAACGGCTTGTTGTTGAGTGCTCAAAGTTGGCGACAGTAGTACAACTCACAGAGAAAGAAGTCATTAGGTTGCAAAAGGAATTGGTTGATAGGGATATTAGTGTGGCCAACAAGGTAAAGTTGGATAATATATTTCTCTGCAAAACTTTTTAAACTAAAAAATTCAGCTACCTTATTTTTTTCATTCTATACTATAGGACCAAATTGTAGCGGATCTCAAAAAAACTAATACAGAGCTAGAAAAATTCAAGTTCGTTCTTGATTACAGAATCAAAGAACTCAGAAAAGTTATTGAACCCAAAGAGAGAGAAATTATGTACTTGAAGCAACAGAATTCCGACGTAAGAAAAAATACATGCTCCTTTTCATGAACCATATATGTTGATAGGTTGAATTATTACCGGGGTATAGATGGAATGGAAATGTACGATAGAATATTGTTATTATTACCGGGGTATAGATGGAAGCAGAATTAGACGCTATAGGACTAGTAAAAAATGGGTTGCAACTACAAGTAGAAGAGTTGAAAAATAAACTGCAAATGATGGATGATGAGTATTTGAAAGAAAGATGGCGGCGTATGTTGTCCATGACTTTAGTAGCGCGCATCAGAACATGCATGGCACGGGGTATGAGTGTTCTCCATGACCACAGGGCATTAAAGCAGGCTGTGAAGGTAAACAAATAGCAAAATAGCTGCATAAATGCGTTTAAAAAACTCAAGTATTCCCAAACCAAGCACTAAATTATTTTTTTACATTATCAAGGGCATGTACGCCAAATATGGCGAAGACTCGCAAGCCGGGAAAGGGTCATCAGCAGAACAAGACGCTATTTGTGAGTTGGTTCGACAAAAGAATCATTTGGAATTGTGCTTGACTTCCGTGAAGAGGAAACTTTCCAAAGACACCCAATTCACAAGGACAGAGCAACTGAAGACTATGCATGTGAGTCAAAAAAATATTTATAAATTATAAATTTCAAACGACTTTACATGGGCCAAGATAATACGAGACAGTGTTTGCTTCGCTAGGAAAACATGCTCCTTGTGTATGAGATTAACAATTTGAGACGCGAATTGAAACTGGCTAGAGATAAAATCGGTCAATTTGAAATCACATTGGGTGTGAGTCAAGCCAGTAATGCTACGGAAGCAGCAGAAATGAGATTCAAATTGCAACATGCTATTGAAGATAGGGACAATATCGATATTGCAAATGAGGATGAAGCTGAGGTATTTGAATTAACAATTACTTTTTTGGCTCATAACTGAAGATTTACATTATTAATGTTTCTTGAATCTTATCTCCCCTGCAGAAAAAGGAGAAAACAATCCTTGCACAACAAAGTGAAATTGATTCACTGGCTACGAGGATTATGAAGGTTAATGAATATGTGGTTGATACAGCGAGACCCGAAGTTGAGCACAATACTGCAGTTGAGCATATTAGATCAGTATTGGCTACTAATTTCCATTAAGAAGACAATATTGTGCCGCGAAAATGAAAAAGTGACACGAAAATAAAGTTGCTATTCTTACAATTAAGACTTTGAAACTGTAATTTGAATCATCGGAGTTTAATAAAACTACAACATTTGAGAGCAGTCAAACAACAATAACAGACATTCTGAGTATTAATATTTTACAGCCCGTAGCATGTAACTGACCAAAAAAGTACTAGATGAGCTAATAGTAAGCTTGTCTATAGGAGAAAAATTTACCACATATAATCCATAAAAATTAAAGCTACCATTTTGATTAATCACCCAATAAGACAAATGCAATTTGTATTTACTTAACCATTGAATATTTGCTGAGACAGCTTCGTAATCGTAATGGAATAGAACTTCAAAATTAATGGAATCACTCAAACTCAAACATTAAAAGATGGAAATCTTAAATTAAGAATGGAATAATAGCTTTACGTCCTCTAGGATAAGATTTGAACTCTTTTTTGTAGTTTCGATGTTTTCCCAATGCCCAGACAGCCATTTGATAGAATCCAGCAAAGCAGAAAAGTCCAGCTTTAAAATAATAAAAAATACAACTTTTTTGAAAAAGGTTCATTAAAAAATCCTTCATCTAGAAAACCTGTATTTTTAACTCTTACCAGGTAGGCACTGGGTCATGACAGTAAAACTGAGCCAGGCATAAAATTCGTAAGAGTAATTGGGACAAGAAACGTATTTGAAAAGCTGTGTGAAAGGGTTCGAATTTGGGTAAGGGATTTTTCGAACGTTAGAGCCTGGAGGTCGCAAATCTCTCAGAAGCAAGTGGATGCTCAAATTTCCGAATTCAGAGAGCTGAGTAAAAAGTTATTCACAAGATTATGATTCATAATATCATTTTCAGAGTAAAGGGAAACATAAAATTAACAGTCTACAAAAGTGAAGACAACGTACCAAAAATAATGCTAAAGCACTGTACACTTGCACCTTGCCTGGTGAAGTGAACAGCGGATGGTTCACATGGTAGGCAACATATCCAGCAAATCCCCAATAGTAGGAACAATTTTTAAACAAGTTAGCAATAGGCATGGTTGCATGGGAGAATCGGTGGACAAATATGGTCTCCAGAAGTCGCTTAGCATAATGCAATGCCCAGCAGGCAGCAGCAATACTAAAAATAAATACAAGTAAATCATCCAGTGTGAACAATTAGCTTACTTAAAAAGTGTAAAGACTGAACTTTTTCGTAAATATAATTTCTTACTGAACAACTTCTGAGTATGGTTTGCCAACCGCAGTTGCCCCGTATAAAATTCTTGGCCTAGTGTAAACCCACAAATAGACAGCCAATGGGCCAGCATATTCAGCTAAGAAGACTGTCGTCCAGCCAATTTGAGGACCCAGGTCCTTCAAGTATATTTTGCCACCAGATTTAAATCCCAAGGCTTCGAGGGAATCTTCATCTTTAAGAGCTTTCCCTTTTGGTTCCATTCGCAGCATTTGCCGACCAGGATATGGACCTTTTTTAGTTGCATGGATCCTGTTTTTAACATCTTTTACCGATGCATCGCCGGATAGCTATAATGAGAAATAGAGATAAAAGTAATACAAATACAGTTGGTGTAGTCAGCCAGTGGAATTGAAATTATTGAGCTTACCCCATCCAGCTTAGCAATGACCTTACCACTGGCACTGCAAATCTCAACCTGGAATGGAAAATATTCAACCTTTTATTCAATACTAAATAACAAATAGAATCCATCCAAATATACTGTACCTGATCAATTAATTGAATAATTAAGTAAAATTGAGGTAATCAATCAAAAGGTGTTCACTTTACTTGATACTTGATTAAACAAGACTGACTAATGTGAAGCGCACAAAATTGAGAGAATTTATAATTAAAATTGACAGTGATACACTTTTTTGAAGGAAGCAAAGACACTAAAACTCGATAAAAAAGTTAATAACACTGGGAAGAAAAAACTAGTCACCGGGACATGAAACCCCAGTGCAAGTATAAACTATACCAATTTTCACAGTAAAATAAATCCAGAAAAACCTGTGCAATGCGTATAATACATGCCACAAGGATACTGATGTATATTAGTTCTCATGGACATCCGGTCAGTAGGCTAAATGAGACGGAAACTACTGGTTTAGTTTTTATAAAATTCCCATGCATCCTCTAAAGCATCGTATTTTCTTCCCATAAACGCATAACCTCTGACGGGTTTGCAGTTTTACTTAAGTATTAGGAATTAGGAAGGTATCAAACTACTAACAGAAAACTATTGTTAGGGAAAATTGAAAATTTACTGAACCTCATTAAATTGATTGAATAATAAAACTAAACCCCGAATTCAAGTGGCAAAATCATTCACTGAACCACGTATATTTCAAAATTGCATGCACAATAGCTACACACTTAAGGTCGTGAAAGTAAACGAAACAAAAAAATATTACAATCATCATCGAATCAGCTGTCGATGTCGCCAACGCCAACAGTCAATATTTATGTTTTGTTAATAATAGATAGACGCTTAAGTAAAACTGATGAATACATCATGTTAAAACTTTTTCCAACAATGAATTCTCTGTATTTTTCAACTAACTATTCGTTTGTCTGAGGAGGGTAGATACGCTTTGCATCGATTTTTAATTGTCGACAACCTTTATTCTAAACCCGAAATTCAACATTTAATGCATACGAACCTCCATAGTTCTCAATTCTCGCAAATATCTCTCCAACTTAATCCTTGACCTTTGAGCTTCAACCGTCAGCCGGTAACCGTTTGCCACGTAACGTAACACAAAACTGAAAACCCAAAGTAAAACAATGAAATTGTGGAGCAATCAAAGGTTCGGTTTTAGAACTTGGGACACCTGAAAAATTTCTAAGTTTTTTCAAACACTATGTTTAGTTTAGGTTAGGTTAGGTTGCAATGTCGGTCAACATGGTGTTTGAAAAAACTTAGAAATTTTTCAGGTGTCCCAAGTTCTAAAACCGGACCCAATCAAATAAGATTCTGGAATCACCAAGCTGCCAAGTACAAAATTAAGAATGAGAAAATCTGTTTTCATACCTGTTTGTTGAACAATCTCGAAATGAATGAGAACTTTTGTAAACTTGTCCGTCCAGTCCAGCAGAATCACCTGTGTGGTAAAATGACAGCTCACATTCTCCGTGTAACTTTTTTCTCTATATACTTTCCTGCTGTACTCACTCAATGCTCAATATGCTTAACCCGTATCATTTACTTGCACCACTCATATGCATGCGCTATGTTAAGCACATGTGAATACAAAATTACGTACCACACTAGTTACAGGCTCTAATGCATGCAATTTTTTAACTAATAATTTTATCGACTTCATCCTCATTGTATTTGTATGATAATTACTACAGCAAAGTACAAAAAACAGGACGGCTGATTATTAAAATTTCTATCTTCCTTGTCAAGTAATGATATTGCATTTTTATAAATTCAAGTAAAAAATCCCAGATTTTCCAACCAAGTATGCAATAATAATAATATCCAACAAGTATGCCCAGATTGCAATTGCAATATTTATTTTGGATTTAACTATCTTTCGAGAGAGGCTCATAGGTAGCACAAAATGAGAACAAAAATTTCCCAACGCTTAGGATAATTTTATTATTTTAACAAGCTATATAGTTTTAAATAAATGGCTGCATGGAAGTAGATTACTATGTAACTTACAGTAGATAAGCAACATGCAGCATAAGCCTGCCTCAAATTCTGAATTCAGAGATGTGTCTAATTTACAAAATTCTCGAAGTGACGGAGAAAGCAAAATGGAAAAACGTAAGAAAGTTAATCCTATAAAATTGCTAAAGGCGGTGAAAGCTTCTGAAGAAACCTCACATCGTTTAAACTATAGACAATATTACGAGGAGAAAGCATTCACGTTTCGGTAAAACGAGTATCGGCAGCAAACCATACCAAACAGGAAAATCTTTCATTTCATGCATCTAGAATTGCATTTGCAATAGGCAAAAAATTATTATGCTAGCGATGATAGCTAAAACCCTTTGTGCATGCTAGGCTAAGTAAGTGGTTTTGGGACTCACAAAGTGTATGGATTAAAAGTCTTGATGTAATTTCAAAAAGAAGTGTATCAACACAAATTATTGTAATGCAGCTAGCTATATGGCTCACTTTTGTCATCACCCTCTATGCATCATCGTTCAAATTATGATCATCTTAGGCTAATATTCCAAATTGAACTTTGAACTCTGTCAAATCTGCCTTTTAAGTTTAATATACTTCATATGATTATAGAGATTTCACGAGCATTGCATGGATATTTATATTCGTCGACATCCAGTCCCTTTACAACTTTAGCTATACATACAGCCCAGCTAAAAAGCTAGAAAAACTCTCTGGTAATCTATAAATATAAATATAATAATATAAATTGACACAAAAAAATTCGCCTGAATATCGCAAATGGCTATTATTGATTCATCTATTGCGATTTGCACATTCAATTTCGCCAATTGCGTCCTCGAACACCAAAATATGTACAGTTTCTTTCACCCAATAAGGAGAACCATCTAGATTGTTCGCGAAACTTCTCCTACGTTATTGGCCTATCTTTTATACATGTAGTACATGAGGGAAGCAAACCACGGTTCAGTGCAGTTCATATGCATGTGTTTGACGTTAGCTAACCAACATCTTGTTTCAGTACATTCTGCGTTCTTCTACAACATATTCCAGTTCGTTGTTATTAAACTGTGTTGGATTAATTTTCTATTCACTTTGGAAATAATATTCTGTTAGTGAACAACAAACAAGCTGGGAGTAAATGTACCAGACTGTTGTAAAAGAAGAAGAACTGACCATAAAGCAACAATACGAGTTACCACTTACCAGTAAACTTTACTTGGTGATGGTTTGGAATTGAATTAACTTGCTGTTTAAAAAACTTTTTAATTTACAACTTGTTTGTGATTTTTCGTTTTTTCTCCAAAAAGTTTGTGAGTGGTGCGAGTGGACTAACGAGGACAATATTGGTGGTTGAATCGATCGATTGGGTTAAATTTGGGACTAACGATAACTTTTGAATCGTCAAAATGGGGAAAGACTACTACAGTATATTAGGAATTAAAAAGGGTGCCACAGATGACGAAGTGAAGAAAGCTTATAGGAAGTTGGCATTGAAATACCATCCAGACAAAAACAAGGCTGCAGATGCGGAGGAGAAGTTTAAACTTGTGGCAGAGGCTTATGAAGTTTTAAGTGATAAAAAGAAGCGGGGTATTTATGATCAGTATGGAGAAGATGGACTCAAGGGATCCCCAGGTGGTGGAGGTGGTGGCATGGGACCAACTGGAAATCCTGGCCAAGGGTTCACGTACTCGTTTCATGGAGACCCCAGAGCCACATTTGCTCAATTTTTCGGCACAAGCGATCCGTAAGCTATGAATATTTAAACATAAGTATGATATTCAACGATTGAGATTGAGGATTGATTGAGAAACATTCACTGATGTTTTAATTTTTTCAGATTTGCCAGCTTTTTCAATGTTGGAGGAATGGGAGGCTTTGGGTTCGATGATGAGGATGAAGGTGGATCAAATTTCATCAATCTTGGCGGGGGTATGGGTGGCCCTGGTAGACGGGCTCAGAGCTTCAACATTGGTGGGAGTCCTAATAAAACTAGAGACTTTCATCAACAAGACACTGCTGTGGAACATGATCTCTATGTCGGACTAGAAGACATTTACAAAGGCTGCACCAAAAAAATGAAGATTTCTCGCAATGTTATATCTCCTGATGGCATGCGAAGAAAGGAAGATAAAGTTCTCACCATAAATGTAAAACCCGGCTGGAAAGCTGGAACCAAAATCACATTTCCTCGCGAAGGGGATCAAACAACTGGAAAAATTCCAGCCGATATTGTTTTCATAATCAGGGACAAACCTCATCCATTGTTCAAAAGGGAAAACAGTGATATCCGACACACAGTTAAAATCAGCTTAAGAGACGTAAGTTCGGTTATATTTATTTTTCATTACTGTACAATTTACAGTATAGTGGAAACAGTTTTCAGAGAGAGCATAAAATACGCGTTGCATAATTGCATTGGACAAACTACTCTCACCCAAAATAGAATTTTAAATCATCTGGTTAGGTTAGTTTAAATCATCAAACTTGATTGCTGTGTACTGCAAATGGTAAAACAAATGCATTGCCAGATCCCTTTCGTAGGTTTACTTCACCATGCCGAGTTAAATTATATAAAAGGTAGTCAACTATATAGGGTTGAAGCTGAGTGATTGATTCCTATTGAGGATCACTAGTTTTAGGCAATGTCACCTTGATTAACGACTTTTGATTTAAAACATCCTTTATTTAGGAGTAAGGAACCAATGTTATTAATTATCATCTTCTCAATCTTTAATCCATACAAGAAATGAAGCAAGAAGTTGGTGATATGTTAACCCTAAGTGTGCTAGCTTACTCATCACTTTTGGTTTTGGTTAAAATCTATTCATATGCCATCAGTCAGTTTTTAATCACATACACATAAATTATTCTTTCCATATATGCAAGGAATGACATTGTAGATTAGTTTTTTTGCAACCGTGGGCTGCCTGTAGTTTTTGCCTTTTGATCATTTGCATTTTTGTTGGTTGTTTAGTGCGTACACTGAAATAGTATAAAAAATTATTTTATGGCTCAATGATAGTGCAAAGGTTTCCAGTCCGAGTTCCGAGTCAGAAGATCGTTAAAACCAAATATGATGTATAGTGGTTAGTGGTAGCAATATCATTTGCTTTGTAAGCTTCATATTAGTACTAGTTGTACTAGCGTAAATAATCCTTTTGTTTTCAATCCTTCCAACCAAGTTAGTCCGCATGGTTGACATTGATATTTGTATAACCTGTACATGCAAAAAACTGCAAAATTTTAGCACTCTCATTGTGCCCATAGTTTTCTTCAGCGGGCGTGGATTATGGAGTGCGGTATAGTTTAATGGCATTATAAATCTTCTTTCGCATTCGTGCACTTTTTAGTGCCATGTAAATAAGTTATGTTTTCTGATTTCATTTTCTGCTGCTCGTTTTTATGCAATGAAATATAAGATGAATGGTTAATAAATGTACGGCATATCTTGGCTAATGTAGGGTTAGAAAGAATTTATAGTTTTTTATGCACTTGTTGCACTAAAAAAACGTATTTTTTCCTCAAACCTAAAAACTATGAATCTAGGCTACGTTAAACTAAGCGCCTATCAGGTATACCGGCTGTTGTTTTTAGAATCGTTCTCATTTGCACTTAACTCCAATTCGTGAATGCTTGAAATGAAAGAATTACGAATGTTTGTGAAGACAGTTTTCCTTGAGCGTTTCCTTTGGAGGAGTCATCATAAGGGAGTGAATAAAACGGCATTCGAAGCCGGCACTGACATAGTAACCCGTTTGGCTCTTTCCGACGCCACATGTATATTACTTTTCCCGTCCGTCCACGATTCGCGACCTACTTGCTATAGTTTCTTATGAATTTCGTCTCCGTCACAGGGTTTTCTGTATATGTGTTTCTCTATTTATAGATCGCTTTGTAGAGCATGTTTGGGTGGGATATGGGATTTGTCGTTAATTTGGAAACTACTGTAGGGATTAATGTTTCTTGTTCCACTTGGTCATTTTATTTATGCTGATTTGGTACTGTAGTCAAAAGCTTAGTTGTCGTTTATTTAAAATATTTTATCTCCTTTGTCTTGCGATTTTACACCAACAAATCTTTCATTATTGCTTTAAATCTTCTCAATCTATCTCCCAAACGTAGAGAAAATGTTAAAAAAATTATAACATTCAGCAGTCTCATTCAACTCACATTAATTTCCCTCAGTTAGCAATGTTACAAAAATTAGTATGCAGGTAGTTGGTTGGCCAGTAGACAAGAGGGTATTTACTAATGATAATTATATTAGCTGCTGGCTGCAAAGAATGAATGATGATCTTTGTTGTCTGTAATAGTTTCCGCTGTAGGAACTCCATATATGCAGCATTAGTCTGTCACTGAAGGATTTGAAACAGGTAGTGGTAGACACACAATGACATACTGATTGACTCCTTAATTGAATGAATTTCAGAATTAGCATCTTGGTTGGCTATTCATCTAGTAAATAATGGGATTTCCTGACATTGTCTTCTTATATATGGGCTTGCAATGGGGATCAGGGATGTATATATATAATCTCTGTCTGTTTTCTGCGTGTCCAAATAGTCTGTCCAATGCAATATGCAATATTGCCTGCTTTCAAAAATGTGATAATTGATTTTATACTGAATTGCATTGAATTTGGGGAAGAGATGTCTTGGGTTGGTGATTGTGCTCCAGCACATCATTGAAAATTGTATTTATTTTTCAGGCACTTTGCGGCTGTACTGTAAACGTTCCAATGCTTCAAGGTGCTTCCATCCCGCTTAATTTATCGAAACGCGTGATCAAACCTACTACAGTGGAACGGATCCAAGGGAGGGGACTGCCTTACCCTAAGGAACCAAATAGGAAAGGGGATCTTCTAGTGTCCTTTGATATCCAGTTCCCCGAGCAGTTGTCACAAAGCGCCAAGGATATTATATTTGATGTGTTACCAAAATAAAGGGGTTCCTTAAGTGTTTAAGTTTAAGTAAATATGCTACTGTACTGTACGCCACCATGATGCCATGTTAGTTAGTTTTTTTGCTTATGATTGATGATGATCACAGGTGTGTTTTTTTCACAAGAGAGTCTATAAAAGCGATAAAATAACTTACTCATCATCAATAATATTATAAAAGTATAGGTTATAATAAGTCATCTATAACATAAGAATGTACTTGCTAAGTATTTGCAATTATAATTATAAGTCTAATAAAACTGTTCGTTGTGTTGGGATATTATCGTGAGATGTACATATTATAATTCCTGGAGAAGCTAGGCTCGCTGTATTTAAAATGAATGTGTAATTGACTGTATCCCTTCGAATATTTCTGTTCTGATCCATATTTTTGTAGTGACAGGATTGAATTGAATGTTTGATGCTAAAATAAAGTAATAAACAGGAGTTTTGATGGATTCATTTCTAGCTGTATAAGTATTTGTAACAATGTAAATGAAAGCTGTCAATATTTCGTTGAAATATGAATAAACTAATCCAATTATTTGTGACCTGTGAATGAGTGAATGGGATATACTGCAGTAATCATCTGACTGGTGTTCGTTTTCAAACTTCATGCAACTTTCATTATTGGGCTCACTCACTACTTTGTATTTTCATATGGGTACTCAAGGTAGATACTTTCACCAGTTTTAGTTGAAAATTTTAGAACTTTTCAATGAGAGCTTATAGCTTTCTTTGTCGAATGGTCCGCCTGGATTTGCTTGCAAAAGCATTTACTTGGCATGGAACAAAGGAGATGGGGGACATAGAGAACATGAAAATAGCTATGGTCAGAATGCGTCAGCAAGAATAAATTTTGGCTCGATGATCAAAACATTTGAATCATTGCCATTGGTTCGCGAGAACACTGAACTTTCATTTTAGTCTGTTTTTGTGTACGTGTGCTGTCGTTAAGTATCATTCAATTTAGCACAAAAGGAAAAAATATCGTTATTTAATTTGTTGGTAAATGCGTGTTAAGTTAGTAAGTCCATTAGTGCTGTGGCGTGCATGCAACATCGTGAGCATTATTGCTGGAGTTAGAGAGCTTGGTATTAAATTGTTGGTTGGTTAGGTTAGAGAATTTTTCATTTAAAGTTATAAGGTATTAGCAAGCAGGTAAGTTTTAAGGTCTCGACGAATTAAGGATTAGAATATTTAGAAATGGTTGCAATAGAATGAGTTGTAATGGATGGTTTTCTGGCATTGCAGTTCGTTGGCCACTGGGAGATTTCGACTCTTTGTCCACTGGTGTACTGTTTGTATTTACCGTCTGGTTTAATTTAGATTGGCGGTAGATTCACACACGAATGTTTTAATTTATGTGATTAATGGTGGGCGAAGTTACTTTATGCTTTGATTTGATTTTTTATAGAACTGTTGATTGGGCAATTATTGTTGAAAAATAGCCCAAGAGACCATAAACGGTACTGTTGGAGTTTGAAAGTGTTTGGATTAATAAAACTTGCGTTTTGTGGACTGCTTTCTGCCTAGGATTTATATTTGGAGCATTTAAAATGATGGAAAGTGGAGCAAACAGGGAGGGGGTGCTAGCAGATTTTCAGGTACATTGCTGTTTCTAATCAGTGGAGTTCAAAACAGTAAGAGTAGCAAAAGTTCTTTGCTGGACATAAACTTCTTTTTGAAAGTCGCTCTGTACAACTTGGCTGAGCTCAGCTATATGTTTTATCAGCAGAGCAGACTATTTTTATTCAGCTTATTCACTACAAATGTACAATAATTATTGTACATTTGAGTACCTAAGTACCTAGTACAATTTTAGAATTAACTTTTCAACATCGTGGTGGAATTGTGACTGAGTGTTCTAAATAAGTCTTCGCTTCCGAATTGTTGAACATTTAAATAAGTCTTCCACTGAATCGGAATGTTTTTAAAAAAGCTACAGCCCAGGGTTGGGCGGGTTGTTTTTTAGGAAAAGGAAGAATTTATGAATGATAGTTAATTTCAATGTTGTCATAGATTCAATGAGCGAGTAATCGCGCTGTTTATGTTGTAACATCAGTTGATCATGTTCTTGATTCATTATTTTATGCGATGAGCCTTAAAAACCGATTTGATTAAAGTTTACGATGTCACAATGACATGTCCAAATTTTTGTAAGAAGCGATCTAGACGTAAAAGTTAGTGGCTTCTTGTATTATTATTTTGTTTTTAGTAGAACGTTAATTCATAAATAATGTCCTATTTCAGGCTTGTACTGGAATTGATGATGTCGCTGAAGCTATCGAGCATTTAGAACGTGCGGATTGGGATTTGTTGGTAAGTTTAAGTTTACCAGCTTACTTGCAGTAAGCTGTGATCACGCAATCTTATGGATTCTTTCATAGCATCAGCATCGTATTTTTAATTGTTTTAGAGTGCTATTAATCGAGTTGTACCAGAAGACACCCAAACTCTTCCATCAGAAAGACCAAGCCCACTAACTTTTAATCGTTTTCCCAGAGGAGTATTTCCAATGGATCAGGTAAGTATTGTCTATTGATAGCATTCCATAAATTCACTGTCTATCTGAAAAGCTAATTCTAAATTATGTCTGCAATTGATCATATTTTAGGATCCACCAGACATTGATGATGACTTAGTATACGACCCCTCATCAGAAATGAATTCTGACTCCATATCTGGTGCCACACATGTTCCGAACCCGCTAGCTCTTGTTCGGAACCCTTCCAATGAATTTCATGGTCTCTCTATACCGTCATTGACTACAATACCACAATCAAATAAAGTTGTCATCAGTTCTGATTTTCTTGCGTCCGGACCAAGCTCTTCCAAAGGATCTGGTAGAAATGGAACAATTGCAAAAAATCGGGACATTACATTTATTGTTCATTTCGGTGAAAAAACGATGGAAGTCTCATTGGCTCCTTGCGAAACGTTGGAAACTTTAAATACCCTTATTCATGGAAGGTATGTTAGGTTTGCGTTGCGTAGTCTGTAGTTTCAGGATAACAAGCTAATTTTTCTAATGGCATGTTTATTTTTACAGATTTGAAATTCCCCCGTGTCAGCAAGCTTTGAAAGGCTGGCCCAATGGGGAGGCACCTTCAAGTTCAACTCAATTTGGGGAGTTGAATCTGCCGCCTGAAGTTCATTTATCTCTGAGTGCACCGGATCTTTTTATTATAGGTGGGAATCCTCGCAGCGCAAGTAGTACTACGAATGAGGAAAGATTTTTCTTGAAAATTCATGATGAAGCTAATGATGAAAGTCATACTATCTCTTTTCCTGCTTCAAAAACTATAAAAGGAGTGAAAGAAGAAGTTTTTACCCTTACTGATATCTCTGTGCGTCATCAGTCATGGAGTGGATGGCCTGAGGGTAGTTCTGATGATATGGTAGGCATTTGACAGAAATATGTTCAATTATATCATTGAATGTGTGTAGTGTAGTAAATTGGTATTGATTGGACCATGGCATGTCATGATGCAATATTTTTTATTAAGCTTCTTGGCGTCTGTGGTCTGGAAAGGCCGTGTCACAATTTGACTGTGAGGAGAACAAATTCTGCCAGTAGTTCGAAAGTAGACTTAAATAAACGAATTGGCGTAAGTCCTTTAGGATCTTTACTCATCTCATATGCCCAGTTTAAATTACCATTGAATTTTTACTCATGTCGCTTACTATTCTATGATTAGGCTGAAGGTGGATCCGAAACATCTTCAGACGTGGAAGATTTAACTGAAAGTTATCCCCTTGAAGAAGATTACTTTGTTCCTGAAGATACAACCAGGCAACAGCAGAGACATTTGAGTAAGGACATAAAGCAGCATATTCGTATTTTTCATAGCGTGCGTAGTTTTTAATTGCGGATTTGAATTTTTATAAGTAAATGCTTGTACGCTATTTTAGTTCCTGACAAAACAACTGATGAAACACTTGCCACTGTGCAGTTTTTCGACAACTTTGTCCTGCGGTATGGAGCTTGTCATCCCATGTTTTTCCATGGTACTTTAGAAGAAGCAGTGAAAGAGTCTTGCAATTTACCAGCTAAAGATGTAAAGAAAACATGGATTATTATTTTACGACTTTCATGCTAATTACTCCATTGAATCTGAATCTGATTTAATTTTAACTTTGTAGAGAAAATTACTTGCCATTTATCTTCATCACGATGGGTCTGTTATGGCGAACGTATTTTGCCAACAAGTTTTGTGTAATGAATCTATTGTGTCTTATTTGTCGAATAACTTCTTAGTCTGGGGATGGGATGTTACGATAGAGCATAATCGGCAGTTGTAAGTTGAAAGTTGATTAATTTCTGCAAATATTACCCAGTTCATCGCCGATTGCGATTTATACTAACAAAATCCTATTTTTCAGTCTTATGGCGACTATAGCTAAAAGTTTTGGTTCTAATGGATCTAAAACAATTCGTGATTTGGACCAGGATCGCTATCCTGTGATAATTGTAGTTTCACGTAATCGGGGAACGACTGAAATTACATCTGTAATTAGTGGTATGACAGGTCTCTATTAGTTTTTATTTTATTTTTGAACAAATGCGTAGTAACTAACTAGTTTTATATTCAATCAAAAAATACATTTGTTTGTTAAACGAAACGTAGGATCTGGAACTGTGGATGAATTGATGGGAAGTCTTATAAATGCTACTGAAATGTTTCATGCTCAACAGCAAATTGATATACGAGATGAAGAAGAGCGAGAGGCTCGTGAACGTGTAAAAAGGGAGCAAGATGAAGCTTATGAGCTTTCTTTGATAGCTGATCGGGCAAAGGAAGAAAATAAGAGAGCAATAGAGCAACAAAAATTGAACACTGAAAATGAAAAGAAGGAAGAAGAGTTGCGAGCGGGGGTAATTGCATGTGTTGTATGCTTTGCATTATACTAGATTATCATTGGTTTAATGCGCTGGTTCATTGTGTTGTATACTTTGCAGCAATTGAGAACTGAAGTGGCTAATTCATTGCCCCCAGAACCGGGAGCAGATTGTCAGTCCCCAACTTGTTTTTTAAAAGTTCGAGTGCCTGGCGGAAAAATCTTGTCTCGAAAGTTTTTACAGTCAACCACGCTGCATGTTCTGTTTGACTATTTGTTCTCAGAAGGATTTTCCAGAGATACTCATAAATTTTTGACCTCTTATCCTAAGCGCGATGTAAGGAAATGAATTAAGAGTTGAAACACAGGTACAAATGGTGGATTTGGGTTTCAAGGAAAAATAAAGTGCATTTCTTTATTCTTTTGTAGATAACAACTATGGCGGAGACAACGGTAATGAATGATCTTTTCAGCGCTCAAGATACTCTGATAGTAGAGGCTCGATGATGGCTACTACATAATTAGTCAGAACAATGTACAGGAGTTAAAGTTAAGTGGATTGCAAATAAACTTTGTTTCATAAGAAAATGCATGATTTCAAGTAAACCGTTTAGATTGTATTTACGATGTGTCACGTATATGATGTGAATATGTGAACACCATCAGTCAAGTCATGTACATATTTTGTGAGTAAAACTAAATATCTACCTACCTGTGAAATCCAACCGGGTGGCTTCATTTGATCATGTATTTTATTTACCTTGTAAAACGTTAAAGTAATGGGATGTTTTGTTTCGAAAAGCACCTCAGCATGCGTGCGCCGGAATTTATAACTTGTGGATTTGTATAATGATGAAATCACTGATTAAAGTCTGTATTTTGTACGTGTTATTAATTTATTCACAACGTGCCCCCTTCACATGTTTTCACGTGCCCATTTTCGCAAACGTACTCAAGTCAATGAACACTGTATTATAGGATATCAATCATTATGGCACATGGAGATGGAAGCTTAAGTTAATTCGTTACATCTTAATTTAGAAATAGTTCGTCTTCATACATTATGAATGACTTTTTCACTGGTTGATAGCAGAGTTAATTCCGTAAAACTATGTTCATATGGAAAAAACAAGCAGCACATAATCCTGTTACACGATTTTTATCCATATTGGATGTGCGATGGGAAGGATTACAATTTGGAGAAGCGAATCATAAACTAATTCCAGTTTATAACTGTGTATGACTAATTTCAAAATAGAAAAACGATCCTAAAACATGTTATCTGTGGTCAAGCTAGATAACTTTTTGAACTTCTTAAGTTTTACTTCATCCACAATATTGCTTTCTGTTTGAAAAATTGAGTGATTTTTTAAGGCTCTCTTTCTTCATCTGCTGGCAAGTTTTCATGCTTCCCCTCTTCTAGTCCATCCATGGTGGATATATCAGCAGCAGTGTCTTCTAATCCTTCGATCATATCCTCATCTGCCTCAGTTGCTGTCGAAACAGAACAACGTCAATTTAAAATCTTGCCCGTCATTTAGCGTTTCAATTGTTATCTGATCGACCTAAACTGTAGCCGTTGTACATACCTGTGGTAAAATGTGTTATTTCGTCATCTTCTTCTGAGCCACCTATAGAGCAAAAGTATTTAAATTCAACTGAAAACGAATTATGGCCAGTAGAGTTAATAAAACACATTTAGTACCTTCTAATTTTTCAGCAGCTTTATTTTTATCCTTGTTTTGTTTCCCTTTCCTGTTTTTATCCTTCGAGCTCTGCTATGTCAAGTAAAATCAGTAAATTAGCTACATATTTATATTTATTTATGAATGCAAGCATGTTCTAGTTCATCTTTAGTCTGTCGTTGTATAGTCCATGAGAATTTATTTCATTGTCCATTAGATCAAATACAAACAACTATCTCCAATCCAAGGGCCCTATTTGCGAAAAAATAACAGCTATCGGCATTGGGGAAGCTGAGACTGAAAAACACTATATGCCTTTAGATTAATTGTCTATCCTAATGCTATAAGATTTGTTACAGCAATACAAGATTTAGTATATTTCGTAATTTATAATTAATGTTACAATTAGTTAGTAAGTATCCTACATTAACTTATAGTCCATTGGAAGTGGAAGCGAACACAGTTGGTTAACACATTAGTGATTATTAGAACGCTGCACACTCCATATAAAAGTATTCGTGTTGCACATACTAAGGAAGATTTCCAATCTCCAGATTTGACATAGTCATCTTTCCACGACAAAGAAGACGGAGCTTCAGTATCATCGTCACCACAAAGCCCACTGGAAGATATTACGGAAAGTGTGACTTTCCCGGACAAGACTACAGGAACGGACATGCTTTCATAATCGTCCTCCTCCATTTCCTCATCCCATCCTTCGAGCTCAATTTGCGCATCTGAGACCATGACTTGACTCCCTTCGGACAGCATTGGACCTTCCAAATAAATGGAAGGGACGTCGTCAGGGGGAGTAGGCGCTCTCGGTGGTGATGGCGACTTCAAATGTCGATAAGGTTTATTTGGAGATGGGGTTCGATAAAACAAGGGAGTTGAGGATCTACTTTCCCATGGACCCCCTATATCATAGGCGACTGATTCTTCCATTCCGACCACGGAAACTTTATCTCCTCCCCGCCCGTGTCCCTTCGCAGCAGCAATTGCAGCGGCTGCACTCTGATTTAGAATAGTAGCGGATAGTTCTTTCGCAAATACCATCAACACATTGCCATTGGTACCACCACTTCCAGAACTGGACTGTTGTGTCGTCTGTTTTGTTTGGCCGGTATTACACGGTTGTGGGTAAGAAAACATGATCACAAACTGACAAATACTAATGAAATTCTAACTATAAAACGTAAACTCATGGCTAAATATTTCAATTTCTATCATGATCAGAGAAATCGTGAAAAGTGGTACACACAGTGTACAGGGAAAAATTTACCATTTGTTGGAGACAATAGAAAAAATTGACCATGACGGAGGAATTGTTTTATTCTAAACTAATTCACTTTAAAACAACTAAACAAACACTTCAATATTTCTAAACGCATTTTCATATGCATAAGATAAACAGACGAAACTACTTTGAAAACTGATTTTCTATAAGTAAGAGCTACGAAAAACTCACATCGACTCAACAAACATTCTACTCAAATTAACTATACAAAGGATCATTTAATTAGTTAAATTGAGTTAAATATTACCTGCTTTGATTTCTTAGTGACTTGCCGAGGTGGAGTTGGAGGCCTTGCAAAATCCTCCGCTTCGGCATCATCTTCTTCAGAAGAAGATGGGACCGACTTGGGTGGTAATTTAAACTTGACTTCTTTCTCAACACTACCTTGTTTTTTCAGCTTGGAGCTAGCCTGAGTACAGCAAGGGGTTTCAGCATCTTTTGAAGACAACTCCGAACAGCACACTTTTGATTTAGTTCGAATTGTATCCTACAATTCCACCGAAATCCAACAAACAAAACCATGCAAAGAAACGCTTTGTTAGTATCCAGGACCAGTTACAATTTTTAGTGAGTACAGAAGCTAAAGTAGTTATTGGTTTTGGTTAGTTAGTGAGTTGTATAAATTGAATTTCAGTTTTTTAAGTCAGAATAAGCATGCAGTAGTACCTGGTAACTAGCCGACTAACTACATATCTAATGTAGTATTTAAAAAGTGTCAAAACGAGTGTAAAGCAGTTTGTAACAACGTAATTAAGTAGAGTTTCTTTGTTCTTTCTGCAAGGACAAAAGAAGAGCAAGCGGCAAGTGAGTTGATTTGCAACACCAGTGCGTCTGCGCAACATGACGATTCTACTTCATGGCGTCTTTTTTGTTAATTGCAAATACTCAAGGAACAATCGAACAATATACATGCGTTGTGATGTGTGTTACATTTGTAAGTCAAATCAAGAAAACTGGAATAGTGAGTGAGAGAGAGAATACTTAAAATCCTTAAATTTTGAAAATAATTAATGCTTTGGTGTTAAAAGCTAACAGTGGATATTACATGGTAGAATGAAAAAGCCTAACCTCAGTTCGTGGCTTCTTTTTTGTATCACAAGGAGGTTTGTCAATTGCATCAATGATCCCTTTCACAGCTGTCACAACTATCCAGAAACATCAAATGTGTAAGTAAGAAAAGTGATCGTGACAGTATTGAATGAATCCCTGTTTTCACACAGTTAAAGTAATAAAAATGTACTGAAGATTGTGTTAGTGGAAACACGCTTGTTTTCGAAGTTGCATTGAAAAGGCAATTTAAACAACGGAATTCACAGACCTAGCTGGCCCTAGTCCTAATAAGCTGAATGGGATGCAGATTTGTAACATCAATGTTGTGTGTTGTGTATGTAATGTATAGTATTTATATAGTATACTATAGTATGCGAATGCTCCAGCTGCACGTAATTACAATGATTTATCTTGCTTGAAATAGTAACTTAAATATGTGCGGGCGAGACAATTGAAATTTTTTATAGCTTGCTTGCTCGTCTTTTATTTGCAAACTGATGTCGAGTAAAAGTCTTTATAAATACTTTTTTTCTCTAGATTACAGCGAGTACCCTGGGATACTATGTACCTGAAGTGTTTCCCCATGAGCTTTTAGGACTCGGGCCATACTAGTTGGTGAAAGCCGATCAGAAGCGGATCCCATTTGATCTATTATCCTTTTCATTGCAGCTTCTGTCTCAGCTAATCTGCTTTTCAGTAAATCGATCTCTAGGTCTCCTAAAATGGACCATGCATTACTTAATCAGTCATAAGGTTAGAGTTATTGTAAATAGATATAGACAAAATCATATTATCTTTTGTTCGAGATTGTATATGAATATGATCCATATAATGTGTTCACATTGAATTGAATCATTAAATGATGCATTAAAATATTGTTATTTTTGCACTTACTTGCATCTCGATCAAGCCTTCCTGTTAGATTCGCCAACCATTGAGCAGCGTGCGATAAAGGTGAGATTTATAAAGTTTTGGCATAATAAGCATTATTGTTTAACCAACCAACAGTAATTGAATTTGATTAACTATTTTCACACCATTACTAAATGTGTTAATATTGCACACAACCCAAAACTCATGAAAACGGACATTGCTCACAAAGCGGAGCCACATTGGTTGTCGAAAATTGTAAGATGTCAGTTATAAAGTGGTACTAGCCGTACAGAAGCACATGCGCAGTGCTCAAATTCCTAATTTTCATACCATTGTCTTGATCCCTAGTTAAGTTTCCCTGGATGTCAAATTTTGCTAACAATTCGTTGTCACTTTTACATCTTGACACAGTCGGTTGAGTACTCTTAGCTAACAAAGTAGGTGCTTCGGTCATGTCTTATGTGAATACATATAAAAGATGTGCGTGATTTCAACATGGTTTCACTTGGAATATATTTACCCTGTATGCAGACATTGCTCACCGGTTTTAACTGGTGGTGTTTTCACTTGTACTTGTACTGCAAAGTTTGGGTCATCAAATTTTGCCAGTAATTCCTCTTCTCCTTTGCATCGCGAGATAATTGGTGTACTTTGTGGAGAGGAAATTTTTGGTGCAAGGTTTGTGACTTGGTCAAATTTAACGATTGTCAAATCTACACAATAAACATTTTGGGATACGTTTTGAAATTTTGTGTCAATTTATATTGTCAGTCAAACCATGCAAAGAAAAATTCCGCACTTGTACATGTTCTGCACACTTGAAATTCATTTTCTGCAGTTGGAATCGAAAACTTGAATAAATCTACGAATAAATTCTAACTTCTAGTTCCAATATATTCTATATTGTATCCAACACAAACCCAATCTTTGATGTGTTTGTTAGTCAGAAAAAACTATGAAAAAACCCACTCATAATAAAAATCTCACCCTGATTTCCGTTAGGTCTATCAAATTTTGCTAGTAGCTCTTGCTCTCCTTTACAAACTGTAACTTCTTGCTTAGACTGCCCCAAATCTTTAGATTGATTCCCACTTGACTTTACTGGAGCACTACTAAAATCATCGGAAAATTTAGACAACAATTTGTCCTCCCATGATCCCCCAGCTGAGCTTTCTGAAGATTTACTAGGCTGGGATATTTGTTGTGGCTTAGACACTTGACTTTTTGGTTCGTCATTTCCAAACTTGGACAAAAGTTCCAGCTCTCCTTTACACTTGGATGTCTCTGAATTGACTTCAACATTATCAAATTTTGCCAATAAATCCGATTCTCCTTTACAAACTGAAGGAGCAGCTCCAATTTTTTCCACTGACTCTTTCTTCACAACAGGTACTTTATCCGTTTTAGCCAGGAGACCACAAACTGCAGATTTCACTGGCTCCTTATCGAATTTTGCCAATAACTCCGCTTCTCCTTTTGGAGCATAAACTATTTTCTCCTGTTCTGATTGTGGAACTACGGTTTTACTGATTGCTTTGATTTCCACTTTAACGTTTTCAAGTCCAGGTTGACTCGATTTTATTTTCTCTTCAGCCTTTTTTGTTCGTGGGGGCGCCACAGGTTGTTCTGGTAGATTATCAAATTTTGCCAGTAATTCTGCTTCTCCTTTTGGTGCATAAAGCGCTGGTTTAGGAGTAGATTTTGGTGCAACAGACTCAATAATTTTCGTCTCACTGTGTGCTTTGTCTTCAACTTTTGGATCTGTAGTTGTTTTCGTCTCTGGTAAATTATCGAATTTTGCCAGCAAATCAGCTTCCCCTTTACAAATAGATACCGGCACTTGTGGACTCGAAATCTGCTCTGGTTTTTTAGACAAAGACTCAGCCTTGGATTGTACAATTTGTTCCGCTTTGGGAACTGTTGCAATCTCATCAAACTTTGCTAGTAAAGCCGCTTCTCCTTTGCAGATCATGCCAGGCTCGGATGATTTTTTGCCCAACATGGACGAACTAGTGAGCTCAGTGGTTGCTAACTGGGCTCGTTTCATTTCTACAGCTACTTGTTGGATTATTTCTTTTGCTTTTTTGTCTGCTTCTACGGAAATTGCGGTGGTCAGAGGCTCATTATCGAATTTTCCTAACAAATCAACTTCACTCTTGCACACTGAAACCTCTTTCGTTGTACTGGGGATGGTGGACTTGGGCAATTCTACAGGACTTGATTTACTCATTACTGGTTTTGGTTCGATGATGGGAGGCTCTTCTCCAAACTTTGCCAATAACTCAGCGTCTCCTTTACATCTGGACACACTAGGAGCAGCAGCAGTTGTTGTAATAGCTGTGCTACTTAAGGGTGCAGATTCTCCTACTTTTGGTACGTTTACATCATAATCTGTGCACATTTAGTGCGTATACAATTACTGTGAATCTGGCCATGATGCCCTTTTCATAGTAATAGACTTTTACTGTTCAATATAATTAACGTAAGCAAATACTTTTGTTAAACAAAATAGACTATGCGTACATTTACTCATTAAATTGTAATGTCTTACGATCTAACTAACTCGAAATAAAAGGTTGTTACTATCGATGAAAAAATTTTATGTTGCAAATCATAATGTGTAAATGTGTGCTAGTACTATACACAAACGCAATGAAAAAAAAATCATACGTACCTAGTTTTCGACGTTCGTCAGCAAACCGATTCCTGGCAGCAGAAGGTCTCCTACGTATCCCTTGCTCCCTATCTTCCTTATTGTAAGGCTCTCGTAAGGAGTGCTCAGATGTCGCTGTGTATTCGTCGGCAAACACGTATTTTCGGTGTTGTGGGTCCATTCCAAAATCTTTGACTATGGGAGCCACGGATGGCTTAGCATTCTCGTCTTTTCTCGTTACAATCTGCGATATAAGTTAGAAGATACATATTTCAGAAACATGCTTTTTATAAGTAAGTAATAGCTAAGTAGTAATAGTAAGTATATAGTAGCTAGCATACTAAAGTTAAACTTAATTTGATTACCTTTACAATTGTGTAAATGAAGAAGCACACTATGCCAATGGTATACAATGGCATAACAATGCCCATGGCACCTCCCCCTTTTGGGGGTGCAACCATGTAGCCTGCACCCCCTATTGGTGGCCGTACTCCAGGCATTGGCCCAGGCTAAAGATATCGAATTAGATAGAGATTTTTTTAAATCACAATATCGTAGTTAGTTAGTTGATTAGTTACCCGTGCTTCTCGCTCTATAGTTCTCCTGGGGAGTGGAATCGTTTGTGCATTTCCTGAAAAAATAAACATTTTTTGACAAACATGCCACTATAAGCATATCGGTGAGTGAGTTTAAGTGAAAGTGAAACTAAGGAGCTAACCTTTCTCACGCAGTGCTGGATGAACGAGAGTTCTTTCTGGTCTCATGTGACCTACAGTTGTAAAAAAAAAAGATTCTAAATTAGCAATATGCCTTCAAATAGGCTAATATTAATCCAACAAAACGCACACAATTGCTAAACCGTATTTTAGTAAAAGTCTTCAAATTCTTTTATTAATTGGCCATTCCAGATACACCTAATCTGTAGTTAGTTAGTAGGGTATGGGTCTAAGAAACCCCGGTTATTGCCTAACTAATCATATGAACGAGTCACACTAGAAACCGAAAGCGTATACACACTGTGCGGCTCCTTACTAGGATTCAAATCAGGTCCTTTGAACTTTCGTGGGAGTCCAATCTCCCAAATAAAGTCCACCCCGAAATTCATTTTCATGCATTGAGATGTGTTGTAGGACCTGATCTGACTCAAGGACTTTCTATACTCTTTCGTAATCCCTGTATTATCTTTGAGGAGCATTTGTATGTCCACTCCACACGTATCCAAAATAACATTTCTGCAAATGGTCGTTGTAGGGACTTTAAACGATGGTTGAACTATTTTTTTGCCCCACTTGTTTACCGGCGCTTCACTCTCCCTTTTGAGCATCTCGTTTCTCAGGATATTGTTGCATACTTCATGCATCAGTTGGTATGCATTTGTATCCTTTTCGAGAATTACTTCACAGCAACCTATATGGCATAATCAGTTTACAGGTCAAGTCCTCTATCTGATAGGCAAACTATTTGGTTAACATTATGTTGTCATCATGTGAGCTGTGCTGTGTGGTGGCTGTGAGCATGAGTCACTTGCACGGACCGTATTATTCAAAAACTATATGCAAAGAGCATATAATTAGTTTATTAGCTAACCAACTGCAGCAGCCTGATGGCACCATTTCGTTCAAAATAGACTACAAATGTACTTGAGATGTCACCATTATTGCATGCAGATGAATATAGGCCATTTTCCATGTGGGCTTCATGCTTAGAGAGTTACACACAGCTACATATACTTCTAATCATATTGGGTTCTCTGACTGACTACTAAAAAGTTGAGCTAATTTTAGTTCATCTATTGGGACACCGAGGATAGAATAAAGACTTTCTTTATTATGAGCGCTTATTACATGCACAGGAAGTCGTTATGTTCGTATGTTAGTGCTGCTGGTATATTGTCTTTATGCATAGGGTTTCAGTTCATAACTAACTAAAACTAAATAGCATGGAGTTGTAAACTAGCTAACTCGGTTCAGTTCAGTATTATATTTTGTAGTAGATCTTTGCCAACTATGTATGTTTGACAGTGGCCTATGCACAAGAATTTTGTGCTGTGTTATAAATAATTTTCACATGCCGACTTTATAGTTAGTTAGTAGCCATAACTAGTATACACAGTCTAGTCAGAATTTTCGGTCTGCAAAAATTGGTTTTCAGTCAAATTCGGGCTCATTTTTTGCACAACAAAATCTAATGTAAACAAATTGAAATTCAAGATTGAGTTCAGGTTATAATTTGGCATTAACTTTAATGCCAAAAAGTTAGCTAAAAATTTCTCATATTGTGCAACTAAACAATTCTTCAGCTTCTGTTATCTAAACAATGAAATAAACATGAACTTGAACCTTCCATAACAGACTACATTTTCATAAACTTCCCACTGTAAACATGGATGCACAAAAGTAACTTACCATCCTCATCCATGACCATAGACTTGGGGTTGAGTGAAGCTGTTAACATAGGGTAAAAAATTTTAGGCCATAATACTGCAAAACAGCCAATCACCACTGCTAGTACTAATACTGTTTTGGTACGGCTAAATGGCTCCCCTGTTCCTGTAGCCATTTTCACACGTTTAACTTGAATTCCTTTTGGCACCAATAATGATAACTAGCTGTATCAACAATAGCCTCCAGACTTGCTATTTGTTCTTCCTACATTTTAGAACCCTGGGAATGCAGTTCTAACCAACTACATGTCGAAGCCAGACAAAATCCTAAAAGATTGTCACTTGTGCAGGTGAGAAGTTCCACTGGCTCTAGAAACAGCAGCTCAATAATATCTGCTTTCATCTTTTGTAGTTGCATAGTATGTCTATGTGTATTCCATGGTCTCTATAATGTGATGTAGCTCAAACGCACAGTTTCTTCTATTGCAAGGATTCAATAAGAAAAGCCGAGTGGGATTCCCGAGTCTACTAGCGAAAGGCACATGACTCCATAGTTTTTGCTTACGCGGGCTTTACACCGTAGTTAGTAAGCTGAATAAGCTCTAGTCTTACTGTCTTACTAGTTGATAACTAACTTTTATTTGCCTATTTCATAAATTTTCGAAAATTTCATTGTTTGTAAATAAATTATGTATATTTAAATAGTAAATTGGTTATCTATCTGGGGGATATGGTATTTTCGTCGCCCAAACTCACTCCATGGTTTATGTATCCTTCGTCATAACTGGATGGATTGGTCTCATTTTCATTTTCGTCGCCTATGGAGAAAGTGATTTGCACTTTTTGATTTCCCATTTTCTCGTCCATATATTCTGTTTTTAGAAAATAATTTAATACAATGGGAGATGTACTTAAATTTTAGATTTTTAAGTATCCTTTTTTGTGAGCTTACGATCCAGTATATTTTCCAATTCGTCATCATTAGAACAAAGCTTGAAAGGTACTTTTTCTGCTTCCATTACTCCAGTTAATACTCTGATGATGGATGGCTTGATTTTCCATAGCACAAGCAATTGGTTTTTGCTCCCGAACAGATTGAATAAATCTTTCATTCCCTATGCAACAGTATCGTAAATATTATTTCACGAAACAGATTATACTAACTGCACGGATTTTTTCATTGATTAAAATTTTCTGTATCAAACTCACTTGAGCAGCCGTATAGTCAGCAAATTGTATGTGTTGACAATCTATGACCATTGGCAATGAGTTTTTGGCCCAAATGCTTCCACATTTCATTACTAAATACCGCGTGTATTCCATAGAAGGGAAAGTTAGGGACCGATCCAAATCTATTATTATGAAATCTACTCCACTTCTTGACTGTAAAATATGGACACAAAAATAACTTTTATGGATTCTTTAAGTTAAGCTTTATAGACTCCCTGTTTTAGTTTACCTCTCCCTTTTTTACTGTAACCCTTGGCCTGGCTGCATAATACATGAGAAATACCACAGATATTATGAAACCCACCAAAACTCCATATTCAAGTCCCACAAATAATCCCACACCGAATGTTACTAGCCATGGGATAATATCCATTTCTGCAATCCACACATAAACAAAGCATAGTCAATTTTACAATTTGAATTCTCAATTTAAACATGGAATGAAAAAAAGACCCTTACTTTTGCACTTCCACATGAAATAGGCAATGTGAAAATCCACTGAAAAAATGACAGCACTGCAGATAACGGCCGCTAAAGCCGCTTTGGGAATGTAGAAGAAATAGGGTGTTAAAAACTCTAGCGCAAGAATCACCAAAGTGCCTGTAACTAAACCTCCCATAGGGGTGGCTACTCCGGACCCGTGATTCAATACGGTTCTAGAGAATGTCCCAGAAATCGGCATAGAGCTGAAAAAAGAACCCAATATATTGGAAAGTCCAATAGTGATCAACTCTTGGGAAGCATCCACCATTTTGGAGCCGGCAAAAGCTTTGGCTGCACTGTAATGTTCCATGAGGGCTAATAGTGGCATCACAATTAATGCAGTGCTGTCCTCTCGCATGACTTGAAGCAATGAAAATTCTTTATCAATTTCTTCACTTTCGGTATCATTTCCTGTGAAACTGAATGGCGGCGCTTTGAATGGAGGCAGTCCTGGTACCAAATCCCCTGCAAAAATAGTTAGATAACATTCTATCTAAAACTCATTCCAAAATACATTAAATTTTGTCAATTGATCGAAAAAGTTTTTTTGCGCCAATTTGGCATATGCCCAATTTCTATCTACAATATTATTTCGTCATTTGTTCAAAAAAAATAACATTTTTTTACCGACTACAGCTACATCAGCTGGATCCTTGTTAATAATGGAGAATACAATGGTACAAATCAAAATGACAATCACACTCCTTGACGTAGAAATGAGCCATACGATTTTCGCCAAAATGGGTCGTCCGGTTGTAAATGGTCTGCAGATGTCTTGTATTTTCTAGTCCATGAAAAACATTCAAAAATTGCAAAGTCAGAGTCAGAGCATATTGATGATTTATTAGCTATATATTCTCCGTGTTTACTGACCATAAGTAACAACAGAGTGATGATGCATGCTAAGCTGACCATAGAATCATTCAACTTCACTTCTTTTATGTGTTCTATGGTGCCTTTGACTACATCCAGAAACCCTTCTGCAGGGAAACTGAGGCCAAGCAAAGCTTTCAATTGTGTGGAACAAATGGTGAGTGCAGCAGCTGAAGTGAATCCACTGAATCAAAGATGCCAAACAAAACAAATGCATGATATTATGTTTACATTATATGGCTGTAAGAATCTTCACTAAAGCCAACGAATAAGCAAAAAAAATACATAAAACTACTTTTGAATTAGCAGTTGGTTGGTTATTTTGATAGCGGAATTTAATTTTCGATACATTTCATTATTTCCACTCAAAATTTTTTACATGCTTCAGTTAGTGAGTTAGTTATTTAAAAAAAGTTAGCTTACCTGATAACCGGCTTGGATATGAAATTCACAATAAATCCCAACTGGAGCAAACCCATGAGCAATGTAACGACCCCCGTCGTAAAACACAGAAGTACAGCATACTCTGGCGGCTTCCCATTGGTATATGAGAAAGTGATGATAGCCATGATTGCAGTGGGTCCTATATTAACTTCATTCGTGCCCCCAAAAAATATGTACACAAATGCTCCAATAAATCCGGAATAGAGTCCATACTAGAGGTATTCACCATAATAGCAATGATACTAAAATTAACTATAACCACACACACTATAAGATTTAAATTTTGCGTTTCAATGTAATTACCTGTGGTTCAAGCCCAGCCACTGTAGCCAAAGCTAGCCCTTGGGGTAAGATTGTAAGTCCAACACTTAACCCAGCAATAAAATCAGACACAGCTTTGGTAGTATTGTATTCTGGGAGCCAATTAATGATAGGGAACTTTTTCTTCAAATTTTTCTTGGTGAATGAATTGGCTACCCAATGGGTGCAGCAATTCCCGTCATCTTCGAAATCTTCAGGCGGTGGAGAATGCAATGCGTAAGAGGATACATTGTTCTTGGCAGTATTATCATTGAGTTTATCTGCTGCGGATAACTGGGCGGCTGCGATATGTTTCTGTTGGTCTATTGCACTTAAATCTGTAGAACTGGGGGACCGTGAGACGAGTCCCACCAAATTGCTGGAACTGTATGTATGAAGGAATTCGGTTTTCATGGTGAAATCAGCAAACCCTTGTAGCAAGGATTACTTTATTGAACTTTGAAAACAATTCAATTCAATTCAATTCAAAATCTTTATTAACGTGTCAAAACCAAATCAACAAAATCTGCTGGTCTTCCTTTGGGGACACAAACAACTGAATGGATCTTCGATCGACAAATGAGGACTGAAAATTTAGCATTTGTGTGTGGGCAAGTGATCTGCGAAAAGATCGCGTCACCAGATTTTATGGATAGTTAACTATTTCTTTGGGAGCGCGTCAGTACATGGGAAAAGTGCAATGCAAATATTTTCCGTATCTCATTAAAATGTATCATATGTACTCCAGTTAATCTCCATATTTGATTTTTATTGATGAATTGTTTGGTGCATGTGTGTTTGCATGGTCTAGATTTGGCCGCATCCTTTTTTGCTCGGTTGGTTGGTGCGGAGTTTTTCTCAGATTATGTTTGCTATGTAAGTATATTATAAGTATGTTGTAGATGGCACTTTAGTGCATAACCAAAGCTTTGCCGGCTCCAAAATGGTAGATGCTTAAGCATTCCCAAAGGAATTCCCAAGAGTTGATCGATCAGTATTATAAGCACATGCATAGTTAGGGTTGAAGGTTTGTTGGAAGATTCATTTTAATGAATGGCTGCGAGTTTCTTTGATGGATTTACGTTTTATAACTGGGGCTAATTGAAATGATTATTCTGCATTGTATGGCTCCAATACACACTCTAAAGTCAATAAATAACAAAGTGGTGTGTTTTGTCATATGTGACGCGTTAAAATGTTTATCGTGTTTAAAAAGCAGTCTGCACAAGTAGACAACTTTTGCGTTAAAGCACTTTCTTTACGACCTTGCAAAATTTTTTGTTATGCAACAGTTAAATTGTATTTTATGATAAATAAAAATAGCAGTTTTCCTTAATCTCATCACCAAACCCTCTTATTTCGTATCTAACTTTTAAAAAACCCTCTGCAGTTAGGTTTTTATGGCGCGGGCCCAAATTAAGACTATAGGCAGTCCATTTTGTATGTGTGATTTTTTTCCAAGACAAATGAAAGAAAATTCCGAGGGAATGAAATAAGTCCAAACAGTTCTCTTATAGTATTGCAATATGTGTTGTGTTGTAAAAGAAAATTGACTGCATTGCATTCTTGGTCTTATCTTTTCATTTTTCAATTTCTGTTTGTTGGTGAGATTATAGCTATCCTAAACTGTCTTTCCTAGTAATTAAACAAAGTTATGATAAAACCATTAACAAGGAAAATTGGTAGATCCGTCGATCCGGACGGCTTTCAAAGCTTAAAACAAGGTTTGCTATGAAATTTTTATCCAAAAGTCGTAAAATTTACAAAAACCACGACGGGGCAATGAATGGCGGTCATATGCTCACAAATAATTTAGCTTGCTAAGTATGACTCACCTCACATGCTAATTGCTGCAGAATTTCT
>Ga0210040_10001283_pt1 | contig 38479 bp, 38 predicted proteins | sample CryGeyCG12114_NA_FD_185462 | JGI IMG/M metagenome (GOLD analysis project Ga0210040, IMG submission 185462) | Groundwater microbial communities from aquifer - Crystal Geyser CG19_WC_8/21/14_NA (SPAdes) (version 2) | ecosystem: Environmental > Aquatic > Deep subsurface > Groundwater | place: USA... | reverse complement strand
CCCGCCGCTTTGCCGCTACTCTCCCGCGCGACGAGTGGGCCGACACGCGCCCGTGTATCAGGGAGCGTAGCGCATGGTTGAGACCCCGACGGCCGACAGCCCGTACGAGCCGGACATCAGCCACGTGCCACCGCTCGCGGGGGCGACCTGGCTCGGCCATCCCGTCCAGCTCCGCCGGCTGTTCTCGATCGAGATGTGGGAGCGGTTCGGCTTCTACGGCATGCGCGCGGTGCTGGTGATCTACCTCACCAAGCATTTCCTGATGGCCGATCACCAGGCGAGCGGCATCGTCGGTGGCTATCTCAGCCTCGTCTACCTCACCCCGGTGGTCGGTGGGTTGCTGGCCGACCGCTATCTCGGCTCGAAGCGCGCGGTGAAGTTCGGCGCGCTCGTGATGGCGGCAGGGTACTTCCTGCTGTGCTTCGGCGGGCCGCAGGGCGCTCCCTATGCGACGATCGACGGCACGCGCTACGCGGTGACGCAGGCACCCGCCGCGACGGTGATGGGAACGAGTGACGCGCCGCAGACGGTGGTGGTCGGCGGGAAGACGCTCACCATCCATGGCCTGTCCGACGGATCGGTCGAGCTGCTCGACGGCAAGGCGGTCGCGCGCACCGTGCCCGCCGCTTCGTTCAGCGCCGGTGCCGACCGGCCGGCTTTCTATACGAGCCTGCTGCTGCTCGCGCTAAGCCTGATCGTGGTCGGCAACGGCTTCTTCAAACCGAATATCGCGACGATCGTCGGCGCGCTGTACGCCGTGGGCGACCGACGCCGCGATGCCGGCTTCACGATCTTCTATGCGGGCATCAACATCGGCTCGATCCTCGGCCAGATTTTCTGCCCGTTGCTGGTCGATCTGTTCGGCTGGTGGGCGGGGTTCCTGATCGTCGCGGCCGTGCAGCTGATCGGCTGGGGATTGACGCAGTTCGATGGCGGGCGCCTCGCCGGCTATGGCGAGCCGCCGGTTCAGCCGGGCCACGACCGCGCTCCGCTGATCTACGCCCTCGCGCTCGCCTCGGTGGCGGTGTTCTGGCTGGTGTTCCACAATGTCATGACCGCACCGGTCGCGGCGGCGGGCAGCGGGCTCGCCGGCTACATCGTGGCGACGCCCTTCCTCGGCAAGGTGCTGTTCGTGGTGTTCTTCGCGGCGGTGATCGGCATTCCGATCTGGGCCGCGAAGGTGGGGAACGCCCAGGAGTTCCAGATGATGCTCGCGGCGATCATCCTGGTCGTGTTCAACGTCACCTTCTGGACCTTGTTCGAGCAGGCGGCCTCGTCGCTGACGCTGTTCGCCGATCGCAACACCGATCTGACGATCTTCGGCCTGACGATGTCGGCGGCGACGACGCAGCAGTTCAACCCGCTGTTCGTGGTCGGCTTCGCGCCGGTGCTGAGCTGGCTGTGGCTGGCTCTGGCCAAGAAGGGCTGGGAGCCGTCGATCCAGGTCAAGTTCGGGCTGGCGCTGTTGCTGGTGGGCCTTGGCTTCGTCGTCCTCTCGCTGAGCGGTTCGACCGCCGACGGTGCGTCCCGGGTGTCGTTGTGGTGGCTTGTGCTCACTTATTTCCTCCACTCGATCGCGGAGCTGTGCATTTCGCCGGTCGGCATGTCGATGATCACCAAGCTGTCGATCGGGCGGATCGTCGGCATGATGATGGGCGTGTGGTACCTGTCGATCTCGGTCGGCGAATATCTCGCCGGGGCGGCGGCGCAGGCGGCGTCGGTGCAGACGGTGGGCGGCCAAGTGACCAATCCCGAGCTGGCGCTCAACACCTATCTCGGCACCTTCATGACCGGCGGCGAGCTGACGATCGGCGCGGGCGTGGTGCTGCTGGTGATCTCGCCCTGGCTCAAGAAGCTGATGCACGGCGTCACCTGAGCGCGTCCAACTCTCCGTCACCCCGGGCCCGACCCGGGGTCCCGCTTCTTACCGCGCTTCCCGAGAAGCGTCACCCCGGATCAAGTCCGGGGTGACGGGCGCGCGATCCGACAAGGTTCGCTCTCGCGACGAACCCTCAGGCGGGAGAACCCTCGCGCCGTGCCACGAACATCGTCACCGCGCAGTCCATGGTGACGTTGCCGACGGTGCGGAACAGATCCGGCACCGTTTCCACCGCGACCAAGAGCCCCAGCGCCTCGATCGGAACCCCCATCGCGATCGCCACCGGCGCGACGCTGGCGAAATAGCTGATCGTCCCCGGCAGGCTGACCGAGCCCATGGTGGTGATCGCCGCCGTCGCGATGCCGGCCATCAGCTGCCCCGGCCCGATCGGAACCCCCAGCCAATGCGCGATGTAGAGTGCGACCGCGAGGTTCATCGCCGGACTGGTGGCGCGGAACACCGCCACCGCCAGCGGCAGCACGATCCCGGCGGTCGCGGGCGGAGAGCCCATCGCCTCCGTCGCCTCCAGCATCGCCGGCAGGCTCGCAAGCGAGCTCTGCGTCGACACCGCCACCGCCTGCGCCGGCGCGACCGCCCGCGCAAAGCGGCCGATGCCCACCCGCCCGAACACCAGCGCCACCGGATAGCCGGCGAGCAGCACCACGAAGCCGATCGCCGAGACGCTGACGATGTAGTGCACCAGCGCCCCGAACGCCGCCGCTCCCGTCCGCGCGCCGACGCCATACGCCAGGCAGAACACCCCGATCGGCGCGAGCTTCAGCACCCAGCCGATGATGATCAGCATCGCATCGGTGATCGCGCGGAACAGCTCCACCAGCCGGTCGCGCTGCGCCGCCGGCAGCTGCGTGATCGCGAACGCAAAGGCGAGCGCGAACACCGTCAGCGGCAGGAAGGCGTCGCCCCCCGCCGCCGCGACGATGTTGGTCGGCACCACCGACTCGAAGAAGTTGGCGAGGCTAGGCACCGTTCCCGGCGGCGGCGCATTGCTGAGCGAGGCGCGCAGCGCCGCCGACCATTCCGGCGGCAGCGGCCACAGGTCGAGCAGCAGCGGCGTCAGCGCTGCCGACATCAGCGTCGTCGCCCACAGGATAACGATGAACGCGATCACCGCCCGGCCCGCGATCCGTCCGGCGCGCGCCGCCTCCGCGCCCGCCGCCACGCCGGTGACGAGCAGCCCCACCACCAGCGGCACGATCACCATCTGCAGCCCGTGCAGCCATGCCGACCCGATCGGGCCGGTGATGCCGATCGCCGAAAGCGCGGCTCCCTTGTCGATGGCGACGGCGGCGATCCCGAGCGCCAGCCCCACGACCAGGGCGAGCAGGATACGGGTGGCTTGCGACATGCGGTTCCTTGGCGCAACGAAACGAAGGCAGGATAGCGGAACGGATCGCAGGCGATGGCAAGGAAATATTTCGGCACCGACGGGATTCGCGGGCTCACCAACGCGCGGCCGATGACGGCGGCGATGGCGATGAAGGTCGGCATGGCGGCGGGCGCCTATTTCCTGCGCGGCGACCACAAGCACCGGGTGTTGATCGGCAAGGACACGCGCCTCAGCGGCTACATGCTCGAATCGGCGCTGGTCGCGGGGTTCACCAGCGTCGGCATGGACGTGGTGATGACCGGCCCGCTGCCGACCCCTGCGATCGCGATGCTGACGCAATCGATGCGCGCGGACATCGGCGTGATGATCTCCGCCAGCCACAATCCCTTCGCCGACAACGGCATCAAGCTGTTCGGGCCCGACGGTTACAAGCTTTCCGACGATGCTGAAGCCGCGATCGAGGAGCTGATCGACAGCGACGTCCCCCTCGCGCCGGCGCCGCAGATCGGCCGCGCCCGCCGCATCGACGACGCGCAAGGCCGCTATATCCACGCCGCCAAGGCGACCTTTCCGGAGAACCTGCGCCTCGACGGCATGCGCATCGTCGTCGATTGCGCCAACGGCGCCGCCTACAAGGTGGCGCCGTCGGTGCTGTGGGAGCTGGGCGCCGACGTGGTGGCGATCGGCGTCACGCCCAACGGCACCAACATCAACGACAAGGTCGGCTCCACCGCGCCCGAGACGCTGTCCGAAACCGTGGTCGCATCGGGCGCGGCGATCGGCATCGCGCTCGATGGTGACGCCGACCGGCTGATCGTGGTCGACGAGACGGGCCGGGTGATCGACGGCGACCAGCTGATGGCGACCATCGCCGCCGGCTGGGCGAGGGCGGGCAGGCTCGCGGGCGGCGGCCTCGTCGCCACCGTCATGTCCAACCTCGGGCTCGAACGCCACCTGTCGGCGCAGGGGCTCGGCCTTGTCCGCACGTCGGTGGGCGACCGCTACGTGCTCGAGGCGATGCGCGCGCGTGGTTACAACGTCGGCGGCGAACAGTCCGGCCACATCATCCTCGCCGACTATGGCACCACCGGTGACGGCTTGGTCGCCGCGTTGCAGGTGCTCGCCGAGATCAAGCGCGCCGGCGCGCCTGCCAGCGAGGTGCTGCACCGGTTCGAGCCTTTGCCCCAGCTCCTCAAGAACGTCCGCTTCGCCGGCGGCAAGCCGCTCGAAGCCGACAGCGTCAAGGCGGTGATCGCGGAAGTCGAAGCCGAACTCGACGGCCGTGGCCGGCTGGTGATCCGCCCGTCCGGCACCGAACCGGTGATCCGCGTCATGGCCGAAGGCGACGATCCCGCGCAGGTCGAACGCGTCGTCGACCGCATCTGCGACGCGGTGCGCGCGGCGGCCTGACAAGCGGGCCGCCACGGCTTCGCTTGACGCCGCCGGTGCCGGCGGCGATGCTCCTCGGTCTTGGGAGCAGGAAACAGAGGAAGAGAATTGATGCGATTTCGACCCATTGCCATCGTAGCGGCCGCGGGCCTCGCGCTCGCCGCGTGCCAGAGCAAGACCGACAAGGCTGCCGAGGCCGCCAACGCCAGCGCCGACGCGGCGATGGCCGCCAACGAGGCGGCGACCGCGGCGACCCAGGCCAGCCAGGCTTCGCAGAACGCGATGGCCGCGCCCGGGCCGGCGAGCAAGGAAGCTGCCGGTGACATGGCCGCCGCTGCCGGCAAGGCCGCCGAAAAGGCCGGTGACGCCGCCGAGGACGCGGGCGACAAGGCCAAGGACGCCGCCCACTGAGACGAGCGGGGCGCGCCGCTCGCCGGCGCGCCCCAACCCGCTTGCGCCGAAACCTGCCCTACGAGGCCGGACCGGTCTGTGGCACATGCATGCCGATGATCCGCCTGACCGATCCTCCCCGCCCCAGCACCGCCAGCGCCGAAACCGCCGCAAGAGGGGCGTTTCGAAGGGGACGTAGCCTCCACTTCCTCCACTTCCGCGCGCGTCGATGACCATCCCGCGCGTCCTGATCATCGCCGGGTCCGATTCGGGCGGCGGTGCTGGCATCCAGGCGGACATCCGCACGGTGACCATGTTCGGCGGCCACCCGATGACCGCGATCACCGCGCTGACCGCGCAGAACACGCTCGGCGTGCAGGCCGTGATGCCGGTGCCGACCGATATGGTGCTCACGCAGATCGATTCGGTGGTGGGTGACCTCGGCGTCGATGCGGTGAAGATCGGCATGATCGGCTCTGCCGAGGTCGCCCACGCCGTCGCGGACCGGCTCGAAGCGCTGGAGGTGCCCATCGTCTTCGACCCCGTGATGGTCGCGACCAGCGGCTCGCTGCTCGCCGACGCCGCCACCATCGCCGCCTTCGCCCGGCTGATGGGACTTGCGACGCTGGTCACGCCCAACCTCCCCGAACTGGCCGCGCTCGGCGGCGAGGCGGCGGTGCGCTCCACTGGTGCTGCGGTGCTGGTCAAGGGCGGTCACGGCGAGGGCGACACGATCGAGGACCGGCTGGTGGAAGCGAACGGCCGCGAGGCGGTGTGGCGCAATCCCCGTATCGACACGCCTCACACCCATGGCACCGGCTGCACGCTGGCAAGCGGCATCGCCACCGGGCTCGCGGCCGGCATGCCGCTCGCCGACGCTATCGGGCGGGCCATCGACTTCGTCCGCGCCGCGCTTGCGCACGCACCGGAGCTGGGTGCAGGGCACGGGCCGATGGGGCACGCGCTCGGCCGCGTCCCCTTTGAGGTGATGAAGTGCCTGGATTGAAACACGAAAAGCTCTGCCTCGCGCCGGTGGCCGGCGTCGACGAGGCGGGCTGCGGCCCGCTCGCCGGGCCGGTGGTCGCGGCGGCGGTGATCCTGCCCGCGAGGGGCGTGCCGCGCGGCATCGACGATTCGAAAAAGCTCTCCGCCGCCGAACGCGAGCGGCTGTGCGGCCGGCTCAAGGCCTGCGCCATGGTCGGCGTCGGCATCGTCGAGGCGGACGAGATCGATACGCTCAACATCTATTGGGCGCGGATGAAGGCGATGACGCTCGCCGTAGACGCGCTGGTGCACCAGCCCGGCCATGTGCTGGTCGACGGCAACCGCCTGCCGCGCTGGAGCTATCAGGCGACCGCGATCGTCGGCGGCGACGGCCTCAGCCTCTCGATCGCGGCCGCCTCGATCGTCGCCAAGCACACCCGCGACACGATCATGATCGCCCACGCCGAATCGCACCCGGAATACGACTGGCACTCGAACAAGGGCTATGCCTGCCCGGCGCATCTCCGCGCCTTACGCGAGCACGGCCCGTCGCCGCTCCACCGCCGCAGCTTCGCGCCCGTCGCCCGCGCGGTTCGGGTGGAGCCGAGTCTTTTGAGTCACACCGCTACATCTTGAGTCAACCGGCGCGGGGCAGACTCAACATGTCGCTGCGACCGCCTAATGTTCCGTCCTGTTAACGAGATCGCAACGCTTCTCGTTAACCAATGTTCGCTTGACGCTGGGCCGCAGATTCGCGCCAATCGGATGCGAAGGGGAGTGGGTTTGGGGGCGATCAAGGACATCGTACGGGCGCCGGTCAGCGCGAGCGAAGCGGCGACGCTGCCGCTCGACCAGATCGTCATGGGCGACTGCATCGCCGCGATGAAGGCGCTGCCCGACAAGTCGGTCGACTGCGTGTTCGCCGATCCGCCTTACAACCTCCAATTGGGCGGCGAGCTGTTCCGCCCCGACGGCACCCATGTCGATGCGGTGACCGACGATTGGGACAAGTTCGACACCTTCGCCGCCTATGACGCCTTCACCCGCGCCTGGCTGGCGGAGGCGCACCGGGTGCTCAAGGACAATGGCACGATCTGGGTGATCGGCAGCTACCACAACATCTTCCGCGTCGGTGCGGCGGTGCAGGATCTCGGCTACTGGATCCTCAACGACATCGTCTGGCGCAAGGCCAACCCGATGCCCAATTTCAAGGGCACCCGCTTCACCAACGCCCACGAGACGTTGATCTGGGCGAGTAAGGGCGAGAAGGCGCGGTACACCTTCAACTACCGCTCGATGAAGACGCTCAACGACGAGCTGCAGATGCGCTCCGACTGGGAATTCCCGATCTGCGGCGGGCAGGAGCGTTTGAAGAAGGGCGGCCACAAGGTCCACCCGACCCAGAAACCCGAGGCTTTGCTCTACCGGGTGATGCTGGCGTCGACCAAGCCGGGCGATGTGGTGCTCGATCCGTTCTTCGGCACCGGCACCACCGGCGCGGTCGCCAAGCGGCTCGGCCGCCGCTGGATCGGCATCGAGCGCGAGCCCGATTATTGCGCCGCCGCAATCGAGCGGATCGAGGCCGCGTTGCCACTCGACGAATCGGCGCTGGCGACGATGCAGAGCCCGCGTAGCCAGCCCAAGGTCGCGTTCGGCGTGCTGGTCGAGACGGCCATGCTGCCCGCCGGCAGCGTGCTGTTCGACGCCAAGCGCCGCTTCCGCGCCACCGTCCGCGCCGACGGCTCGCTGCTCAGCGCCTGCGGCCAGGCCGGCTCGATCCACAAGCTCGGCGCCGCGTTGCAGGGCGCACCGGCCTGCAACGGCTGGATCTTCTGGCACCACGAAAGCGACGGCAAACTCGCGCCGATCGACACCTTGCGCCAACGCTACCTGCTGGCCACCCAGCCCTGATCGTCACCCCTGCGCAGGCAGGGGCTGATCACTGCCTGAACCAAGCGGTCTCTCTGCTAGGAGAGAGACATAGCCCCTGCCTCCGCAGGGGTGACGGAAGAAGAGCATGACCCTCCATCTGCGCCCGACCCAGTTCGTCGACACGCCGATCGGCCTGCCCGACGGCAGCGTCGCGCGGCTCGCGGGCGGCATGCAATGGTTCGCGGCCTATGAGGTGATCGAGCCCGCCGGTCGCCGCGTCGTGCCGGTCAGCGCCATCGACACGCTCGGCGAGCGCGCCGCCGCCCTCCACCGGGCCATCACCGCAGCCCGCCCCCCGCTGGTGCTGGGGGAACGCACGCTCCGCCTCGACCAGCCGCAGGTCGCCGCCATCCTCAACGTCACGCCCGACAGTTTCTCCGACGGCGGCAAGCACGAAGGTGACCCGGCGGCGGTGGCCGCTGCCGGCATCGACATGGCTGCGGCCGGCGCGGCGGTGATCGATGTCGGCGGCGAATCGACGCGCCCCGGGGCCGCAACCGTGTGGGAGGGCGACGAGATCGCCCGCGTCGTTCCCGTGGTGGAGCGGCTCGCCCGCGCCGGCGCTTTGGTGTCGATCGACACCCGCAAGGCGGCCGTCATGGAAGCGGCGCTCGCCGCCGGCGCCGCCATCATCAACGATGTGTCGGCCTTGCTCTGGGACGAGCGCTCGCTGGAGGTGGTGGCGAGGGCCGGCTGCCCCGTGGTGCTGATGCACTCCCCCGACCCCAGGCAGGGCGGCCACGGCAGGTTCGGCTACGCCAACGTCCTCACCGACGTGTTCGACTGGCTCCAGGCGCGGATCGAGGCGGTGGTCGCTGGCGGCGTGGAGCGGTCACGGATCATCGTCGATCCGGGCATCGGCTTCGGCAAGACGCTGGCGGAGAACCTGGCGCTGATCAACGGCCTGGCCATCTTCCACGGCCTCGGCTGCCCGCTGATGCTCGGCGCCAGCCGCAAGCGCCTGATCGGCGCACTCTCCAACGAAGCCCCGGTCGAGGCGCGGCTAGGCGGCAGCCTCGCCCTCGCGATCAAGGGCGCGGAAGCCGGCGTGCAGCTCGCCCGCGTCCACGATGTCGCGGAGACCGCGCAAGCGTTGCGGGTCTGGCGAGGTCTGCGCGATCAGGCGCTGGTCGGGTAGCAGAGCAGTCAGCTTGCTCTCAATCGCCAACGGGAGATTATCCGTCGAGCCCGCTCACGCCGCGCTGTCGATCCCCAGTTCGCCCAGCTTGCGGTACAAGGTAGACCGCCCGATCCCCAGCCGCCGCGCGACCTCCGTCATGCGGCCGCGATAATGGCCGATCGCCAGCCGGATCACGTCCGCCTCGATATCCTCCAGCGCGCGCATGTTGCCGTCGGCGCGGAACAGGGTGACGCCGCCGGCAATCGCCGCGCTTTGCGTCGCGGTGCGGCGATTGCCGAGCGCAGCGATCTGCGGGAAGTCGCTCCGGGTCAGCGCCGCGCCCTCGCACAGCACCGACGCGCGGAACAGCGCGTTCTGGAGCTGGCGGACGTTGCCCGGCCAGTCGTACTCGACCAGCAGCGCCAGCGCGTCGTCGGTGATGCCCAGCGGCCGCAGCCCCGGCTGCTGCGCGATCCGCGCCAGCAGATGGCGGGCGAGCGCCGGAATGTCACCGGTGCGCTCGCGCAGGGGCGGGATCGTCACCTGGACGACATTGAGCCGGTAATAGAGGTCCTCGCGGAAGCGCCCCGCTTCGACCTCGTCAAGCAGCCGCTTGTTGGTCGCGGCGATGACGCGCACGTCCACCTCGCGGGCATGGCGCGCGCCGATCGGCTGCACCTCGCCGCCCTGGAGCACGCGCAGCAGCTTGACCTGGGCGTCGAGCGGCATCTCGCCGATCTCGTCCAGGAACAGCGTGCCGCCGTCGGCATCGACGAAGCGACCGATCTTGCGCTCGAACGCGCCGGTGAAGGCGCCCTTCTCGTGCCCGAACAGCTCCGATTCGACGAGGTTCGCCGGAATCGCGCCGCAGTTCACGGTGATCATCGGCTTCTTGCCGCGCGGCGAGGCGGCATGGACCGCTTCCGCGACCACTTCCTTGCCGACCCCGCTTTCGCCCTCGATCAGCACCGGGATGCGCGCCCGCGCCGCCTTGGCCGCGATCGCCAGCGCCGCGCGGAAATCCGGCGAGGAGCCGACGATCTCGTCGAACGCGAGCAGCGCCGGGATCTTCTCCGTCAGCGGCCGCAGTTCGCCCGCCGCCGTGCCCGCCATCACCGCCTCTAGCGCCGCGAGCAGCCGTTCGGGGGCAAGCGGCTTCACCAGGAAATCGGTGGCGCCCGCGCGCATCGCCGACACCGCATGCGCGACCGAGCCGTTGGCCGTCAGCATCAGGATCGGCAGCGCCGGCCGGCGTTCGCGCAGTTCCGCGATCAGCGGCGTCGCGTCGGTATCGGGCGAGGCGTGGTCGAGCAGGATCGCATCGAGCTGCATGCCGTCCTGCGTACCCAGCGTCGCGATCGCCATCTCGGCATCGGCGGCGAAGATCGAACGCCATCCGCCGCGCGCCGCCAGCGCGGACACCAGCCGCCGCTGTGCGGGCTCGTCGTCGATCAAGAGGAGCAGGCGTTGCCCGTTGCGCGTCATTGGTGTGTCCGTCCCCGTAGGACTGACGGCTATAGGGAGAGGCGGTAAAGGCGCCCTTAAGCGCGTTCCCGCCGGGGCTTGAGGCAGCGGGTGGCTGCGGTTAAGGTCCGGTCCAACACGATGAACGGGTGAGGACCAATGGCCGACGACGCCAATCTGAAGAGCCATGTGGCCACCTATGACCGCATCACCGGCCTCCTCAAATGGGGCGCGGTAGCGGTGTTCATCATCGCCTTCGCGGTGATCTGGCTGATCTCCTGACGCCGTGAAGATCGCGGTCCTCCTGGAGCAGGCAGCCGGTGAACGCCGGGTCGCCGCGACGCCGGAGACGGTGAAGAAGCTCGGTGCGCTCGGCGCATCCGTGGCGGTGGAGCGCGGCGCGGGTGCCGGCGCGTCGATCGCGGACGGCGCGTTCGCGGCGGCCGGAGCCAGCATCGGCGACCGCCCGGCGACGCTTGGCGACGCAGACATCATCCTGGGCGTGCAGGGCCCCGATCCGGCCTCGCTGGCCGGCGCGGCGCCCGGCGCGTGGCTGGTGGCCGCGCTCAACCCCTTCGGAGAGCGCGCGCGCGTCGATGCCTATGCCGCAGCGGGTTTCGAGGCGCTGGCGATGGAGCTGATGCCGCGCATCACCCGCGCGCAATCGATGGATATCCTGTCGTCGCAATCGAACCTCGCGGGCTACAAGGCGGTGCTCGACGCGGCGGCGGAATATGGCCGCGCGTTCCCGATGATGATGACGGCCGCCGGCACCGTCTCGGCCGCCAAGGTGTTCGTGATGGGCGTCGGCGTCGCCGGACTGCAGGCGATCGCGACGGCCCGGCGGCTGGGCGCGCAGGTCTCCGCCACCGACGTGCGCAGCGCCACGCGCGAGCAAATCCAGTCGCTAGGTGCCAAGCCGATCTTCGTGGAGAACGTGTCGGGCATCGAGGGCGAAGGCTCGGGCGGCTATGCCGGCGAGATGAGCCCCGAATACCAGGCGGCACAGGCCGAACTGGTGTCCGGCCACATCGCCAAGCAGGACATCGTGATCACCACTGCGCTGATCCCTGGCCGCGCGGCGCCGCGGCTGGTGTCGGACGCGCAGGTCGCGACCATGCGGCCGGGCAGCGTCGTCGTCGACCTCGCGGTCGAGCAGGGCGGCAACGTCGAGGGCGCGATTCCGGGCGAGGTGGTGGAGCGCCACGGCGTCCGCATCGTCGGCCACCGCAATGTGCCCAGCCGCCTCGCCGCCGACGCCTCGGCGCTGTTCGCGCGCAACCTGTTCAACTTCCTTTCCGCCTTCTGGGACAAGGAGTCAGGGAGGCCGGTGCTCGATGCCGAGATCGGCGACGCGATCCGGCTGACCAGGGGCGGGCAGGTGGTCAACGCCCGCCTGCTGGCTGCGGCATGAGGCGCTGTCCTACAGCGCTGCTGCATGTCATGCCGGCGCCCATGCCTGCCGCCGCGAAGGCCGTCGCGGCGATGCGTTGGCGCTACTTTATCGTTACTATTGGGGGCGCCTGATGGACTTCATCGCAATCCTGTCGATCTTCGTGATGGCCTGTTTCGTCGGCTATTACGTGGTCTGGTCGGTGACGCCGGCACTGCACACGCCGCTGATGGCTGTCACCAACGCGATTTCGTCCGTGATCATCGTCGGGGCGCTGATCGCCAGTGCCGCGGTCGGTCTCGGCAGCGGCGGCACGGTCTCGAAGTGGCTGGGGCTGCTGGCGGTGGTGCTGGCGAGCATCAACATCTTCGGCGGCTTCGCGGTCACCGCGCGGATGCTGGCGATGTACAAGAAGAAAGAGCGGCCGGTGACGGCCGCCAAGCATTGATCCCGTCACCCCGGCCTTGAGGGCCCCATCAAAGTATTACTTTGATGGGTTCCCTGATCCGGGGTCCCGCTTCTTCGGATGCGGAACAACAGCGGGACCCCGGCTCAAGGCCGGGGTGACGACAAGGGGGAGCAGGATGGAACAGGTTGCGGTGAACCCCTGGACGGCGCTGGCGTACCTCGTCGCGGGCGTGTGCTTCATCCTCGCGCTGCGCGGACTGTCGAGCCCGGTGTCGAGCCAGCGCGGCAACCGCTTCGGCATGATCGGCATGGCGATCGCCGTGGTGACGACGCTGGTGACGCACGTTCCCCTGCCGGTTGATGCGGGCCGAGCGTTTCCCCGGCTCTCGTTCGACTTAGTCACAACGTTCGAAATCGTAGCCGCCATCGCCCTCGGCGCCGCCCTCGGCGTCGTCACCGCGCGCCGCATCGCCATGACGGCGATGCCGCAGCTCGTCGCCGCCTTCCACTCCCTCGTCGGCCTCGCCGCGGTGCTGGTCGGCGTCGCCGCCTACCTCAACCCGCAGGCGTTCGGGATCGCCGACCTCGTCATCCCGATGATCGGCCAGCCCTTCGCGGTGATCCACCCGGTCAGCCGCATCGAACTCGCGCTCGGTGTCGCGATCGGCGCGATCACCTTTTCGGGCAGCGTGATCGCCTTCCTCAAGCTGAATGGCAACATGGGCGGCAAGCCGATCCTGCTGCCCGGCCGCCACGTCATCAACCTGACCGTGCTCGCCGGAATCGTCGCGCTGGTCGCCTATTTCACCCAAGACCAGAGCCCCGCCGTCTTCTGGGCGATCACCATCCTCAGCTTCGCCATCGGCTTCCTGCTCATCGTACCCATCGGCGGCGCGGACATGCCGGTGGTGGTGTCGATGCTCAACAGCTATTCGGGCTGGGCGGCGGCGGCGATGGGGTTCACGCTCCACAACACCGCAATGGTGATCACCGGCGCGCTGGTGGGCAGCTCGGGCGCGATCCTGTCCTACATCATGTGCCGGGCGATGAACCGCAGCTTCATCAGCGTCATCGCCGGCGGCTTCAGCGCGGAAGCGAGTGCGGGCGGTCCTGCCGCCGCGACGGACCGGCCGTGGAAGCGCGGCTCGGCCGAGGACGCCGCCTTCCTGATGAGCCAGGCCGAGCAGGTGGTGATCGTCCCCGGCTACGGCATGGCGGTCGCGCAGGCGCAGCACGTGCTCCGTGAGATGGGCGACAAGCTCAAGGAAGAGGGCGTGCGCGTCAAATATGCGATCCACCCAGTCGCCGGCCGCATGCCCGGGCACATGAACGTCCTGCTCGCGGAGGCCAACGTGCCCTATGACGAGGTGTTCGAGCTGGAGGACATCAACTCCGAATTCGCGCAGACCGACGTCGCCTTCGTGATCGGCGCCAACGATGTCACCAATCCCGCCGCGAAGACCGACAAGACGTCGCCCATCTACGGCATGCCGGTGCTCGACGTGGAGAAGGCCAAGACGGTGCTGTTCATCAAGCGCTCGATGGGCGGGGTCGGCTATGCCGGCGTCGACAACGACGTCTTCTACATGGACAACACGATGATGCTGCTCGGCGACGCCAAGAAGATGACGGAAGAGATTGTGAAGGCTCTCGGGTGATGCCGGGGGCATGACCTGCTTCACAATCTCGTCAAGGCGTTGGGAGAACACTCCAATTCGGACTAAAAGAGCAGCAATCCTGACCGGAATGGCGATGTTCGCATGGCGGCGCCGCGGTGCCACCGGATAACGTTCCCATTCCCTGAAAGAGGCATCCGTGCTCGATCCCGTCATTCAACCATCGCCCACCGCGTCAACCGACCGTTTTTCCGCCATTCTGGTGGGAGCCGAAGCCATAAGCGGCGAGGCCTGCGATGCGATCGCTCTCGCCGGGGGGCGGCTGCTCTCCCGCATGGATTGGCCGCAGGCGGCGGGCGAGATCGGTCGCGAGGCCGCGCGTGCGGTGCTTGTGGTGGAGGCTCAGGGCGTTTCGGATACGATGCTGGCTGACACGCTTCCCCGGATCGATGCGGTGGCCACGGCCCTGGACCTGCAGTTGGTGGTGGCGCTGGACGCGACGTCGATCGACGTCGTGACCGCGGCGGCGCTGGGCCGCAATGTCCATCTGCTCTGTTCACCGACCATGGCGGAGCGCGTGGCCGCACTGGCGGTCGCAGCCGAAGCGCTCGACGCCGAACCGATCCAGGACACGTGGCGAGAGGGCGAGGCCGCGCGGCTACAGCGGCTCAACGAGGAGGTGGCGCGGATCGCCGACGTGCTGGCGCGGCTCACCCGGCGGGAAGGCATGAACCCTGTGGGGACGGTCGAAGCTGTGGCCGATCGTACCAACGCATTTGTTCACGAACCCGCCGCCGGCGCCGACATCGACGCCGCCGAGGTCCGGCGCGCCATTCGCGCCCGCCGCCTGCGCGACAGCTTCTTCGGTCCCGGGCTGTTCGAGGACCCTGCCTGGGACATGCTGCTGGATCTGTTCGCCGCCGAGCTGGAGCGCACGCAGGTGTCTGTGTCGAGCCTGTGCATCGCCGCCGCCGTTGCACCGACCACGGCGCTGCGCTGGATCGGCAAGATGACCGACGCCGGCCTGTTCGAGCGCCAGCCGGACCCGTTCGACCGCCGCCGCGCCTTCATGGCGCTGACCGACCGCGGTATCCAGGGCATGCGCGCCTATGTGGCATCGGTGCAGCGCGCAGGGCTGCACATCGCTTGAGAGCCCTTGCGGTCCGCGGCGGGCTTTGGCATCGCGGCCTCATCCCGCACGGGGGCGCTTAGCTCAGCTGGTAGAGCGGCTCGTTTACACCGAGTAGGTCGGCGGTTCGAACCCGTCAGCGCCCACCATTCCGGCCTCAGAGCGTGCGCACGAGCCGCGCCACGCGGGCGATCCAGGGCGGATCGGCGACCACCTGCTGGCGGCTGCCCGCGCCGAGCGGCAGGAGGTGAAGCTTGCCGCCGTCGCGCCCGATCAACCGGCCGAACAGAAAGCGGCCTCCCGGCCGGGGAACCAGGACGTCACGGTTCATCGCTCCCGCGTAATCCGGACCCTCCAGCATCTCGCACCACAGCTCGTCGCCCGCTCGGTAATCGCCGACGCCCCCCGCGACCGTGATCGCCACCGATCCCGGTTGAGGCAGCGGCGGCGCGACGCTGGCCGGCCGCCGCGGTGCCTTGGCGCCCGCCGCGTCGAGCACCGCCGTCACCGCCAACTCCACGCGGTCGGGCAGCCTGACCAGGTCGGCGGCCGCGACGCCTAGCGCCGCAGCGATGCGGTTGAGCCACCCGACGGAGACGGTGCGGGTGCCCATCTCCAGCCGGCCCACCGTCTGCGCAGTGGTCGGCGGCACGCAGCGGCGGGCGACATCCTCCAGCGTCATGCCCTTGGCGCGGCGCACGTCTCGGATGGCGGTGATCATCACGGCTCCTAACCTATTCGGTTTGTTCCTGTCCTACAGACGCGCGCCGGTGGCAAGGGCGCGTTTTGCCGAGTCGAAAAGGAGACGCCGATGCGCGAACTGGTGGAGAGGGAGATCGATGCGCAGGGCGTGGTCACCGGGCCGCGCGGGCGCGGGCGCCGCAGCGTCACCGTCAACCTCGCCGAATCGCCGCTCGCCTGGCTGAGCGCGCGGGGATTGGTCGATGCACGACAGGTGGAAGCGGGGGAGCGTCTGCGCGCCGATTACGAGCGTGCGTCGATTCCGCCGCAGGTGACGATGCGCTGGGGCTCCGCGCGCGTCGACGGCGGCGGCGAGCGGCTGGACCCCACCCATGCGCAGATCGCGGCCAAGCGTCGCTTCGACGCGGCCGTCGCGGCGGTCGGCCCCGGGCTCGCCGACATCCTGTGGCGCGTCGTCTGCGCCGGCGAAGGGCTGCCACAGGCGGAGAAGGGCCTCGGCTGGCCGGCGCGCGCCGGGCGCGTGGTGCTGACGCTGGCGCTGGATCGGCTTGCCGACCACTACGCGCTCCCGTGAGCGGCCATTGCACCCGGCGCGTCAGCGCGCATAGGGCGTCTCCAGGATGGAGCGGCGCATGCGGGTGCAATTTGTTCATTGCCACGGGTCGGGAAACGATTTCCCGCTGATCGATGCGCGCGATTTGGATGTTCCGCCGGAGCGCTGGCCGCTGATCGCGCGGGCGCTTGCCGATAGCCGCGGTCCGGTGGGCGGCGACGGGTTGCTGCTCCTCGGCCGGGGCGACGCCGAAGCGGCGTTTGCGATGGCCATGTTCAACAGCGACGGGTCGGAGGCGGAGACGTGCCTCAACGGCCTTCGGTGCGTGGCGCGGATGGGCTTCGAGGCGCTCGGGCTGAGCCGCGCGACGGTGAGGCTCAAGACCTCCACCGCCGAGGTGTCGCGCGACCCCGATGTTGCGTCGGGCGTGTACACCGTGCGCGAGCGGGCGGGGCCGGCGTCGCTGGCGGTCGAACGGTGGCCGATGCGCGTCGGCGGCGAGCAAGTGGTCGACGCTCCCGTCGCAGTGCTGCCGAGCGACCGCCGCTTCACCGCGGTGGCGATGCCGAACCCTCATCTGGTGAGCTTCGTCGATGCGGTGGACGAGCGCGAACTGATCGCGGTCGGCGAGGCGTGCGAGGCTGCCCCGGACTGGCTGCCCAATCGCGCCAACGTCAGCTTCGTCGAGCGGCGCGGCGAGGGGCGGCTGTTCGTGCGGACCTTTGAACGCGGCGTCGGGCTGACCGACAGTTGCGGCAGCGCCATGGCGGCGTCCGCTTATGCGGCGTGCCTGACCGGCCGCGCGGGCTGGGGCGAGACGCTGACCGTGCTCAACCGCGGCGGGCTGGTCGGCGCGGTCGCCGAGGCGGACGGCATGGTCAGCCTGTCGGGCAACGCGACATGGGAATGGGCCGGCAGCGTCGAGGTGGACCTCGCCACCGGCACGGCGCGCGATCTGGTCGTGGACGAGCAATTCGATGCCGAAGTCGCCGCCTGGGCCGTGGTGAAGGAGAAAGCGGCCGCAGGCGGCTGAAGCGACGGCACCGCATCGGCCGCGAGGCGTTCCAGGGCATCGCCCCTATCGCTCGTGAGACCCGCCATGGCCCAAAAGACTTCGGACTTCTTCGTCGAACGCCTGAAAGCCTGGGGCGTGAAGCGCATCTACGGCTATCCGGGCGACGGCATCAACGGCGTGCTGGGGGCGCTGCAACGCGCCGAGAAGCACGGCGACGGCATCGAATTCATCCAGGTCCGGCACGAGGAAATGGCGGCCTTCATGGCCGCCGCGGAGGCGAAGTTCACAGGGCACGTCGGCGTCTGCCTGTCGACCGGCGGCCCGGGCGCGACCCACCTCATCACCGGGCTGTACGATGCCAAGCTCGATCACGCGCCGGTGTTCGCGATCTGCGGCCAGGCGGAGGCAAGCGTGCGCGGCGCCAGCTATCAGCAGGAGCTCAACCTCGATCGGATACTCGCCGACGTGTGCGAATATGTTCAGGAGGTCGCGGTGCCGCCGGCGGTGCGCCACGTCACCGACCGTGCCTTGAGGATCGCCGCGGCGCGCAACGCGGTGACGGCGATTGTGCTGCCCAAGGATGTGCAGGACGAGCCCTGGGAAGAGCCCAAGGTCGCGCACGGCTTCACCCGCTCCGGTCCGGGCTACGCGCGGCCCAGGACGGTGCCGCACGACGCCGAGTTGCAGAAGGCGGCGGAAGTGCTCAACGCGGGCGAGAAGGTTGCCATCCTGATCGGCGCCGGCGCGCGCGAGGGGGCGGACGCGGTGGTCGAGGTCGCCGACCTGCTCGGCGGGGGGATCGCCAAGGCGCTGCTGGGCAAGGATGTGCTGCCCGACGACCTGCCGTTCGTCACCGGCGCGATCGGGCTGCTCGGCACCAAGCCGTCATCCGATATGATCCAGGGCTGCGACACGCTGCTGATGGTCGGCACCGGCTTCCCGTGGGCGGAGTTCCTGCCGAAGGACGGTGCGGCGCGGGCGGTGCAGATCGATATCGACCCGGCGATGCTGGGCCTGCGCTATCCCACCGAGGTCAACCTCCACGGCGGCGCCAGGGAGACGCTGGCGGCGCTGCTGCCGCTACTCCGCCGCAAGGCGGACCGCGGCTGGCGCGAGGAGATCGAGCGCAACGTCGCCGAATGGTGGCAGACGCTGGAAAAGCGCGCGATGGCGACGGCCAAGCCGATCAACCCGCAGCGCATCGTGTGGGAGATGTCGCCGCTGCTCCCGGCCGACGCGATCGTGACGTCGGACTCGGGCTCCTGCGCCAACTGGTACGCGCGCGACTACAAGGTGCGCAGCGGCCAGCGGTGCAGCCTCTCCGGCGGGCTCGCATCGATGGGCGCGGCGGTGCCCTATGCGATCGGCGCCAAGTTCGCCCACCCGGATCGGGCGGTGGTGGCGCTGGTCGGCGACGGTGCCATGCAGATGAACAATCTCGCCGAGCTGATCACCGTGGCGAAATATTGGCAGGGGTGGGCCGATCCGCGCTTCGTGGTGTGCGTGTTCAACAACCGCGATCTCAACGAGGTGACGTGGGAACAGCGCGTGATGGAGGGCAACCCGCGGTTCGAGGCGTCGCAGAGCCTGCCCGACGTCCCCTATGCGCAGTTCGCCGAGTCGATCGGCCTCAAGGGCATGCGGATCGAGGACCCGGATTCGCTCGCCGGTGCGTGGCGAGAGGCGCTGCACGCAGACCGGCCGGTGGTGCTCGACGTGGTGTGCGACCCCGATGTGGCGCCACTGCCGCCGCACGTCACCCTGGCGCAGGCCAAGGCGTTCCTGTCCTTCGCCGCCAAGGGCGACGCCCATGCCGGCGGCGTGATCGCCGAAACCGCGCGACAGCTGTTCGGAGGGCACGTCGATCACTAGATCGCGGCCCTGCTTCATTTAATCCAGATCAGATGAACCAGGGGACGGGTCGGACGTTTGGCAGTTGAGCGGACGGGTGACATGGCTGAGGAATTTGTACGCGAAGAGCAGCTGAAACTGGAACAGGACGCGCGCGTCTACCCGGTCGGCCGCGTGCTGCGCGACACGTTCGACGCCGAAAACCACGAAACGCTGACGAGCGACGTCACCGGCCTGATGATCAACCTCGCGCGCGTGCCCTTTGAGCCGCTGGCGCCCGGCTCCGCAGTCCCGGCGCCGCTCCCTTCGCCACGACGGCCGGGCGTGCTTGCGCGGTTCGGAGCCCTGTTCCGCCGCTGACCGGCGCGCTCAGCTCTCTGCCCTGATGAAATCCAGAAACGCGCGCAGCGGCGGCGGCACCAGGCGACGGCCGGAATAATAAAGAAACGGACCTGAAAAGGGCTGCCACCAGTCGGGAAGCACCGGCTCCAGCGCGCCGCTGTCGAGATGCGGGCGCAGCCACTCTTCGAAGAGCTGGATGACCCCGAGCCCCGCGATCGCCGCCTCGACCGCCAGATCGGTCGCCGCGCCGACCCGCACCACCAGCGGCCCCCGCCCCTCCACCCGCACGACCTCGCCATCGCGCTCGAACTCCCAGGGGCTGGTCATTGCACCGCTGGCGAACCGGCCGAGCAGGCAGGCATGGCCGAGCAGGTCGCGCGGGTGTTCGGGGCGGCCGTGCCGGTCGAGATAGGCCGGCGCCGCGGCGGTCGCGAACCGCTGCACGCGTGGTCCGATGGGAACCGCGATCATGTCCTGCTCCAGCCGCTCGTCATAGCGCACGCCGGCGTCGCAGCCCGATGCCAGCACGTCGACGAAGCTGTCCTCGGCGATGATCTCCACCTCCACATCCGGATAGGCCGCCATGAACCCCGGCAGGATGGCGGGAAGCACCAGGCGGGCAACGCCGACCGGCACGTTGAGGCGCAGCGTCCCCGCCGGTCGATCGCGAAACCCGTTCACCACCTGCAGCGCCGCCTCCACTTCGCCCAATGCAGGCGCGAGCCGGTCGACGAGGCGCGCGCCGGCTTCGGTAGGGGTGACGCTGCGGGTGGTGCGGTGCAGCAGGCGCACGCCGAGCCGAGCTTCCAGCCGCCGTACCGCCTCGCTCAACGCCGACGCGCTCGCGCCGGTGGACCGGGCGGCATCGCGAAATCCGCGCGCGCGCGCCACCGCGAGGAAGGCGTTGAGATCACCGAGGTCGGCAGTCATTGTTCGTCTATCCGTACAGCCCGTGCGGATCATGCCGGCTTATCGATGTGATCGGCAAGGCCTAGCTGGCGATCAGCAAAGGAGTTCACCATGCAAGCGATCGATCAAGCAGGCACCTATACCCTCGGAAGCCGCACCGTGAAGCGGCTCGGCTATGGCGCGATGCAGCTCGCGGGCCCCGGCGTGTTCGGGCCGCCGCGCGACCGCGAGGCGGCGCTTGCGGTGCTGCGCGAGGCGGTGGCGGCGGGCGTCGATCATATCGACACCAGCGACTTCTACGGGCCCCACGTCACCAACCAGATCATTCGCGAGGCGCTGGCGCCCTACCACGAGGATCTCGTCATCGTCACCAAGATCGGCGCGCGCCGGGGCGAGGATGCGTCGTGGCTGCCGGCATTCGGCGCCGACGATTTGGCCCGCGCGGTGGACGACAACCTGCGCAACCTCGGGCTGGAGGCGCTGGAGGTCGTCAACCTGCGCCTGATGTTCGGCGTGCACGGGCCGGCCGAGGGCTCCCTCGCCGAGCCGATGCGGGCGCTCACCGACCTTCAGCGGCAGGGACTGGTACGCCATATCGGCCTCAGCAACGTGACCGCGGCGCAGGTGCAGGAAGGGCGTGGTATCGCCGACGTGGTCTGCGTGCAGAACCAGTACAATGTCGCCCATCGCGAGGACGACGCGCTGATCGACGCCCTGGCCGAGGACGGCATCGCCTATGTGCCGTTCTTCCCGCTCGGCGGCTTCAGCCCCCTCCAGTCCGCGACGCTGAATGGGGTCGCAGGCCAGCTTGGCGCGACGCCGATGCAGGTGGCGCTGGCGTGGCTGTTGCAGCGGTCCCCCAACATCCTGCTGATCCCGGGCACCTCGTCGGTCGAGCACCTGCGCGAGAACCTGGCGGCCGCGTCGTTGGTCTTGCCGGACGACGCGGTCGCGGCGCTGAACGGGATCGCGACGGATGGCGCTTCCGGGTGACCGGCCGGGCCGGCGGGTCAGGCTTCCGGTGGCTCCACGTAGAGCTGCTCGACGCCGTGGCTCGCCGCCCAGGCGAGCGCCGCCGCTTCGGCGTCATCATAGGTCGCGTAAGGGTCGCTGCCCACCACGGCGACCGATTCGGCTTCGTTGGAGTCGCCGCAGCGGACCAGCGCGGAGGCGTTGAGGTAGAACTTCCCGTCCGCCTTGCGCTCGATGCGGGCGCAGTCGCTGTCGCGCGGCGCGCGGTCCCCTGGCTGGAGCTTGACGATGTCCACGGTTTGTCCCTCCTGTATGTGCAGGCGAGGCTAGCACGCGGTGAGAGCGACCGCGAGGGGCGGGCGGTGACGCTTTTTTCACCATGATGCGGCCATAGCGCACGCTGCGGGCCTGTCCCCGCGGCAGAAGGCGACCGGCCCATCATGAAGGCGCGCGAGGCAAGGCGGAGAGTGGTGGTGCCCGCACGGCTCAACGCAGGGCCGAAATGGGTCGATGCGGTGATCCTCAACATCTCGTCGCGCGGCATGCTGGTGCGCAGCGAGGCGGCGATCGAGCCGGGAACGTATATCGACGTGCGCCGCGGGCGGCAGGTGATCATCGGCCGCGCGGTGTGGACCCATGGCAACCAGTTCGGCGTGCGCACCCAGGACGCGATCGACATCGAGGCATTGCTTGGCGAGCTCACCCGCCCGTCATCCGCCGACGGCGCGCGTCCCGAGCGGCGGATCGACCCGCAGCGGGTGGGCGGGATGTCCGCCGCGCAGCGCGCTGACCGCAGCCGGCAGCTCGGTACGCTGTTCCAATATGCGCTGGCGGCCGGGGCAGCGCTCGCGGCGGCGGGCTATGCTGCAACCGTCGTGCATGACGTGCTGTCGCATTCGCTGGGGGCGGTGTCCGCGCATCTGTGAGCGGGGGCGCATGGCCGCCCCGGTTTAACGCGGCGGAAGGTGTTCGGGGCTAGTCCAGGCGTCATGCACCCGCCCGAATCTCCCCAACCGATGTCATCGCTCGTCGTGATCAGCAATCTGGGTGGCGGTGCCGGCACTTGCCCGCGCGAACCGTCCGGCGATGCGCGGTTCGGCACCATCGACGACATCGGCTTTATCGAGGGGGAGGACGAGGCCCTGTCGCGTCGCCCGCCCCGGCCGGAGACGTTGCCGTACGACGGCGAGTGCCAGGACCGGTTCCTGATCGTCGAGCGGAGCGAGGGCGGCCCGTCCATCGGCAGCGTGACCATCCACGAGGCGCTGGTCTACGACAACCATATGTGCGGCGACCTCGAATTCACCGGCTTCCGCCTGTCGCTGTTGCTGCGCAAGGACATGCACCAGGCGTATCTCGATTATGTCGGCGGCTTGGCGCGACAGAAGGCCAGCAGCGACGCCTGGGACGGGCGGATCCGCTTTCGTGTGCCGTCGCCGCCGTTCAATTTCCCGATGCCGCGCGGCAGTTCCAAGCCGTGGAACACCCACGCGCGCGCGGTCGGACGGCTGCGGCCGATCCGGCAATTCAGCTTCGACGAGATCGAGATCGAGGCGCTCGGCCGCGTCCCAGGGTCGGTGGCGCACGGCGAGAGGCCTGCCCTGTGCCTGCACGCGCCGCGGAGCAGGCTTCCCCGCATCGCCGACAGGCTCCTGCGGCTGGGCCGCTAGCGAACCGTTCCGCGCAGGCGGTTCAACCGACCAGCAGCGACTCCGCCCCGTCGATCCAGACCGGCGTTCCGCTGATGTGCCGCGCCCGATCCGACAGCAGGAACAGGACCAGGTCCGCAACCTCGTCGGCGGTGCCTGGCGCGCCGTCGGTAAGCGGCACCTTTCCTTCCGGATATTCGACCGCCTCGCCGGCCACCGACGTATCGCGGTGCGTGGTGCTCCCCTCGATCGCGGTGTCGATGGCGCCGGGGCAGACGACGTTCACGCGGATGCGGAATTTGGCGAGCTCCAGCGCCAGCATCTTCGCCATCGCGACCTGCGCGGCCTTGGTGCAGCTGTAGGCCGTCGCGCCGGCGTTGGAGAAGATGCGCGTGCCGTTGACGGAGGCGGTGATGACGATCGCGCCGCCGCCCATCCGCTTGAGGTGCGGCACGCCGTAGTGGAGCGTGAGGTAGGTGCCGCGCAGGTTGGTGGCGATTGTGCGGTCCCACTCGTCGGGGCCGATCTCGTCGATCGGCGCCCACACGCCGTTGATGCCGGCGTTGGCGAACAGATGGTCGAGCCGGCCGAATTCGCGGACCAGATCGGCGATCGCTACCTTGACCGCATCCTCGTCCGAGACATCGGCGACAAGGGCGAGCGCGCGGCCGCCGCGCGCGCGAATCTCGCCCACCACCTGCTCCGCCTCATCGCCCGTGTGGGTCAGCACGCCCACCGCGCAGCCCTCGGCCGCCAGCCGCAGCGCCGCCGCCTTGCCGATGCCGGAGCCGGCGCCCGTCACCAGCGCAACCTTGCCGGAAAATTCCATCGCGATTCGCTTCCTCGCCATCCGCTCTGCGGCGACAACGGCCTCGTAGCCGCTGGTGTCCCTGGTGCCCGGCCGGTATTCGAAGAATGCTGCGATAGGTGAACCAACCCGCAGCGGCGCTGTTTGCGTTGAGCAGGTTCAGTGCGGAGAGTTGATGCAGCAGCCTGAACAGGTGACCGCGGGGCAGTCGCAAGGGAAGCCCGCGGCCGCGCCCGCAGCCGAGGTGAAGCAGGGCGCGATCCTGAGGCCTGTCGGCTCCGGGGTGGTGACCGCCGCCGCCCAGGGCGCGCTGTGGCTGGCGCTGGCGGCATGCGCGGCGGCGTCGCTCACCGCCTACGCCTATTGGCCCGGGCTGATGACGTGGGACCCGGTGCGCCAATATGGCGAAGCGCTGAGCGGCGAGATCACCGACTGGCACCCGCCGATGATGCAATGGGTATGGCAGCGGCTGCTCGCGATCCATCCCGGGCCGGCGCCGATGCTGGTGCTCCAGCTCGGGCTCTACTGGGGCGGACTGGCGCTGCTGGCCGCCGCGATACGGCGCGACGGGCGGCGCGGCCTCGCCTGGGCGGTGCTGGCGTGCGGGCTGTTGCCGCTGGGCATGGCGCTGACCGGCGCGATCCTCAAGGACTGCGTGATGGCCGGCGCGCTGCTCGCGGCGACGGGGCTGCTGGCGTGGCGCGGTGGGCGCGGGGGCGCCTCCGGGCTTGCGGCGGCGGCGCTGCTGCTGTTCGCGGCGACGTTGCGGTTCAACGCCTTCGCGGCGTGCCTGCCGCTCCTGGTCGCGCTGCTGCCGCGCGCGTGGTGGCGCAGCTGGCCGCGGCTCCTCGCCACGGCGGCGGTCGCCACCGCAATGCTGGTCGCCGCCATGCCGATCGCCAACCGGCTGATCGGCGCCGAGCCGAGCGGCGTCGAGCTGTCGCTGGTGATCTTCGACCTCGGGGGCATTACCGAGCACGGCGGCGCCAGCGTCTTTCCCGAGGAAATGGCGGTGCGCGACCCGGTGCGCGCCAACCACAGGTGCTACAACCCCAACAAATGGGACAGTTATTCCGACTGGGTGGAGCCGGAATGCCCGCTCGGCTTCACCGCCTGGAACGACGACGTCGCGCCCGACGGGGTGAAGCCCTATCCCTTCTGGCTGCGCACGGTGCTGACGCATCCGCTCCCCTATGCCGAGCACCGGCTGACCCATTTCGCGATCAACACCCGGCTGCTGCCGCTGCCGGATGCGACGGAGCGGCCGGTGCCCGTCACGACGGCGCCGAACCCTTGGGGCTTCCGGGTGAGCGACAACCGCGTCCTGCACCTGCTGGACGCGCTCGCCGTGGCAAGCGCCCACACGCCGCTGGGCTGGCCGATCGTGTGGATGGCGGTGGCGCTGGGCGCCGCGATCGCCGGATGGCCCCGGCGGCGCCAGGGCGGGAAGGCGGCGAGCCTCGCCGAGGGCGCGTGGGCCGAGGGCCAGGCCACCGCGCGCACCCGGCTGATCGTGCCGCTGGCGCTGTCATCGTTGCTGTACGGCTGCGGCTATATGGTATTCAGCGTCGCGTCAGAGCTGCGCTACCACCTGTGGACCGAACTCGCCGCACTCCTCGCGGCGGTGCTGGCGGCCGGTGGAGCGCCGCTCCCCCGCCGCCGCCTCGCCTGGTCCTGCGCGCCGCCTGTGCTGGCGGTGTTGGCGTGCATCGCGACGCGGGTGTAGCGCCGCCGCGAATGTCCGCAGTTGTTGGATAGCGGACATTCGGGATACGCTAGAGCATGGCTGCTTTCGACCGCATCGAGGATGTCCAACCGGCACCGCAGTTCGGCAATAGCGGCCCTGACGGCTGGGCGTTCACCCTGTGGGGCAGTGCGACTTGCGGGGAGGAGGTGCATCGCCGCCTCATCGAGGCTGTCGCGGCATTAACACCACACGCTGAGCTGCGCTTGCCAGAGTGGGTTAGCGGTGAGGACTGTATCGAAGGCTCATTGATCTGGGAGGGTGCTCCTGTCTGGGTTTGGTTCGAGACCGTCTTGAACTTCGCATCGTTCTGGTCTGAAAGCAGAGCATCCATCGACAGCCTGAGGGCAGCCGCTCTTCCCTTGGCGCGAGCTGCCTGACCGTCGAACGTCCGCTGTTGGGTGGTAGCGGACGTCAGACATCCGGGGCCAGCCATGTCCCCAAGGCCATGCCGCCGAAGATCAGGATGAGGATGGTGAGCGCCAGAAGAAGACCGCAAGCTGTCTTAGGGCGCTTCGCCGGTTCTGCCAATCGGTCCAAGCTGAACGATTGGCAGCTTACGGGCAAGGTCAACGCGCTCGAATGTCCGCGAATGGCCGTTAGCGGACATTCGCGCCAATAAGGCTGCGGTCATTGCGGCGGGTCACTCAGCTCCATGATCAGTAGCGGTTCTACGTTCAGGAAGACCGTCTTTACGGCAGAGTTGTAGATCCCGACGACCGCAAGCAGAGCGTTGCCGCCAGAAACGGGTCTTGAGCAATCCATTTTAACCATGACGTATTCGAGGTTGCGCACGCCAGCGTAGCGACCCAGACCGGCCCACGCCGGTCGGCTTATGGTCGAGCTAGGTATGCTCAGTTGTACCACCCCGGCCGTGTGGCACGGGGAAAGAAGCGCATAGGCTTCATCCCTGTTTAAAGTCGTTTGGTCTGCAGCCGCATTAATTGAGACCACTTTGGCTTTCGCCAGATCGGCATCCTCGGTCTTGTGCATGAGACGCTCGATAGCTTTCAGCGCTACCTTCTCTGGCGGAGAGGCGGCTCGATGTGGGCGAACTGCAGGCAGCATCACGACTTTGCCCGGGGTGGGCGGGTCATCGTCGATGAATATCCCTTGAGCTGTTCGAGCTGGTGCTGCCGGTAGCATCTGTAGTGCTGCTGCGAGCATCAAAAACCGGCTCACTTAATCCTCCACGGTCCACGCAATCCGCCGGTCTAGTATTGAAAATGCCAGCTCAATAAGCAACCTCCCCGAATGTCCACAATTGGGCGAAACCAGACATTCGCGTCGATATGGGCGGGCGGCGCAAACCCGCCCAACAGCCGAGCCTGTCCTACAGGATCAGGACCTGCTACCTCTTCACCGCTCTTTCTCAACCTGGACAAATCGGCCTCGCTGACCGCCCGCTCGAAGCGCCTCGCGTTGGCGCAACTTTGTCGCTACCTTTGGCGGGCGGCGCATCAGCCGGCGCGCTGGAAATCGCCCGCATTTTCCCCTATATGCACGCCATGCTAACAGCGTCGGCAGCCCTCATGCCCATTCCCGGGCACATCGATCCCGTGCCCGTTCCGCGCGTGCCGGCCGCCCGGCCGGACGGGCGCGTCGACCTGATCGGCCTCAGCAAGGACCAGCTCCGCCAGGCACTGCTCGATGCCGGCATGGAGGCGCGGCAGGCCAAGCTGCGCGCCAAGCAGATCTGGCACTGGCTGTACAACCGCGGCGCGACCGACTTCGCGCAGATGACCGATATCGCCAAGGCGCAGCACCCCTGGCTCACCGAGCGCTTCGCCATCTCCCGGCCGGAGGTGATAGAAGCGCAGGTATCGACCGATGGTACCCGCAAGTGGCTGCTGCGCTCGCCGGACGCGCAGGATTACGAGATGGTGTTCATCCCCGACGCCGATCGGGGCACCCTGTGCGTATCGAGCCAGGTCGGCTGCACGCTCAACTGCCGCTTCTGCCACACCGGCACCATGCGCCTGGTGCGCAACCTGACCGCCGGCGAGATCGTCGGCCAGGTGATGCTGGCGCGCGATTCGCTCGGCGAATGGCCGTCGCAGCCCGAGGGCCGCATGCTCACCAACATCGTGATGATGGGCATGGGCGAGCCGCTGTACAATTTCGACAACGTCCGCGACGCGTTGAAGCTGGTGATGGACGGCGACGGCCTGGCGCTGTCCAAGCGCCGCATCACGCTCTCCACGTCGGGCGTGGTGCCGATGATGGCGCGCGCGGGCGAGGAGATCGGCGTCAACCTCGCCGTCTCGCTTCATGCCGTGACCAAGGAGGTGCGCGACGAGATCGTGCCCCTCAACCGCAAATACGGCATCGAAGAGCTGCTCCAGGCCTGCGCCGACTATCCCGGCGCCAACAACGCCCGGCGGATCACATTCGAATATGTGATGCTCCGCGACAAGAACGACAGCGACGACGACGCACGCGAACTGGTGCGACTTTTGCGACTTTACAAGCTGCCGGCCAAGGTCAACCTCATCCCCTTCAACCCCTGGCCCGGCGCGCCCTACGACACCTCGACGCCCGAGCGGGTGCGCGCCTTCTCGAACATCATCTTCGAGGCGGGCATCTCCGCGCCAGTGCGCACGCCCCGCGGCCGCGACATCGACGCCGCCTGCGGCCAGCTGAAGACCGCCACGGAAAAGAAGAGCCGCGCGGAGCTGGACCGGCAGGCCGAAGAGAAGCTCGCCGCGCTTGCCTGATCTCGCGGCGCTGGGGCTCGCGGCCGGCGCCGGCCTCCTCGGCGGCGCGATGAACGCGCTGGCGGGCGGCGGCACCTTCGCGACGCTGCCGGCGCTGCTCGCGGTGGGCATGCCCGCGAACGTCGCCAACGCCACCTCCAATGTCGCGCTGCTGCCCGGCGCGGGGGCGAGCGCCTGGTCCTTCCGGGACGAGCTGGGTCCGGTCGGCGGGGTGGACGTCCGGCTGCTCGCCGGCATCACCTTCGCCGGCGGTCTGGTGGGCAGCGCGCTCCTGGTGGCGACCCCGGGGCGTGCGTTCGACCTCATCATACCCTGGCTGCTGCTGTTCGCCTTCGCCGTGCTGGCGTTCGGCAAGCGAGCGGCGGCCTGGCTGCACGCGCGCCTCACCATCGGGCGGCGCACACTGATCGGCGTGCAGGCGCTGCTCGGCATCTATGGCGGCTATTTCGGCGGCGGCGTCGGGCTGATCACCACCGCCGTCTACGGCCTTCTGGCGGGCGCGACGCCGCGCTCGCTGTTCGCGCCCCGAACGTTGATGCTGGCGATCGCCAACCTGGCGGCGGCGATCATCTTCGTGATGGTCGGCATGGTGCGCTGGACGGCGTGCCTGCCGATGCTGGTGGGCGCGATCCTCGGCGGCTTCGTCGGCGCGAGCATCGGCAAGCGGCTCCCGGCAGGCGCGGTGCGGGCGTGGACGCTGCTCGTCACCGGGGCGACCACGGCGGTGTTCTTCTGGCGCGCGTACGGCGGCTAGCCGTCATCCCAGCGAAGGCTGGGATCTCGTGCCGCAGGCGTTGCGCTTGTGGAGAAAGACCCCAGTCTTCGCTGGGGTGACGAGGAGTGATCACGCCGGCCGCGGCATCCTGAACAGCGCCTCCTGCGTGATCTCGAAATAGTCCGCAGGCCCGCCACCGCGGGTGACTGGATGGGCGCGCGCGGTCTGGTACACGCCACCCTCCAGCATCGCGGCATCGATGTGGATGCCGACAGCCTCGCCGATCACCAGCCACTCGTCGAGCGGGTCGCCCTCCTTGGTCTCAAGCTGGATGAGCTGCGTCAGCTTGCACTCGAAGGCCGCGGGGCTGGCTGCGACCCGGGGCGGGCGCACCAGCCGTGACGGCGCCGCCTCGATGCCCGCAAGCGTGAACTCGTCCACATGTGCCGGCACGGTGGCGGAGCTCGCGTTCATCACCTCCGCGAGGTCGCGGGTGACCAGGTTCCAGGTGAACTCGCCGGTGGCGCGGATGTTGGCCACCGAATCCTTCCACCCCACCGAGGAAAAGGCGACCAGCGGCGGGCGGTAGTTGACGAGGTTGAAGAAGCTGTACGGCGCGAGGTTGCGAACCCCATCGGCCGATACGGTGCCGATCCAGCCGATCGGCCGTGGCGCGACGATGGCGTTGAGCGGATCGTGGGGGAGGCGGTGGCCGTCCTTGGGTTCGTAGAAATGCCATTCGGTCATGCGGCGGTAACTGCTAGGGAGCGGCAATGGTGCCGCCCGGAACACCCCTTTACCGCCACCGGTTGGCGACGCGCCTGTGGCACTGGATCAACGCGATCGCGGTGGTGATCCTGTTCGGCTCGGGCCTCGGCATCTCGAATGCGCACCCGCGGCTCTATTGGGGGGCTTATGGGGCCAACTTCGATCATGCCTGGGCGCAGTTGCCACACTTCCCCGGCTGGCTGACGATCCCGGCGAGCTACAACCTCGCCATCTCGCGGCGCTGGCACCTGTTCTTCGCGCTGGTGCTCGCCTTCGGGCTGCTGGCGTACATGATCGCAAGCCTTTTCAATCGCCATTTCCGCCGCGACCTGGCGCTGACCGGCAAGGACGTGTCGCCGGCCCACCTGGCGGAGGACGTGCGCGATCACGTCGATTTCCGTTTCCACGATGCCGACGATCCCGGACGCTACAATTCCTTGCAGAAATGGTCGTACATCCTGGTGATCTTTCTCGCGCTGCCGGTGATGATCCTGACGGGGCTGGCGCTGTCGCCGGGCATGGACGCGGCGTGGCCGTGGCTGCTCCAGCTGTTCGGCGGCCGGCAGTCGGCGCGGTCGGTGCATTTCGTCACGTCGGCGCTGATTGGCGGGTTCACCGTGATCCACCTCGCCCTTGTCATCCTCGCCGGCCTGGGCAACGAGCTGCGGTCGATGATCACCGGCTGGTGGCGGGTGCCGGCATGATCACGCGGCGGGCGCTGGTGGGGAGTGCGGGGCTGCTGCTCGCGGGCTGCGACCGGGTGGTGCAGGTGCCTGCGGCGCGCAAGATCCTGTTCGCGGGCGAGGACATGCACAGGGGCCTGCAGCGCGCGCTGTCGAATCGGGGGGCGCTGGCGCCAGAATTTACCCGCGCCGAGATGTCGCCGATCTTCCGTTCCAACGGCACGTCGAACCCGAACACGCCCGATTACAACGGCTGGGTGGCGGACCGCTTCGCGGGCTATCGGCTGGCGGTGAACGGGCTGGTCGACCGGCCGCTGTCGCTCAGCCTCGCGCAGCTCCGCGCGATGCCGGCGCGCACGCAGATCACCCGCCACGACTGTGTCGAGGGGTGGAGCGCGATCGGGCAATGGACGGGGCCGCTGCTCGGCACCTTGCTCAAGGCGGCGGGGATGCGGCGCTCGGCACGCTACGTCGTGTTCACCTGTGCCGACCTGTTCAATGGCCAGCCTTATTACGAGTCGATCGACACGGTGGACGCGTTTCACCCGCAGACGATCCTGGCGTGGGCGCTCAACGGTGCTCCGCTCGACGTGCCCCACGGCGCGCCGGTGCGGCTGCGGGTCGAGCGGCAGCTTGGCTACAAGCAGGCGAAATACATCACCGCGATCACCGCGGTCGCGAGTCTCGCCCGGATCGGCAAGGGGCAGGGCGGCTATTGGGAGGATAACGTCGATTACGATTGGTATGCAGGCATTTAACACACGTCACTGGCCCTGTCGTTTTTAGGGCGTTAGCAGCCGCACCATGGCGTTGATCGATGTGTTCCTGCGCCGCGCCTTCAAGCGTGGCGAATTGACCGTTACCCTGCCGAACGGCACCACTCAAACCTACGGTCGGCCGGACCCGGACTTGCCCCCGGTCGCGATCCGCTTCGCCGACAACGGCGTGATCCGCGGCATCCTGCGCGATCCGGCGCTGGGTGCGGGCGAGGCGTTCATGGACGGGCGATTGCTGATCGAGCGCGGCGATGTGTTCGACTTCCTGAAGCTCGCCACCGCCAACAGCCTGTACGAGGACGGCGCCAACGCGCTGGATGCCAGCTGGGCGCGGCGGCTGGCGGGAAAGGTCGCGCACCGCTGGCAGACCCACAACGCCCGCGCCCGTGCAAAGCGCAACGTCGCTCACCATTACGACCTGTCCGACCGGCTCTACGACCTCTTCCTCGATGCCGATCGGCAGTACAGCTGCGCGTATTACGCCGGCGATCCCGCTACCGAGACGCTGGAGCAGGCGCAGGACGACAAGAAGGCGCATATCGCCGCCAAGCTCGCGCTCGAGCCCGGCATGCGCGTGCTCGACATCGGCTGCGGTTGGGGCGGCATGGCGCTGTACCTCCACGCCAAGACAGGCGCCGACGTCACCGGCGTGACGCTGTCGGAAGAACAGCTCAAGGTGGCGCGCCGCCGTGCCGAGGAGGCCGGGGTCTCGGACCATGTCCGCTTCGAGCTGATCGACTATCGCAACGTCACCGGCACCTTCGACCGCATCGTGTCCGTGGGTATGTTCGAGCATGTCGGGCCGGCCAATTACCCGGCCTTCTTCCGCAAGGTGCGCGATCTGCTGACGCCCGATGGCGTGGCGCTGGTCCACACCATCGGGCGCGCCAACGGCCCGGGTTTCACGGATGCCTTCACCACCAAATACATCTTCCCCGGCGGCTACAATCCGGCGCTGTCGGAGATGATGACCGCGAGCAACGGGCTCAACTGGTTCGTCAGCGACGTGGAAACGCTGCGCCTCCACTACGCCCACACGCTGAAAGCCTGGTACGACCGCACCGTCGCCGCGCGCGATGCGATCGTCGCGCTGTACGACGATCGCTTCTACCGGATGTGGACCTTTTACCTCGCCGGCGCCTGGGCGGCGTTCGCGCAGGGTGGCCTGGTCAACTACCAGGTGCAGTTCTGCCGCAATCGCCACACCCTGCCGATCACGCGCGACTACATGATCGACGGGGAGCGGCGGCTGCGGGCCTGGTGAGTGGGCGGGGAGGAGCCTAGCGCCCCTTCGGCGCCTGCCGGGCCTCGGCCAGCATTCGCGCCTGCGCCGCGCGCTGTTCTTCCCGGCTGACGACACCGTCATGGTTGGTGTCGTACTTCGCCGCGACGTTGACCATCAGCTGCTGCATCTCGGGCATCGTCACCCGGCCGTCGCGGTTGGCGTCGGCGCGCGAGAACCACAGCTCGGTCAGCGCCTGCGTCTGCGCGGCGGCGTTGGGACCCTTGCCAACGCGCATGCGGGCGATGCCGGCCGCGACCTCCTGCTTGGTGAGCGCGCCGTCGTGATTGGTGTCGCGGGCGTTGAACTCGGCGACGAGCCGCGGATCGGTCTTTATCGTCGCGGTCCGGACCGGGCCGGTCTTCGCGAGGGCTGGCGTGGTTACGCCGAGCGCGAGCAGGGCGAGGAAAGCGGGGCGGAGGGTCATGGGCGGTCCTTTGCGATGCGGGCGCTAAACGGCTGCTGAACGCGTGCGGTTGCGTGGCCGGGTATCAGGGCCTAGGGGCGCGCCTGTTTCCCCAAAGCGAGGATCGTGGCGTTGAGCGAAAAGATCAAGCGCGTCGTGTTGGCCTATTCCGGCGGCCTGGACACCAGCGTGATCCTGAAATGGCTTCAGCAGACGTACCAATGCGAAGTCGTGACCTTCACCGCCGACCTGGGGCAGGGCGAGGAGCTGGAGCCTGCGCGCGCGAAGGCCGAGCTGCTCGGCATCCGGCCCGAGCACATCTTCATCGACGACCTCAAGGAAGAGTTCGTCCGCGACTACGTGTTCCCGATGATGCGCGCCAATGCGCTCTACGAGGGGCTGTACCTGCTCGGCACCTCCATCGCGCGGCCGCTGATCGCCAAGCGCCAGATCGAGATCGCGCGTCAGGTGAATGCGGACGCGGTCAGCCACGGCGCCACCGGCAAGGGCAACGACCAGGTCCGCTTTGAGCTCGGCTATTATGCGCTCGCGCCCGACATCAAGGTGATCGCTCCCTGGCGTGAGTGGGACCTGACCAGCCGTACCCGCCTGATCGAGTTCGCCGAACAGCACCAGATTCCGATCAACAAGGACAAGCGCGGCGAGGCGCCGTTCTCCGTCGACGCCAACCTCCTCCACGCCTCGTCCGAAGGCCGCGTGCTGGAGGATCCGTGGGAGGAGGTGCCCGATTACGTCTATTCGCGCACCGGTAATCCCGAGGACGGTCCCGACACCCCCGAATACATCACGATCGACTTCGAACGCGGCGACGGCGTCGCGCTCAATGGCGAGGGGATGAGCCCCGCGACCTTGCTCGCCCGCCTCAACGATCTCGGGCGGACGCACGGTATTGGCCGCCTCGACCTGGTCGAGAATCGCTTCGTCGGCATGAAGTCGCGCGGCATGTATGAGACTCCTGGCGGCACCATCTACCATCTCGCCCATCGCGGCATCGAGCAACTGACGCTCGACCGCGGCGCCGCGCACCTCAAGGACGAGCTGGCGCCGCGCTATGCGGAGCTGATCTACAACGGCTTCTGGTTCAGTCCCGAGCGCGAGATGCTCCAGGCGGCGATCGACCACAGCCAGGAGAAGGTGGCGGGCACGGTCCGGCTCAAGCTCTACAAGGGCGGGGTCCAGGTGGTGGGCCGCAAGTCGCCCAACAGCCTGTATTCGGAGAAGGTGGTGACGTTCGAGGACGATCAGGGCGCCTACGACCAGCGCGACGCGGCGGGCTTCATCAAACTCAACGCGCTGCGGCTGCGCCTCCTGGGCCGGCGGGACCGATAGGGCCGGTTAACCATTTGCTATCCGCTCTCCCGATAGGGTTCGCTCTCTGATCGGGAGAATGGCCATGTTGGGCGCGGTTCACGGCAAGCTGGTGTTCGGACGACGCATCCGCCGGCTCGCCGACGCGCTGGTTGAGCGGCTCCCAGCCAACGCACGCGTTCTCGACGTCGGCTGCGGCAGCGGCGATCTCGCCGCGCTGGTGATGCAGCTGCGTCCGGACGTCCGCATCGAGGGCATCGACGTGCTGGTCCGTCCCGGCACCGCCATCCCAGTGCACGCGTATGACGGGCAGCACATTCCGTTTCCCAATAACGCGTTCGACGTCGCCATCGTTGTCGACGTGCTCCACCACACCGACGATCCGCAGGCCGTGCTCGCCGAGATCGCCCGCGTCGCGCCGACGGTGATCGTCAAGGATCACCTGCGCGACGGGCTCGGCGCCAACGTGACGCTGCGCTTCATGGACTGGGTGGGCAACGCGGCGCACGGCGTGCGGCTGCCGTACAACTATCTGTCACGCGGCGAGTGGACGGGAATATGGGCCAAGCTCGGCCTCTCGACGCAGGCCTTCGCGACGCGGTTGTCACTATACCCGCGGCCATTCTCGTGGGTGTTCGATCGTGGGCTGCACTTTGTGACGGTGTTGTCGCGCTAAGTCAGCGAGGTTCACGGTGCTCAATTCAAGCCGTTCGTGCTGAGCCTGTCGAAGCACCGCTCTTCTGTTTCAGACGTAAGGGCGGCCCTTCGACAAGCTCAGGGCGAACGGGAGAGAGCATCCGCGGTTCAATCGCGCGTATCGACCAGCCCGATCAGAAAGCTGGTGAACACCGTCTGCAGACCTAGCACCGTTGCCAGCATCGCCGGAATCGCCAGTCGCATCAGCTGCACCGGCTCCATTGCGCCGAAACCGGCACGGCTCCAGTCGGCAAGCAGCGCCGCCGTCCCGGCGAGCCCGAGCAGGAACAGCGCGCCCCCGGCGATGCAGCCGCGCTCGACGCTGAACCAGCGACGGAAGCGCTCCACGCCCCGGCTCGTCGGCCACAACTTGCCCGCGACACCATAAAGGCGGGCAAGAATGCCGAACCCGATCAGCTGACTGCCGAGCAGCGTCGACATCGCCGCGAAAAGCATGGTGGTGGCGCTGAGTTCGATGCCTGCCACCTCGACGCTGCCGGTGGCGAGCACGCCAACGCCCGCGGCGCCCACCCCGGCTGCCGCAATGCCCGGATAGACGAACAGCACGCGCGGCGCATAGGTGAGCAGGAAGCGCAGGTGGCGCCAGCCGTCGCGCCAGGTGCGCAGGTGTGGCGCTCGGCTGCGGCCATCGGGAGCGAGGCGGGTCGGAACCTCGCGCACATCGAGGCGGTGGAGCATCGCCTTGACCACCATCTCGCTGGCGAATTCCATGCCCGACGATCGCAGGCCGAGCGCCGCGATTGCCGCCCGGTCGAAGCCGCGCAGCCCACAGTGGAAATCGCCGATGGCCGATCTGTAGAAGCGGCGACCGAGGAAGCTTAGCACCGGATTGCCGAGATAACGGTGGAGCGCCGGCATGGCGCCCGGCGCGATGCCGCCCTGGAAGCGATTGCCCATCACCAGCTCGCCGCCTCCGCGCAGCGCGGCGACGAAGGGCATCAGCGTCGAAAAGTCGTAGCTGTCGTCGGCGTCGCCCATGATCACGTAGCGCCCGCGCGCTGCGGCGATGCCGCCGATAAGCGCGGCGCCGTAGCCACGCGCCTCGACCGCGACGAGCCGTGCGCCCATCGCATTGGCGATCTGGCGCGAACCGTCGGTCGAGCCGTTGTCGGCGATCACCACTTCGCCGGGAATGCCGCTGGCGAGGAGGAACGCCTGTGCCTTGCGGATGCACAGGGCCAGCGTTTCCGCCTCGTTGAGGCACGGCATCAGGATCGTGAGCTCGAGCGCCGCCGGCTCCGCCGCCGCTGGCAGCGGGAGACGTTCGGGGACGACGGGCAGCGGCAGCGCGGTCACGGCAGGACCCTCCTGGCTCCGGGCTAAGGGGCAAAGCGGAAAAAAACGGTTAACCACTCCTGGGTTACAGAGGGCCACGAAGCAGGGGCGCAATGGAATATCAGCCGGTTGAGCAGGAGGTGAAGCAGCGGCAGCGCACCCGTTCGATCGGGCGTGACCTGCTGCTCGCGCTTGCTGTCGCGGCAGTGCTGTCGCTGTGCTGGGCGGTTCGTGACTGGGCGAACCTCTCGCACCTGCTGTTGCCCGACTCCGACGACATGATGCGGCTGGCGCAGGTGCGCGACTGGCTGGGTGGCCAAGGCATCAACGACTGGACGCAGTACCGCATGGCGCCGCCCTTCGGCGCCCCCATGCACTGGTCGCGCGTCAACGATTTCGGCATCGCGGGGCTGATCCTCGCTTTCACGCCGCTGCTCGGGCGACATGGCGCCGAACTGGCGGCGGTGCTCGGCTATCCGGCGCTGCTCTTTTCGGCTCACCTGTTCCTCTCCGCCCGCCTCGCACGCCGGATCTGGGGTGCGGAGGCGGCCTTGATTGCGGTGGTGCTCGGCGCGGTCGCCTATCCCGGCACCACCGTGTTCGCGGCGGGGCGGATAGACCATCATGCGCTGCAAGTGGTGCTGACGGAGGTCGCGGTGCTGGCGACAGTGGCGCGGGCCGGACTGGCATCAGGCGCGGTCGCGGGCATCGCGATCGCGCTCGGCCTCGTCGTCGGGCTGGAGACGGTGCCGCAGGTCGCGGCGATCATCGCCGTCATTTTCGCATTCTGGGTGGTGCGCGGCAGGATCGAATCGGCGCGGCTGGCGGGCGTAGCGCTGGGGCTTGCCGCGACCACCGTTCCGTTCGTGATGCTGCTGCGTCCGACGCTGTGGAGCGCTTCGCTGTGCGACGCCTTCACGCCCGCGACCTCCAACGCCACCTTCGCCGGCGCGGGTGCGATGGCCACACTTGCGCTGCTGACGCCAAGGCTGGGCAACTGGCGGATGCGGTTGGCGGTCGGCGCGGCCTTGGGGAGCATCACGCTCGCTGTGGTGCTGCGGGCCTATCCGGCCTGCCTCGCCGGACCTTACGGTGCCGTCGATCCGTTCCTGCGCCGCGAGTTCATTCCCCATATCGACGAAGCGAACAGCGTATTCGCGCAGCCGTCGATGGCGCGCATGGTGCAGCTCGGCGGACTGATGCTCGCCGCCTGCGCGGGTGTGGTATGGACGGCGCTGCGCTACCCGGCCCGGTGGCGGCGTTGGGCGGCGCTCGCCGCCGTCGTCGGCATTTCGGGGCTCGTCACGCTGGCGCAGGTGCGCGGCACCTACGTCGGCGCGCCGCTCAGCGCCGCGCTGCTCTCCGGGGTGGTCCTGGCGGCGCGTCATCGGGTGCCGAACAACGCCGCGCTGCTGGCGGGCGCGTGGCTCGGCTGTGCAGGCATGGGCTGGTACGCCGCGCCGATCCTGGCCGAAAAGCTGCTGCCACGGACAGTGGGGCCCGCCAGCGGCGGTGCGGCGCCAACGCTGCCGCGCACCCGCTGCAATACGGCCGAGGGTTGGGAGTCGGTGAACAGCTATGCGCCCGGCGTCGTCATGACCTCCACCAGCATCGCTGCCGACCTGACGGCCGCTACCGGCATGTCGACGGTAGGTGCCGGCTATCATCGCAACAACCGCGGCAACATGGACCTGTACCGCTATTTCCTGAGCCCCCCGACGCGCGGCGCGGTGATCGCGCGGGCCTGGCACGTGCGCTATGTCGCCTATTGCCCCGGCGATTTTGAGGAAATGAACGCCAGCGCGCGCTTTCCGCGCAGCCTGGTCGCGATCCTCGCCCGCGGGCACGCGCCCGCCGGATTCGAGCAACTCCCCTTGCGTGGAACGAGGTTGCGCTTCTATCGCATCGCTCCTTGAAGAGTGCGGTAGGAGGGGCAGTCGTTGGGCGAGGCGGGACAGGGGCGGCTTCACTGGTGGCAGACCCGCGCCTTCGTCGTCGCCATGGCGATCGCGACCACGATTCCGCTGCTGTGGCCCGACATCCCGCCGCTGGTCGACCTCCCCGGGCACATGGGGCGCTACCGCGTCCAATTGGCGATCGGCGAGCACCCCTGGCTTGCCAATTGGTATGACTTTCACCGGCAGCTGATCGGCAATCTCGGCATCGACCTGCTGATCATCCCGCTTGCCCCGATCTTCGGGCTGGAGCTGGCGG
>Ga0210040_10001282_pt1 | contig 38513 bp, 33 predicted proteins | sample CryGeyCG12114_NA_FD_185462 | JGI IMG/M metagenome (GOLD analysis project Ga0210040, IMG submission 185462) | Groundwater microbial communities from aquifer - Crystal Geyser CG19_WC_8/21/14_NA (SPAdes) (version 2) | ecosystem: Environmental > Aquatic > Deep subsurface > Groundwater | place: USA... | reverse complement strand
CACCGTCGCGCCGGAGGACACGATCTACGCGATCGTTCCGCGCTTCGCGGGCCTGCGGAAGATCGATCTGCTCTCGGTCAACTTCAGCTTCTCGGACTACAACGACATGCAGCCGGGAGACGTGCTCGAGATCAGACGCCGCTGAGGCCGCCGCCCCGGACGCCACGACGATCGGCGGACACCCTCACGGGACGAGGATAACCTTGCCGTTGAGTGTGCGGGACTCGGTCAGCTCGATCGGTTCTACGGTCAGGTGGCGATCGTCGGGTAGTCCCGCTTCTGCTGAGAGGCCGCTCGCATGGGGGCGGGAGTCATCTCCTCGCCACGCTCACGCGTTGACCAGGACCGCCCGGGACCTGACCCGCCCGGACGCGAGGTCGCGGAGCACAGCGGGTGCCTGTTCGAGGGGATGGGTGTCGACTACGGTGCGGATCTTTCCTTCGGCGGCGAGGTCGAGGACCTCGCGCATCTGCGTTCGTGATCCGAGCAGCGAGGCGGTGATCGACTTGCCGTCGAAGAAGGGAAACTCAACGAGGGACATGCTCACGCCGGTCACGAGGGATCCGCCCGGCTTCAGCGATCGGACCGCTTGCTCTGCGACTGCGTCCGAGGGCGCGAACAGGATCGCTCCGTCGACACCACCGGTTCGCTGAAGGTTCTCGGCCGGATCGCCGTATGAAGCATCGACAACGGTCGTGGCGCCGAGCTCTTCCGCGACCTGGCGATGGGCGAAGTCTCTGCTCACCGCGACCACTTCGGCCCCTGCGAGCCGGGCGAACTGGATCGCGAGGTGCCCGACCCCTCCCAGTCCGAAGACCGCGACCCGCTGCCCCGGCTCGATTCCGAGCTTCCGCACGGCGCTGTAGGCCGTGACCCCCGGGCAGAACAGGGGGGCGGCCTCGGCGAGGTCGAGAGTCTCGGGGATCCGATATGCATGCGCCGCGTTCGCGACGAGGTACTCGGCATAACCGCCGTCCACCTGCTCCCCGGTCACGATCCGGGCCTGACACAGCTCCTCCCGATCTGAGAGACAGAATTCGCAGCTCTCGCACGTGTGCCACAGCGGTTGCACGCCGACCGGAGCGCCGACCGGAAACGCGTCCGTCCCCGGCCCCCGGCGCTCAACGATCCCGGTGACCTCATGACCGGGCACGATGGGCAGGTGGGAGGGGACGCCCAGGCGAGCCCATTCGCCTTCGATCATGTGGAGATTGGAGCGACAGACACCGCACGCGACAACGCGGAGCAGGATCTGTCCCGGCCCCGGTTCCGGCGTGGCCATATCGACGAGGGCCAACGGATTTCCGCTGATGGGCCCGGGGGACACCAGCTGGATCGCTTTCACGACCGGCTCACCTCGGCACCCGACACGTCAGTACTCCTGCGCGGCACGGCGGTACTGGAACCTGTCATCCGCGCTCACCGCGTGTTCCCGTGCCACATCCTCGTTCAAGTCGTGGCCCATCCCCGGGCGATCGGATGGGACGAGGTAACCGCGAGTCCAATCCAGGGGCTCGTCGAGCAGCTCCGCGTAGAAACCGTCGTACACGCCGTTGCCCTCCTGGATGAGCAGGTTCGGCAGCGTCACCGACAGGTGCATCGAGGCGACGGCCACAAGCGGACCACCGAACACGTGCGGAGTGATCTGGATGCCGTTCGCCTCGGCGAGGCCGGCGATCTTCCGCGCCTCGAGGAGGCCGCCGATCTGCGACACGTCGTAGTTGAAGATGGCCGCGGCGTCATTGCGCACGAGTTCCGCGAAGGCGGCCTTCGACACGAGGCGCTCTCCGGCGGCGATCGGCACCGTTGTTGCGCGGGCCACTTTCGCCATCTCGGCGGGGTTGCCCGGGGGCACGGGCTCCTCGAACCACAGGGGATCGAACCGTGCGATCCGGTCGGCCACTCGGACGGCACCGGCGGCGGTGAACTGGCCATGCGTGCCGACCATGACGTCGGCACGGGTGCCCACGGCGCCGCGGATGGCGGCCAGGATCGTTTCAGCACGCTCGAGGAGATCGCGAGTCGGCTGCACGGGGACTACCTGACCCGAGAGCGAGTCGCCTCCAGTCAGCAATGGGAAAGGATCGAGCTTCAACCCGGTGAATCCCCAGTCGACAAGCTCGGCCGCGCGCTCCCCGATCGCCTCGGGTCGGGACCAGAAATCGTCCGACGCGATGCCCTGCGGGGGCATCAGGTAGCTGTACATCCGGACCGACCGCCGCATCCTGCCGCCCAGCAGGGCGTGCACGGGCTGGCCGAGCGACTTCCCGATGAGGTCCCACATCGCGACCTCGACGCCGCTCGCAATGGCCATCTTCGTGAGGTCGGGCGACCTCGTGTAATGGCTGTTGTTGATGCTGTGGAGGAAGAGCTCCAGCTCCTGCGGATCCCTGCCGATCGCGAACTCCTCGATGAGATCCGAGATCATGCGCGAGAGGGTGAGGGGAGGGGAGAACACAGACGACTGGAACACCTCGCCGTATCCGCTGAGACCCGTGTCGGAGTCGAGCCGCAGGAACATCCATACCGGCCCGCCGATGTGGGGCGTGGGATTGGCGACGGCGAACACTTCGTATCCGGATATTTTCACAGGTCCTCCTCGACCAACGGTTCCGTCTGATCCGCGTGCCCGGCTTCGATCGCTGAACTGTCACACGAATCTGGTAAAATTCACACTATTGATGTGAACATCCCGCGGTCAACCGCAAGTCGCGCGTCTACGCGCGTGAGTGTGGTGACCGACAGGTTCCGGGATTGCGAGAGAGAGGGCGTGCCGGCATGCCGGGAGATCACCGTCGCGGCAGAGGGAATCCCGCCCAGATCGCCCGCCAGTCGCTGATCACCGCCAAGGTGCTCGAGGCTGGGTCGTTGTCCATCGACGTGCTCATCGGGGAGCTGGGTGTGAGCGCGATGACGGTGTACCGGGATCTCGCGGACCTCGAGGGCCAAGGCGTGCTGCACCGCTCGAGGGGAACGGTCACGGCGGCGGCGACGGGCCTGTTCGAGGCGTCAGCGCGGTTTCGGATGAGGCACAACGTTGTGGAGAAGGAAAAGCTCGCGGCGGCCGCAAGCGCCCTGATCAATCCGGGCCAGTCGGTGATGCTCGACGACTCGTCGACATGCGTCTGGGTCGCCAAAGAGCTGAACGAGCGGGCCCCCTTGACCATAGTGACGAACTCGTACTCGGTGCTCCGCGAGGTCCAGGGGAACGCCGGTATCCGGCTGTTCATGGCCGGCGGGGAGTACCTGGCCTGGGCCGACGCATGCTTCGGCCAGACCACCGTCGACCTCGTCTCCGGCATCCGCGCCGACATCGCGATCATGTCGGCGTCCGCCGTCACGGACGGCGCGACCTTCCACCCCGATGAGTCCGTGGTCCAGCTCAAGCGGGCGATGCTCGCGTCCTCAGCCGTGCGCGTGCTCTGCATCGACCACAGCAAATTCGGGCGGCGGGCGTTGCACGCTGTCGCATCGTGCGCCGACTTCGACCACGTCTTCGTGGACGCCGCGACGCCTCCCGAGGAGCTGTCGCGGCTCGCCGATCAGGGCTGCACCCTCCACGTCGTCGAGTAGCGCGGAGGCTGGTGTAAGCGACGGATTCGCAACATCAGCATGGTGTAATCATCACAACCGGTGTTAGGTTGACACACAACACCAGGAGACGATGATGACTCAACGGGACGGCGACGTGGAAACCCCGGCACGGACGGCGGCACCGACGTGGCTTCCCTCTCGCACGGACCTGCTCGTGATCGGCGCTGGCATCAACGGCACGGCCATTGCCCGAGACGCGGCCCTCCGTGGCCTCGACGTCGTCGTCGTGGAGCGGGACGACCTCGCCGCGGGCGCCTCCGCCTGGAACAGCAGGCTCATCCACGGTGGCATCCGTTACCTGGAGCACGGCGAACTGCGCCTGGTATACGAGTCCCTACGAGAACGGGGCCTGCTGCTGCGGCACGCCCCGCATCTGGTTCGGCCGTATCCGCTCCTCATCCCCTACTTCCGGCACAACACGCGCCCAGGCTGGCTGCTGACGACCGGGATGCTGCTCTACGACCTCCTCTCGCCGGGGAAGACGACGCCTCGGAGCCGGGTGCTGACGCGCCGTCGGCTGCTGCGTCACTGGCCTGGGCTTCGGCGGGACGGACTGCGCGGTGGCGGCCTCTACTATGACGCTCAGGTCGCCTGGCCGGAACGGCTGAGCGTCGAGAACGCCGTTGCGGCGCATCAGGCCGGAGCCCGCATCCACACCCACGTACGTGCCGAGCGTCTGATCGAGGACGGCGGCCGCGTGGTCGGCGCGCGTGTCGTCGACGAGCTGACCGGTGGGTCTGCCGACATCGCGGCCGGCGCGGTGTTGAATGCGACAGGCGCGAACATCGATGCGCTCCTTCCTGCGGACTGGTCGGCATCGCGTCTCATCGGGGGGACGAAGGGGACGCACTTGCTTGTCGATCCGTTCCCCGGCGCTCCGCCGACCGGCGTGCACTACGAGGCGGGTGCGGACGCCCGGGCGCTGCTCGTGCTGCCCTGGAACGGTCGATACCTCCTCGGCACCACAGACGAGTTCGTCGAAGGCGACCCTGCGGACGTGCGTACCGATGCCGAGGAGGTCGCCTACATCCTCGCCGAGACCAACCGGCTTCTTCCCGGCGCGCAACTCAGCGAGGACGACGTCGTTCTCAGTTACGTCGGCGTTCGACCCCTGCCCTACGCGGAGGCCGCAGGCTCGTCTGCCGAGGTCAGCCGCGACCATATCGTGCACGATCACGCTCCTCAGCACCCCGGACTCTGGTCGGTGATCGGCGGCAAGCTCACGACTCACCGAGCCCTTGCCGAGCAGACGATGCGCATGGTGTGCCGCTACCTGGGCGTGCCGTCGCCCCGGCGCAGCTCAATCACCTCCGTATTGGGACTTCCCGGTGGAACCACGGCCGACTGGCCAGGATTCTGCACCCGGTACCTCGCCGCCACGAGCTTCGCCCGGGAGCATGCCGAGCGCTTGCTGCGGACCTACGGCACGCGGGTGCGGGTGCTCGAAGACCTTGCGGCAGCGCGTCCGGAGTTGCGCGTCGAGGTCGGCGGAATCCTCGGGGCGGAGATCGCGAACGCGTTCGAGAACGAGTTCGCGCGGACCGTCGGGGACGTGCTGCTCCGCCGGACGATGGCGGCCTTCTGCGCCGAGGACCGGGAACGACTCGGTCGGGAGGTCGCGGACGAGGCCGCACGCCTCGGCTACATCGAGTCGGAACAAGTGGGTGCCCAGGTCGAGAGCTTCCTCAACCGCATGGGCGCACTATCACCGGAGCGCGGATCTGCGCGAAAGGATGAACGCGCGTCGGTGGTCCTGTCGGCCGAGGGGGATGGCTAGTGCGCTATGTCGTCGGGCTCGACGCAGGCCTCACGGTGACGAAGGCCGTCGTCTTCGATGAGACCGGCGCCCCGGTCGGCAACAGCAGCGTCCGGGTGGCGACGTTCAGCCGGCGTGAGCGCTGGGTGGAACGGGACGGCGAGGAGCTATGGCTCGCTGCGAGCCGCTCCATCGCGAGTGCCATCGCGGCGGCGGGGGTGCGAGCCGCCGACGTGGCGGCCATTGGCGTCACAGGCCACGGCGACGGTATCTACCTCGTCGACGCCGCGGGACGCCCAACGCGCGCCGCCGTCACCTCCCTCGACACTCGAGCGCAGCGCGTCATCGACCGATGGCGCCAGGATGGTGCGCTCCCGGCGATGCTCGACGCAACGGGTCAGCTGCCGTTCGCGGCCTCACCGGCGGCAGTGATCCGATGGATGCAGGACGAGGAGCCGGCCGCGCTCGCTGCGAGCAGGTGGGCGCTCTCGTGCAAGGACTACATCACCATGCGGCTGACCGGCTTGGCGGGCACCGACTTCACCGAGGCTAGCGAGTCCTTCACGGATCGCCATTCCCAGGACTATGACGATCGTCTTCTCGATCTGTACGGTTTGCGGGAGTTCGGCCACCTGCGGCCGCCGATCTGCGCGCCGGACGAGGTTGTCGGGGCGGTCACCGCCGCAGCGTCCGACCTGACCGGCCTTCCTGCCGGAACTGCTGTGGTCGCTGGCGTGCACGACGTCGACGCCTCCGCCATGGGGAGCGGCGCGATCCGGGCGGGCCAGCTGGTGATGGTGGCCGGAAGTTACAGCATCAACGAGGTGTTCGCGGACCGGCCGACGATCGATGAACGGTGGTTCATCCGGAATGCCCCCGTCCACGGACGCTGGGTCGCGATGTCCATCTCACCGACCTCGACGACCACCCTGGAGTGGTTCCTGCGGTCGAGCGGGCTGCGCGTCACCGAGACGGACCACCTGGCCGGACGAACGGTCTACGACCTGGTCCGGGAGTCCTACGAGTCAGTTCGCGATGACGTCAACGCGCCGCTCTTCGTCCCGTACGTCTACGGTTCACCCAGTGACGTGCGTTCGGACGGTGCGTTCCTCGACCTGCAGTCGTGGCACCGCGGCGACCACCTCGTCCGCGCCGTGCTGGAAGGGATTACCTTCACCCACCGCCACCACGTGGACGCGCTGCGGTCACAGCTCGCGGTCGATCAGATCCGGCTCACCGGCGGCGCCGCCCGTGCCCCGCAATGGGCGCAGCTGTTCGCAGACACGCTCGGCGCACCGGTGGAGAGCGTGCAGACCACCGAGACAGGCGCCCTTGGAGTCGCGCTGTGTGCCCTCAGCGGCGTTGGCGTCTTTCCGGGGCTGGATTCCGCGGTCGGCAGCATCCAGACCGAGGTGGTCCGCCATGAGCCGGATCCGGCGAGGACCCGATTCCTGCAGCAGCGGTACGAACGATTCGAGCAATTCAACCGAGCGCTGGACTCCGTCGGGCGCCCGACAGGAGAAGGGGTGGTGACATGACAAGCGAGGTGAAGCTCATCTGCGCGACCACGGTGCCGTTCACAACAGATGGGGAACTCGACCGGCGCGGACTGCCTGAGCTCTTCGGCGCCATCCGTGACAACGGCATCCGGTACGTGTTCACGCCGGGAACGACGGGGGAGTTCACCGGGCTCTCCGACGACGAGCGCGTCGACGTCATCGGAGCGGCGATCGAGGTTTTCGGACCCGACGGCGTCTACGCGCACGTCGGAGCCGCGACCGCCCGCCAGGCGGCCACCCTCGCCGCCCGGGCGCATGCAGCGGGAGCGACGAGGCTGGCGGCCATCACGCCCTACTTCGTGAAGGCCGGCCCGCAGTCCGTGGAGGAGTACTACCGCACCATCGTCGCGGCCGCTCCCGGTGCGGAGGTCTACGTGTACATCTTTCACGACCGTGCATCGACCGACGTGACGCCCGGGGAGTTGGCAGCGCTCAGCCGCATCGAGGGCATCGCGGGCGCCAAGGTGAGCGGCCTCTCCACCGCCGAGGCGATCGAGTATGTGCGACACGCGCCCGACGGATTCCCGGTCTACTCGGGCAACGATCGCGAGTTCCTCCGCTTCGTTGCGGCCGGGGGCGCGGGAGGCGTGTCGGGCGTCTCCAACGTCTTCCCCGAACCCTTCGTGCGCGCGGCAGCGGCTCTCGAACGCGGCGAGGGCACCGTCGAGCTGCAGGCGGACATCGACCGTGCCGTCGACCTCACCGGCGGCGGCGACTTCGCGATGCTGAAGCTGGGCGTCCGCGAGCTCGGGCTCCCGGCCGGCCCCTTGCGCATCGCGACCGAGCCGCCGGATCCCGTCGCCGCCGAACGGCTCCGAGCGGCGCTCGCCCCGGCCTCGATCGGCTGAGCGACCGACCATGACCCGGTGGTCCCTCCGCCTGGCCGCCCCATCCACCACGCAACAGTCCGGTCAGAGCGGACAGTAAGGACGAAGAAGACCATGACAGGCAAGCGCGTTATCGTCACTGGAGCTAGTTCAGGGATCGGGGCGGCGACCGTGCGGCTGTTCCGTCAGCATGGCTGGGACGTCGTCGCCGTCGCGCGGCGCGAGGACCGGCTCCGGGAGCTCGCCGAGGACACAGGCGCCGACGCGTTCGCCGCCGACCTCACGAAGCAGGCAGACGTCGACAGGCTGCGCGATCACGTCGCATCCACCGGCCCGGTGCATGCCCTCGTGAACAACGCCGGCGGCGCGTTCGGGATGGCCACCGTGTGGGAAAGCGACGTGGACGACTGGATACGGATGCTCGACATCAACGTGATCGCCGTCAAGCGCATGATCACCGCATTTCTGCCGCTGCTGCGCCAGGCTGCCCGGGAAACGGGCAGCGCCGACATCCTCACCGTGACCTCGATCGCAGGCCACGTCGTCTCGGAGAACGGCGGTGGCTACAACGCCGCGAAGTTCGCCGCGCATGCACTCATGGCGGCGCTCCGCCTCGAGCTGGGCGGCGAGCCGATCCGGGCGATCGAGGTCGCGCCGGGCATGGTTCGCACGGACGAGTTCTTGATGACGCGCTTCCGGGGCGATCGCAGCCGGGTTGATGCCATCTACGACGGTGTGCCCGATCCGCTCTCCGCGGAGGACGTGGCGGCGCAAATAGTGCACTCCATCGAGTTGCCGCCGCACGTGGACATCGACCTGGTCATCATCAAACCGGTGTCGCAGCCGGCCACCTTCAAGGTGATCCGCCACCCCCTGGAGGTTGCGGAGGCCTGACGCCGGCCCCTCTCCTCGCCCTCGCCCCTCGTCGGGGCGGGGGCGATCGGCGCGCCGGTGGAGCGATGGCAGTTGTTGTGAAGATGACACGAATGTTTGATTGACAACAACATTTGTGGGTGTTTCAATGACAGAACTCGATGGCGAGGCAGGCACGCGCCATCGTCCCAGCACACTCAAGGGAGATGCGTTCAATGAAGATCCGGATCCTTACAGCAGGCGTGGCAGCCGCGACACTCGTCGTGGGGCTGGCGGGCTGCGCGGGCGACAGTTCCGCCGGAACAGCTGGCGGGGGTGGCAGCGAAGGCGGCTTCGAGGGCACCACGCTCACCTACTGGGCCACCAACCAGGGAGCGAGCCTCGAGCAGGACGCGGAGATCCTGCAGCCCGAACTGGACAAGTTCGAGGAGCAGACCGGCATAACGGTCGAGCTCGAGGTCATCCCGTGGACGGACATGACCAACAACACCCTCGCCGCCGCGGTCAGCGGTCAGGGCCCGGATGTCGTGAACATCGGCAACACCAACGCCACGACGTTCCAGACCACCGGTGCGTTCATGCCCTTCGACGACGAGGCCCTGAAGACCCTCGGCGGCGAGGACCACTTCGTCGATTCGGCATTCGGCACGGCCGGCCCTCCTGGCAGTCCCGTGACCTCGATCCCCCTGTACAGCCAGGTCTATGCGCTCTTCTACAACAAGCAGATGTTCGCCGACGCCGGTCTAGAGCCGCCGGCCACGTGGGAGGACCTCGTCTCCGTGGCCCAGACGCTCACCGACCCTGCGGCGGGCACCTGGGGGATCTCGGTCCCCGCAGGCACGGTGAACAACAACATGCACATGTCTTTCATCTTCACGGAGCAGAACGGCGGCTCGCCCTTCGACGACGAGGGCAACCCCACGTTCACGACGGATGAGATGGTCACCGGCGTGAAGCAGTACGTCGACCTGATGAGCGAGTACGGCGTGACGCCTCCCGGAACGGTCGAGTACACCAGTGGTACGCAATCCGCTCAAGACTTCGCCACCGGAAAGTTCGGCATGTATTTCGGCCAGACGAGCGCGACGAGCGTCCTCGCGACCAACGGCATGGACCCCGACCAGTACGGCATCGTGCACGTGCCATGGCCCGAGGGTGGTGAGGAGATCGGCAGCTTCGTCGCCGGAACCAATATCTCGATCTTCGCCTCATCGAAGAAGCAGGACGCCGCGCTCGAGTTCGTCAAGTTCATGACGAGCGAGGACGAACAGCTCATCCTGAACAAGGCGTACGGCACGCTGCCGGCGGTCGAGGGTGTCGAGGCCGCCGCATTCGAGTCGGACCCGGAGAAGCTCGAGCAGTGGCAGGACATCCTCGCGAATTATGCGAAGCCCCTTCCTCTCGTGCCGAACGTTTCTGCCTTCCAGGCGAACGTTGGCACCGCGGTCGTCGGACTCTTCAGCAAGGCCGCGACCGGCGAGAAGGTCAGTGAAGACGACGTGCGCGCCGCGATGGTCGAGGCCGAGCAGAAGATGGCGACCGGCTGATCCGCGAATCCCGGCCCCGTAAGGGACCGACCCGGCCCTAGGCGGGCCTCGAATCCATAGATCGGCGCTCCGAGCCCACACGAGTGAGCTCGGAGCGCCGCCACCGAGAAGAGAACAATCATGGGCAGTACGCTCGTTGAGCCCAGGAGTGCGGCCAGGAACCGCACTTCTCCGGGTTCACCGCAATCGCCTCAGCCGAGGCGGAGGCTGTTCACCTGGACCCGTGCGACACCGTTCCTGCTGATCGCGCCGGCGATCATCTTCGAACTCCTCGTTCACGTGATCCCGATGATCGTGGGTGTCTGGATGAGCTTCATCCAGCTCACCCAGTTCTTCATCACGAACTGGACGAAGGCGCCCTTCGTCGGCCTCAACAACTATCGGATCTCAGTCGACTTCAACGGACCGCTCGGCCAGCAACTGTTGTCCTCGTTCGGGCTGACGCTGGTCTTTACGATCCTCGTCGTCGGGGTGTCCTTCGGCTTCGGCATGTCGGCGTCCCTGGTGCTCCAGCGATCGTTCCGCGGCCGCGGCCTCCTGCGTACCGTATTCCTCATCCCGTACGCGCTGCCCGCCTACGCCGGCATCATCACCTGGAAGTTCATTCTCCAGCGTGACACGGGCCTCCTGAACGAGATCCTCGTGAACAACCTGCACGTGTTCGACGATGCGCCTTTCTGGCTCATCGGGGACAACGCGTTCTGGTCTCTCGTCATCGTGTCGGTCTGGCAACAGTGGCCCTTCGCCTTCCTGATGACCATGGCCGGCATGCAGTCGATCAATCAGGACCTCTACCAGGCCGCCTCCATCGACGGCGCGACCGTATGGCAGCAGATACGCCACATCACCCTCGGCATCATGAAGCCGATCAACGCGGTTCTGCTCCTCCTGCTCTTCCTGTGGACCTTCCGCGAGTTCAATACCCCATTCGTGCTCTTCGGCGCCGCCCCATCGGACTCGGCGAACCTGCTCGTCATGAACATCTACCAGAGCTCGTTCCTGCAGTGGAACTTCGGACTCGGCGCCGCCATGTCCGTATTGCTCATGCTTTTCCTGATCGTTGTCGCCGGACTGTGGGCGCTATGGAACCGGAGGATCAGCCGCGATGCATGAACAACTCTCATTCCGAGTCTTCCGCTGGATCGTGCTCGTCCCGCTCACATTGTTCGTGGTCGTTCCGTTGTGGGTGATGGTGACCTCGGCACTCAAGCCCTTGAAGGACGTGCAGGGACCGTTCCAGTGGTGGCCCCAGAACGTCACCATCCAGCCGTTCATCGACATCTGGTCAACGGTGCCACTCGCGAAGTACTTCACGAACAGCCTCGTCGTCAGCGTCTCCGCGACTCTCCTCAGCGTGATCATCGCGATCTTCGCCTCGTACGCACTCTCGCGGTACCGGTTCCGAGGCCGCGGCGCGTTCTCAGGCGTCGTCCTTGCGACCCAGATGTTCCCCGGGGTGCTGTTCCTGCTGCCCCTGTTCATCATCTTCGTCAACATGGACCGAACGCTCGGGGTCAGCTTCTTCTATCAGACCCAGATCGGTCTGATCGTCACTTACCTCACGTTCACGCTGCCGTTCTCGATCTGGATGCTCGCAGGCTATATGGACGGCATCCCGAGAGACCTCGACGAGGCCGCACGGGTCGACGGCACGACCGCGGTCGGCGCTCTGCTTCGCATCATCGTCCCCGCGGCGCGACCCGGCATCCTCGCGGTGGCCGTATATTCGTTCATCACCGCGTGGGGTGAGATCCTCTTCGCGTCCGTGCTGACCAACAGCGACACCCGGACACTGTCCATCGGTCTCCAGGCCTATGCCACCGAGGTCAATGTGTACTGGAACCAGATCATGGCGGCGTCGCTCGTCGTGAGCGTGCCGGTGCTTGTCGGGTTCATGCTGCTGCAGCGCTACCTCGTGGCCGGACTGACGGCGGGCGCTGTGAAATGACCGTCCCGGAGGTTCTCTGCGTCGGGGTAGCGACCGTCGACACGATCGCCGTCGTCGACCGCATTCCCGGGCGTGACGAACGGGTGGTCGCCGACCCGTTCGTGAACGGGGGAGGCGGTCCGGCGGCCACCGCCGCCGTAACACTCGCCCGGCTCGGCATCCCCGTCGCCTTCTGCGGCGTAGTCGGGAATGATGCCGCTGGTCGCCTCGTGCGCGACTCCCTCGATCGTGAGGGAGTCGACACGGCGTGGTTGAGAACCGATGACGAAGGGCGCACCGCGCAGAGCATGATCCTGATCGACCGCGAGTCGGCGGCGCGCACGATCATCACCACGCCCCCGCCACGGATCGATCCGGGCGACGTTCCAGCCACCGGCATACCCTGGGTGCACGTCGACCACGGCGGTTTCGCCGCCGCCTGGGAATCGGTGACAGCGGGAGGGTCGCTGTTGAGCGTGGACGGTGGCAACCCCATACCGGGACTGCGCTTCGACGGGCTGGAACTTTACGCGCCCACCACGGCCGCCGTGCGGGGACTGTTCCCCGGCGCCGATCTGGACGAGAGCATGCGTGCGGCCGCAGCCGCCGGCGCGCGCGAGGTCGTGGCGACGGCGGGGGTCCAGGGCAGTTACGTGCTGTCGGACGGGGAGATCGTCCACATTGCGCCGTTCGCCATCGAGGCGGTGTCAACCATGGGAGCTGGCGACGTGTTCCACGGTGCCCTGCTCGCCGCCCGCGTGGAGGGGCGCTCCTTGGTCGAGGCGGCTACGTGGGCCAGCGCGGTCGCAGCTTTGTCCTGCCGCGCGCTGGACGGCCGCACCGCCATCCCGGATCGGCGCGAGACAGAGGATTACCTGGCCGTGAGGACGGCTGAGCAACGTGCGTGAGCGCGGAATGGAGAGAGATGTCCGCCGATGAGATCGCGACCGACGACCCCACGCTTCCCTTGCGGACAGCGGAGGGCGGTTTCGCCATGCTCGCGCTCGACCAACGGGAGTCGCTTCGCCAGATGTTCGCCCCAGCCGACGGGCGGGAGGTGGGGGACGACGAGCTGCGCACCTTCAAGCGCGCCGCTATGTCGGTGCTCACGCCGTTCGCGTCCGCTGTCCTGCTCGACCGGCTCTACGGGGTCGACGAGAATCGGCCGGTCGAGGTCGACGAGAGCTGTGCGCTCATCCTGGCCGCGGACGTCCTGCACCACGGCGAGACCGGAGGCGTCGACAGGACGACCCTCGACCCCGAGGTCACGGCCGAGTACGTCCGCTCCGTCGGCGCCTCAGCGCTCAAGCTTCTCGTGATCTGGCGGCGGGACGGCCAGGAAGCAGAGCGCGCCGCCTTGGTGCGATCGTTCCTCGATGTCGCCGCGGAGGCAGGGGTGGTGAGCCTTGTCGAGGGCATCGTGCGGCCGGCGGAGGGGGACTGGAAGGATCCGGGCGAGCGCCACACCGCCATCCTCGACGCCGCGCGCGAGCTATCGTCGTACGGAGGAACGATCTACAAGGCAGAGGTTCCCGGTTACGTGCAGGGTGATCTGTCGCGGGTGCGCGAGCAAGCGGAGCGGATGACGGAACTCGTCGATGGGCCGTGGGTCGTGTTGTCCAACGGCGTCGCTCAGCTCGATTTCGCGGAGGCGGTTGGACAGGCTTGCGCCGGCGGTGCCAGCGGTTTCCTCGCGGGCCGCGCCATATGGGCGGACACTGTGAGCGAAACGGATCATCTCCTGGCTCTCACCCGACGTTCGGTCGACCGCCTGAATGGCCTGCGCGAGATCGTCGCCAGCACGCTCCGGGGATGATGCGGGGACCGCGTGGAGCGGAGGAACAGGAAGGGGCGACACACGTGGCCGAGGAGAATTTCAGATACACGTCAGCGCCTGAGCGCCGCAACCGTCTGGTGCAGGTGATCGAGGAGCAGGGGTACTGCACGATCGCGGAGCTGTCCCGGTCGCTCGCGGTGTCGGAGATGACGGTGCGCAGGGACGTGCTTCGGCTCGTTGAGGAGGGGAGGGTCCGCGGATTCCGCGGCGGCGTCGGGCTGCTCTCGCGGCAGGAGTTCGGTGGCAGCGATTACCGGTCGCGTGACGTGAAGATGGGCGAGGCGAAGCTCGCGATCGCCCGGCGTGCGGTCGCCATGGTGGCGGTCGACTCGGTTATCGCCGTGGATGCGGGCACCACCGCCAACCATGTCGCCGCACTGCTGCCGTCGGACCGCAACACGTCCGTGGTCACACACTCCTTCTCCGTGGTGTCGAGTCTGCTCAACAACTCGGGCGTTGAGGTCATGTGCCTCGGGGGAAATCTGCATCAGGAGTCGCTGTCGTTCGATGGGCCGGCGACGTTGAGTGCCATCTCCAACCTGCACGTCCAGGACTTCTTCCTGGGGGCGAGTGCCGTCAGCGAGCGTGGTGCGTTCTGCGGCAATGCGTACGACGCCATCACGAAGCGGGCACTCATCGAGGTGTCTGAGCGGGTCGTGCTCCTCGCCGACTCCACCAAGTTCCTGACGACGGCGATGGTCAAGATCTGCAGCTGGGAAGCGATCGACCTCGTGGTCATCGATGACGGCATAACGGAGGAACAGCGGATGATGCTCGAGAAGCACGGCGTGGATGTGGACGTGGTGCCGGTGGAGCGCGACCCCTCCGTGCTAGCGCTGGAATCGGGGGTGGTCTCGTGACGACCCATCCGGTCGCCGTCATTGCAGGAGACGGCATCGGCCTCGAGGTGATGCCTGCCGGCATCGACTGCGTCGACGCCGTCGCGGAGCTGCACGGGTTCTCGATGGACTGGCGTCACCTCGACTGGGGATCCGACTACTACCGCGCCCACGGCAGGATGCTGCCGGTTGACGGCCTCGAGGTCCTCGCGGAGCACGACGCCATCTTCCTGGGCGCCGTCGGCGTGCCTGACATCGCTGACGTCGAGACCCTCTGGGGCCTGCTGATCCCCATTCGGCGCACGTTCGAGCAGTACATCAACCTGCGTCCGGTGAAGACGTTACCGGGTGTCCGGTCGAAGCTGCTCGACGAGCGTGCCATCGACCTCGTCATCGTACGGGAGAACAACGAGGGCGAGTACTCCGAGATCGGCGGCCGGATGTACCGCGGCCTGGCCGAGGAGACGGCGATCCAAGAGTCGGTCTTCACCCGCAAAGGGGTCGCCCGGGCGGCACGCTTCGCCGCGGAACTCGCAGTGACCCGGCGCGGCCGCGTCACATCGGCGACCAAGAGCAATGGCATCGTGCACACCATGCCGTTCTGGGATGAGGTCGTCCGGCACACGATCAGCGCCTACCCGGAGGTCGCGCTGCGTAGCGAGCTCATCGACGCACTCTCAGCGAGTCTCGTGCTGCACCCGTGGGAGTTCGACGTCATCGTGGCGTCCAACCTTTTCGGCGACATCCTCTCCGACCTCGCAGGCGCCGTGACCGGCTCGATCGGTTCAGCGCCGAGCGCCAACCTCAATCCGGAGCGGGCCCACCCATCCATGTTCGAGCCCGTGCACGGGTCGGCGCCCGACATCGCCGGGCAGGGCGTCGCCAACCCGATCGGCCAGATCTGGAGCGGCGCGATGATGCTCGACGCACTCGGGCATCCGGCCGCCGGGGCGCACCTCGTCGCTGCGTTCGAGGCGGCACTGGCCGGCGGGGTCCTCACGCGGGACCTTGGCGGCAGCGCGAGCACAGCCGCCATGACCGCCGCCGTGCTGGATCGCGTGAACGCTCTCGCCGAGGAACATGTGGGGCGTGTGCACGCATGACCACGATCAGCGATCCCGCTCGGGCGGAAGTGCCGGCCGAGAACACCGACACCCGAGGAGACGACGACGTGACCCGTGATCAACTGCTGTACATCGAAGGGGTCTGGGTCCCCGGTGTGTCGACCCGCACGGTCACCGACCGGTGGACGGGTGAGGCGATCGGTACGGTGGCCGTCGGCGACTCTCGACATGCCCGAGCCGCCGTCGATGCCGCCGAGCGAGCGATGCGGCAGAGACTGGGGGTACCGGTCCGGTCGCGGATCCTAGCGGCAGTAGCCGCGGCGGTAGGGGCGCGTGCGGAAGAATTCGCGGCGGCCATTACCGCGGAGACAGGTAAGCCCATCACCGCTGCACGCGGCGAGGTCGGTCGCGCGGTCGAAACCCTCACCTGGGCGGCGGAGGAGACCAAGCGCCTTCCTGGTGAGACCGTCGCCCTCGACGCCGTGGAGGCCGGTGCGAACACTCTCGCCCTGACCGTCGCCGAACCGCGGGGGATCGCGGCGGCTATCACGCCCTTCAACTTCCCACTCAACCTCGTGCTTCACAAGGTCGCCCCGGCCCTGGCGGCCGGTTGTGCTGTCGTCCTCAAGCCTTCCGACAAGTCCGTGCTCGTCGCTGGGTTGCTCGTCGATGCATTCGATCGAGCCGGCCTGCCCGCAGGGTGGCTCAACCTCGTCACCGGCACGCCCCCCGAAGTCGTGGATACGTGGCTCGACGACCCCAGAGTTCAGATCCTCTCCTTCACGGGATCCTCCGCAGTCGGCTGGGGCATCAAGGCCCGCTCTCCGCAGAAGCTACACGTGCTCGAGCTCGGATCGAACACCGCCATGGTCGTGGCGGACGACGCCGACGTCGAGCGCGCGAGCGCTGACGCGATCACGGCGGCCCTCTCGAACTCGGGGCAGGCGTGCGTCTCGCTCCAACGCATCTACGTGACTCGCGGGGTGGCGGACCGGTTCCTCTCGCGACTCGCGGAGAAGATGGCGACTGTGCCATTCGGCGATCCCCGAGCTGACGACACGATGGTCGGGCCGCTGATCACGCCGCGGGAGACTGAGAGGCTGACGGCCTGGATCGCTTCGGCTGTGCGCGACGGCGCCCGGGTCGTGACGGGCGGGGACTGCGTCGACGGCGTACTACAACCGACCCTTCTCACTGACGTGCGGCCGTCCGACGCGCTCGTCTGCGAGGAGGCCTTCGGCCCGGTTCTCAGCGTCCTGGTGGTCGATGACGTCGAGGAGGCGGTGGCCGGCGTCAACTCCTCGAACTACGCCCTCAACACGTCGATCTACACGAGCGATATCGGCTCCGCCATGAGTTACGCGTCCCGCGCCGAAGCGGGAAGTGTGCTCGTCAACATGCCGCCCAGCTTTCGGGCCGACCACATGCCGTACGGCGGAGTGAAGGGGTCCGGACAGGGCACTGAGGGCGTCAAGTACGCGATCGACGAGCTATTGCACCACAAGCTGGTCGTGCTGAAGGCCTAGCCTCTCCGCCGGCGCGGGGGCGCCGGCAGGGCGGGTGTGGCCCCGCCCAAGGGCAGGGCCACACCTGGTCCCGTAACGTCAATTCTTCTGCGCGAAGACCGAGTCGAAGGCGGCTTGCGGCTTTTCCCAGAGCAGGGATCGAACGAAGGCGAGCGCGCTGGGAGCGCCGTGCAGTCTGCTCATGCCCGAGTCCTCCCATTCGATGGAGATCGGCCCGCTGTAACCGATGGACTCGAGGGCGCGGAACGCGTCTTCGAACGGCACGTCGCCCTGCCCGGCGGAGACGAAATCCCAGCCGCGGCGCTGGTTGCCCCACGCCAGGTGGGAGCCGAGCCGTCCGACCCGGCCGTCTTTCCGGCGCAGCCGCGTGTCCTTGCAGTCCACGTGGTAGATGCGATCGGCGAAGTCGAGGATGAAGTTCACCGGGTCGATGTCCTGCCACATCATGTGGCTGGGGTCCCAGTTCAGGCCGAAGGCCGGACGGCGGTCCACGGCCTCCAACGCACGGACAGTGGTCCAGTAGTCGTACGCGATCTCGCTTGGATGCACCTCGAGGGCGAAGCGGACGCCTTCTGCGTCGAAGACGTCGAGGATCGGGTTCCAACGCGCGGCGAAATCCTCGTACCCATCGTCGATGACGGCGGCGGGCACAGGCGGGTACATTGCGACATAGCGCCAGATCTTGGAGCCGGTGAAGCCGGTGACCGTGTCGATACCGAGTTTCCTGGCGACCCGAGCCGTTCGCTTCATCTGCTCCGCGGCTCGGGCGCGGACACCCTCAGTGTCCCCGTCCCCCCAGGTTCGCGGTCCGGCGATGGACTCGTGACGGAAGTCGAGCGGGTCGTCACAGACGAGCTGGCCCTGCGCATGGTTGGAGAGTGCCCAGACATTCAGGCCGTATCGGTCGAGGATCTCCCGCCGCGACCGCAGGTAGCCGTCGTCCTCCAGCGCCCGGTCGACGTCGAGATGCTGCGTCTTGCAGGCGATCTCGAGACCGTCGAAGCCCCACGAGCTGGCCAGCCGGGCGACCTCTTCGAAGGGCAGGTCAGCCCACTGCGCGGTGAACAGGGTCACGGGGTGCGTCATGGAGTCTCCGAATCCGGGCCGACGGGATGGGTCTCGAGGAACTCGAGCTGGTTGCCGAAGTGGTCGTAGGTGTGGAACCGGCGGTGACCGGGGAACCGGTCATCCATTGTCACTTCCACGCCGGCACTCGTGAGCCGCTCCGCGACCAGGTCCAGATCGGTTACGAGGATGGCAGGATGGCCCAGCCGATTGGGCTGGAAGGCCTCATCCGGGAGCCCGTGAATCTCGATGCCGTCGGAGCGAAACCAACAGCCGATCTGCTTCATGGTGGCCGGCTTCCTCACCTCACGGAGGCCGAGCACTCCGCTGTAGAAGGAGCGCGCCGTGTCCTCCTCGCCGACCGGCATAGTGAAGGTGGCGTGATGGAGGCGTTCGAACAGCGCGCTCACGCCGCCACCTCGGTGGCATGCACGCGGGCGATGGCGTCGGCGAGCACATGCGGCAGGTCGCCCTCGGGAATGGTGAAGGAGGTCTCGTCGTCGATCGCCAGTGGAGCACCGAACACGACGACGCCAGCGCCGACGCTGGGGCAGCCCACCGCCTGATCGATGCTCAATCCGCCGACCGCCTGAACGGGCACCGTCGTGGCGGCGACGATGCGATCCAGGTCGGTGAGGGGGGACAGGCCCAGTTCCCGGTGCATGTTGCGGTGGTCGTGCCCGATGTGATGGATGACCATTCCGACGCCCAGGTCCTCCAGGCGCCTGGCCTCGCCCACCCGGTCGGAAGCACCCATGTCGTCGCCCATGACCAGGACGCCGAACTCCTCACCGGCCTCGCAGACCCGCTGAATAGTGGCATCGTGAGCGCGACCCATGACGACCACGGCGTCCGCACCCGCTTCGGCGAACATGCGCGCCTCACCGTACCCGCCGTCCATGATCTTCAGGTCGGCGATGAGAGGGTGATCGGGAAACTCGGCACGGAGCGTGCGCACTGCCCTCGTTCCCTCCGCCATGACGAGCGGGGTGCCGACCTCCAGCCAGTCCGCGCCGGCCTCGACCGCGATCGCAGCCATGCGGAGGGCGTCATCGAGCGTCTTCAGGTCGAGTGACACCTGGACGATGCCGTGCGTGAGGTCATTACGGCGTAGGCCGCGGATGGTCGTGGTGGTGGTCATGCGGTTCCTCCGGAGGATGGGTGGGATTTTCACACGTTGCGGCCGGGCACGGCGGCTTTCGCCTGCTCGTGGTTGCGCACCCGGACGGCCGTCGAGCCGCCGAACCAGCGGTCGCGGGCGGTACGAAGAAATTGTGCGGAGTCGATCATTTCGTCGATGCCGTTGACGCCGTCCTCGATGCTGATCCATCCGTCGTAGCCCGCGCTAGCGAGGACGCGGAAGATGCGGTCGTAGTCGTTCAGCCCACGGCCGATCACCCCGTGCTTGAGCGCGGTGGAGTAGCCGATGGTGCCGTCAGCCTGACGCAGGTCCTCCAGTGACGATCCGGCCTCGACGTAGCGATCCGACGCCTGCATCGTGACAACGCGGTCGATCACTGTTTCGAGGAAGTCGGCAGCGTCCACCCCGGCCACAAGCGCGTTCGAAGGGTCGAACTGCACACCGAACCGGGCACGCTCCGGAATGCGTTCGAGGATCGCCGAGAAGACCTCGGGCCGCTGGGCGAACTCCGGATACGTCCACGTGCTCGCCTTGTAATGGTTCTCCAGCGCGAGGGTGATGTCGAGCTCCGCTGCGAGCGGAAGCAGGGAGTTGATGGCCTCCGCGGCCCACTCGACACCTTGCTCGACGCAGACCTCCGGGTGCGCCTGCCCACTGAGGACCCGGCAGGTGGCGCCCGGCCCGCCGAGAGCGGCGGTCATGCGCATATAGAGAGCTTGTCGGTCCCATTCTCGGGAGCGAGCATCGGCGTCCGGGTGTGTGAAGTCGGGAGACGCGCACATCATGGGCATCTCGAATCCCCCGTTGCGAAGAGCGTCACCCACCCGGGCGACGTAGTCGTCCTCCGAGGACCAGAGGAAGCCGGTGTGCAACTCCAAGCCGTCCACCCCAAGGACTTTTGCCTCGTCAATCCACTCGAACACGGTCTTGGTCCGCCGAATCACCATCTGATCGAGGTAGCCCTTGGGGAATGCTGCGATCCGCACGTCTTCTCCTCATTGATTGAACGCGTGACAGGAAAAACGTAGCACCAAAGTTGAGATATTTCGGACAAAGTTTGACTACGATAAGAACTAATTTCGCACAGGGCGCCCATCGAATCCGTTCTCGGATGCGCGGGTTCAGCCCTGATGCGTGGTAGCCGCACGAGCTGGAGGATCGCCAATGAAGGCGTTGGTCAAGTATGCGTACGAGGATCGGGCTCTGGAGGTGCGTGACCTTCCGGAACCGGCCGCGGGAGCGGGGGAGGTGCTCGTGCGCGTGCACACCGTGGGGGTGTGCGGCTCTGACATCCACATGTGGCACAACTCGCAGAGCAAGAGTTCCAAGGGCAAGCTGCCCGTCACGCTCGGTCACGAATCGGCCGGCATCATCGCCGCAGTCGGTGATGGAGTGACGGGTTGGAGCGTCGGGGACCGAGTCGTCTGCGAGACTGCCGCGTCGATCTGCGGCGCGTGCGCGCTCTGCCGTGGCGGCCGTTACAACCTCTGCCCATGGCGGGAGGGGTACGGGCTGAAGCGGGACGGCGGGATGGCAGAGTACGTGGTCGCGGAAACGCGCGTGCTGCATCGGATCCCTGACACCGTGAGCTTCGAGGCGGCGTCGATGACGGAGCCCTTCGCTGTGGCCTACAACGCCCTCGTCGAGCGCGCGACCGTCGTCCCGGGCAATCTCGTGGTCGTGCAGGGCTCGGGTGCGATCGGCACCCTCTCGTTGCAGGTCGCCATCCTCCGTGGCGCCGCCACAACGGTCGTGCTCGGCACTGACGTGGACGAGAAGCGCCTGGCCAGGGTGAAGGACATGGGCGCAACCCACGTCGTGAACGTCTCCCGGGAGGATCCGATGGCGCTCGTTTCCACGCTCCATGATGGGCTCGGTGCGGATCTGGTCGTCGACGCGACCGGTGTGAGTGTCGCCCTGAAGCAAGGGATGGAGCTTGTCCGTCCTTTCGGTGCCATCGCGAAAGTGGGCTGGGGGCCGCAGCCGCTGGACTTCAGCCTCGACCCGCTCGTGAAGAAGGCCGTGACACTGTACGGCTGCTACTCACACACGTGGAGCACCTGGGAGAACGTGCTGCGCCTATTCAGCAGCGGGCAACTCCACCCCGAACAGGCCCTCGGAGGTGCGTACGACATCGAGGACTGGGAGCAGGCGTTCTCGGACATGCAACGGGGCGAGAACATCAAGTCAGTGCTGCGCATGCCGTTCGGCAAGGAAGAGGTCGCGGCCCGATGACGTCCAACGCACCCCTGCGCCTGGGGATCCTCGGTCTCGGAGCCGTAGCCCAGGCCGTTCACCTTCCCCTGATCGCCCGGCGTCCTGACCTGTTCGCCGTCGCATCGATCTGCGATCTCTCTGACGAGGTGATGGGCGCCATCGGTGATCGGTTCGGAGTCGATCGGTCCCGCCGCTACTCCACGCTCGACGACATGCTCGACGCGGGAGGCATCGATGCGCTGGTGATCCTGTCGCGGGGCTCCCACGCCAAGGCTGTGCTCGCTGCGTTCGACCACCTCCTCCCCGTGCTGTGCGAAAAGCCTCTGGCCTACACGACGGCGGAGGTCGACGAGCTGTTGGAACGCCAACCCGATCTCGGACATCCGGCCGTGCTGCTCGGCTACATGAAGCAGTACGACCCCGCAGTGCTCGAGGCGACACGGATCCTTGAACAGATCGACGACATCCGCAGCGTCGAGGCGACGGTCCTGCACCCGACCGGGGCGTCGCAGCTCGCTTTCGCGCAGATCGTGGGCCCCACGAGCCCGCTGCCGGAGGCCGTGGTCACCGCGACGGATGCCGAGGACAGGCGGCTCTGGGCCGCGGCCGTCGGCGACGCCGACGAGTCCACCTGGCGGGCTTACCGGGGCGCGATGGTCAGCAGCCTCGCGCACGACCTGTCGATCCTGCGGAGCTTCGCGTCGCCCCCGGCCACGGTCGACCACGTCGATATCTGGCGGCAGCGTTCCTCACATCCCGCACGGGACGCCAGCCGTGACCAGCGCTCGTTCGGCGAGCACCCGCCGTCCATCTCCGCCGTCGGCTCGCTTGAGGCAGGCGGTAGGTACTCGCTCGCCTGGCACTACCTCCCCGACTTCCCGGTCTACCGCGAGACGGTCCGGGTGGTGCACGGTCACGGTGCCCTTGAACTGGTCTTTCCGTCGCCCTATCTCATGAATGCGCCCACCGAGCTGACCGTCACTACCCTCGACGGCGATGCGGAGCGCCGGGTGATCCGTCGCAGCATCACCGAGGCGTTCGAGACCCAGTTGGAGGCCTTCTTCATGATGATCCGCGGGGGCGTCGAGCCGAAGTCGGGGTTGGTCGCCGGCCGCGCCGACATCCTCGACTGCCAGCGGATCCTCGCCAGCTTCGCCGACCGCACAGGTCTGCCCGTCGGCGGCGAGGTCGGCCGCCTGCAAGCCATGACCCCCGCATGACCGGGCCTCTGAGCACGGCGGTCATCGGTTACGGCTTGGCCGGCAGCGTGTTCCATGCGCCTCTCGTGTCGGCCGATCCTGCTTACCGGCTTGAAGCCATCGTCACGGGCGACCCCGCCCGGTCGGAGGCAGCGCGGGCGCGCTACCCGGACGCCCGCATCCTTCCCAGGGTCGATGACCTCCTCGCGACCACTGATGGTCTCGACCTCGCGGTGCTCGCGGCGCCGACGCCGATCCACGCCGAGGTCGCGGAGCGACTGATCCGATCAGGCGTAGCGACGGTCGTGGACAAGCCCCTCACAGTGCACCTCTCCGACGGCGAACGGCTCATCGACCTCGCGTCGACCCGCGGCATTCCGCTCACCGTCTTTCAGAACCGGCGTTGGGATGGCGACTTCCTCACCGTCCGGAGGCTCGTCGAGTCGAACGCGCTCGGCGAGGTATACCGGTTCGAGTCTCGCTTCGAATGGCTGAACCCCCGCCCGCGCCCCGCCTGGAAAACCGGCACGACCGGAAGGGATGGCGGGGGAGTCGCCTACGACCTCGGTGCCCACCTCGTCGATCAGGCGATTCAGCTGTTCGGGCCGGTGGCCGACGTGTACGGGGAACTCGACCGGCATCGCGTCGCCGCTATCAATGACGACGACAGCTTCATCGCTCTGACTCACGAGTCCGGCGTACGCTCGCACCTCGGCATGAGCAGCATCGTGGCGCAGCGGGGTTTCCGCTTCCGTGTCCTCGGGTCCGAAGCGGCGTACACGAAGTGGGGCCTCGACCCGCAGGAGGCGCAGCTCGCCTCCGGGCTGTCGCCCCTGGATGAAACCTTCGGTGTGGAGCCACCGGAGGCCTTCGGCCGGCTCGGCACCGATCAGGACGCGGCGGTCGTGCCCACCGAGCGCGGAGGATACCGGGAGTTCTACGCGCGGTTGGCCCGCGCGCTTCACGGCGATGGACCGCTGCCGGTGGACCCCCGCGATTCGCTCGCCGCCGTCGCGATCATCGAGCGGTTGCAAGCCCGTCAGGGCTGACTTCGCCTGCAACCGCTCGATCGGCCGGAATCACAGAGTGCGGGCGTATGGGTCCCAGTCCTCATCAAGCGCTTCAGGCCGCGGCGCCGAGCTCTCGACCGGCACCGCAGCGCCACGATCGATGGAGTCCGAGACGGACGCCATGACGTCGAGAACGTGATACGCCAGGTCCCCCGTGGCCCGGTGGGGCACGCCGGCACGCACCGACCGTGCGATGTCGAGGGCACCGAGGCCGCGACCGCCAACCGCACCCGTGGGCGCGACCACCGTCCACTCGTCCTCACCGCGCCGACGGATTCGCAGATCACCGTCGAACATGTTCGGATCGGGAATCGAGAGCGTGGCCTCTGATCCAACGATCTCGACGTGCCCGACACGGCGGTGCGGCGAGTCCCAACTCAGGACGCTCGTAGACATCTCGCCCGACTCGAACTCGGCGATGACGCTTACATGGGTCGGCACCTGCACGGCGAATTCCTGGCCCGCATTCGGGCCGACCTGAAGGATCCGCGTCGGACGGGCGATGCGCGCCTTGGCGATCACCGAGCTGAACGAGCCGAACGCCTGTGTGAGAGCAGTGAAGTAGTACGGGCCCATGTCCCAGAGCGGCCCCGCCCCCCGGGACAGCAACACCTCCAGGTTGCGGTGCTCATCAATTGGCCCCGGCACCTCGAAGAGGGTCAGTCCCGTGAGCGGCACGCCGATGTCACCACGCTCGATGATGCGCCGTGCGGTCTGCAGGCCCGCGCCGAGAAATGTGTCCGGTGCGCCACCGATCCGAAGGCCGGCCTCGTCCGCCTTCGCAAGCAGAGCCCATCCGGACTCGCGGTCGGTGGCGAAGGGTTTCTCCGTCCAGACATGCTTGCCGGCGTCGAGAGCGGCCGTCGAAACCCCCGCATGTGCCGCAGGGATGGTCAAGTTGACGATGATCTCCACATCGGGGTGCGCAAGCGCTTCCTCGGGCGTGCCGAACTGCGCGACGCCGAACTTCTCCGCTTGCTCCGCCGCCTTGTCCTGGAACAGGTCGGCGACGATACGAACCTCCAGGTCCGGGAAGCTGGTCAGATTGCTGAGGTATTGGTTGCTGATCGTACCGGCGCCTATGACGCCGATGCCGACGGTTCCGGCCCCGCTCACGCCGGGACCTCGGGGTTGAGGTAGGCGAAGCTCGCTGCGACGGCCTCGAAGACGTCTCCCGCATAGTCGTCGAACTCGATGACGCCGACTTCGAGATTCGGCGTCGCCTCGATGATTTCGGTAAGTGGCATCGCGCCCCGGCCGGCCGGGAGCTGCTCCGTGTTCTCCCGGGTTATGGGCCCGTCCTTCAGGTGCAGGAAGCGCACGCGGTCGCTTTGGCGGCCTAGCAAGGCGAGCACGTCTTCGCCTCCCACAGCCACCCAGTATGCATCCACCTCGAGCAGCACCTCGGGACGTAGATGATCTGTGAGAGTCTCGAGGGCGGTCCGTCCGTCGAAGCGGTGCTCGAGTTCCCACCAGTGGTTGTGGTACGCAACCCGCAGGTCGTAGTCGGCGGCTTTCTCCGCTGCAGCGTTGAGTTGGTCCGCAACCTGAGCGACGCTTTCGGGACTCGTCCAGTGCTCCTCTCGCACAACGGTCTCTATGACCGTGTGCGCGCCCAACTCCTTGGCGGTGGAGAAAACCGCATCGAGGTCGATGTCGAGTAGCGGTGACGTCATGGTGGGCGACGTCAAGTTGTTGGCGCGGATGGCCTCAAGCAGTCCGATGTCACGCAAAAGGACTTTGTAGGAGGCCTCCACCTGGGTGAATCCGATCTCGGCGACACGGGCGATCGTCGTGGAGACGTCTTCTTCGAGCGCGTTCCGGACGCTGTATAGCTGGAGGGAGAGGGATTGAAGTGGCACGGCAGCCTTTCGTCATTGAAGTGTGTGCCGTCCTGCACGGTCCGCTTGAGCGAGCAGGACGTAAACGAACATATCAAGTCTAGATCGATATTGTCCTTATCCGACCAGAACATGGTCGGAAAACATCAACATCCCCAACCTGCCTTTCTTGTTTCTTGAACGCATCAGTCAGCATCGGAGCTGCGGACAAGCGGGTGCTCGAGATCAGATGCCGCTGAGGCCGCCGCCCCGGATGCCGCGATGACCGGCGGACACCCTCATGGGACGAGGATCACCTTCCCGTTGAGTGTGCGGGACTCGGCGCGCTCTGATGTCTGCACGACATCGGCGAGGGGAAAGCGGGCGGCGATGTTCGCGGTCACCGCACCGTCCCGCACGAGTTCGAGAACTCGCCCCAGATCGTGCTCGAGGCGCCCGCGGTACGGCCTTGGGCTCGTGCGGTGACCGGCCCAGAGGTCGTAGAAGGAAGCCCGTTTGCCGTTCGGAAGGGCATTCCAGGCGAGGATGCGGCCGAGGTGGTTCAGGAACGGCGGCCACAGGCTCCCTGCGCCGCTGACCCCATCGATGATGGCGTAGGACACAGCACGCCGCCCGGGGCGAGCATGGCCCACGCCGCCCTCGCCGTGTCCCCGCCGACGTTGTCGAAGACTGCCGAAACGCCTCCGGGCGCCACGCCGCGGACGGCGGCGAGAAGATGGTGTTCCCCCGTATGTGAGTGATCAGTTACAACGGGCGGCAGCAGAAAGTGGGGAGGGGAGAGTGAGGGGAGAGTGAGGGTGTCGTCGCTCAGGCGTTGTGCCGGATCCCGGCGGTCACGGACTCCGCCCAGGAGGACTGGAGTGAGGTGAGGTCCGCCTGGACGATGAGATGGCAGAGTTGCCCGTAGGCGAGGAAGCGCTGCACCGATCGGGCGAGGCTCCCGACGTGACGGTGACCGCCCGGACGACCCCGCCGAGGCCCCGCTGAACGGCCTCTCGAATCTCTGGCACGCTCGTGGCGCTCTCAGACGTGTCAAGTCCTGTCGACGCGATCGACCACACAGGATGCACGAGCGTCGGCCGCAGCGGGCGAATGACCGCGAAGGGCGGGGAGGAGGGCCTGCGGGCTTCCCTCCTCCCCGCCCGGCAACGCCGTCGAAGCGCGGGTCGGGGCCCTACTCGTTGTCCCCGCCCGTGGAGCCGGGCAGGGACGTCTGGCCCACGCCGACATTGGCCTGATGCACGCTGCCCGTGACGGAATCCGCCCAGGTCCATTCAGCGACGACGGGGATGTCCTCGCCGTGCTCCCGGGTGTACTGACGTGCTCGTAGACGGGCGTCCTCCATCCGCTGACGCAGTCCGCCGTGTAGCCGGCTGAGGCCCTCGGTGCGGTCGATGGCGTCGATCACGAGGTGGTACCTGTCCATGTCGTTGAGCATGACCATGTCGAACGGTGTTGTCGTGGTTCCCTCCTCCTTGTAACCGCGCACGTGGAGGTGTGCGTTGTTCCCGCGCCGGTAGGTGAGGCGGTGGATGAGCCACGGGTAGCCGTGGTAGGCGAAGATCACGGGGATCCCGGCCGGGAAGAGCGCATCGTAGGCCACCTGGCTGAGACCGTGCGGGTGCTCGCCCTCGGATTGCAGGCGCATGAGATCCACGACGTTCACGACACGGATGCGCAACTCGGGGATCTCCTGACGCAGGATGGACACCGCGGCGAGGGTCTCGAGAGTCGGCACATCACCTGCGCACGCCATGATCAGGTCGGGGGCCTGACCGGCGACTTCGGTGCCCGCCCAGTCGAAGATCCCGATACCGCGGGTCATGTGCAGGATCGCGTCGTCCATGGTGAGCCAGTTGAACGTGGGCTGCTTGCCCGCGACCACGACGTTGACGTAGTCCTCCGACCGGAGGCAGTGATCGTAGGTGGAAAGAAGGGTGTTCGCGTCGAAGGGCAGGTAGACGCGCACGACGTCGGCCTTCTTGTTCACGACGTGGTCGATGAAGCCCGGGTCCTGATGGGAGAGGCCGTTGTGGTCCTGGCGCCAGACGTGCGAAGACAGGAGGTAGTTCAGGGAGGCGATGGGCTGACGCCACGGGATCTGCTTCGACACCTTCAGCCATTTCGCGTGCTGGTTGAGCATCGAGTCGACGATATGGATGAACGCCTCATAACTGGTGAACAGGCCGTGGCGCCCGGTGAGGAGGTAGCCCTCGAGCCAGCCCTGGCACTGGTGTTCGCTCAGCATCTCCATCACCCGCCCGGCTCGGGCCAGGTGTTCGTCGGAGGGACGGATCTCTCCGGCGAACTGCTTGTCGGTGACCGACAGCACCCCTCCCAGGCGGTTCGAGGCCGTCTCGTCGGGACCGAAGATGCGGAAGTCCCGCGGATTGAGGCGCACGACGTCTGTCAGCCAGTCGCCGAGAACCCGCGTCGGCTCGTTCACGCTGCCTCCCGGCGCGGGTACGTCGACGGCGTACTCGCGGAAGTCCGGGAGTGTGAGCTCCTGCTTGAGGAGGCCGCCGTTCGCGATCGGGTTGGCGCTCATCCGGCGGTCTGCTCGGGGTGCGAGCGCGGTGGCGAGGGGGATCGGTGCGCCCACCTCGTCGAAGAGCTCCTCGGGTCGGTAGGACCGCATCCAGTCCTCGAGCACCCGCATGTGCTCCTCGGTGTCCCTGGCGTTCGCGAGCGGCACCTGGTGCGCACGCCAGTCGTTCTCGGCGGGGTGCCCGTCGATCTCCTTCGGGCAGGTCCAGCCCTTGGGGGTGCGGAGAATGATCATCGGCCACGCGGGGCGGCCCTCGAGCGTGCCGGCTGTCGCTGCGGCCTTGATCTCGGCGATGTGCTCGAGGACCAGGTCCATCGTCTCGGCCATCCGGTGGTGCACCGCCGCCGGGTCCTCGCCATCGAACCCGCCGGACACGACGTACGGGGTGTGCCCGTATCCGCGCATGAGGTCGAGCAGCTCGGACTCCGGGATGCGAGCGAGCACGGTGGGGTTCGCGATCTTGTAGCCGTTCAGGTGCAGGATCGGCAGGACCACGCCGTCCTGGAACGGGTCGAGGAACTTGTTGGAATGCCAGCTCGTGGCGAGGGGGCCGGTCTCCGCCTCACCGTCGCCGACGACGGCGGCGACGAGCAGGTCCGGATTGTCGAAGGCGGCACCGTAGGCGTGCGACAGGGCGTATCCGAGCTCTCCGCCCTCGTGGATGGAGCCCGGTGTCTCGGGCGCCACGTGGCTGGGAATCCCGCCGGGGAAGGAGAACTGGCGGAAGAGTCGGCGCACTCCTTCCTCATCCTGCGTGATCTGCGGGTACACCTCGGTGTACGTGCCGTCGAGGTAGGCGTTGGCGACCATGCCGGGGCCGCCGTGACCGGGGCCGATGACGTAGATGGTGTTGAGGTCGCGCTGCTGGATCACGCGGTTGAGGTGGGCGTAGAGGAAGTTGAGGCCGGGGGTGGTACCCCAGTGGCCGAGGAGCCGGGGCTTGATGTGATCGCGCGCGAGCGGCTGCCGGAGGAGCGGGTTGTCGAGCAGGTAGATCTGGCCGACCGACAGATAGTTCGCGGTGCGCCACCATGCGTCGAGGCGAGCGAGATCCTCCTCGTTCAGCGGCTCGGCTTTACGCCGGGGAAAGGCCGTGGCGGGGGAGGGGGGAACAGAGCGGGCGCTGGTCGTCATGCCTTCAGCGTCGCGCGGCGGGCAGCGAGCGGTGAGGGTCCAAGGTCCTACGGAGTCGACGGCTCGCCCGCTCCGACGGCTCGCCCGGTCCGAGGGGGCTCGTGGGCGTCACCGGTGGGTCCGCGCGGTCGCCGACGCCGGCGCGGTGGCGACCGATGGTGGGCCCAATGGCCCTGTCGTGGCGACCGGTGGCCCGCTTGCCTGGAATCAGATGACGATGAGGGGTAGGGCAGCGGATGAGCAGTCGTACGGTGGACGACAAGCAGTGGGAGCGCCTGCGGCGACAGACCCGGGAATGGCTGTACCGCAACGGCAGGCTCCCTCCACCCCGGCCCGACGGCGACGCCGGGCGGCACGCCCCCTCACCCGCGAGCGGCGCGGAGGGGACCGTCGCCGATGATCGACGCGCCGCGCGTGCCGGCCGGGCTGCTTAGTAGGGGAGTCGCCGCCGGTCAGAGGGTCTCCGCGGTCTGCCGGGCGATCTCCCACTCCTCGTCGGTGGGCACCACGAGCACGGCGACGGGGGAGTCCGGAGGCGAGATGCGCCGGGCCCGATCAGAGGCGAGCTCGTTGCGGTCCGGATCGACGCGGATGCCCAGATGCTCGAGTCCCGCGAGGCTTCGGCGGCGCAAAAGGGAGTCGTGCTCACCGACGCCCGCGGTGAACACCACCGCATCCAGCCCGCCGAGTTCCGCGGTGTACGCGCCCACGTAGCGACGGATGCGGTGCCGGTAGACCTCGAGCGCGAGGGCCGCGCGTTCGTCTCCGTCGAGCTCTGCTGCTTGAACGTCGCGCATGTCACTGAACCCGGTGAGCCCGAGCAGCCCGCTCCTCCGGTTGAGAAGCGTCTCCAGCTCGTCGAACCCGAGGTCGGCATGGCGGTGGAGGTGGAACAGGACGGCGGGGTCGATGTCACCGGAGCGGGTGCCCATCACGAGCCCCTCGAGCGGCGTCATGCCCATCGACGTCTCGATCGACCGGCCTCCGGCGACGGCACAGACCGAGGCGCCGTTTCCGATGTGCAGCACGATCAACCGGGTGTGCGCCAACGGCAGGTCCAGGAACTCGGCCGCGGCTCGGGAGACGAACCGGTATGACGTCCCGTGGAAGCCGTACCGGCGGATGCCGTGCCGGGCGGCGAGGTCCGCATCGATGGCGTAGGTAGCAGCGGCGGCGGGGATGGTGCGGTGGAACGCGGTGTCGAAGACTGCGACGTGGGGGATCTCGGGCAGCACGGCGCGGGCGGCGCGGATGCCGGCCAGATTGGCGGGATTGTGCAGTGGAGCGAGAGCGCTCAGAGCGTCGATCCGCTCCTCAACCTCCGTGTCGACCACAACGGCGCGTTCGAATGCGGATCCGCCATGCACCACGCGGTGGCCCACGGCCACCGGTGATTCCGCCCTCGCGTCCCGAACCGCCTCGAGCGCGATGGTCACGGCCGTTTCGTGGTCGGGCGCGCGGCCGGAACCGATGCGTTCGATGGTGCCCGCGACGTGAGCGTGGCCGGTCTCGGGGTCAACCAGGCGGTACTTGAGCGACGATGATCCGGCGTTGAGCACCAGGACCGTGGTCACGACGCGCGACCCGGGAAGACGCGAACGATCGAACGGCAGCTGGTCGAACAGGGAGCGGTATGCGGATTCATGCCCCCACCCTGCGTGCCCGAGGAGCAGGCGGTCAGGGCCGAACGTCCCGCAGCGCGCCGGCGGGGTCGCCGTGCCGCACGGGACCTTGGACCCTGCCGCTCGACGCAACCGGCAGTGAGAGTGGAACCAGAAGAAGCGTCACCCCCATGAACGCAGCCAAAGGAGAGCAAGGATGAGCGCCCACACTGTCGCCGGATCCACCGCATCGGGATCGGATCGGGCAGCGAACATCGCCGCCGTGGATGAGTCGCGGCTCGTGACGACGCCGAACGGTCGCCGAGCCCTCGCGGTCCTGCGCATCGCGACCGGGTTCATCTTCCTGTGGGCGTTCCTCGACAAGACCTTCGGTCTCGGATTCTCCACCCCCGCTGAGCGTGCCTGGGTGAACGGTGGTGCTCCCGCGCAGGGATTCCTCACCAGCCCGGCGGTCACGGGGCCGCTCAAGGGGTTCTTCGCCGGCCTCGCCTCTCCCGTGACGGACGTGCTGTTCATGCTCGCGATGCTCGGTCTCGGCGCAGCGCTGATCCTGGGTGTGGGTCTGCGGGTGAGCGCCGTCGTCGGCGCGGCACTCATGGTTCTGATGTACCTGGCCGAGTGGCCCTTCGCGGCTAACGCCGCTTCGACGAATCCGCTCGTCGACTATCACATCATCTATGCTCTGGCCATCATCGTGATCGCCTGCCTGTCCGCCGGCGACACGTGGGGCCTCGGGCGGGCGTGGAAGCGTCTAGCCCTTGTCCAGCAGCACCGCTGGCTCGTCTAGTCGGCACGCGCGGCCGGGGCCCATCATCTGTCCCGGCCGCGCGTCGCGTGCACCGTGCGCCACCGGTCAGGGACGCGCACGCTGCGGGTGCGTCAGCCCATAGACCGCCGCCTGGGTGCGCCGCTCGGCGCCGATCTTGTCCAGCAGTCCGGACACGTAGTTCTTCACGGTTTTCTCTGCGAGGTCCAGTCGCTCCCCGATCTGCCGGTTCGTCAGACCCTCGGTGATGAGGCCGAGGATCTGGCTCTCGCGCAACGTGAGCCGCACCTCGTCTTGGTGCTCCCGCTCCAGGAGCTGCTCTCGAGCGCGCCGCGCGATCGAGACGTCGATGAGCTGCGCTCCCGCGGCGACACGGCGGATCGCCGTGACGAGACCGGCTCCGCGGATGTCCTTGAGGAGCCAGCCCTGGGCTCCCGCCAGTACGGCGGCCTGCTGCGCGGCCTCGTCGTCGAACGCGGTGAGCATGATGCACGGCAGCCCCGGGTGCCGAGATCGGATCTCGCGGCACGCGTCGACGCCTGACCCGTCGGGTAGCCGCACGTCGAGTACCACGACATCGGGGGAGGTCGCGTCGACGCGTGCCACCGCGTCGCGCACCGTCCCCGCTTCGCCCACGATCGTCAGGTCGGCCTCCCGTTCGATGACATCCGCGATGCCGCGACGGACGAGTTCGTGGTCATCGAGCAGGAAGACACGGGTCATCTGCGGGGTCCTCTCGGTTCCTGTGCGACGGGTACCGTCCAGGTCAGCGCGCTTCCTCCGCCGCCGACCGGCGTGAGCTCGCTTGCACCGCCGCGCGCGACAGCGCGGGCGTGCAGGTTCGCGGTGCCGCTTGCCCGGGTGCGGCCGCCGGGTCCACGGCCGTCGTCGGTGATGCGCACGGTGAGTGCCTCCGCGCCCGCCGTGACGGCTACGACGACGGCGCTGGCGCCCGCGTGGCGTATGGCGTTGGAGAGCCCCTCGCGCGTCACGGCCTCGACGTCATCGAGAAGGTCGCCTGTCACGACGTCGTCCACCTGTCCGTCGAACACGATGCGCGGCGACGTGGGGAACGCGTCAGCCGCCTCGCTCACGACGTCCAGGAGACGGTGACGAGCGGACGGCCCCTTCCGCTGCGTCGATCGGAGCGCGAACACCGACGTCCGGATCTCGGCGATGGACCGGTCGAGGAGGTCGGACACCGCGTCGATCCGCTCGCGCGCCGAGGCGGGGACAGCTTCGGGGTCGATGCCGTTCAGCGTCAGTCCCGCCCCGAAGAGGCGTTGGATCACGTTGTCGTGCAGGTCCCGCGCGATGCGTCCGCGGTCCTCCAGCAGGGCTACGCGCTCTCGGGCGGCGCGCGCGCCGCGCAGCTCCAGAGCCACGCTCGCGTGCGCGGCGAAGTCGGCGATCATGTCGAGGTCGAGGTCCACGAAGCGATCGCGGCCGGCCGCTCGGGCGACGATCAGCGCCGCACCGGGACCATCCGGCTGCGTCAGCGGCACGATCATCGCGCCTCCCGTCAGTTCCTCGCCACCGGCGGAGCGCGGATGGCCGAACCCGAGCGACAGTTCGGGGTTGCCGGAGGAGATGACCCGCGCGGCGGGTGTCGCCTCGGCGGTGAACACCCGGCCGACGTATGCTTCCGCATCATCGCCCCACGCGCCTTCGGTCGCGAACCCACCCGAAGGAGTGCGTGAGACGAGCGTGACGACCGCGGCGTCGGTCAGCCGGATGAGCGACGCGCTGATGAGTGCGATGGGGTCCCCACCGTCCTCGTCGAGGAGCGCGGAGACGACCTCGGCCTGCGCGAGAGCCCACCGCTGGCGTCGCTGCGCGTCGCCGAACAGGCGCGCGTTGTCGATGGCCACGCCCGCGGCCGCGGCGAGCGACACGAGCAGCTCTTCGTCCTCCGCAGTGAAAGGCCCGTCGGAGCGATCGGTGAGGTAGAGGTTGCCGAACACCTCCCCGCGAACCCGGATGGGCACCCCGAGGAAGCTGTCCATGATCGGATGGTGGGCGGGAAAGCCCGCGGAGCGCGGGTCCTCGGCCAGGTGCTCGAGTCGCACCGGCCGCGGGTCGGTGATGAGCGCCCCGAGGACGCCTAGGCCGCGAGGCAGGTGCCCGATGTCCCGGGCCGTACCGTCGTCGATGCCCACATGGATGAACTGCTCCAGCTGCCCGTCCGGGCCGATGACCCCGAGGGCACCGTACCGCGCGCCGACGAGATCCACGGCGGCCTGCGCGATGCGTCGCAGGACGACCTCGAGGTCCAGGTCTTCCGCGATGGCACGCGTCGCAGACAACAGGTTGCGCAGCCGCCCCTGCGTTCGCAGCACACCCTGGGCCTTGGCGACCAGATCATCGATGGCCCGCTCCAGCTCGGAGCGGGGCAGCTCGGGGAAGCCGATGGACGGGTCGACGTGCACGGCCCTCCTCGAGGTCACATGGCGGATCGTGATGGGACCTCCGACCCTACGCCCTCATCGCGGCTCGTCAGATCCTCGGAACGTACCGACTCTTCGACGAACGGAACCGACGATGGACGACATGACGGCAGACACGGAAGGCTCGACGGAGGACCGCATCGATTCCCGCACGGCGGGGGAGGCGGGGCGCTGCGTCGTCGGCTTCGACGGGTCCGGTGCGGCACGCACGGCGCTCGACTGGGCCGTGTCCCGTGCGCTTCGCAACGGACGGGACGTTCACCTCGTCGGGGTCGTGGACGATGACGCGGGCGCCATGGGGATCGGCTACGCCGAGCAGAGCGCCCTCCAGCACGCCCACCTCCTCTCGGACACGGCTGCGCAACTGGTGAGTGCCCACCCCGAGCTGGTCGTCACCACGCAGCTCGTCCACGGTGCCGTGGCCGCAGCACTGGCGGAGACCACGCGCGCAGACGACACCGTCATCATCGGATCCGACAAGACCGGGTACGCGCGGGGGCGACTGTACGGCGCCCGCAGCATCCAGCTCGCGGCCCTGGTGCCCGCACCTCTCGTGGTCATCCCCGCCGCAGACCTGCGCCTGCGGGACGGGATCGTGGTCGCGCTCGACGGCACCGAGGCGTCGGACTCCCTCGCCCGCCTCGGCGCCCGGGAGGCGGTCGCCCGCGATTGCCGGCTCAGCCTCCTCCATGCCGTGCCGCCGGGTGCGGCGGACGAGCAACGCCGCCGCGGCTATGACGCGCTCGGTCGCGCGCTGGAGAAGGCGCGAACCGTCGGCCCCGCGCTCGAGGTAACGCGACACGTGACCAGCCGGCGTCCCGCCGAGGCCGTGCTGAACCTGGCGCGGGACCGGGCTCTGCTTCTCGTCGGCCGCTCTCGTCGCACCCCCTCGCCGGGGCTCGGCGGGACCCTCCACGAAGTCCTCATCAACGCGAACGTCCCCGTCATGATCGTTCCGTGACGACGGTGACGTCGGACAGCTCTATCACCCCCGTCACGACCGCCGAGAAGGATCCGCGCATGCCCACCAAAGAGAACAGCAAGCTCACCGTCGTCGGAGCGGGCAGCGTGGGAGCGAGCGTCGCCTATGCGGCACTCATCCGCGGGTCCGCCAGGCACGTCGCGCTCTACGACATCGCGGCGGAGAAGGTCGAGGCCGAAGTGCTGGACCTCGCGCACGGCACACAGTTCACCGGCGCGAGCGAGATCACCGGGGGATCCGACCTGTCGGTCGCCGAAGGCTCCCACGTCGTCGTGATCACCGCGGGCGCCAAGCAGCGCCCGGGTCAGTCACGCACCGACCTCGCCGCAGTGAACGCGAGGATCATCGAGAGCATGATGCCCGACCTCCTCGAAGTCGCACCCGACGCCATCTACGTTCTCGTCACCAATCCCTGTGACGTGCTCACCGTGATCGCGGCGGACGTGTCCGGGTTGCCTCACCAGCGGGTCTTCTCCTCCGGCACCGTGCTCGACACATCCCGGCTGAGGTGGAAACTGGCTCAACGGGCGGGCGTGTCCACCAGCAGCGTGCATGCTCACATCGTGGGGGAGCACGGAGACACGGAGTTCCCTCTCTGGTCCGGAGCCATGATCGGCCCTGTGCCCATCCTCGAGTGGGAGACGGAGGGTCACTCCCGCATGACGGTCGACGAGCTCGACCGAATCGCCGTCGAGGTCCGGGACGCGGCCTACCGTGTGATCCGGGGGAAGGGCGCCACAAACTACGCCATCGGCTTGTCGAGCGCCCGCATCGTCGAGGCGATCCTCGAGGACCAGCAAGCCGTGCTCCCGGTGAGCACGGTGCTGCAGGACTTCCACGGAGTGGACGGTGTCGCCCTGTCCGTGCCATCCGTCGTGAGCGCAACCGGGGCGGTCCCCATCCGGAACACCCCGTTCTCGGCCGATGAAGTCGGTCTTCTCCATCGCTCCGCGCAGGCCCTGTCGTCCGTCGCCACTCGGCTGCGCGGTGACTGAGAGCGGCGGGATCGCCTCCACGGCCTGACCCGCTCGCGTGCAACCTGGATCACGCCGCCTTTCACGTTGTCGGGTTCTCGGCGAGGGCCTCGCGTTTCGCCCGCGTGCTGCTTGACTTTGACGAGCGACCAGCCACGCGGTGTCGCGACCTACGCTCCCGCTCACGCCGGGGGCCGTAACGAGGACCACCACTTTCGAGAGGACCATTCCATGAAGGCAGTCGTCTGGCACGGCATCGGAGACATCCGCATCGACGAGGTCGAGCAGCCCACCATCCAGGACCCGCACGATGCGGTCGTCCAGATCACCCGTAGTGCGATCTGCGGTACCGACCTCCACTTCGTGCGCGGCACGATGGCGCCGATGAAGGAGGGCACGATCCTCGGTCACGAGGCTGTCGGTGTCGTCACCGCGGTCGGAGACGCAGTGCGTGGGTTCAGCGCGGGGGACCGGGTGGTCATCAACTCGACCATCTCGTGCGGCGCGTGCCGGTATTGCCGGATGGGCAAGACCAGCCAGTGCGACGTCGCGAACCCCAACGGACCCCTCGCCGGCACGAGCTTCTTCGGGGGGCCCGAGTCCACCGGACCGGTGAACGGGCTGCAGGCCGAGCACGTGCGGGTGCCGTGGGCGCAGAATTCCATGCACCCGCTTCCCGACAACGTCAGCGATGAGCAGGCGATCCTGCTGTCCGACATCTTCCCTACCGGCTGGTTCGGCGCCGAGCTCGCGGGAGTCACCCGGGGAGACATCGTCGTCGTCTTCGGTGCGGGGATCGTCGGACAGTTCGCCGCGGCGTCCGCCTTCAAGCAAGGGGCGGGACGGGTCATCGTGGTCGACGGCGAGGAGACACGGTTGGCTGCTGCCCTCGCGCAGAACTGCGAGATCGTGAACTACAACACAGAGGACCCAGTGCAGGCGATCTTGGACCTCACGAATGGCATCGGCGCCGATGCGGTCATCGACGCGGTCGGTGTCGACGCGGAACGCCCGAAGCGCGGTCCCGCCGCCGTGTCCGCCGAGGAGGCTGCCGCCTTCGACGCGGAGGTGCGGCAGATCGCCCCGGACGCCGATCCGCAGGGCGACCAGTGGAAGCCCGGCGACGGACCCTCCCAGGCTGCACGGTGGGCCGTGAAGGTAGCGGCGAAGTACGGTCGCATCGGCATCATCGGCGTCTACTCCCCGACGGTCGAGCAGTATCCCATCGGCGAGGCGATGAACAAGAACCTGACTGTCCGCATGGGCAACTGCGACCACCACTCCGTGACCCCGCCGTTGATCGACATGGTGGCGGCAGGGCAGTTCGACCCGATGGCGCTGATCACCGAGCACGAGCAGTTCGGATCGGCGATCGAGGCATACGAGGCCTTCGACCGCCGCGAGCCCGGCTGGATCAAGGTCGAGCTGACCACTGCCACGCGTAGCTGATTCGGGCCGACTGTCACAGCCGACGCAGGTTCGCTCCTGACCACCTTCGGCGCAATAGCTTCTGTGGCACGCGCAGCTGGGGCAGTCGCAGGAGAGCGGGCGGCGACAGCATCAGGGGAGTGAGCCTTACAGGAACAGTGTCGAGAGTCTCGACTTCGGTAGGGATCGCACTAGGAGCCCCGTGCGCTGATTGTGAGTCGCGGCCGTTCGGTGGCAGATGCAGGCCACGAGGATTGGTGGCCGGAACCTGACAGGCGAAGCGACCGAAGTGTCTAGCCGCCAACCTCAGGCGCGCTTCGCGCTGCCCGCCAATCGGCTAGGTCCCATTTCTCTTTGAACACATGGCCATCGTAAAGCGAGGGGAAATCTTTCTCCCGGCTGGTACCCCAGTTTTCGAGGCCCGGAAGTTTCCAACTCCGTCGATGCTCCTCGAACGAATTGGCCCAGTCAGCGAGTTCACGCAAGGGCCGACGCGCGGTCGTATCGGTGTACGCAATGGCGATATCCCACCAAACGGCGTGTCGTCCAATGAGAGCACAAAACGTGACCTCGTCGACGGCGTTGCCTTGCCGCGCGGCGTTAGCACGTTCGAAGAAGCGCAAGACCATCGTGAGATCGCGTCGCGGCCAAGTGTCTTGCTCAGCGGTGCCCACGGGGTAATGAGCAAGCTCGCGGCGCAGCTGTCCGCTGCTGACGCGACGGACAGGGT
>Ga0210040_10001281_pt1 | contig 38520 bp, 32 predicted proteins | sample CryGeyCG12114_NA_FD_185462 | JGI IMG/M metagenome (GOLD analysis project Ga0210040, IMG submission 185462) | Groundwater microbial communities from aquifer - Crystal Geyser CG19_WC_8/21/14_NA (SPAdes) (version 2) | ecosystem: Environmental > Aquatic > Deep subsurface > Groundwater | place: USA... | reverse complement strand
GAAATTTCATTTTTGAAACCAACTTCTGGATTTTGTGCTCCCTTTTGTTTTTGCCTCATACACACTGCATATAACTACGGTTATTTTAGCCGATAATGGCAATATGAAATCATAGTGCGCCCAGAATTCAGAATTTGGGTTTGAAAAATAAAATTTTGACAACTATGGGCTGACCTGGTATATTTGTTGATTGGTTACTATAGAAAGACTTTGGAACAAAGAACAGTGTCCGTGATGTCTGTTTCTGTAATTGTTACCATCGTTACAGTTGGTGTCGGGATTTGTTTGGCCATCTGGTGGAATGGAAATTCTAATAGAACAACACAAACACAAACCAATAATAATTATTATTACCCAGGTGATGATCCAGATCCACGGAGGGAGCGGCGTAGGGGACATAATGTGAAAGTCAATGTGCAATAATGCCAATAAGTATATGGTACATATTAAATTTTTTCCTTTATTCACTTAGCCTGGTTTTTTCTTTAAATATGTATATTTTCATTTTAGATTCGAAATTAAGATCCTACATTTCTGGGTTGATCAAGTTTCCAAATTTTTTTAGCTGATGATGTAATCCCGTTAAAAATTTTCTAAATTTTCAATGAGTATAAATTATTATTATTATAATTTTTTATTGCAGACAGTTTAGTCCATACATGATGATTGCATAAAAGTTTGATATTGAGGATTTATTCGTTTTCTTTGTAATTCCGTGAAATGATTTGGTATGTGTGGAATAAAATTTCATTTCTAGAGAGAGTAATGATTTCTAAAAACAAAGAAATGCCACTGTTATCTCAAAATAATAACCAACACGAGTGCAGTATAGCAAAACAAAATCATTAGCAGATAATAGTTTTCACAACACGCAATATTATAATAATAATTAAGTTTATTGCAGACACGAGGATCCATATATATAAATTCACAGCTTACGTTATTACATTAAGGAGAAGTATTCAGTTATAAAAGGATTTCTATGGAAAGTTTCACAATTTAACGGCGAAACAATTATTTCATTTTGGCAACTAGCCACTAAAAAATCCTTCCAATAAAGAGTACATAGAATTTCTTCTGAGCTCACCCCAAGTCAAGAAGCCATTTCTAAAAAATTCTTGTGACATACTAACACATCCTTTGATACCAAACACTTTTCGTAAACAATTGTTGAGGGTAACTTTGGCTTTTGAGTTTAGCTTTGCTGTCCATGGTATCTATAAGCCTATACTGTAAATTTGGCTAAAAAATGTTCTAAAAATTAACCTTTTGACATCAATAGGCGCATCATAGAATCTAGCTGCTACCATGTTTGCTCTTATCCTTAGTTCACGAAGCCTTTTCTCGATCTCCTCTGCATCTTTATGTCGTTTGCCAGTAGCAATGCTAAAACCAGGATAAGTGAAACTTTCTACCCTGAGTAAGGTTGCTATCGGATCGGATAAGGCCCGATCCGGTCCGATTATATGACGACTCTATCGGATCGAATAAGGCCTCATCCGATCCGTATCCGATAGAATTATCGGATAATTTCGGATATAGGATCGGATAATCGGATACAAGTTTCAAAAGACGTGTGTTGTGATGTTTTTGCAATTGAGTTGAGTCAACTTTTCTATGGGCGAAGCTGAGAGGTACCGCGCGAAAAAGTGGCGTGTATCCTAATACATACGGACCTCAACAATTTTGGTCTTTTAAAATCGGTATAAAATCGCCAAGTGCACGTAGCCCAACGAAATTGAAATTGGTAAAACTAGGGAATGTTTTACACATACTGACAAAAAATTAAAACTCTAGATACTCTAGAATGTGTAGTTAGCAAATTACAGCATTTTTAATGCGTAATATGTGTAAAACATTCCCTAGTTTTACCAATTTCAATTTCGTTGGGCTACTTGCACTTGGCAATTTTATACCGATTTTAAAAGACCAAAATTGTTGAGGTCCGTATGTATTAGGATACACGCCACTTTTTCGCGCGGTACCTCTCAGCTTCGCCCATAGAAAAGTTGACTCAACCCAATTATATCTGAAAACCGGCTTACAATTCAAGTCCACAATCTATTCATGACCTATTTTTTTTAAGTCACAAAATGTTCCAAATGGTTTCTAACACTCAAAATAAATCCGATGCGGCCGTTGAGCATCACAACAGTAAAATAAAATAAGTGAAAAAAATTTAACATGAAATTAATGGGAGGAAAAAGGGTTGCAAGGGCTGTCCTCACTGAATAATATTTTCCAATGGAAAGGTGGATCTCAATTTTGAGCCCAATTTTCTCAGAACCTTTCTTCGATTGTAACTCTAGCATCGATAGGTTATTTCAATTTTGTATATACTAGAAGATGTAAGGATGAAGACTTGTCACCCAAATCTTCAACAAAATTGCTCACAAAACACTTTACGGATATGCCTTGTTAGTGATTTGTCGAAACTCTCGAAAATTCCAAATACAATATCATTTTTTTTCTGTAGAGAGGGTGCCATGTTAACACTTTTATTGTCGCTCCTTGAAGAAATAGCCATTTCTATACTGTTAGCTTGAAATACGCTACTGAATTTAAAATTGTGTCCACTTTAACGATAAATTTGAAAAATGTAAACTGTACATATCTTCAAAAATTGATATAACTTATGATGATACATTAGAAAATGGACACGTAATCGAATGGAGTGCGTAAAGTACCCTAACCAAAAATTCGTGGATAAAATTTTCTCTGTACGGCGTTATTGCGGGGTAGAATATACTATGCTAAGCATAGAATTTTCGCCCAGTGCCCATTTTCTTCGGATATCCGACAATTGTAATTGTCAATAAGAAAGTTGAGCCAAAGTTGAGTCCTTTTCTGCCGCAACAGTATAATGTCTCAATTTTCAAAAAAGGAACATTTCTTCAGTTTTCTACTTAAAGTGTCTTAAAGCTATGTACTATTATGCATGGATTTGCACAATTCCGAAATGCCAAGAAGCCACCAGCAATAAGTTGCATGCAAGTGAACCAGCCTACGGCTGGGGTATTGTGAGACTTCCATAAAATTATCAAACATTTCCACCTTTAGATCATACACTCATTTTTTCATGAATTTTCATGTTAAAATATACCTTGCCCTGTCCTTTAGCATTGTGCCAAGTTTAATAGTCCCATTAAGTTTTAAATTTTAAGTTATAGTCTCTTTTGTAGGTTTATAGTGGTCATTGGCATGCACTTAAGGTGGAAAAAAGTGCCCCCTGATGATGTGTTATTCATTTTCCGAACTTGCCAGCAAAATTAAAATATAATGAGTTCAAAAAAAGGAAATAAATGTAATTAATCAACTTCGAATACCTTTTACACTGGGAGTTTCTCATAACTCGACACTATACCTGAAAAAAACGCCATGACAACAATATCCACAGTTTGTCCAAACAACGGATTAGATGGCAAAAGAAATTATCAGAATTGCTCAGTTTTGATTTCGAAACAAGCGAGTCAAGACGTTTGAACAATTCGTCCGACAATTAAATAAAATATTATCCCTTTTAAACATATCTTTCATTTTGAGTTAAAGTTCAAGTTAAAACATGGAGCCCCATAGTATACAGCCTATGTATATTCCCCATGTAAGTGGCTGGGAAGAAAATATCCGCATTTTTCAGCCAAATTACATATTTTAAACAGAAAATATCCCTTTTTTTCCTGACTAGATTGCGGACGCCATACTGTCTTACATTGCCAAATATGAAGAGCCAATAGTGGCCATGAAGACATTATTTAACTGCCGCAGAGTATGCAGCGACTGGAATAAGCTGGCATCCCGAAAGGTGGGAGAAATGTTGACTCGTACTTATTTTTTCACTGGAAATGAGGCATCATATGAAGAATTCTTCCGTGTAATGAAAGCTGAGGAGTCCACAGACAAGATCCTGTGTCCAGTTTCAAAATACTGGATGGACTCTTCATTCCTGAGACTACACAATGAAAATATAGTGGACCAATTCTTATCTATTTGCTGTCCCGCTACTCGCACTTTGGATTTGGAAGTGAACCAAGTGACTGGGCTCTGCGATTTCCGCAAGTTGAAAAATCCCATTGATTTCGGCCGTCTCAACCATTTTGGCTTCCAAGTGGCCCACTTGACTGAGACTACTTTGGATAACAATCTTGGATACTTTTTGGAGTGTCTGTTGAACAGCGCAAAGGTTTTAAAGACCAGCTCATTGGATTGTGATGTTCACTATGGATTGGTAGAACACCAGAACTTGGTTGCTCAGTTGGGATCCATTTTTGTGAAAAATTTGCCCACCTGCATCAAGGAACTTAGCATGTGTTTCAAAGGCTCTGATGAGTTGCTCACTGCTCTCATCCAACGGCGGCTCCGACTGACGGCTTTGAGTTTGGACTTTTGCAATGGCCGCATCACGTAATCATAATAATACTTTCTTATACCTTCTCTGGTCTATATAGTGAGTGAGTTAGTGAGATGGCATTTGTATTATTGACCCAGTGCGAGCATTTTCGAAACATTCTTGGCAAAACTAGGCTGGTACTTGGAAGATTTGAGTTTCTGCAAAGTGGATGCAGCTCAGAAAATAAAGTTGCCCGTGTTGCCATATTTGAAATCATTCCGAGTGCATGCCCCTGCTGATAATTATGACCTTAGTAAGAAATTGGGTGGTCAGTTCCCCAAATTGTTGACATTGGATATGGCCAGTGTGACTGGTCCAGAAGGGGAAGTATTTCTTTTATCCCATGGCTCAGTGTCCAGCTCTGTAGAGAGTGTATTTTTGCCAACCGAGCGATTGGAAAACTTGGCGGCAATGTCCCGGCTGGTCACCTCGTTTTTCCCGAATCTCAAGAAACTGGAGACTGTGCGTGTCAAATGTGCTCAAGACTTGGCCAGTCTCAAAATGATATTCGCCAATCTAGGAAATCTGCGAGAACTTTGCATGAGTCTGGATGAGGGTCAAGACGTGTTGGGCAATGTGGACGGCGTGCTCAGTGGGATCTCTGATGAGACCATGGCCGGTCTCATGGACACCAAAGTGGATTTGGAAACTTTTGATTTCACGGGATTTCAAGAGAAGAGCAATCTCACTTGTTTGTCAAGTTCGTCATCCATCATAAAAAATATACCCCTACGAAACTTGTATTTTGTGAGCCAATAACTTTAATCATTGATTAATTGTTTGTAGATTTGGAAAAGCTGTACATTTTTGACAGAGTCTGGTCTGGAGATTGCAACCAGCTTTCGGATATCACGGGCTACGCCGTTCTGAAAAGAATGAAAAGTCTCAAGTCCTTGACCATCGATCCTTTCAAGGTATATAGGCTCTGACAATGTTTCCTGGTATACGGACTGGGACAATAAATTGATATTATTCCTTTTTTGTAGCTCTCACGCCGTTGCCTCTGGGTTCTGGAATCGCAAATGATGGTCAATTGTCCAAAACAATCAGATCCAGGCGAATTGGATTCCTAGTCTTCGAAAAGCCAATTTCAATAAGCCTTAATAGCATTATTATGTAATCTGGTCATAAGTTCATACAAATATTTCAAAATGCACGATATACTTACAAATAGTAATACAGGGGCTCGAAAAAGCTATATTTTGTGAGGGCAACCATTTGCTCTATTATTATAAAAGTATGTAACAGAATATTATGTTAGAGGTATAGAGGTTAGAAATAAATGTTCAGTTTGAAAATATGTCTTTTGCTTTAATTTTTGCCAATACACAGCGTGAATTCAATAGATTTCCATGTGATCGATTTTCTCATGCGAGCACGCGGCTGATATAGTGCACACACATTGCTTAAAGTATCAAAAATTTAAAGGACGGTATAACTTTTAAAGCTATTTTGTGAAAGTTTAAAAACTGCAACATAATCCACCTTGAATTTTGCATTTTTATCCAAATTGACGCCTGAAAACGTACGCATCGAGTTAATGAGAGCTCTGAATTGAATATTAGCGACGCGGAAGGCATTTTTGACTAAAAGATGATACGTTCAATCAATGCGATTTCTGGTGCAGATTTTTGCGTTCTATAACATGTCATCTAAAACTACGCGGTTTATTCCAATGGATCCAATCCTCAACGTGGAGCCTGATATCCTCCCAAAATTCCATTTTTAGAAAAAACGAATTGGTACAAATGATAACATCGAGAACCCAACACGGCTTGTGCGAATGTTAAATATGTTTTCCACATGTGATAGAAATCTTCACTGTATTTCCCTTTTAATTTGGGCCGGCCAGCCTCAAAATTTTTCTCCCATGCTTGCAATGTCAATTCATAGTCGGCTCCGAAATTGTGCAAATCTTCTACCACGAATAAGTCTTGTGCTTCAGTGATCAAGCGCTAGAGAGAAGGAAAATTTTTACGTTATCTAAAGTTGATCGTTTGATTTTTCAGTTTTTCACTCATTACCTCAAGTTTTGGCATTTCCGAATTCGGGAAAATGAATTCATGAGCCCATTTGGAGTTGATCATAAAATCAGATCGATTCATTCCCATTGTGTGGAGCACAAATATTCCATCGGCTTTCAAAAGCTGATTGCAAATTTCATACAGTTTTCGGTAGTTGAATCTTCCAACGTGTTCCATGAATCCGACACTCACTATTCGGTCATAGGATTCTGCGGGTTGTTTTTCCAAATCCCTGAGAATTAGACAGAAACACTATTACAGCTTGTAATGCAAAAATATTCTACAGTTTTGATTACAAAGGAAACAGACAGCTCATTTAGGTGAATTTTGACATTTGAGTGCATATATGGTTATCACTATAATTTAAAACTACTTACCTGTAATCACTCAAAATGAACTCCACAGGTAGCCCTTCACACAGAGATTTGCCTAGGTTAACTTGTTCCTCTGAAATTGTGCAGCCTGTGACACTAACTCCATAATATTTGGCCAAATACTTGCCCAACGTCCCAAATCCGCACCCAATGTCTAAAACTCTCATTCCTGGCTCCAGTTTCAGTTTTTGAGCAATCAGTTCCATTTTGGCCACTTGAGCCTCATTCAAGTTTTTTGCATCCTTCCAATAACCACATGTATATTGCATCCAATCGTCCAGCATGATCTTATATAAGTCATTTCCTGGGAAATGGAAGAAGAAATGCGTTTTTTGCAACATTTCCGTCAAACCCAAAAAAATGCATGTCCACTTGCCTTACCTGTGTTATAATGTGAAGCCACATTCCAAGCGAGATTTCCTTTCTGCAGATTCACCATTTGACTCAACACATGAAAAGGATCTTTCCACAAACTCTGATTCATATGCCTTGTCTGTTTCATGAACTCCGGGTAATTTTGTACAATTAAATCCCCATGTCGCATATTTTCTGCACACCCATATCCGAAATTCGGGGCGAATCGTAGAAACGCTGTTTTTTCATTCTTAACAATTCCAAACTGATTCCATTTCTTGGGTGGGCCACTCACAAACTCAATATCATACAATCTTTTGGCCAATTTTATCACAGCCCATTTATACAACGGGTAAAAAGCTAGGGCCAATATGTATCGACATTTTTCTTGCAAAAATATGCAAAAATATATAGTTTTGAGCAGAGAATCTCGCCACATTTTCAACCAGTAGATAACTATCTATTGATGGCTGATGGGCTTTGTTTGAATGTGAAACTGGATTTTTTGCGGTTAGTAGCCAGCAATTTCGGCAAAGGATAATAGATAGGCTAGTTTAGTTGGTCATATGCATGTAAAAGTATTGCATGGATTTTTTTCGCCTGCCTCTGTCCATACACACGAAATTTGAGGTTGCATAAGATTACAAGGTGGACAAGTTAATGACCACATAGCCACAGTACACTGTGTTTTGTGTAGAAAAACATGTCCTCGTTTTTTGCAACTGCTTATATTGAGGATACCAGGAGCGTGCAGTACGCACTAACTATGGTCAGTGTGTCAGTGCAACAATTATATAGCTCTGGAAAGGTTTTTTCCATTGAAAAACAATTCAAGAAATCTTCAGTTAGTCACTTACTTAACTTAAATATTTGTTAGTTAGTTTGCATATGTATGTGCGAATGTAAATACCTTGTGCAGACGAAAAAACATAAAAAATGATGGCATGTACTTAATTTTTGTTAATATTTGCTTATGAAGTAAGTGAGCTATGGCATGCTATAGCTGTGGGAAAAAAATTGCAAAATCTTATTGTCTTATGAGTGTGAAGTAAACAGTAATCGCTGTAAATGTTTAAAATCTCATTATGCGTATGGAATCGAATTTTTAAAAATTCTTGACATGATTTAATTGGATTTTCACAGATTTTAAAAAGGGTTATTCCCGTTATGGGAATGTACAATTCACAGTACAGTAAAATTATCATACTTGCATATATAAAAAATACATGATGATTTCGTATAGTCAGTCAGTAGTTAGTTAGTATGGATAAAAAGCAATGGGATGAGTTATAGAGACGCGGCGTATGCTAAAAGTTCGGCAGAATCTTCGCAAATGAAGGATTTAATGTGATGGCAACCCACATCGTGCCATTTGACCCCATCTCGGTAGTAGTTGTTCAAATAAGCCACACAAGCTTCAGGGTAGTCCCCATCTCGTCCATCCTTGTTGTCTGGTTGCGGTTCCCCCAATCTGAAAAGCGAATCTCTATTATTCACAAAATTGTGTACGAAAAATTATACTTTTTGTCGCAGTTTTTACCTTCCCGTGGGACTCCAGTCATTGAATTCGGATTTTTGATTCGTAGGCCTCATTTTTTCCCCTGTAGCAGTCCAGAACCAGCCGTTGATTTTTGTTGGTTGCAAATCTGGCCGGTCGCAACCATCGAAATCGCAAATACGGCCTGAAGTCCAGCAGTATTCGATTTTATCTGAAAATTCAATGTGTTTATAATTTTCGGGTCGGGTCGAATTCAGTCGGGTTCGGGTTAAATTCTAGCGTTTTTGTAGTCAAAACTTACATTTTTTCATGAGTTCTCTCACAACCGCCATTTCTAAAGGACTCTCCAGGCTGACTAAATCCATACATCGATCCCGGCACCAATTTCGGGCATCCAACCAGTTCAAGAACAAATTCCGCGTTTTAGATTCCAGCCAGGAGACGTAGTAGCCATTTTTACCGATTTTGTAATGCAGTTTGCGTGATGCGCACAGATCCTTTTTGGGCAGACTCAAGGAAGTTAACGAATGAGCAAAATTAGATACACACAAGAAAATTAACAATATTTGGCCCCCGTACATGATGACTGATAATTACACACTTTGACTTAGTTTCTTGAAAATTGTAAAAAAATGAACGACTCTTCGGGATGATAACAAAAAGTGGAATAAAGTCAAATTTTGAGGTCTCCACTATTTAAACTTTAATTTCTATCGGTCAAGGTGAAGTTCATTTCTATATTAGGGATTAGCACGAGTGGAGTTCAAATTATTTTTACCTTTCAGGCGATATAGTTATATATGCTATGTTAATTAGTTGAGTTGAATGTTGACAGATCATCTGTAGATAGTGGATTGTAGTAGAGATAATTAAATAGATAACGTATTTGTTAGAATTTTATACACTTTGGTAAAGTTAGTTTTGTCCGGTTTAATCTGAAATCACTATATTGTTCGGTCAGCTTTAGATTGTCGCGGTTAATAATATATTACAGTATGTTCGTTTAACAATCTGCATTTTGGGGAATATTCAGTTAATCTGGATTTTCATTAAACACAAGTCATAAAATAAACACACCCATTCTTCAATCAGCTTTAGAAATATTTGCTTATCTATTTTAAAATGTGAAGCGAAACATTAGGTATCCATAAGTATTCAAATCTTGTGCACTTTGATGAGAATTGACACCATGTTTGCTAGCTATAGAAAAAGACTACGGTATTTTTATCACCCAACTTTCTAATCTAACCTTACTCTAACACTAGAAGATTAGGTGCTGGAACAAAGTTGGGTGATAAGAATACGGCCGCTAGAAAAAGAGAATATTTTGGGTTCCATAAGGTAAATAGGCGGGAAAGAGACCAATCCTGTGTTTTCTTGTGTTCATCATTTTTCAGCTTTACTATTTAGTTAATTATAGTCATTGATAGTTAACGATGGCTTATTGTTGGTGAAGTGAGGCTAAAAATATGGCTTGTAAAGACTGTGTGATAGATTTGAATGGGACGGGCGAAGGACCGGCCAAATTAAGGGACAGTCGGACCACGGGACTAATTGCCGCTGGAATTGCAGGTAGCTACAAATTGAATATTGTGGTTTTCAAACGCCGGTTGAGATTTTGTTAGGAAACTTTTATTACAACTAAAGAATTATATAGGTGACCAATGCCAATACTGAGATTGGGAAATTTTACAATGATTCTCAGAGTGTGAACTGTGAAATTTTAAAATGCTTTAGAATGTGAACGGTGACATAAGAACTGTTTTACGTTATGATCTAATTAAGAATGAAATTTTTTGATTGGATTCGAAAGTACATAATATTTTGCTCAAAATTTCAGGCGGAGGGGCTCTATTGACCACAATCGTATGTTTTCCATTCGTTTCGCCAGCATTACGTCGTGTATGTTTGCCTTATGTGCCAGCCACTGATTCTCAAGTTCGAAATGTGTTTTCCGCATTGACTGGTCGGTCCGGCAAACTTGTAGATCTGGGTAGTGGGGATGGACGTATTGTAAGTTTTGTATTAAGCTTTTGAAAAAGTCGAAATGTTCATCTTTTACGTTTTGGGGTGATTTTATAGGTTCTAGAAGCAGCCAAACGGGGATTTGACGCTTCCGGAGTGGAACTCAATTTTTGGCTCGTACTCTTTTCCAAAGTTCGGGCTTTACATTCTGGGTTGTATACCAAAGCCAAGTTCAGTCGACAAGATTTGTGGAAAATGGAACTCAAGTCTTACGATAATGTAGTCATATTTGGAGTCAGTTCTATGGTAAATTCAATGTGAAAAAGCTGCATGGATCCATACCATAAAGAAATGCTGTCAGAAATATATGCTATGCTCGCTTTTTATGCTCTTCTCACCTTAGCAGTTATTTATTTGTTTCCACCGAAAGTAGAATTCTGCCCAAAAAATTCAGCATAAACAACAAAGCATTGTCACTATTCAGTCAGGGAGAAATATAATTCGGGTTGGGACGTCAAACTGCAACAGTAAACTCATTTACATCACTACAGTGATGTCGAGTACTACGTACATCGAAATGTAATTCGCAGCTTTCTTTCGGTTATTCTTTAGTCAAGTCATTGGCAATCATATTCAGTCTAATAGCAACTTTGCATGCTTAAATATTCTGTATAAAGTCCAAACTTATGTTTTTAACTCAATTACATTTCCGCTACAATGGATAGTAACAGAAAATTCACTCTTTTTGGTTAATTTTTCGTTATTTCCGAAAAAAACATAACGGAAGACGTTTTTTGTCTTCTGCAGAGATTCACAGAATGTTAAAAAGTACAAAATTTTCAGTCCATCAAGTTTTCCAATTTATTAAAACTGTAAAATAGACATTCTATGCTTTATAATATGAAGCAGGATATTTTTTTATTGCATTACAAGTTGTAAACTAAATATATGCAATTTTCAATATTTCATCCTTTTCAGCCATACAGTTTAAGTCACTTCTTGAAGGATTTGTTTTCCTTTTTTTGGAAATACTAGAGATACCAAATGCAAGCTTTTTACTTGAAATTTATTCTCCAAAACTGTCAAATTTCAGATGGAACAATTGAAACGGAAATGTGTTGCGGAATTGAAACCCAACGCAGTGGTTGCAGCCTGTAGATTCCCATTGCCCAATGTGCCTCACTACTCTGTCGTAGGGGAAGGCATTGACAAAGTTTGGCTTTACAATTTACAGCAATTGAAAAAATAAAAGTTTCTTCTAGTCAAGGAATACACTTTTTTTGTGTGTAAATGTATAAAAAAAACAAAAAAATGTGCTAGATTACTTTGTATGACATACTCATTGTGCTACGATTAATAAAGCTATATGAAAACCGGTGAAGATATTTTAGTTTTTTTTTACATATTGTTCAGTTTGTGATGCTACCATTTTCCGTGGTTTTCACATACTGACCATGCAACACACAAGACTGAAGTGAGTGAAAGGGTTGAAAAAATTGGGTCCTCCTATTTTGGGAGGAGTGAACAAACCTTGTAGCCCATCCCAAAACGGGAACTCCTCACTCGCTTATTTCCAACTATTTTTACTTGCACTGACTGACTACATGTGAAGATAAGTGGCCCGATTTTGTCAGTTGCTCAGCTAAATCCGTCCGGGACAGATCTCTGTCTCTTTTTTGTGCGAAAATCTCATCATTTTTGAAAAAACTATCGTTCACCTACCTTATCGATTTGCATGCATGCATAAAACTTTGTGTAAAAAACCAATAAGTTTGAGTGATAACAAACAATAAACAGTGCCTTAATGGAATCAAGTTGTGTGGGCATTCAAATTGACAACTTTAGTGTGATATCCAATAAGAAAACGATATTTTTTTACCCAAAAGTGGAATTTGTTCACAATTGCTTATGAAATGAATTGCTCTCAGAATGCAAATGGAAACAATGGCTCATCCAACAATGGCTATGAACTCACAATGGACGGGTTTCACACATCATTTCATAATGACCGGCCAACAAATAATTACCATGCTCATTCCTTGGCTCCAGCAGCCCACAATTTCCCCAATTCTCAACTGCATCTGAAATTTGAAGACGTGAGTTCAGTCAGTTTTTGTATTGGCAAAGAATACTTTGGGTATAAAAAATGTAGAAATGGATTTCCCATTTTCAGGAGGATTGTGAAGATGATGATCTTTGCAGTGGCTCTGGGGAGAGCACCACCAGTGGGGATGGCAGTCATTTCGACAGCGAAGAGCATGTGCCCCATGTTTTGGCCCCCCGTTCTGGGGCTACTAATGGGATCCACTTTTCAGGACATCACAACGGCTCCCCCAAGTGTTTACTGTGGGCTTGTAAAGCTTGCAAAAAGAAAACTGTCACGGTGGATCGCAGAAAACAGGCGACGTTGCGGGAACGCAGGCGGCTGAGGAAGGTAAAATTACGGAATTATGGATTGGACGAGAATTTTTGCATAAACTTTGCGTCTGGTGTGTAAAAAATTGTGTTGGGCTGACCACAATGGGGTAAATTAAGATTTGGGGGTTCACATGGGAGAAAACGAGATTTTTTCAGTTGCAATAATGCGTTTTGCGGCAATTTACCTTCGGAAGAGTTCGCCAGATCTTCAAGCATCTGGCACTACTATAAAAGTTTTTGGAACTTTTTACATGCGGCACATAACTTCACCAAAATGTAGGTTGATTCCTGAAACAGCAGCTTTCAGAGCATGCAAAGAGATTTAAAAAATGAAAATCATAGAAAAAATCTTATTTCGCCTTAAAATTTCGATGATTTAAAACATTTTTGGTTAATTAATTTGTTCCAGGTTCACCCATGAAGGAATTTTGAATAGATTTGCATTTGGATATTCTATATTCTCATCTTATATACTAAAGTTTGTTGTTAAAGCACACATTTTTGATTGCTACAACAAACTAGCTGACTAATTATATATCCCTAATTATCTACAAAATGAAGTGAGTTAGAACAAACTAACTAACTAACTATTATTGTAGCCATGCATACATTAGGGGTATGTTGGCGGTGGTAATAAATTGGTCGGCTTGTTCCCGGAATATACAGTAGTAGTGTGTAGCTGTAGCATAATCAGACTGTGGAATGTGCCAAGTAAATTGATGTAACAAATTGGAGCATTTGAAACAAAGTGCATGTGCATAATGTCCTGTTGTCACAGAAAAATTGCTCACATCAAAACTTACTTACCAGGGGCACATATTCTCCTCGTAACTATGAGAGTTAGTTAGTCAGCATCCATATATAGTTTCCACTTTTTTCCCCATTTTGAATCCGCATGAAACGTTCCATCGGCATATGCTATTCTGAAGCTATGTAGTGCATACACAACCTTTTTGGATTTTCAATATCACACGTTGAAATGTCATATAGCTCAGATTGCAAAGCACTAAAAATGTTGGTTCAAATTGTTTATGTTCATTACAAATGTGCATGTGTGTCAAATGAGACTTGATTTCAGAGATATTTTTGATTCGATCCCTCCATGTGATGTATAGCTTATGATGGGCTCTTTAGGAAATATGGGGAGCAGGATGGAGTGCATTGTGAGTTAGTAAAGTGAGTGAGGATTTAAAAGGTGTGATTTAGTGTGCACACATGTGCACTCAAATGTGGCTTTACGTGCGTCCAAAGTGGAGAACAGAACCATCAATTCATCCCTTTTTGTAAACACTCCAATGATAGTATTAGAGTCATGAGAGAAGTGCAGCACCCTATAGTTACTCTCAGTACTCACACACACGCTCGTCATTTAAAAAAAACTTTAAACATTGAACCACACTGTACATTTTTGTATAGCCCGTGCGAATCCATCAAATAAAAATAAGTGAATAAGAAGTTTCAATTATCATTATTTGCACAATTTTGGGCCAATAAGTTTAACAAAGTAGACGGGTGTTAATGTTATTGATACAGCCAGTAGTTGTGTAGTGTGTGTGAAAACATTGTAACAATTTGCTCTATAGCATTTTTGTGGATTTCAGGTAAATGAAGCATTTGAGAAGTTGAAGCAACGGACATGTACAAATCCAGAACAACGGTTGCCCAAAGTGGAGATCCTCAGGAGTGCCATTGAGTATATAGAGACTCTGGAGGATTTGCTCCAAGGGGCCAATGGAGGGCCACTGGGCAACAAGAGTAGTAGTGGTAGTGGGGGTGTGGAGCCCTTGCACTCTTCTGGCCATCATTTCTCATCTGCCAAAGGGGCCATCTTGAGGGATCATCACAATTCCATCATCACGTCCAGTTCTCCATCTTTTCTACTGGTCAGTTAGTCTGTGTACAAATCTTTTTTACTTTTTTCAGCTTTTTTTAAGGAAAACACAACTTTAGAATCGAAAGTAGGAAAATTTTCACTGGTTTTATTATCCGGAGTGGGAATTTTCGCACTATTGTAGAGCGGAAGTCATGAAGTTTTGCAGTGATTTAGAATTGCAAGTATGAAAATTTGCAGTGCATTAGAATTGGAAATACAGAAATTTTTCACTGCTTTAGAATGGGAAGTAGGAAAATTTGCAGTGCTTTAGAATTGGCAGTACAGAAATTATTCACTGCTTTAGAATTGGCAATAGAGAAATTTTGCAGTGCTTTAGAATTGACAATAGAGAAATTTTGCAGTGCTTTAGAATTGGCAATACAGAAATTTTCCACTGCTTTACAATGGGAAGTAGGAAAATTTGCAGTGCTTTAGAATTGGCAGTACAGAAATTTCGCAGTGCCGTACAACCTGAACATGTAAAGAGTCCAGGTAGCTTAGAATATGATTTGCACAATCTTTTTTCTTGTATTAGTTTCTACAACACGGTTTTTTTCTCTGCTGAAGAATTTCAATCAGTAAAACTAAGATCCTAAAAGAGCTACGAATAAATAAGAAATACTAGCAATTCATGTACAAACTATTACATCCTCAAGTTCATTTCTCTTTATGCAGAATTTAGAACAATCTAATAACAGTATAGCGTTGCGTACTCCAAATACATTTTTCACACTTTTTTATAGCGGCGTCTAAATAAAAAATGTTTCAATAATAACTAAAAGATACGGTAACTTTTACTTCCTTCCTGCCCAATGTGCTATCTGATGAAAAAAAAACGAGATGGGACGTGCAAGCATATAGGGAGAGGTAAAGATGCACGTGAAAAGTGACATAATTGGGGAAATGATGCAAAAGAAAACTAGTCCTGTCTGTATATATATGAAGGAAGGAAGATTGCCAAAGCTCGCATGCAATTCTCTATGTGTGACATTAACAACTAACTTGTTTCATTTCATAATTCCCATCATGGAATGCCAAATGATATTTTATGTGCACACACACACATGTGTTTAGTCAAAACTAAAAGTAATATTCTATTCATCCTTGTTCATAATGACGTAGATTTTTCTTTTTATTCACTGCAAACAGAACGTATATAATGGGAGTTTCGATAGTGGAGTGTGAACCCAAAATAATTGCGTTTTTTTTTGGGATTTTCGAGCAATTTTTGTTGTTAATGTTTCCATATACAGAAAAAAACGTAAAAATGCAATGAAGAAAGCCTTTACTAACTACTGCATGTTTTCCCCCATTTAACTCCATGTTAAATTTTTCACGGATTTTGCTAAAGCTCAATGGCAGCATTGGATTACAATATTTCGCGAGTATAAGAGTAATAGGAAGATTTTGTGTCCATTTTCAAGAAAATTGCTTATAAGCACATTGCATATTTACATTGTTAGCAATTCATACTCTAGATTCTAAAGCAAGGGCAAAATCCATAGTGTAGATTCTATATTTCTGTATAATTGAAATACCCGTTTTTTTGCCAATGCATACAAGAGCGCGTACACAATAATCTGATTGTGTGCATTTACATACAAAACTTTCCTGACAAAATCTCAGTCGGCGTTTAAAAGCGTCAAAATTAATAATGTGCCTGGTGCCTACTTGTATCTTATTTGTGTGAATTCCAAAAGTAAAATTATGTATGTTTTTGAGATTCCAGAGCAAAAAAAGTAAATGTTTGGGGTAAACCACAAAAATCGCCACAAACTTGTATCCGATTCAAAATATAATGCATGTGAATGTACACATCTGAACTAACTAACTAACTAACAATCTAGGTCCGAAATGTGTTCATTTGCAATTTTCTTGAAAACAGACACAAAGTCTTTCAATACATATAGCTTCTAGTATTATGCCTACAAAATACTGTAATCCAATGCACTCGTTGAGCTTCACAATAACAAAATTCGTAAAAAAATTTAACATGAAGGTAAATGGAAGAAAAAAATATTAAGGCGCGGGGACTGAAATTGTTCACTGAAATTTTGCGTGTTATTTTCCGTAAGAAAAGTCCAAAAATGGATGTCGATTTTGGGCCCAAGTTTTTAGGATTTTTTGTTCCATTGTTACTCACGAATGATTGAATATCGGATGGGAATATTTTTGGTGCATCTAAAGGAAGACTAGAGAGCATTTTCAATAAGATTGCTTACGAACACATTTCGGACATACATTGTTAGTTAGTTCGGATATGGAATGAAGAAAAAAGGCTAGATTGAAAAAAACGGATGCCGACTGACTGACTTGGGTTTGTGGTTCGGTCGGGTTGAGTTGTGCGTAGCGTGACTGTGAATTTGCAACGTTCCGAAACGCACAGATGGAGAGGGGGAAACTTTATCCCGCACTGGAATCTCAAATCCGCAACTCCCATCATAATTACCGCTACAACCTGAACATTCTCACTTACTTCTCAAGTCGGATTTCTCTTCACTGAATATGCACTGCGTAATATTATTAGCCGGGCCTCCATTTTTTCACTCCTTTACAGCATTACAATTCAATAGGATTTTTTCAGCGTTTTAGAATCTATAATGAGCGTTACGAATTTTTCTGTGTTTCTGGATTTGATGGCTACAATTTTTATTAATGCTTTAGAATCTGAGAGCTAAATATTATTTTTTTGGTGTTTTGGAATCTGATTGCTACAATTTTTTTTGGTGTTTTAGAATCTAAGAGCTACGAATTTTTTAGTGCTTTAGAATCTGCGATAGCTACAAACTTTTTCAGTGTTTTAGAATCTAAGAGCTATGCATTTTTTTACTGCTTTAGAATCTGAGATCTAAATATGATTTTTTTTCACAGTTTTAGAATATATGAGCAAGCTATATTGTTTTTCATCGCGAATTTTTTCAGTGTTTCGAAATTTCAGCCATTAATTTTAATCCCGCAATTTAATGTTAATCTTAGTAGTCTTAGAGAAGCCGCAGCCACAACACAGCCAGCCATTTTTCTATCTAGGAATTTATCGCTTCCCATTTGATATCCTCAAAATTAACTCGTGTGGCGCCTTACTCTAAAATTGCGTAGTGCGCTGGAATTTCTTCTTTATATCTAAATTTCGCCTTTAAATGAAAAAATACACACACCCATTGATATTTTAGAAGGGCGAATGCAATTTCCAATAAATTTGCCTCCATCCTAAGAAATTGTCAATCTTTCGAATCTGAACCATGATTGTAATTGCCCGCAAATGAAAAAGTCCCACGTCTGAAACTCCAGGCATTCATTTTTTTCCCTACACTCACAATGAATGCAGTAAAAATTGTGTAGTAATGGTTTGATGGGCTGGAAATGTTCCAACTAATTTTTATCTCCCTCCAATAAATCATATATATTTTAGTTCGTTATATCAAGAACTCGGCATCATACCTTTCTATTCAGTGGGCAGAATATTTTGGGAATTGCACATGATATACTACTATGTAGCATTTTTTTACTCCTACGCACCAAATTCATCAAAAACTTTACTCATTTACTTTATATCTCATGTAAGAAAGGTTTTGGGAATTAATAATCTGTGTATCTTCATGCACAGTAAATAGATTTTTTCAAAATTTTCAGTATGGCATCGTAGACAATGAAAAAAGGAGATTTCCATGCAATTATGCCAAGAATTGGAAAATTTTATTGCTTAGATCCTAAGCAGGTGAGAAATTTCATAGTTGAGATGGATTCTAATGCATTGGAAAATTTCATAGTTGAGATTCTAAAGCAGGCAAAAAACTCATAGCTGAGATAGATTCTAAAGCATTGGAAAATTTGATACATAATATTCTAAAGCGGTGAAAAATTTGATAGTTTAGATTCTAAATACCCATAAAAGGGAAATTGTATTGTTGCAAACTAAAATTATTCATTTCTAATACAATGCATAAAACATATTGATTAGATTGACAGCAATATAAAGATAATGAGGTAAGAAAATCGACAGCTATTAAACTTAAATTTATAGCTCACTCGCATAATAGAGTCTGCCTTGGCAATCCATAGGAGCTAATAAATCGCCATTTTTAATGAATACCAATCTTTATCTCTTTTTTATGCTTGTTTGTTTGTTTCCCAACTAACTAACTAGCAAGAGTTAACTTGTATTGCTAATTGCAAAATACCATTCTCATACAGGCATCCCTAAATTGTTACAGGTAACACAGAATAACATGATGAGAAAACCCCCTTTACAATCGGCAACAAATTAATAGTAAAAATAGATATGCCAGGCTGCGATTTTTCGATTCGTTACCAAAATTTTAGTTATTTCATCAAAAATTTACACAAGAAACAGTATCAATATGTTTATAATGTGTAAATAGGGATTTGCATGCAAAACTAGTCACATATAATTATGTTTATAATAGCCATCCGTTTAACTGTGTAGTTAGTTAGTTAGAATTGTACACACACGTGTTATTATTGAGTGGTCCATTGCTGGTGCAGCTATTATGATGATAACATGGCTCTGACTCTGAGGAAAGACATACAGTAGCAGAGAGTTGGCCAAAAGTTATTATGGGAAACAAATTGTGAGCCTATGGGTCTGTTGGTTGGTGCGTTGGGAAAAGTGTCAAATTACATTCTTACGCGTCTCATTTATTATTGAACACTAAACACCACTAATCGCATATTGTTGTTTTCCAACGCACACAGCACAAACAACATTCCATACAAATCAGTCTCTTATGTTTTCCCCTCCATTTTTAACCTACCTACATAATAGGGATCGGCTTGCATACACTTTGTAGTATAGCTAGTTGAGCACTGCAGGAAAAACTATTGCACTTTTTCACCCAAAATTTAGAAATACCGGATAATAGCTTTGCTTAGGTTAAGTTCAGTGTATTGTATGTAAAGATGTGTTTTCTAGGATTGCCTGAGCCAACAAAAAGTGCAATTTTTTAGAACTGTTTCACCCAAAATTTAGAAATACCGGCCAATAGCTTTTGCTTAGGTTAAGTTTAGTGTATTGTATGTAAAACTGTGTCTTCTAGGATTGCCTGAACCAAAAAAAGGTGCAATTTTTTGGACAAATCGTGTTAACTAACTAGGTCAACATTTAAAAGGTTAAGTATTGTATTTGGGAAGACATGGACTTATTTGTGGAGTGAGTGGTGATAATTAGTTAGGAAGAGATTGGATTTCATAATATGGAGATACTATTGGGGAGATCAGTATTTGTTTTGAGACGCGGGAGAGAGAGGACGGACTGAGAATACATATGATATGACTGACTAAAAGTTTGAATTGAAATAAAGTGAGTGAGTGAGGGAGGAGAGAAGATTAGGGATGAGTGTTGAACGAAGGATTAAGATGGATCCCACTTACTAACTAATCACTGTGATTAACATGGCATGGAAATGGAAACTCAAACTCACCACTTTCCCTATTTGTGTACAGACAACAATGGGTGTCCCTGCAATGGTTTGCATCCCTGAAAAAAGAAGCGAAAATTGAAGCTATCCTTGGCTAATGGTTTACGTTCGCAATGTAAAGCAATGGAAAATTTCATATTTGAGATTCTAAAGCATTGAAAAATTTCATAGTTGAGATTCTTAAGCAATGGAAAATTTTATAGTTGAGATTCTAAAGCATTCAAAAGTTTTATAGTTGAGAGAGATTCTCAAGCATTGGGAAATTTTATAGTTGAGATTCAAATGCATTGGAAAATTCATACGTAAGATTCTAACGCATTGAAAAATTTAATACGTATCTAAAGTTCTAAAGTATTGGAAAGTTGGATTGTTTAGATTCTAAAGCATTGAAAATTTGATTGTGTTGAGATTCTAAAGCATTGAAAATTTGATTGTGTTGCGATTCTAAAGCATTGAAAATTTGATTGTGTTGAGATTCTAAAGCATTGAAAATTTGATTGTGTTGAGATTCTAAAGCATTGAAAATTTGATTGTGTTGAGATTCTAAAGCATTGGGAAATTTCAATAGTATGCGTTCTAATGCATTGGAAAATTTGTTAGTTGAGATAGATTCTATAAAGCATTGGTTGTTACAACCTATTTTTTCCCGGTACTTACTATAGTAAGGTAATATTCGTTTTTTATTGTTATCGAAAATTTATGTAAATCAACTGGGTCAACATTCCTTGAAATTAGTTTGCCATTAGTTGAATTGCCAGCCACTATGATGTCCGAAGAGAGATATCTATAGTTCGGAAGTTGCAGGAAAACAGAATTGCGGGGGAAAATCCCTATGGCGTCGACAGTAGACAGTGCTTGTATTCTTAAATGTGTACGGTTTAGATCCTGAGTTATGAGTATTCTACTGTTTCCTGTCATAATTATAAAAAAAATTCGGCAAATGAGTATAGAAACTGATTTCACTGTTGAGCATTCAAAATTTTGATGTTTTTTGCTTTCAGCTCTTCGTTCAAATTTACCACTGCTTTAGAGTACATAAATAGTATGAAAATTTTTACTTGCTTTAAAATCCAATGTATGAAATTTTTCACTGCTTTAGAATACATAAACAGTATACAAAATTTTTCACTATGCTTTATAAATAGCATGAAAATTTTCACTGTTTTAAAATCCAATGCATGAAATTTTTCACTGCTTAAAAATATATAAACAGTATGAAATTTTTTCACTTTCCTAGAATGTGAACTATGAAATTTTTGACTACTTTAGAACATAGAAACAGCATGAAATTTTTCCATTTGTTAGAATATAAAGTATGAAATTTTTCACTGCTTCAAAATCCAAAGTATAAACGTAATTTTGTCTGTATCTCTAGAAACAACACCATTAGTGAGCAACCAGGGGGTGCAAAAGTTAGTGTTGAGTTGAGAATGAGTTTTCATCTCATTTGTTGATGAAAGAGAGCAGAAGTGGCTGAAAAATGTGAGCTTGTCAATACACACATGATATTGGGGATTTTAAACCTATAGCCCATGTCTCAGTCAGTCAGTCAGTGCCTGTAATGAATAGGGCGGATGGACAAGTCAAAACAAGGGTCCAACAACACACGCACTTAACCATTTTTTCTACCTTATTATCATCATCATGAAAACAGTTATCCATAGTTAGTTAGTCAATGCAATTTGTACATGCATTTGACATTTTTTCTACTCGTCAAAATATCCGGAACCACAGTTTTCATCTATAGTTAGTTGGTGAAATTTTTAAGCAGTGACAAATTGCGCAGCCTAATTTGTAAATGAACAAAAACTAAAAGTAGCTTTTAGATTCTAAAGCAGGGAAAAACTGGAATCTATGTAAATTGTAAAAAGCTTAAGGATTTTCTTCGGGCTTTGCATTGGAAACACTGGGATTGTGGAATCCCTAAAACTTATTCAGTCAGTCAGTCTGAAAGGAAAAGTGTTAAAATGGGGTTTAGCGGTGCACGTGAGGTTTGTACGTGCTTTTTGTCAAATCATGTGAAAATAGATTTTCTAACTAACTAACTTGTGTGGTCAATCTCACCCAAAAACAAATGTGAAGCTAACTGAAATAGGAGACTTTAGTTCCCATTTCTTTTGGGCATTGAATTGATTGCGAAATGTATCCATTTTTGACTTGTTGTAGAAAAACTTTACAGGATAGAAAGGAATCTGGGTACAGTCGTCTCAATCAGTAAATTTTTCAAAAAATAGTTCATTCGGCGTCTAACGCAATTATTAGTCACTTGCAAATAACTTAAAAGTTCATGCTATAAATGCTAGCGCTTGTATTTTTTCTAGTTTACACTCAAATGCATTAAAAAATTGCACAGGGTGGATTTCAAGGAATCCGCAAATATATTCAAATTCTGAAGCTCTGAAAAATTTCATACATAATATACATTCTACAGAACTGAAAGCATAAATTCTAAGGCGATTCAAATTCTATTGCGTGAAGATTATAAAGCCACCAAAAAGTTGCATGCACAAACTAAAAGCACTAAAATTTCCATAGTTAGTAGTTAGTATAGATTCTAAAGGGAGGAAAAACTTGCATGCATTAAATTCCAAAAAATTCTAAAATTTAAGATTCTAGCTACTGCAAAATCCCTACTTTAGTATCTCATGAATTTCAAAATACGTTTCGTTTCTACGTTTTGTAAAAAATCGCATACTAGTTAACCTGCTCTTCGTCTGATGACAAATATAACTTTCGTATTAAAATCTCAGCCGGCGTTCAAAATTCACAACATCATTTTTCTAAGTAACTAACTAACTTCAATCCTGGCAATCTAGTTGTCCATTATTCATATTCTAATCAAACTAACTAACTAACTAGGTAGAATTATAAAACTGAATTCCAACCCAGACACGTCCATAGATTTGAAATCTCACGTCCAATTATTGTGATCCCCAAGTAATAAAGCATACAGCGGTATTTTTATGACCCAACTTTGTTCTAATGCTGTGGCTAGGTTAAGTTATCCCAAAGAAAGTTGAGTGCTCCAACAAAATTGGGTGATAATAATACCGTAGTCCAAAGCATGCGGGCTTGGGGAACACATGTGTATTATTATTTGATATGCTTGATGCATAATTATATGCGTCCCATTGCTAATTACTAACTAACTAACTAACTCCCCACTATGAAAAAATGAATTCATTTATTCATTCAAGCTACAAAAAAAGGACCATCTTCTGGGTGGCATTTTTTTGTACACACTAAATTTAGAATGATGCACATTTTGATTCTGGAACGTATTATTATTGCTGTATCCAAAAATACATGCATTAGCATTTCAATTTGACGCGGCGGCCGCATTTTGGGCGCACATGGGAATTTATAATGTGTTGATTGTTGCAGAGAAGTGGATCCCCATACTATTTCCATGAGAGGCTGTCCACATATCATTTACTGGGATCCAACCCTTGCTCACCTTTTGCACCGATTTCGGCTACAGGTAACTAATTAACTGCTAATTAATTGCTAATTAGTTAGTGTAAAAGACTGGAGTTTTTGTTTATGCATTGAGTGAGAGTGACCAAGATTTGTGTACACCACAATACTTAAGTAAAGGGAACTCAAGTAAGTTAGTAAATGTGGCCGGCTATGGTTTTTTACGCTTGTGTCGCTATTTTTACAACTGAACATGAGGGAATTAGGGGATTTTTTTTATCTAATGGAATGGAGAATGAAAGAAAAGTGAATTGTCGTTCACGCATCACAAATTATACTTTAGCGTCCTTTATTCCCTGAGTAGCGACTTTTTCGAATGGTTTCATTTATAAAAATGTGTTTTTGGATGAAATATTGTTTGTTGGTGTGAATAATCGTGAATTTCGGATTTTACGCTTTGAATACTTTGTAATTCAGGATTTCGGAAACTTTGAAGGCTAGAAATAGTTCATAGTTTGTAGAACACGCGTGAGAGCAGGTTCTAAAAGATGAATTCAGGGGCTGGGAGCCACACAAAGTGTTTGAAACCGTAAAAGAAGCCAAAAGACAGAGTGTACATATTGATGTTCACAGAAAAGTGTGTGAAATGGATTGGATATGTACATTTTTATTACTTAGGGGAACAAATGGCTTTATCTCTAGAGATTTGACTAGAAAAAAGGCGAAAAACATAGAAAACACAGCATTTCCCGTTTCCTTGTTTAATTATAATCATGGTAGGGATAGGAAATTTTACAATGAATTCAAGTCCATGGGTTAATGCAAGGGGATTTTGAAATTCTGTGTGGATTTTAAGTTCATTGGCTCAATAAGGCGGAATTTGCACTGGTTTAAGTTACTGGGATTCCAAATTTAAAAATTTTCTCTCCTGTAGATTTAAAGGTTGAAAATTTTTTACTGCTTTACAAATGTAAAGCATGGAATCCTTATCTGCCTTTTTAGAACGGAGAACATACAATTTTTCACTGTTTTAAGAATCTAAAGCATGAAACTTCTCCCCTCTTTGGAATCTAAAACATGAAATTTTCCCCTGTTTTTAGAAACTAAAACATGAAATTTTCCCTGCTTTAGAAACTAAAACATGAAAATTTCCCCTGCTTTAGAAACTAAAACATGAAATTTTCCCCTGTTTTTAGAATCTACAACATGAAATTTTACCCTGTTTTTAGAAACTAAAACATAAAATTTTCCCTGCTTTAGAAACTAAAACATGAAATTTTCCCCTGTTTTTAGAATCTAAAACATGAAATTTTCCCCTGTTTTTAAAAACTAAAACATGAAAATTTCCCCTGCTTTAGAAACTAAAACATGAAATTTTCCCCAGTGTTTAGAATCTAAAATATGAAATTTTCCCCAGTGTTTAGAATCTAAAACATGAAATTTTCCCCAGTTTTTAGAATCTAAAACATGAAATTTTCCCCTTCTTCACAGATGTAAAACATGAAATTCGCGGAATCAACTAATACCTTCATAGCTACATAAATTGAGGTTATTTTCCAAATATAGCACATTTGAACTTGTTTTCAGATGAGGAGAATGAAGATGGTGGTAAAATATTGGGCGTTGAATCCAAGGGCCCAGCAATAAGTACCAAAGGACCGTCCAGTCTGGCCAGATTGACTCTCATTGTGGACAATATCTCCATTGCCAACACTGGGCCCACTCAAACCAACCATCATCCAAATAATAACAAATGTAAACATTTAAAAAGTAACCAATGAGCTTTTTTTTTAGTCCTTCCTTCCCATTCAAATATCTCTGTAGCTATAGTTTTTAGTCCATGTACATTTTATTTTGCGAGTATTTTTTAGTCCTTTTGGTGTGAATTAGAATAAAAGCTAAAAAACTCTAACTTATCAGAATCTAAAGATTATGACATAGGTTTTATTTAAAAATGCAAAAAATTTCACTCCATAATTTGAATCTAAATGTCAAAAAACTGAAATCGAAAAGATTGAAAATTTTGCATAGCTTTAGCTGACACGGGTAACTAACTAACTAACTAAGCTGGGTAATTAAATTAATTGACGTGCTAAATTAAAAATTGTCTTTCTAATCACAAGTATCCAGTTCATTATAAAAATTAAATGTGTCTTATTATGTAATATTGGGACTGACTGAACAAGATTTACCAATAAATAAAATAGACCAGTTCATTTTTGGCAAACAAAAACATTTTATTTGCAATTCAACATAACGACAAAATAAATGCAAGTTCTTTTAAAGAGGCACCAATATTGAAGAGGCAGTTGTGTACACATATTCACGAATCATAGTTAGTTAGTGAGTGACTACAACATACACATTAATTAATTAGGAGCCAGTACAAAAATAGTAATTTCCTGTGTGTGACACCAGAGTGACATTTAAATAAGCTAACACCAACTATACATAACTAACTAATGCACACTAAACCATATTCCTTCATAAATTATATATTAGTGTGTGAGATCAGGCGAAAATCTTACATGCAGGTAAATGAAAAAATCTTTGGGCTCAAAAAATGTTCCAAAACCGACTATACTTACAATCAACCCCATTTTAGGGGAAATAAATATTTAGTTCTTATAATTGAAATGTTGGTTAGGGGTATACCCGAAGCCGCATATTTCTGCCAGCCAGTCAAATCAGTAGATAGTCGGCTCTGATTTGCTGGCAGAAATATAGGGCTGCAGGTATACCCCTACACTGTCTATTTTGCCTTGAAAAAATGATGATAATGGTATGCTGCTGGGCAAAGGGGAAATGTTACCCCCGACCAGGGGGATGAACAAAATGGACATCACAATGTGGGCTCCCCATAAAGGAAATGGTTGGTTGGCCAATCACATGCCCTCTGGTTTAGGAATGGAGGTATCGTACGAACGAATCAGTTGAGATTGGGTCACAACTCCGTTTTCTTCTTGTGAGAATGCGTATCCATCTACAGTGTACAAAGTTTCATTTTTTAGTCGAAAACTTTAGTTAGTTCCAACAATAGAGGCTCAATGCCTACAATGCACATTCCGTCTTAAATTTTGAAATTCGAATAAAAAAGCCAATAAATAATAATAGGGCATTAAAATATCCTCCATTGTTAGTTAGTTACTAACTAATTCATAAATATTTCATACTAAACTACACTATGAAACTAAAACTACTATGTGCCATTTGTTAATTTTTGCATTTTTACTATATTCACTAGGCACAAGCTGTGAGTTGCAATTTTCGTGTTTTTTTAACAGTTTAGTATAAGTTATACAATTTTAAGAGTTGGAATGATTACTTTTACTGGAAAATTTGTTTTGTAAACTCAAAATTGTGCAATTCTTTACTCAAATTCTTCATTTTTCATTAGCACAATAATTATATTTATACGGGCGGGAGGATCCGCAGCATACCTGCATTGTATAGATTAACTATACACTAGGGATATACCCGAAGTCGTATTTTTCGTAGATTTCTACGCGCGTAATTAAATCTACCAGCCAATCGGATCAGTTGGTAAAGCTACGTAGTCTGCTCTGATTGGCTGGGAGATTTAATTACGCGCGTAGAAATGTACGAAAAAATAGGGCTTCGGGTATATCCCTACTGACTAGGTTGTAATGTAAGGAAATGCGTGACTTACGAGACAACTCCAAATCAACACTGGGCTCGTGCATATGTCTTTTGGCAGTGAACACATTGCGAACGTTCCTCAACAAACGAGCCGTTTCACTACATCTATATATGAACAGAAAAGAACAAAAAAAGTGCCGACCTCAAAATAAGAATTTTCCACGGAAATCTGTTGGAAATTTTCATCTTTTTACCCAATACTGTGCTTGTTCAAAACCATAGTTGGAACATTGACGGTAAACTTTTCTTATGGGAACAAAGTGCATGATTTTCTTGGGGGATATTACGAAAACAAGTTAAAACTGAATGAGTCGCTAAAATGTCACACATATAGTGAAAGAAGAATTTGGGAAAACGAAAAAAAGTGAAATAAGCGCTCAAGCATATGAAAACGAATACTCATCAATATACATGGGAATTAGTTTACAAAACTGCTACTTTGTTTTCACAAAAAAAGTATATTTAATGCACATGGCAAATCATATCAGGGTGAGCGTTTTTTTCGGCAAAGCAAATAGCAACAAGTTGTTTTGTTTGATTTTTTGCGCAAAAACTACGATACACACAAGTAAGTAAGTGAAAAGTTTTGTTTAATAGACTTACAACGAACAAGTTGTCCCAGAACATGCATTGGTCTGTAAACAAATACACACAGAATATATTGAGGGAATTATTGACACAACTTTGCATCTGCCACCACACAAATCACGCAAACACATTCCGCATATAGACACGCTAGGAGAAAAAGTAAAAAAAAACACTTAATTGTCAAAAAAAAAGTTGATTAACTCAACAAATTTGGTCAAAGTACTCCCATTGTGAGTCAAAAACTTAAAAAAACTTGAGTGGTATGACAATGATTTCTCAATGCTATGAAAATCACATGCGAACTCATTGAGGGGAGTGGGACAATGGTTTTTCTCACAGTTTAGCACAGAGATTCCATAAACATGGAAAAATCCGTTTGTGTGTATAAGAACGGTCCATGCACAGCTCTTTAATTAACTCACTAATTAAATACATAAACATAAAATAAAAAATAATAAAAACTGATACCTTAGTAAACATGCGGTAAAGGATTTATTACGCTCATCAAACTGTATCGTGTGAAGAGGACTACTATGGGTGGGATCCAAAAACAAACATAAAACAAAAAATAGTAACAAAATTATCTCAACTTCTCAATCCACCTTGTTAATCAGCTTGAAATAAAAATTCGGTAGTAACTACAGTATCAAGTAAATGAATTTATTACAAAATGATGCAGACAGCAGTTAGAATTCAGTTTAGATTGATAGTTTAGTTAGTTCGGGCTTATTAAGGAAATTTCGTTGCCGGCAATTTTTATAGAATTTTGAAAAAAATTCCAGCAAAAAGCATATAATATTACTTGTGACTACTAAAGTTTCGTTTTTTAAGGCAAAAAAAAGACTCTATATAGATTTTAAGTGGCATTCCAATTTTGATAGACCCTGTTAACACAGCGAAATGACAGATTTGTCACTACAACTGTCCCAAGCAGCATATATTATGTTTAGGATAGGAAATGGAAAGCGGATGATTCCAGGAACTACTAGGAGGCAATGGAGGAAGAGGATGAGACATGGTAATTCGGAGTTTTTCGAATCAAAATGGCTTCATCGGAATCTTCGGCTTGGTCCATTGTGGCATATTCGTCCGAGTCTGAGGACTGGAAGGACGAGGGCTCACTCAAAAGTTCGTAGGTCATCAGGTAGGGTTTACCAAATGGAGGACGGAGTAGGCTGGCAAGTAAAGCAGGTACAAAATAACGCATAAAACCCGATATTAATCAAAACTCGCAAATAAAATGGTAAAATTCCTGAAAAAAAGACTAAAAACTTGCAAATCCGTAAAAAAATCATTTACAAGGTCGAAAAAAGTCGCAAAACAAGTAAAACTGATGTATCAATTCACAAAAAAGGTAAAACATTAAGTCACACTGGAAAAATATGTACAAAATGAGTTGAAAAATAAGTCAAAATTTTGCATGCAGGCGAAAAAATCCCATAAATGAAAAAAAAACGTAAAAAAGGGATAAATGCTCAAAACAGGTGAAAAAATCAGGTAAAATTCCCAAAAAGAGGTAAAAATAAAGTGTAGTTCACAAATAATTTATGCGCCAAAGGTAAATTCAGGTGGGGAGGAATGGCACAAGAAAGAAAGGGATGAAAATGCAGGAACCCTCAACCCTTCTGCAGAGCCTAGACCCGAAAAACTGGCCCTTCGCCCTTGAGCATCCATTATTAAAGGGTTAGAGGGAGGCCAAGAAATGTGATGTGTTGGTTCATACCTGTGTTTGTCTTCAAAAATGCGCCTGGGATCTTCATTGTGCACTTCACTGCGTCGAAATTTGTCATCCAATGTGGGGAACAATGTCATTTGAATTCTAAATCATATGAAAACGGAATTACGAGAATTTTGAAGCCATTTTATCAATGAAAGTGCACAAAAATTATTTGGATCATTTAGTAAGCTAAATTTTCACTCTTTTGGATACTTTGGAATGCAAACGTTAAAAATTTTTACTGCTTTGGAATTTAAACACTCAAAATTTTCACTCCTATGGAATCTAAACGTTAAAAATTTTCACTCCTTTCAAATTTTAAATGTAAACTTGTAAAATTTTCACTCCTTTGAAATCTAAAGGAAGAAAACTTTCACTCCTTTGGAATTTAAACGCTAAACTTGGAAACTTTTCACTCCTTTGGAGTCTAAACGTTAAAATTTTTACAATTTTAATCAATTTAAATCTGCTGACTAGACTAGACTAGTAGTGACTATAGGTGAAACTCACGATTTGAAGAGAAGATCGGGCAACAAAGTGGCCAAAGGGACCACAATGAGACCAATCCAAAAGACCGGAGACGAGAAGACCATGAAGGCGAGACCAGACATGTCCGCCCCAATGGGGAATCCCAGTCGCCATGTGAGACTGTAGCAGATGAAAAAGAGGACCCACACGGAGATGGAGCCCCAGATTGCCAAATGCGTGAAAATGGTCCAAGACCTGGTTTCCATCCCGGCTTTCAGGCTCACCACCACCACCACGTACTGTACAAAGGCAATCACACTTTTACCTTTTACTTCTCACTATATGTGTGCTGTCCTGTTTGCCACAGGAATTGGATTCCCCAGCTTTATACTTTGAGTGATCAATAGATATGTACGCGCTACAAAAACTGATTCTTTTTCACTTTCTACACTCATTTAGTATGTAAGCTATGTTTTGGTTGCTTTAGAATCGGAAGTACATCTTTTTTAGTCGTTTTAGAGTCGGAGCTCAACTTTTTTCACCTGCTGTAGCAAAGGTTAACTTATTTAGCTGCTATACAGCTTTTTTCAGCTGCTATAGAATCTAACAGAGGTCAACTTTTTTAGCCGCTTTAGAATCTAGCAAAGGTCAACTTTTTCAGCTCCTATACATACAGTTTAGTAAAGGTCAACATTTTTCAGCTGCTATAGAATCTGAGATCAACTTTTTTCAGCTGCTATACAGTCTAGCAAAGGTCAACATTTTTTAGCTGCAATAGAATTTAACAAAAGTCAGCATTTTTTAAACTGCTTTGAAATCCAAACTATCACCTAGCCATACAAACCTTAGGTAGAGGAAAAACAATACGTAATGAATCTTTGCATTCACATTCATACAGAAAGCACAAATTAACTCTATTGAACGCCACATGGAATATGTTTTGAAAATCATAATCAACTACACCAAACCCCAGATCAGATCCGTCAACATGTCCATATCTCTTCGCCAAATGATCACCTAACACAACACAAACGGTGAATCCTAAACCCCACTTGTCACCTATACTTCCCTGAGAATCTAAAATGTGGGAACCTTGAAATGACTAAACGTACCGTATAAATGCAGTTGCCCAAAACAAGATAGCCCCCTTCCTTGCCATTGATCCAAATGACCCCATCACCCACAATATAGAACGTGATCCAGAACAGGAGGACAGAGTGCAGAATGGAGTTGGCAGTCCACAAACAAAAGGACTTCATGTTGAACAAGTCCCGTCCCTTCGGATACAACGTGGGATACTCCCTCCGAATGGTTTGGGAGCAATTCCGTTCAAACACACCCATGGCAATAGGTTGGGCCGCTGTAAACAACATGTTGTACAGTCCAATGGTCCAGCGGTCAAAAATGACTTGACCAGACCAAGCCGAATAGATGGCAAACCAGAGCTCAATGATGTACAGACAAATGTTCTTGTAAAATGAGTAGAAGATCAGTTTACACATCCGCTCATGATTCCAGGCGCCATGGACCAGGAGCAATTTCTCCAGGAAATGGAACTACAATCACATTATTTACCACACACTTATTAGTTAGTTAGCTAGTATGAGATTTTCTCCGTTCCTGAAGTCAGTTAGTATCTATACCTGTGCAATGGCATAGTCGGAAGCACAGGCTGCCTGCAACCCCTCATATCCAGAAATGCCGATGCCCACATGCGCTTTTTGAATCATGGCCACATCATTGGCTCCATCCCCTATGGCTAGGGTCACGGCCTTCACATGTTTTGAAACATATTCTACGATCTGAGGGAGGAAATGAGCCCAAAGTGTCAGATTCATCAATTGATCTATAGCAAGCTAACTGGAGTTGGGTTGGACCAAGTGAGTGGCGCCAATGGTGTACAAACAATGCTATGTACTACTAACAATGACCTAAGCCAAGAGTTTGTGCTCACCTCAGCTTTCTGAATAGGTGAAGCCCTGCAGACAATGACGGACCTACATTTGCAACAAAGGCTGAAAAAGTCCTTGCGCAACTCATCACCCAGAGCATATTTCAAAGTCTTGCCGTCGATGATGACCGCAGCATTTATGATGTGTTGTTCCTCCGGAGTCCCTTGATCCGAAGATATGAACTGGTTTGTGTACCGGACCACAGCTTCCCGTGTCCCATCCAATCCCGACTCATTCAGTAGGAGCAGATCCATGGACTGGTTCAGAAGGCGTGACGAGTAGCCAATGTTGATGGCCGTTTCCTGTTTGTCTCCTGTCAGAACCCACACGTGCATGTCCGCTTTCAACAGTTTGGCTATCGTTTCCGGAACCTGCGCAAGTTAAAGGAATTCAGTGGGTCAAGGTTTGACGCAATCTTTGCTGCCAAATAGACACGTTTTTTTGCTCCTTGGGAGTCGGAACTATGGGTTTTTTTACTCCTTTTTGCTGCCAAATAGACGCATTTTTTCACTGCTTTGAAATCGGAACTTTGGGATTTTTAACTGCTTTAGACTCTGAGCTATGGGATTTTTAAGTGCTTTATAGTAAGAGCTAATGTTAAATGAACTGCTTCTGCATAACCTTCTACGAACAACTTTCTGCCATTTGTTGCTCTTTTTGCAGTCACAACTGATATTTAAACGGATAATGTTCGTAACATATACTAATATTTATGTATCATAACATAAATGAATGAGAATTTTCCACTTGTGCTACAAGTATAAGGATGTGGATTTAGTCAACTTTGCTGATGCTAACTTACTGGTGCTAAGTAATTCAAGTTAAATTTCCGCTTCTAAACCCACTGTCCTACCTAACACATTCTACACGTTCTTATTAATGTTTGGACAATTTCTAGTGCGGCGCACAACACAACCCATGCAAATATTCTTTCACTGTCATTACAGCTAGAAAATAGGGAAAATTAATTACGAGATGTTGCAATTTGTCCTCAATAGCAGTAGCTCCGATCAATCTTAAATTCCGTTCGATTAGATCTGCAGCCCGTTCCAGTTTTTCCTCTCGACCTTCGATTGCTGTCGAAGCGGCATGATGTTCATTCCTCCAGTTCTGCAATTCATTGCCAACAACAAATTAGTCATTTCGAAAACTGTGAAGCTACACGGACACACAAAATTCCTTTCGGTCGTATTATCAATCGAAAGCGAATAAAAAAAGTGTCTGTCTGAACTAACTATCTTACATCATAATCAGTTTGCGAAAGTTCAGCGACAGCGCAACAAAGTGTCCTGAGCCCTTCCGTGGCGAACTGTTGTAAATGGGATTCCGTCACTTGTTTCACATATGGAATGTTTGAACTCGCTAATCTCTCATATATCACAGAGTCGGCTCCCTGCAAAGCAAATCGTCAGTCAATCATCAAAAATGAATGTGACGGTGAAAAAGTATAAAAAATTGCCGTAACTTGGGAACCTTTACCCCAAAAATAGTAAATTATATATCATTGGAAAGAGAATTGAATTGTGCGTTTAATTATGACGCACTCACTTTACAGTAGATACGAATACGGCCATCAGGACAGCGGACAATGACACTCATTCGTTTCCGAGTGGAATTGAATTCAAGAACATTGAGCACCTCGTAGACTTGTTCAGTGCCCAGAGCGGATATTCGTACAGAGCTGGGATTTCGACTTTTGAAGACGTAGCCAAGTTTTCGACTCCCTTCTACTAGAGCCCGTTCATCCGGTGAGGCTGCATGGTATAAAGCTGCAAAATAGATAGTTGGCGGTGATAATTCACAAAATTTCGTGTCATATGACAAATTCGGGCTTTGGGGTCACAAGCTACAGTCGATTACAGAGTTTTCGGACAAAAATTGCAATGGCGCCTTTTCAAAACTTGATGGAACTTTTATGGATGATTTTTTTTACCTTCCAGGCCATTCTCCCGTTCTTCGGGAATCACTGTATGACATACACTAAGGAGGACTAGGAAATCCTTAATGTCCCGGCCAGTCTTATGATCATTCTTCAAGTTCTCGATCAATGGATTCGGGGCGGTTTCCCCCAGTTCTCCCGGGGGAAATAAATAACTGGGAGAATAGAGTTCACCTCCTACACTGCACCCTTTAAATTCCATTTCATTTCTTGTGAGTGTGCCCGTCTTGTCCGAAAATACGTAGCTCACCTGCGAGCAAAACATTGCAAATAACTCAAAAATCCAAAAATTTATATACATGTATTTATATTCACTGGACAGCTAAAAAAATTCTGAATTAATTAATAAGAATGCTCTCGAAATGTGTGTACCTGGCCCAATTCTTCATTAAGATTGGACGTTCTGGCTGTAGCAGGGATATCCCGTTCTGCGAAATACATGTCCAAGTCCATATTGATAAACATTGCCTGGACAACGAGATTTGGGGTTACAAAATTCAATTTTTTAACATCATATTAAGGCAACTTGGAGACGCTTTGCTACCTGGATAAATCGGACCACTTCCACAGTCACAGTTAGTGAGATAGGGATTAAATTATTGTACAGGATCAAAAAAGTTAACACATCGTATAGAAAGGCTCCAACTTTGGCCCATCCTCCTGAAAATACAACATTAAATTGATTCGGACCGAAGCAGGCAATACAAAAAAAAACTTTATACATTCACTACAGAATATGAAACCTGATAAAAACAGCATCCCAAACTGTATAGTCATAGGGACACTTATATATGACCTACTTAACTCGGCAAAATTTGTAAAGTTTGAACGCCATGCAAAATTTTTGTCAAACATCAACTTAGATCCTTTCACCCTACCAGGTACTTACAGTTGGTTAAAGTATACTACAAATCACCGAAGTACATTAGCAAAATATATGCAGCAGTAAATTGAACTTTGTAGAATATTTACTCAAACCTCACAAGTCATCGATAGTGGCAAGTTGCCGTATGTGTAAATAAAAAAATTCCATTTAAATCACCAATGTATAAAAAATTGTATAGTTTAAAAAACCGCAAAAAATGTCATACTTATTATTGTAAAGCAATCATATACTCATGTGTGTTTAGAATCTAAAGCAGTGAATTGTGTAGTTCAGATTTTGACCTTTCCTAGTTCACAGATTGTAAAGCACAGAAAAATTCCTCATGGCACTCAAAGCCATAAATGCTTTCATAAGTAATGGCAACAGAGCAATGTGGCGGGGCAATTCCATCTAATAGCAATCTTCTGAAACTAATTAGCTAACTAGTTAGTTAGTTAGTTAGTTAGTTAGTTACCTTGAGAAGTGTGACCAGACCTAGGCGGTAAGTACCACATGGACTCCTCGTCCACCAAAAGGAGGGACAGAGAGGCCGACAAGATGGACACGAATACGAGGAGGCCAAAGAGTGCGAGGATCGGAGTATTTGTCTTCTTGTCCACTGTGGACCTCTTGAGAGGAGCTGCTGTCGAGTTCATCAACAACTTGGTCTCATGTCCAGCATACACCACTTGACCGAAAACCCATTTCGTGTTCATCAGTTTGGCTCCACGCAGTAGGATTTGGTCCGGCCCTATGCTCAGTTTCCTACGAACACACACACACACATGGAACAGGCTTAGGGAATGAGAATTTCAACCGGAGGTATATTGGACACAAGAAAAATCAATTTTGGTACATTAAGTTGCAATGAAACTTACTCAGCACCATTGAGAGCCAGGGACCCAGCAAACTCATAGAGATGTCGATTGGGGAGCTCACATTCCAAAATGCCCTCTAGTTTGGACAGCGCCTCTGTGTCCAGAATGGAAGCAGTTTCGGGAAGCCCTTGACGAACCTTCAGGTTGGTTTCACCGTCTAAATTTGACGTCTCTATGTAACAAATCCCATGTGGCTCACTACAATGATAGAGAATAAACCGCTTATGAATATTCATTGGAAAGTCAAGAAAATTTCAAATCTAATGACCAAAGAATGAACAGTTTAGCATGACTGTGAACAAAGTTACGGAATCGGGAAAACGGAAATCCGTTTGTAGCGGGTCTTTTTTGTCCGGAAACTGAAAATGCGACTAACTTACCTAGAAGAATATACGACCAGATCGGCTGGGAAAAAACTATTATTTTGAACTTTGACAAAATCTGCAACCAAGAGATGTCGCCATTTGATTTGAGTCCAGCCTTCATCTCGGAGCACTTCTATCAGTCGATTATTGATTTCCGAATCTGCCTTATGCCGTTTCTGAATCAAATTTCACAAGCAATGTTATACTTGGCAGTATATTAACAGATGAATTTCCAGAAGCTGGGGAAAACTTACAATGTCTTCAACTATTTCCTTAAGAGCGGACACTGATAAAATGCAAATGAACGGGACCAGAGTTGTGTACCGTCCAGTGGGTGATACATCAGGGATTTGCTGTCAACAAAATGAGTATTAGATGTTAATTTTTATGGAAACAAGTATTAAACTTGGTATTTTTTGTAGAAAATCTGAATCACCTGGAGCAGGGCAATGGTGAGAAAGAAAATATTTGAGTATCGACGAAACTGTTCAAACAGGAACAAAGGGATGAACGAGAAGAAGGTGTATTTAGCAGTGGACACTTTATTGCCTCCAAAGCGAGAGGAATTGGGGCGATTTAAGTAGATTTTGCGGGATCGGGTTCCTCCATCCACTGCATCTTGACCCCCGCCGTCCGTCTCATCCACAACAGCGGTCGTTCTGGACGTCATGGCTTCGTCCTCCTCCCCGAGTCGATCTCCTCCGCGGTCTTCCTCCTCTTCATCTAAAATACAATTTCATCAGCTTTCGAATGATATCCTACTGACCTCCAGGAGTCAAGAGCTTAAAAAGATACGGTCTAATATGTTGATAGAATGGGGGATTTGAGTGACTATCTGAACATAAGTGGGGTTCCCAGTATTCATATTCGGAAAATTTAGAGAATTTGGGGTCAAATGATACCAATCAGATTTGTAAGTGAAAAATTTATCAAAGTCTAATGATTTTAGCTATCCCATACAGAAAATAGGAAAAATAAGGAATTCTTACAAACTGTTTCCAAAAACCAGGGAATTTTTTCAAATATTTGCAATAGATAACTCTAAATTCTGAAGCTTTAAAAAATGTATTTCAAATGAGTGACTTGGCTGGTTCATACATACAACAAATACTACTCATCATAATCTCCAAGACAACGGTAGAAATTATCTAAAATTTTACCATATGATTGGGAATAAAAAGTTTAAATACTTGATCTCTGGCTATGATGGGAAACCAAGGATAAAAATTCGGAACTCCGTCGGCCCACACGTTCCAGGAGTCTCCAAATTTCCATTTTGTACCCAAAAAGAGCTCAAAATGCATTCATTTTCCCCAAAAAATGCATTAATTCTACAACCTAACAACTAACTGTAACTCGGATTTTACGCAACTGGTGAACATACCAGTTTTTTATACAGTATTGGAATCGGTCCAAAATCCCGCGGCACAAATTATACGAGCTGACATTTTTGACCGAATTCATCCGTATTTGCCCGAAAATCGGGGTTTTAAATGTCACTGATAGATTTAAATAAATTCGGACTTTTTACAGTCACTTTTGTATCTCTGAATTGGCGCTCGCAACTGTCTATGGTAAATGAAATAGCAGCAATCGACCTGTAGCTATTTTCAAAATATGAAAAGGTCAAATACCGAATTTTATGCTTAAAAACGTATATTCATTTAAATTTGTTTCAATTTTCCAAGCTTTTGGGTTTTTTTTCAGCTAATTTCTCTTTTCCGTCTGCAATTCCACGGTTGAATAATTGTAAGTATGTACAAGTGAGTAGGGCCAGGGCAATATGAGCTGTACTTGCTGTACAAATATCACAACGCATAAATTATGTTAAGTACTCGAGCCAAGCGAAGAGTGAACTTGACTGAATTTAATTTACAACGCGAGTCATCAAATGCATATCTGGCTAAAACAAGGATTTAATGCGTATTTGTACATACAATGGAATCGAACCAAGATTAGATTTCGTTTAGAGTTAATTTTTTAAAATTGCTGCAAATTAATTTTTAAAATTTATTAAATTAACTTTCACCTTTTAAAAATGACTTGTTTGAACATTTTGTAATAACATTAATGGCTTTATTATGCAATGTTCCCTAAAGTATTAACTTTTTAGTTTATTGTTTGCATGTTTTTTTTCATATATTATGGTCACTTGTTAGATAAGTTACCACAAATTGGGCAAAAAAAGTTCCTCCATTGCACCAGTTTTAAGCCAGAAAATAATCAATAAATTATACGAGCGAGCTTTTTGCACGACGTTGCAACACCGCAAAGCGACAGCTTTGCGGCTGTTGCACGTTGTGCAAATGCGAGTGAAGTATAATTGTGATTATGCGAGTGCCG
>Ga0210040_10001280_pt1 | contig 38524 bp, 40 predicted proteins | sample CryGeyCG12114_NA_FD_185462 | JGI IMG/M metagenome (GOLD analysis project Ga0210040, IMG submission 185462) | Groundwater microbial communities from aquifer - Crystal Geyser CG19_WC_8/21/14_NA (SPAdes) (version 2) | ecosystem: Environmental > Aquatic > Deep subsurface > Groundwater | place: USA... | reverse complement strand
CCGAGCCCGTCACCCACCGCATCACCGACACCGAGGGCGAGACCCAGGACGTCTGCGACGGCCACGCCATCGGCGCCCGCCAACGCATCACCGGCGTCACCGTCGAACCCATCACCTGACCTCCCCGGCGGTCCCGCCGAGGCCACCAGGGCGCGCGTGCGAGCCTGCTCGGCGTGGCAGCCGCACCAGCACCAGGCCAGGTGCCCCAGCCGCAGACCCACGGCGGCGAGGGGCGGCGGCACTGCTGGGTCGTTCTGGACGACGTCGAGGCGATGCCCGGCGTCGTCGCCGGGTGGCGCCGCACCGACGGCGGCTCCTGGGAGGCGCGCGTGTCTTACGTCCTGGGCGATGAGACCGGGGGAGTGGTCACCGGCTGGCTACCCGCCTCCGTGCTGCGCCCCCACCATCCCACCCCGGCTGCCACGAACCCCGCCGCCCGCTGAGCCCGTCCGCACCGGCGGCGCGGGCGGGAGGGCCCCGCAGGGTCAGGTGGGGCGCTGCCATCCCGGCTGCAGCGCCGGCCACGGGATCGGCGGGCCCGTCCACGGCGATCGTGGGGTGGTGTCCGGGACCCCGAGCTGCACGGACTCCCCGCACAGCGCGCACCCGATCAGCAGCGACCGGGGAGGGTCGGCCTCCCGCGCCGCTCGTCCGGCCTCGGCGGTGCCCGGGTGGAACAGGTGCTCGTGCGGCGGCGGCACAGGGTGCGGGCTCATGCCCGAGGACCGTAGGGACGCCGGCTGACAGTCGATGCCGGCAGAGAGGTCAGGCCCGCGGACGAGGGCCCGGAGCGGCGGGATGCAGCTCGAGACGCGCACCCTGGCGGTCCCCCAGGTGCACGTCAGCCACCGCGGCGAGCCGGTAGCGCCGCAGCAGCGCATCCAGGTGGTCGGCGTCAGGCTCGGCAGCCAGGAGCAACGACCCGACGAGCTCGGCGCGGTCCGTGCGGACTCCCTGGGCAGTGAGGTGCTCCACCAGCGCGTCCAGTCGTTCGGACACGACGTCGGGCAGCTTGAAGGTGCGGTTGCGGGCGACCGTGCGCACAGCGGTCTCGTCCCACTCCAGCGAGGAGTCGCGCGCTGCTTCGGTGGGCGCCATGAGCACAGGTTAGCGCGGAACTGGGTCTGAACTGGGTTTGCGGTTAGGGTGACGCCGTGACCACCGCAGCCACCGGCCTGCCGCCCCAGCAGAGCCTGGCCGAGCGGTTCTCCTCCGCTGACTGGAGCCTGCTGGCCGAGGCCGGCAGGGACAGGCAGTTCCACCCCTACCCGGCGCGCTACGTCCCTGCCTTGCCGCGGCAGGTCCTCGAGCTGCTCGACGCGCGCACGGGCGTCGTGCTCGACCCCTTCTGCGGGTCCGGCACCACGCTGATGGAAGCCCGCCGCCGCGGCTTGCCGTCGATCGGTGTGGACATCAACCCGGTGGCCTGCCTCATCAGCCGGGTGCGGACGTCCTCCTGGGTCGAGGGAGACGACATGGCAGCAGCCCGGCACAGGTCAGCCCTGACTGCGGCGGCTCTGGCTGCCACCGAGGTGGGCGGGGAGTTCGGCGACATCCCGCGGCTGGACCACTGGTTCCCCCACTACGCGCAGGTAGCCCTGTCCGGTGCTGTCCGCTACGTGCGGTCCCTACCGCTGGAGGACCCCTGGCGTGACCGGGTGGCGGCGTCGGTGTCAGCGGCAACCGTCAAGGTCTCCCGGCAGGACTCGGACACGCGGTACGCCGCGATCGACAAGGCAGGGGACCAGGTGAGCGTGGCCAAGGCCCTCGGCGACGCCCTGGCCAGGACCGCCGCCTGGCTGCAGACCCATGCCGTCCCGGCGGACAACCCTGCGACCGTCGAGGTGAACGTCGGGGACGCCCGCCGCCTGAGCGGCGTACCGGACGAGTCGGTCAGCGTCGCCTGCTTCTCGCCGCCCTACCCCAACGCGTACGAGTACTGGCTGTACCACAAGTACCGAATGTACTGGTTGGGCTTCGACGCCGTCGCGGTCCGCGAGGCCGAGATCGGCGCCCGCCCGCACTACTCCAAGAAGAACGGCCTCACAGAGGTCGACTTCGCGCGGCAGATGCGCGAGGTCTTCGACGAGCTGGCCCGTGCGTCACGCCCAGGCGCCAGGACGGTCGTCATCGTGGGAGACAGCGTCATCGGCGGGCGGCAGATCGACAACGGGACCCTGCTTAGCGACGTGGCGGTCTCCAGCGGCTTCACCGTCGACTACCAGGGCGCCCGGGACATCGCGATGACCCGCAGCTCGTTCAACCGCGCCCACAGTCGTGGGCGCCGGACCGAGCACGTCCTCGTGTTCTCCCGGAGGCCGGCATGACCAAGGTCGAGCTCGCCGGCTACAACCTCTTCGACTACGAGCGTGAGCTCGCCGCGCGCGAGACGGCACTGCTCACCGCTGCTGCGGGCGCCGCAGGCGTCGAGCCCGCTGACCAGCTGCGGGCACGAGGGACCTACTTTCAGACCGTCGACGGTGTGCGCACCAGCCAACGCGAGACCGAGGACACCCACCTCACCGAGCGGGGCTCTCGCAGCTCGCGCCAGGCCACGCGCTACCTCGTGCACGGCCTCCACGAGTACAAGGGCAAGTTCAACCCCCAGATGGCGCGGGCGTTGATCAACGTGGTCGACCCCACCGCGACGGCCCTGCTGGACCCTTTCGCCGGCTCCGGCACCAGCCTCGTCGAGGGGATGCGTCTGGGGATGGCCACCGCCGGCATCGACCAGAACCCGTTGGCCGCGTGGGTCGCCCGCACCAAGACCACGGCCATGACCCGAGCAGGGCAGCCCGGACTGTCCAAGGAGTTCGACGACCTCGCCGGACGTGCGCGACTGGCGATGAAGGAGGGCCAGGACCGAGGCACGCCCTCCCGGCCGGAGTTCGTGACCCCTCAGGACGCCGCCTACCTCGAGCGGTGGTTCCAACCCGCTGTCCTGGCCGCAGTGTGGGACGCCCTGGTCGTGTGCCGCCAGCAGCCCGGCGTCGTCGCCGACGTCGTCGAGGTCTGCCTGTCCAACATCGTTCGGCAGATCTCCTGGCAGCTGCCGGAGGACCTACGGGTCCGGCGTCGCCCAGCTGGCTGGACCCCACCCAACGTGGCCGAGCTCTTCGCCGCGTCGGCCGAGCGAGGGCTGCTCGCGATGGTCGAGACCGAGCAAGCCCCCCGACTCGCGGACGTGCCTACGCCGCAGGTCCGCTGCGGCTCCTCGCGCGAGCCCAGCACCGTCGCCCAGGTGTGGCCCGAGGGGCGGCGCCTGGTCGTCACCTCACCGCCGTACGCGACCGCTCTGCCGTACGTCGACACCGACCGGCTCTCGATCGTCCTGATGGGCCTCGCGCCGGCGACCTCCCTACGCGAGCTGGACCAAGCCCTCACCGGCTCCCGGGAGTGGTCCACCCGCGAGGCGTTCCAGTGGGGGAGCAACTGGGCGGAGGACATCGAGGAGATGCCCCCAGAACTACTAACCCTCCTCGACATCATCAAGGCCAACAACGACGCCGAGGGAGCAGGCTTCCGCCGACAGGCGGTCCCTGCCCTGCTCTACCGCTACTTCGCCTACATGGGACAGACCCTCGCGGCCCTACGAGCCTCCATGGCCGAGGGCGAGAAGGTCGTCATGGTCGTCGGCGTCAACCGCACCGGCAGCGGGGCCACCGCCACGACGATCGACACCCCCGACCTCCTCGGCCGGCTGTCCGAACGGCACGGCTTCCACTACGAGGAGCGGCTGCCGTTCCAGGCCTGGGCCCGCTACGGCATGCACGCCCGCAACGCCGTCGCCTCTGAGGCTGCCGTCGTCATGACCGCGGCAGCCACGACCACCTGACGACACAAGCTAGCGGCCCAGGATCCTGTCGACGTCGGCGTTGGGGGCGTACCCGTAGCGCTTGTCCTGCGCCCCCACGCGGATCAGAGCGTGCGGCGACAACGCGAAGAACGCAGACGTGCCGCTGGGCACGATGCTCAGCTCGTAACGACGCTCGTCCCGCCGGCTCAAGACGGCCATGTCCCCCTGCTTCGCCACGCGCGTCCCGCGGAGCGGTCCCGTGCCCAGGCGGAAGTCGAGGTTGTTCTCCGCCTCGAACGTCACGCGCACCGACTCCTCCCGGCCGATGTCCAGGAAGGAGACATCGACCATCGTCGAGTAGGTCGCCTTCCGGCCGCGAGTGTTACGGATGGTAAGGGGTGGGAAGAAGTCAAAGCAGTCTTTGCTCAGCCAGAAGTACTGACTCCCCTTTGCTGCCTCTGTACCTGGTGAAGCCCCGATGCGTGCCGTGTCTGCGTGCGACAGCGTGACAATCATTGACTCCAGTACGTCGGTCTCTTGGTCCTCGGCGGTGGCGCGTCGACGACCTCGCGTCTCCTCGTCATACAGCAGAGCCCAGCGAGGATCGTCAGGCGGTGCTTCACTCGCGCTGAAGACATCGACCGTGTCGCCCAGGAGCCCGTCGAAAAGTGCATGCCAGTCAAAGCCGAGAGCGGCCGTGCTCGGCTCACTCAGACTAACCAAGCTCTCGATGTTACGTCGCAGTCCTGGTGCAGAGAAGTTACCGGACGTCACAACCAAGCTGTCGTCACCGTGGATAGACCTTTTGCCGTACAGCTTCGAGTGCATCATGTGGCGCCGGTTAATAACGTACACCGTCACGCCACAATCTAAGAGGGCGCCGACCAGTTGAATGCTGGTCATGTTCGACGACCGAGAACCACCCAATACAGCGTGAACTTCGCCACCCAGCTCAATGTGGCGCCGGAAGCGCTCGAAGAAGCGGACGCCACCGTTATGTGTGGCAAATCCGGAGACCAGGAAATACTCCGCGTCATCAGGATCACGCCAACGACCCTCGCCCCAGAGGCCGTCGAGAACACCGAAGAGATCCTCGGCTTCGCCCGTGCCGTAGAGGCCTGGCTGAAGAAGGAACTGATCTGAGGACATGGATGGCTCCCGGCTCAACGCGGCTCAGTGCGCCGCGTCGTAGGCCTCGAGGACCTTGCTGGCGACCCGGCCACGGTCGGAGACCTGGTGGCCGTTCTCCCGAGCCCATGCGCGGACGTCGTCGAGGTCGGCGCGCTTGGGCCCAGAGCCACGGCTGCCACTGCTCGAGCGGGCAGCCGTCGCTGCGCCGCCGCGGGCGGTCTTGCGCGCGGCGTTGACCCACTCGGCGAAGGACTCCTCGATGGACGAGGCGTGCTCGTCGTTGAGGTCGATCTCGTAGCTGGTCCCCTGGAAGGCGAAGGTCACCGTCTGGGTGGCCTTGGAGCCATCGATGTCGTCGGTCAGGATGATCTGCGTCTGCTGGGCCATGGCAGACATGCTCGACCACCATGACGCCTTCTGGCGAGACGCGCGCCGAGTAGGGCCCGAGCGCCCTCCATCCCCTGGTGCGGCACGGCAGCTGAGCCGTGCCAGGGAGCCTCGGTGGAGGTCCCTGGAGCGGCGCCTGCGCTCCGCCCCGGCGTGCGGGGCGTGGAGCATGCCGCCCGCATGGCAACACAGACCAGGCTGGACCCAGGCCCGCAGCCCGCGAGAAGCTTCATGCCCGGCCGACACGGCTCAGGCGCGAGGGTTCACGCAAGTGAGGTCTAGGCTCTGTGTGCTGTGAGGTATGTAGATACGGGAAGTCGCGATCCGGAGCACTCACTTTTCTCCTGGCTGAAGCAGGTCTTGCCTGATGCAACATTCTTCGCCTGTCAGACAGGATACTTCTCGTATGACGCCATCTTCCCGCTTGAGGGCGAGTTCCATGCCATTCTCGCCCGGATGGCCCCCCTCCACCTGGTTGTCGGCGCTAACAAATTAGGCGTCCGCGAAGAAGACCTTAGCGATGTCCTCGACTTATTCGATAAACACCCTAAGAACTCAAGCAAGAGCCTGACTCTCGTCGCGGCCGACGATATCCTGATGCATCCTAAAACCTACTACGTCGAGACGTCCGACGGCACCCGTCACGCGCTCGTCGGGTCGGCGAACTTCACACACGCCGGGTTGGGTCGCAACATAGAGGCGGCCTTGATCATCGACAGCAGCAGTGATCCGGGTGCTCCGTTCGCGGAGATACGTGCGTCCATCGAAAAGTGGCACGTCCTGCGACAGGTCAACGGACACCAGGTGACGCGCACGAGTTTGTCTCAGCTCGTCGCCACTGGAGTACTTGACAGACCTTCGCTATCGCGATCAGTAGAAAGGCCGGAGACCCGACGAGCACGCGCCAAGGCTTTCCCTGGGCTGGGGGCCATGCTGAAACTTCCCCGCAAAAACCGCCCCATTGCGCCGTCGACACCGGCAGCCCGCCCGCATGCACTCGCGCCGATCTCGCGTGAAGTTCTCGACACGATGCCCGGTGGCGCCGTGGGAATTATCAAGCGCCTTACGAGCCATGATACAAAAGGTTTCAGAGAAAAGGATGGGACCTTATACATAGCCCTCACCAACGTACTTACTGCCCACCTACCCATGGCTCCGTACGGGCAGAATGGCGAACCTCGCATGGACGTCACTGTTGCAGCTCGACTGGACACCGTTCCCGGCGAGGTGGTGCTTTCCGGCAAGTCACCCACGAACATCACGCATGTCGGTACCGGTGCGACACGCAATAGCCATGGCGACCTACGGTTCAACTACTTGATGAAGATCAAGCGAGGCATCTCGACGCTTGCGGCCGACTATGGAGTCCGGCCTCCGACTGAGGGTGATCTTACCGCTATCGAGTTTCTCGAAGGCCAGCGAGTGCGGGTAACCTTCATTACGGAACAGGGGGCGATCAACAACCTGACACCGCTACTAGATCAACGCGGCGACGGCTGGGGCTGGTTACCCCCGGCGGCTATCGGCCCATGGCCTCACGATGAGCCCTAGCCGGGGGCCCCGGCTGCCACCGCTGTGGTTCGGTCGTCGCTTGCGGGAGGACGGCGCATTCCTGTCTGTTTGAGATCAGCCGTGGTGCCTATACTGCGTAGATGATCAGTGGAGAGGCGCCATGACCCCGGCGGAGGCGCTGCAGTTTGTTCTGCTCGCCGCGAAGCAGGAGAGGGTTCAGCTTGCCAAGACGACGCAGAGCCGACTGCTCTTTCTTACGGACCTTCGGGCTTATCGTCACGGGAGCGAGCTATCTTCAGGTTTGGTGTGGGAACGCGCGGATCATGGCCCTTACAATAAGTCCGCTGGGCTGTTGCCACGCAAGGTCGACGTAGATCCAAGCAAGCACGCGGAGTACCGCGACCATGCGTCGGCTGTCGTCTCTGCCTATGCTCGATTGAGTTTCGACGATCTCGGTATGGTGTGTAAGGGTTCAGCTCCGATGCGGAAGGCACCCAGGCGAGGGGATGTGCTGAACTTCGACGCGGAATCAACAAATGATACGAGCGCGCCGGTCACCTACCCGCAGGGCTAAACTCTGGACGAGTGTCACGGTCCGACTCGTGGGCTGGTCGTGCATGGGGGACTTGCTTGGAGCGACTCTGCCTTACGAGTCGAGCACGACAGAAGTGTCCTGGAGATCAACCTTGTTGCGTACGGTGATGTCAACTATCTCCAGGCCGTCGCCTCCGCCATCATCGTTCGGCAGTGCCATAACGTCTATGGTCAAAAAAGCCTCGGACGTGACCGTTGCGTACTCGGGCGTATCGCCCCAGAAGTTCTGACGAGCGTAAAAGTCCGTCGCGATGACAGTAAGCCGGACGGTAGCTGTGAGTGCCTGTGTCCAAGGCGCTCGGACGAGTTCCTCGATGGAATCGGTGTCGCCGACCGTGTAACTGCTTTGTTGTAGTTGCCAGGCAAGCTCATTAGCATCTGGTAAAGCGTCGTATGCCAGGCCTGTGATGTGTTCGAATGCCCAATCCCACTCAGTATCGATAAAGTCGTTGTTGGACAGGGATGCTTCGACGGCGCTTCGGAAGGCCGGTAGTTGCGCAGGGGCAGCCGCCGGTGGTCCAAGTAGATCCGAAATCTGCCTGACAGAGGGCACGCTGAAGATCTCCTGCTCGAGATCTTCTTCAATGGCTGCGATGGCCTGCTTGTCACCTGATACCACGATCAGGTCTTCGAAGGACTCGTCGTTGTAGTCGAAGACGGAGCGGAGCCAAGCGCTGTCGGCGGCCCCTGTCTTCACCTTTGACTCCGACTTCTTAGATCCTGGTCCCGTCTGAAGTATTTGATCCTTTAGTGCCGTGTGGGCGGTGTTGCCTAGCAGTGGCACGATTCTGGCGCCGGTCTTACGAATAAGTGCGGTAATGGCGATAAGGTCCAAGGGTGTCGGGGTGTCTAGTGGCTCGATTCCCCACCTTTGCCGGGCCTTGTTGTAGCCCCGCAGGTCGGTGAGGTGCGCGGACTCCTTCTCCAAGGTGTGCTCGACTAGTTCCCACAGAACGACCTCGGGGATCCAAAGCTCTGCACCGTTTCGGCGGCAGGCGCTGGCCCATGTCTGAATGAGGGAGAAGTCAACATCCTTACTCCTGCCGAAGACGTTCGTGTCGAACACGATGGCTCGGGTCGCGGACATCTGACTTGACGCCTCTCCCTTGGGGTGGTCCGACCATGAAGAGCTGGTGGTGGAGCTGCAGCGATCTTGACGCCTGAGGCGCCCGAACGGAAGGTGTCTGGATCGGTCGCAGTGACGGGCGTCCGAAAACGACCGTTATTGAGACACTGCCGCCGGAGGGCCGCGGCGCGCGTCCGGAACGGTGTGCCAGTACGGCTGAGGTTCTGGAGCAGTGGAGCAACGGACACCCATTACGAGACAGTTGTCGGCTCCTGCGCGTGTCGGCCGCGCTGAGCCGTCGGTCCGCCCCCGTGTCAGCTGAGGGTCTGTTGTGGGACGGAGGTCGTCGCCCTCGGGGCTGCGAGAGGCGCTGCGGCTGGCAGGGGTGAGCGTGGTGGCCATCGTCGGCGGTCAGGGGTGGGGGAGTGCGTCCTCGTCGAGGAGCTGCTCGCGCAGGGTCGTCGTGCGCTCGATGACGTGGAAGGTCACCGAGCGGTTGCTCAGGCGGTATATGTCGAGCTGGCGGCGGACCTCGTCGGGGTCGGTGATGGCGGTGCTCACGCGGGCCCAGCGCTGTTCGCGGGTCATGACGATGTCCCACTCGCGGTGGGCGGTGTCGGCCAGGTCCAGGGAGCCCGCGGCGGGGCGGGCTCGGGGGGCGTGGGCGGGGGGCGCATGTCCCAGTCTCGCGGGCGAGCCGGCCGTGGCGGACTCCGGCGGTTCGTCTGCGGGATCGACCACCGGAGGACCTGTCGAGCTGGCAACTACCCCTGCAGCGGCCTCACGACGTGTATGACGATCAAGGCTCCGAAGCCGACGGCGGCCCCGAACGCCAGGTGGAGCCACCAGGCTCTGCTCCCCACCGGGCGAAGCCCAGGCTCCTCGACGATCCCCAGCGGTTCAGCCACCTCCCACCCCTGCTGTCATGCTTACAGCAGGCTACTGATTCTGGAGGCGCCATGACGCTTGCAACTTGGGCATCGAGATTAGACCATCGCGTCTACCTGTGCGTGGATCGACCACACGACAGGCCCGAGGATCTTGCGCAAACCTTCACCCTATTAGCCGAGTTCGAGGATTATTGCCATAACCTCTCCGGGCGCATCGGCGACTCGGCGTACTTCAACATTGAGGCGCTACGCATGCGGAGCCCGTTAGAGATTATTCTAGCGTGCACAGCCGGCGCCCCTGTGGTTCTCACTCTGGCCCTGACGGCGCGTGACTGGAACATAGATCGAAGAAAAAAGCAGTTGGAGGTGCAAAAACTTGACCGCAGCATCCAAGAGGCTTTACCAGGCTCCCCAAATAGAAGCGATGCCCTCGAACTCAAGCGGCGAATGAGTGATGAACTGAGTCTCGACCTCGAGATCGTGCGGAAGCGGTACGAGATATCTCTTTGGGAGTCCCTCGCCGTCGAGCGCCCCTTGTTCAGTCCTGAGCGAGCCGAACGCCTGGTTCGCAATATGCTTAGTCTTCAGTTGCTGTCCGCCAGGGAAGTCGCAAGTGCTGACCTTAACCGGGTCGGATTCAACGGTGCCGACGCGCCGCCAGGGGAGAAGGAGTAGGGATGTCTGGCTCGCGCATTCGCAGCCGGTAGACGGTTGCGGGTCGTACGACCTCATGCGATCACGAAATCGACGTGCAATCCGCGCGCACCGCTCCATGGCGGGCCACGAAAAGTGCACCAGCGGCACTGCTCCCGGTCACCGGCGCTGCAAGTAGCCGGCGAGCTCAGCATGTTTCTTAAGCGTACTCCGAATCTGTAATGCGATCTGCGACGGCGTCGTATTCTGGGACGAGAAAGCTTTTACCTCGACGATGACCTGCTTGCGCTCACCGCTTGCTCGCGCCACTAGGACGTCCGCTTGAGTGCGCGCGTGCTGCGTGCTGACACCAGTCTCGAAGGTCGCTGGCAGACCACAGGCGGTAAAGGTGCTAGCTAGACGCCGATGTAGGGCATTGGGCTTGGTGTTAACGGTTGGATACCACGCGCGAGCTGTACGAGCCCGCTCCGTCTCTCCGTGGTCTTTTAGCGGCCTGTAGACATCGGGAAACGAGTCGTTGACAACCCAGTAGAAGTGCGTGTTCCTGAAGCCATCGAGGTAGCTGGGAGCAGGTGGGGCCAGTGGGTCCGTCAAATCCCGGCATATGCTGTGCAGATCCGCTACCTGCATTGGCACGAGACGGACGTCGAAGTACAAGCGCGTCTTGTTGTACTCGCCGAGCGGCAACTGGCGCTGATCGGCGTTGTTGAGTGCTCGGTAGAAGGCATTCCAGTCGAGGCGGTACCCCGCCCGCGGGTTGGTGAAGTTGCGAACGTTGCCGAGCCGGACGCCGTCCGTAACCGGCCACAACATAACGACTTGGTACTCCGAGAGGTCTTGCAGCCTCTCTTCAGAGAAGTGGTCGCCAATTTCCTCTATGGCTGCACCGAGTGTGGCCGCCGTCTTCGCGACTGCTTCTAGCGTAGGCCGAAGCACCTGGTAGTCGGCCAACTCCCTGCTTTCGTTGTGGAAGGCGAACGTCTCCTCGATGATGTCTGGCCACTCGGCCTTGGCCAGGGCCTCCAGCGTGAAATCGGGGCTAACAAGAAGTCGGCTATTGCGACTCGTAGCAGCGACGAGTTCCCTTTGGAACTCTTGGCTGGTGGTTAGCCACAGGAACAGCACCGGCGTGGTCGGGTGTGCGCGGTCAAGACGGCTTAGTGTCTCAACAAAACGAGATGGGATCTCCTCTCGTCGAGCGACGCCCTCCTCGAACTGGTCCACCACCGCCACGAGCAATTTGGCGTTGGAGTCCGGAAGGACGGAGTCCAGCGACTGCGCCCCCTCTACGACATCGGACGGCAGTGCGATTACCTGAACGTCCGGGAGGTGCGTGCCTAATTCCCGCGCCGCACTAGTCTTGCCTGCGCCACTTAAACCGAAGACTGGCAGAAAGCGCACACCCCCACTGCGCTGCATGCGTCCGTACGCCGACTTGACGGCGTCGATCAAAGATCGGTTGGGTCGCAGCTGCGCTCGGAATTCGGGCGTTAGGTCCTCATATCGAGACGGCAGCGCTACGGTCATGGAGGGAGTGTCCTCCACGCTGCGCCGGCCGCCGCCCCGACCCGCCGCTCACCCCGCGACACCGCGCCATAGGACCCCAGGTCGTCATGAGTGTTGTCCCGCAAGCCGTCCCACTACCGGTGACGCCGCAGGCCAGAGGCCCGGTGAGCTGGCGCCTCGTGGCGACGTCGCTGATAGGCCCGTTCGGATAGGAATCCCGCGCAGGTGCCTCATGCGTGACGGCCTGCGGGCTCTCGCCCCGCTCCCTTGTCCCGTCGACGGAGCTCCGAGGTCGTGCGCCGGCGGCCGTGGTGGCGCTCCGGGTGCCGTCGTTGTGGGAACCCTCCTACTGGAGTGCCCGCGGCCTCATTCGATCGTTTTAGCGACAGTCGCGCCGCTGGGGCGACACGCCGACGAATCGGCGTCCAGAACTCATGCCCGAAACCTCTGTGTCGCGGAACCCTTGTCGGGGCGTTTCCGTACGCTCCGGTGGCATGGGACACGCCCTCGGCTACGCCCGCGTCTCGACGACCGCCCAGGATTCATCGCTGCAAACCGACGCCCTGACCGCCGCTGGCTGCGCGCAGATCTGGACCGACGTCGCCTCCGGTGGACGCGACGACCGGCCCAAGCTCGCCCGGCTCCTCGAGCGCCTGCTGCCCGGCGACACCCTCGTGGTCTGGCGCCTGGACCGGCTTGGCCGGTCGCTGCCGCACCTGCTGTCCACGATCACCGAGCTCGAGAGCAGGGGAGTGGGCTTCCGGTCCCTGACGGAGTCCATCGACACCACCACCGCCGGTGGCCGGCTCGTCTTCTCGATCTTCGGGGCCCTCGCGGACTTCGAGCGCCAGCTGATCCGCGACCGCACGATGGCCGGCCTCGAGGCCGCCCGCGCCCGTGGCCGCCGCGGCGGCCGACCCACCGTCATGACGCCGGCGCGCGTCGACGCCGCTCGGGCGCTGCTCGCCCGCCCCGGCGCCACCGTCACGTCGGTGGCCAAGGACCTCGGTGTCAGCAGGGCCACCCTCTACCGAACCGTCCTGGCCGACGGCGTCGAGCCGCCCCCGCGGCCGACGGGCCAGTCCGACAAGGCCGGGCCGGTGCGGGACGGGGGAGGGAGCCGTACTGGCTGAGGTGCAGGTCTGGACCGTCGAGACCCGCGACCCCTGGACGGGCATCGACCTGGAGTGCGTCGTAGCGGTCAGCGCCCGTGCCGAGCTGCACGAGGTGCTGGTGCGCTGCGGTCTGCGCCGACGCGATGCCGAAATCGCGAGTGGTGATCGGACAGGCAGTCACGCTTCCTTGTCCGGAGGGGTTCGGGTTCCCCTCTCGCTGCGCGGCACCTTCTGGCCACTCTCGATCGCGCCGTAGACAAAGAACGCCGCGGCAATGAAGGCCGTCACCGAGAGGATCACCTGCCACCAGGGGCCGTCGATGAAGAGCCACACCGCGAGGTAACCGAAGCCCGCCGCGACGACCGTCGCCATGATTGAGATGGATACCTGCCTGGTGCCGGAAACGCGTCGAGCGAGCTCGTCGATCTCCGCGACGAGCACCTCCTCCATGCGCTGGCGTGCCTGCGAGTTCTCTTTGAGCCGCGAGAGCGTCTCTGCGTCGTGACGCAGCGCGCGTCGCAGGCGTCCAGGACTGGCAGCCAGACCGCCGATGACCGTGAGGGCAGGCACGAGCGCCGGTAGAAGAGCCTGCAACGTCGAGAGGACCGTCATGGCGCGGCACCCTGCCAGCAGCGTCGCACGCTGAGAGCTCAGGCTCGCGGATCGCGGAGACCGGCCACGGTGAGCGCGGGGCCCGTGTCCCAACTGGCCAGCCAGTGCAGGGTCGGTGCCTGGCTAAGCTCGAGCTGCACGCAGGCCGCGCGGTGGCGGTCATGCCCCGTCGATCGCCGGGGGCGCTGAAGGGCCGATCGGCAGGTTAAGGGGCTCTTCGTACCTGCGGTGGGGTCATGCCAGTCGGGGGTGTCGTAGGCCGCCGCCGATGAGGAGCATCCTGAGGCGGTAGTTGGTGCGGTTGCGGAAGCCGCGGGCGATGCGGCGGTGGAGCTCGATGAGGCCGTTGATGGCTTCGGTGCCGCCGTTGGAGGCGCCGCTGGTGTCGAAGTAGGCCAGCAGCGCCGACCGCCACTGCCGCAGAGTCCGTCCCAGGCGGGCGACCTCGGGGATCGGGCAGGAGGCGAACGACGCGAGGACCTTCTCGGCGATGGCCCGGCCTTGCTCGGGTCGGTCCTGGTGGTAGATGGAGCGCAGCTGCTGAGCGCAGGACCACGCGACGGCGACCTGGTCGTGCTCGGGGTGGGCCGCGAAGGCCGTCTGCAGGCGTGCGCGCTGGCGGTCGGTGAGGTTTTCGGCGCCGGCCCGCAGGGTGGTGCGGATGCCGTAGAGCGGGTCACCGGAGCGGCCGCGGTGGCCGGTGGTCTCCTGCTGCACCCGTCGGCGGACGTCGTCGACGGCGGCTGTGCCGAGCTTGACGACGTGGAAGGCGTCGACCACTGCGGTGGCGTCGGCGAGGCGGTCGTCGATGGCGTTCTTGTAGCCGTGGAAGGGGTCGAGGGTCGCCACGGCGACGCCGGCGCGGAAGTCTTTGCCGCGGGCGTCGAGCCAGTCGGCGTAGACCCGACCGGAGCGGCCCGGGACCAGGTCCAGCAGCCGGGCGCGGACGTGTCCGTCCTGGTCACGGGACAGGTCGACCATCCCGGTGAGTTCCTTGGGGCCACGGCGGCGGGGGTCGACGTGGTGCCACACGTGCTCGTCCACGCCCAAGGACTGCACGCCCTCGTAGCGGGACTCGTCAGCGGCCATGTCCGCCAGCAGCGGCGCGACCGCGGCCCACAGCGTGCGCCACGACACCCCCAGCTGGCGGGCCAGCCCGGCCACCGAGGCGTGCTCACGACGCAACTGCCCCACGGCCCACCACCGCGCCCGCACCGACAGCAGGGCACGCGGCGGCGCGAGGGCGTCGTGTCGCTCGGTGAAGGTCCCGACCGGGCAGCCGGGGTCGAGACAGGTCCAAGTCCGCTTGCGCCACACCAGTCGGACCGGGCGCCCGAACGCCGGCACGTCGACCAGTGCGTGCTCACGGCGGCCGTGGCTGACCGCCACGACCCCACAGGCCCGGCAGCCCATCAGGGCCGGTGGGGACTCGACCGTCACCACCAGCCCGCCCTCGTCGAGATCGACCGCGGTCACGTGCAGGCCCACCAGCAGATCGCACTTCGAGCAGTACGAGCCCGGGCAGCAGCGGGCGCAGAAAGTAGAGTCGTCCACGGTCGAGGTCCTTGCTGGAACGGCTTGCTTGGTCGCTGCCGATCCTGGGGACCTCGACCCTCACACCCCGCTCACCACGCCCGGCGTGTCGTCACCGCCCCCACCGCAGGTACGAAGAGCCGGTTAAGGGCGTTGTCGGTGGTCGTCGTCACGCTGGGGAGATGACGACCTCGGGCTGGGTGCTGCTGGCGGTCGTGGTGCTGCCCTTCGCCGTCGGGGCCGCCATCTCGGCGCTGTACGGTGGCCGGACCAGGACTACTTCCGGTCCGTGCCGCAAGCCGAGCAAGGGATCGCTCCAGCGGTGCCACTACCACCGCAGTCAGTTTGTCCGCGCCGACGGGGTCACCGCGATCTTGTAGGGCCACGGGGCGTTGGGTGCGCTGCTGTGGTGGCAGCTTGACCTGGGCCCGGTCCTCGATGTCGGCTCCGCCGCGGCGGCCGTGAGTACCTCTAGCCTCTGGCTTATAGGCCGCTAGGGTTGGTTACATGTATCGGGAACTCAACCCTTTCGCGCCGGGCGCCGGGCGCCGCCCGCCGGAGTTGGTCGGGCGCACCGCGGAGCTCGAGGCCTTCGACACCACCCTGGCCCGGGCCCGGCGCCAGCTCGGCAGCCGGGGGATGGTGCTGTCCGGTCTGCGGGGCGTCGGCAAGACGGTGCTGCTCAACCAGCTGCAAGACCAGGCCGAGCGGTTGGGCTGGCTGGTGGTCTCCCTCGAGGGAGAGCGCCACGCCGCCACCAGCGTTGAGCAGCGGCTGGGCCGGCAGATGGTCGTCGCTGCTCGCCGGCTCGGGCTGCCCGGCAAGGGGAAGCGGTTCCGGCGGGCGCTGGGCGCGATCGAGTCGTTCAAGATTCAGGTCGGGGTCACCGGCATCGCGTTGGACGTCAAGCCCGCCCAGGGGCGCGCGGACTCCGGGGACCTGGAGACCGACCTTAGCGAGCTTGTCGAGGACGTCACCGCCGTGCTGGCCGAGGACGGCCTCGGCTTCGCCCTGTTCATCGACGAGATGCAAGAGGTCGCCCCAACCACCCTGGGCACGATCTTGTCCGCCCAGCACGCCGCCAACCAGCGTGACCGGCCGTTCTACGTGATCGGCGCCGGCCTGCCGAACCTCCCGGCGGTGCTGACCGAGGCCCGCTCCTACGCCGAACGGCTCTTCGACTACCGCCGCATCGGACCGCTGCCCACCCGGGCCGCGGCCCGGGCGCTGACCCATCCCATCGCGGAGCGGGGTGCCAACCTGAGCGGGCCGGCCCTGGAGCTGCTGCTCGAGGCCGCCGGCGGCTACCCGTACTTCCTGCAGGAGTACGGCCAGGCCGTCTGGGACCTCGCGCCCCACAAGGTGTTCACCGTCGCCGACGCCGAAGCCGCCCTCACCGAGGGCACCGCCCGCCTCGATGAAGGTTTCTTCCGTGCCCGCTGGGACCGCGCCACCCCCGCCGAACGGGCGCTGCTGCGGGCGATGGCCACCGACCGTGAGGGGCCTTCCGCCAGCGGCGACGTCGCCGCACGCCTCGGCAAGCCCATCAGCGGCATCGGCCCAGCCCGCGCCAGCCTCATCAGCAAGGGCCTCGTGTACGCCCCCGAGCACGGACGACTCGGCTACACCGTCCCTGGCATGGCCGCCTTCATCGACAGGCAGGCCACTGCCTAAGTTCGTCGGTCGTCAGCGGCGGATGAACTTGTGGGCTTTGACCATCTCGCCTACGCGACGCCGTGCGCCGACCCATATTGACAGCGCGCCAGACAAAGGATGGCCAGGGCCAGCAAACGCAAAGTCCGGCGTCTGGCCGTCCGTGCGGCCAGCGGGCACAGCATCGGGGGGGGGGGGGGGGGCTGTCCCGGCCGTCCCTAAACCGCGCGTGCGTCTCTTACACGTTGACGTGGTCAATCATTCCCGACCGTGTTCACCGCCCAAGTGTTCTGGACGCCTGAGCAGGCATTCGACACCTGCTCGTCCATTTGGCGCTCACCCCCATCTGTGACGAGGTAGTCCCCTTCCTTGAAAACTCGACCGTCAGACAGTCGGACACCAACGGAATCAGTTAGCACCTCGGTTCCATTAGGCCACAGCGGCACAGTCACGCCGGCGCCACCGCCAACGTCTTGGACAAGATCCAGTACTAGACATCCATCGAGAGTCGTCAACTCTCCCGCCATGCGTCCCTGAGAGTTGCTACTTGCAGGCGAAGAGGCTGCGAGTACGACTACATGGACCCCGTTCTCCGCCTCTGCCACCAGCAGGTTGAACTCTGTTGATGTTGGAAGGGTGGTGGCGGAGGGGGGTGGAGTCGTCCCGGAGTTATCCATTACTGCCGAACACGCGCTGAGAGCTAGCGCTGTGGCGAGCAGCGGTGGAACCACTAGGGTGGTTTTCGTCGTCATGCCCCACCAGCGACGAGAACAAGCATTCATCTCAATCATGCCCCTAGCGTCAGGCAACCCACCCAATACCATTAAACCATCTCCGAAAAGATGCCTCTTTGGGTGCGTCGGTTAAAGGTCCGGGCCGTTCTAGTTGAGGGCCAGACTTACGCCCGCACTCGGGGCTACGTCGGTGATGGCGCTGAAGAACATCTTGCCGTTCGAGGCGCCGTATCCCCCATGGTGCACACCAAACCCTGTAGTGCCGTAAAACCAAGGTCCGCCGCTATCGCCACCAGTCGAATAATGGCCGGCGACTCGCACGACGTTGTAGTAGGTGTTATTCCCATCGCTTACCTGCTGGTCGAAACCGTCTACCCGACTGCAGATCTGTCTCTGCGTCGCTCCACCGTACGCACAGACCGGCTCATTGAAATCAGGAACATCAACTCTTCCGAGCCTCCTCGTCAGGAGCTGCCCGGTGTAGGCGTTCTGCTCCTATATAAAAGCGGAACTAATCGCGTCGGCAGAGTAGTGAAACTGTGCGTCACCCAGGAGGTTAGTGGCTATATTTCCCGGCGTCATGTCAAAGCGATTCTCATAGGTGAGTTTTGACCAGCTGATACCGGCGCCACCCAGGCAGTGCCGGGCGGACAACGCGCCACGGCGACCAGCGCGGTCTGTGCCCGTGAAGGCGAAGGTGCACACCTGCCTTCCATCGTATGGTCCGTCGGCAGCGCCTGCGGACGTCCCTCCACTGACTAGCTCCGCCGTATTGGCAGCGTCGCTGTCTGGAATGAGCTTGACCGGAACCTGAGGGAACGCGAGGCCAGTTAAGACAGTCTTGGTCAGAACGGAGGCTTGCTGGCTAATCACCCCGGGGGAACTGATGCCCGTGGGTGAATAACGAAATTCAAAGATGTTCTGGCTTACGTCATACCCGCCCATAAATTGACCGATGCCGGAGATCGTCTTGATCGCGTCACTAAGGATGGGGGTGACGCGCTCGACCTGGGTGGCGGACAGCTTTCCGTCTACACTGAGTATGACATCTGCAGGTACCGTGCGGACGATTTCGACTAGAGTGGGCGTTGCGGGTCCGGACAAGTGAATGATGGCGTCAGGCTTTGTGTCGCCGGACACGATCTCGATGTGGCTAAAGATGCCCGGATGAGAAGTTTGAAGCCTTGTGTTGAGTCCATCTAGGGCTAAGGTCGTTTCGTAGTCCTGACGCGCGTCCGCCTCTGTCATCTCTGGGAACGCTCGGAGTGTCGCGGCGATGTCATCATCTAGCGCCTCGTCGCTCGAAACGATTATCTTGTCTACCGATTCGCGGCCCGCCCCCAAACTTGGACTCGCGGAGGTGCCCAATAGAACCACTGAGCCAATAAGGGCCACTATCCGGGCTGATGTGACTCGCATCTCTGTCTTCCCCCTGAAGCATGACGTCATTGTCTTGTCTTCTGGGACCGGAAAGTACACCTATCTCACCGATACGTCAATACCGCATAGGTGCGGCGTGTTGCTTTCACCGGCATCAAGCGGATGAGGCGGGCGGGGCGACTGGCGGGTCTGACGAGAGGTTGGCTGTAGGCCGGGGCGGCGGCCACCGCTGGGCCTGGGCCTCTTAACCAACTACGCCGGTTGTGGGAAGGAGTGCTGGGTGTGGCGCCGGACCGCTCGACCTCGCCGTCGGTGCTCCGGGTGCCATGCCCCCGGCGGCCGTGGCGTCGCCTCAAGCGTGCCCTGGCGGACTTCGAGCGTCAGCTCATGCGCGACCGCACGATGGCCGGCCTCGAGGCCGCTCGGGTCCGCGGGCGCGTCGGCGGACGACCGACGGTGATGACGCCGCCGCGGGTCGAGGCGGCCCGGTCCCTGCTCGCCGTCTCGGTGGCGTCGGTGGCGTCGGTGGCCGAGGGCCTTGGCGTCAGCCGGGCGACGCTGTACCGAACCGTCCTCGTGGACGGAGTGGAGTCGTCTCCACGGCTGTCTGTCGACGGCGGGTCGGCTGAACCGGGCTCGCGCAGGGGGGTGGCTGGTAGTGACTGAGGTGAGGGTGCAGCCCGTCTCGACTCTCGCGCTGTGGACGGGATGGGGCCGGATCGCCTCGCGGGGGCGGCCTCCGCCGGCCTCGCCGACGAGTCGCAGCATCGGCGCTCGAGAACTTACGGCGTCTGTGACGACGAAGCGCCCGCGCGCCGGGAAGGTACGGCTCGGGTTCGGCCTCCTCCGCCCGCACGCGTCACTGTCCAAGTCGGCCAGCACCAGTGACGAGACCAGAGTTGCGGCGCGTCTTACGACAGCAGCCCGGCGAGGGCGTAGGTGGGGTGTCGGTCGAGGTTGTGGCGGGCGCGGTCGTAGCGGCGGGTGGTGCGGGGGTCGGCGTGGCCGGCGGCGTCTTGGACGTCGCGGAGGCTGGCGCCGGTGTCGAGGGCGAGGGTGACGAAGGCGTGCCGCAGGTCGTGAGGGTGCAGGGACCCGGCCTTGTCGGGGACAGCGGTGGTGGCGAGGCGGCGCAGGAGTCGCCAGACGGCGTGGCGGTCCATGGCCCGGCCGGTACGGGTGGGCAGCAGGGGCCCGTGGGTGCGGCCGGCGAGGAGCTCGTCGATGGCCTCACTGGTGCGGGGGGCCAGGGGGACGCGAGCGGTGCGGCCGCCCTTGCGGACGATGGTCAGCACCCGGTGGCCTCGTTCGGTGGACAGGCCTTCCGCGACGGCGGTGGTGACCTCGGAGACCCGTAGCCCGTTGAGCCCGAGCAGCAGCACCGCGACCAGGGAGCGGGGCCCGTCGGTCTGGGCGGCGGCCACCAGGGCGGTGAGCTCGTCGCGGGACAGGCCGGTGGAGACGGCGTGCTCACCAACCTTGGGCCGGCGGACGCGGGTAGTGGGGGAGCGCTCGATCAGCTGCTCGTCGACGGCGTAGCCGTAGAACCCCGACAGGGTCGCCAGGCGCCGGCTGATGGTGGCGGGTGAGGCGCCGGCCTCGCGCAGGGCGTAGGCGTCGACGTCGGCCCGGCGGGCGGTGAGTGGGTCGTCGCCGTGGCCGTTCCGGCTCCTCGAGCCCGTTGAGCCTGCGGCGGCGCGGGGGCGGTCTGCTCCGTCGGCTTCGCGGCCCGTGTCAACGGGGGGTCGGGGGTGGCGGTGTCGGCCCACCAGGGCAGGTAGTCGCGCAGGTCCGCGGCGTAGGCCGCCCGCGAGGCGCCGGTGTAGCCGAGCAGGAAGCCCATCGCGACCCGCTGCCATGCCGCGGGGGGCCCATCGGCGGCGGCAATGGTGCTAATGGTTCCAACGGTGCTGTCGCCGCCACTGGCGCTGCCCCCGAGGTGGCCGAGCCAGGGCGAGGGGTCGTCGACGCCGGCGACGCCGGCGGTCAGGTCTGAGCTGTCCGGCCCGTCGCCGTCTGCGGCGGGGTCAACGAGGCCCACCGCGGCGTCGCCGGTGTCGCTGGAGCCGACTGTCTGAGCCAGTACGACGTCGAGGGTGCTCGACGCGCTGTCGACGGCGTCGCCAGCGCCGGGGTCCGGGTGGTCGGTGAGCTCGGCGGCAGGCTCGGTCACGCCAACACCATAACCGTCATTATGTTGTTGTTGGAGGAGGCTTGGAGGGTGTTCAGAGCCGCCTCGTCGTTGCGTCAGCGACGTCGCTGACGCAATGCTGCCCGGGCGCCGAAAAACGCCGATAATAAGAAGCCCACCCCGGCGGCCACCGCGTATCCCTGCAGGACCTGGAGGAGTATCGGCTGGTCGTTGGCGCGGATCCCCGCCGCCCCGTAGCTGATTAAGAACAAGCCCAGCGCCACGAGCGCGAGCAGACCTGGCACCGTTCTGGTGTCCAGCAGCTCGCGCTGACGAGCTCTTGCGGTCATGCGCATCTCTCCCTTCGTCGGCTGCATGGGCAGCAGGCAGCAACTTAGGTGGGTGTTCCACCCCTCGATGAGGGCGGTTGCCTCGTCACGTCGTCGCCACGGGTGCGTGCTCGCCGCCCGCGGGCGGCGCAGGGGTTGTGCGGCCGCCGGCTCGTTCGATGGCGCGGTAGACGGTGGAGCGTCCGACGCCGAACAGGTGCGCGAGGTCGGTGGTGGTGCGCCCGCCGGCTCGGTAGAGCTCGACGAGGTGGGCTTCCTGGCGGGGGGTGAGCTTGGGCTTGCGGCCGCGCAGGCGCCCGGCGGCGCGGGCTACGGCCAGGCCTTCGCGGGTGCGCATCTTGATGAGGTCGGACTCGAACTCGGCGACCATCGCCAGCACGTTGAACAGCAGCCGCCCGACGGGGTCGGTGGGGTCGTGGACCGAGGAGCCCAGGGCGAGCTTGACCCGGCGGGTGGTGAGCTCGTCGGCGATGTCGCGGGCGTCGGGCAGGGAGCGGGCGAGGCGGTCGAGCTTGGTGACCACGAGGGTGTCGCCGGCGCGGCAGGCGGCCAGGGCCTCGCGCAGGCCGGGGCGGGCGCGGGTGGTGCCGGTCAGGCCGTGGTCGACGTAGACCCGGTCCGGGTCGACGCCGAGGGCTTGGAGGGCGTTGCGCTGGGCGGTGAGGTCCTGGCCGGTGGTTGAGACCCGGGCGTAGCCGATCTTCAGTCCGCTCACGCCCGCGAGTGTGCCGTATGACGCCCGGTCATCGGGAATCAATTCGGACAGGGCTATCGGACACTCGGCCGTGAGGCGGTGGCTCGTGCGGGCGGTGGGGGAGGGGTGTGCCGGTAGACGGTCGCCTGTTGGGACGGTGGAAGCCGTTTTCGCTGCGTCGCCACCAGGCTCAACGCTGCATGCTGGCGGCATGGACGTCGATGGACAGCCGAGTCCACCGGGCCCAGGCGAGGGCCGCCGCTACGCCTACTGGACCTCCTGGCTCGGCACCGCACCGCCTCCGTCCACCGACGACCCTCTGGCTGTTGCGAGACAAGGTCCGCCCTTCGAGAAGCAAAGGCTCGCGGGCGAGAAGCACCTCAGCCCCGAGGTCGTTGAGGTCCTCCTGCACAGTGGCGACACCGACGTCGCCGCCCGCCTGGCCACGAACACCACCGTCACCACCGACGCGCTCCAGCGACTCGCCGAGCTGCACCCTGAGCACCAGCGCCTCATCGGCCGCCACCCCGAGGCACCCGTTCAGTTGAAGGAAGCCCTCCCGATCGGCGACCACGTCAACTACGCGCTACTGCGGTACTACGAGCAGCGAGGCGCGACGGACGACGTCCGCCGGGCGATCTACCAGCGCTACAGGACCAGCCCCCAGCCCGGCGGGCCACTCTTGGGCGATGTCTGGCGGGAGATCGAGGCCCAAGCTGGTCAATGACCGATCGTCAGCGGACGCCTGATCACGGCCGAAGGAAGTGCTCTCACCCCGTCCGGCGCGGCGCGCGACGCCCGCAGGCGAGCGGTAGGGGCGACGATCAGCGCGTGCTCGACGACGCCGCCCCACCCAGCGATGTCCTGGACCGCCTGTGCGCTGCCTGGCCCGACACGCAGGTGTCCTACGACGCCGGTGTCCTGACCCTGGCCCCGTTCGAACCGCTGCCGGCCCTGCACGTCCACCTGCCTCTGGAGCAGATCGACGCCATGTGCCGGCCGCCCGGCCCGACACTGGAGGTGCTCTGGCCAAACCACAGTCCCGAGGTCGCCGGAGCGTTCTGGTTCGCCACCGCGATCACCGATGTGCTGGGCCATCCGCGCGAGGGGAGCGGCCCATCGCACGTCGTCTCCCACGAGGGGCGGCTGCTCGCCGTGCGCGACCTCGAGGACGCCGACGAGCTGGCTCGAGCCCTCGAGCCCAGGGCGCCCCTGAGCCTGGGCCCGCGGACGGAGGGTCGCCGCCTTCGCGCCTACGCGCCACGCTCGGGCACCTGGTACGTCCCTCGCGACTCCGAGACCGAGGACGACCCCAGCGGCCAGTAAAAACGTGCCGCGCGGCCGGGACAGAGGCCTCCCGCAGGTACAGCTCCTCATCCTGCCGACGCCTGTGCCGAATGACGATCGTGTGCGGGATGGCCACAGGGCCCTTGGCCGCCCGTGACGTCGCCGATCGCTGCAACCCGTGCTCGCCCATCTATCGCTTCTGCATCACCGTCGGGTGAGGTCCTTGCGGAGGTGGATGTCGGCGGCGCCGGGGGTGGGCAGGCCGTCCCAGCGGAAGAGGTCGCGGTAGCCGGCGCGCCGGTAGAAGTCCGGGGCCTGGAAGGTGAAGGACGTGGTGAAGACGTGGGTGCAGCCGCGGGCGCGGGCCGCCTCCTCGAACTCGCTCAGCAGCCGGGCGCCGTGCCCGGCTCCGCGGGCGCCGGGGTGCACCCAGGTCATGGCGATGCCGGCGGCCACGCCCCAGGTCCAGCCGCTGAGGCCGGCGACCAGGTCGCCGGCGTCGTCGAGGACTTGCACGGTCAGCTCACGGGCGGGGTCGACACCAGGCGTGGCGGCGGTGTTGTGGGTGTCGAGCTCGGCCGACAGCCGCTGGTCGAGGTCGGGGTCGCCCTCGCCGACGAGCACCCGGTAGCGCGCCTGCGTGCCCTCTCGGGCCGGGGCCGGGGCCGAGGCGGCCGCGGGGTCCTCGTCGACCTCGGGGTGCGGGTGCTGGGCGTAATGCCGCACCGCGCGCTGGTAGCGCGGCAGGTGGTCGGCCAGAGCCGTCAGCGCCGTGGCCAGGGCACGACGCTCCTGCCCGGCGTCGGCCAGGGCGAGAGCCAGGAAGGCGGCCCGGGCACCGTCGAGGTCGTCGCGGGCGTGCGTGGCGGACTCGCGCTCGAGGAGGTCGACGGCCTCGCCAGGGCGGCCGAGCAGCCGCAGGGTGCTGGCCAGCTGGATCACCGCCTGGGCACGGCGGTCCCCGGCGAGCCCGGCCTCGAGGGCCTTGCGGTACACAGCTTCGGCGTCCGCCTCGTGGCCGGCGTAGTCACGGGCGGACGCCCGCTCGAACAGTGCCGCCGGGTCATGCGGCGGCCGTTCGGCGGCGAGGTGCTCGAGGGCCTGCAGGACCTCCGAGTCCGTCCGGGTGGCCGCGGACGCCCACACCTGCTGGACGCGCGAGTCCCAGTCCTCGACATCAGCGGCGGTCATGGGACAGCAGCCTGACAGGCCAGCGGAACGGATCGCCGGGTCATGAGCACGGGAGCCTCCCCTCGTGGTGCTTGCGCCTTCACGCGAATCCGTCCCAGTTGAGGATCGTGTGCGGGACGGCCAGGCGCGACGGCCGCCGACGTCCTCGAGCGGGTCGGCTTCCGGACACCATGGGATAGGTACTACTGACCTCTGGGCCTGGAAGGCATCGAGGCGGGATGTCTGGAGGTCCTGGTCGACGAGGCCAGCGCTCAGGTCAAGGCCGCTCTGGCCGAGGACTCCAGCGCTTGCTATCCGCAGGCATTCTCTGCCTGAGCTGGGCATCCGCCTGCTCGGGAAGAGTCTTCGGTCGCCTCAGCCGTGTCCCTGACGGGGAAGAGTCCCCTCACGAGGACGGCCACGTCTTACCCCAGGGAGGAAGTGACCCACCGGACGACCTCGTCAGCTCTCGAGCGCCATGAGCTTGCCGGGCTCAGGCGGTGACTTCCAAGACGGCCATCATCCCCAGGTCCTCATGGTTGGTGATGTGGCAGTGGTAGACCGTCCGGCCGGCGCCGCCGCGGAAGGGCACGGCCAGGCGCACGGTGCTACCCGGGGGGATGTTGACGGTGTCGTACCAGGCTCGGTGGGGCGGTGGGACGCCGTCCACGTCGAGCACCTGGACCGCGTAGCTGTGCAGGTGGAAGGGGTGGTCCATGGCGTGCCGGTTGACCACCTCCCATACCTCCAGGGTGTCCAGGCGGGCGCGGGCGTCGACGCGGTCCATCGCGAAGGTCTTTCCGTCGAGGGTGAAGCCACCCGATTCGTCGGCGTCCATCTCGATCCGGCGGACGGCGACCGCGGAGGCCGGGTCGAGCCGCTCGACCAGCTGCAGCGCCCGGGGCAGCGCGACCGGGCGTAGGCCGGTGGGGACGTCGAGGGAGGCGATCAGTTCGTCACCGCTGGCCTTTCCTCCCGGGCCGTAGGGGGAGTGGGGAAGGGCCCGCACCTCCTGGCGCCCTGGCCGGCTGGTGTCGACCAGCACTTCCGTGCGCCCGCCCGGTGGCAGGAGCACCTCGTCCAGCGGCACAGGGGCCTCCACGAGCCCGCCGTCGGTAGCGACCAGGTGCACGGTGGTCGGCTGGCCGTCCCGGGTGACCGCCAACCGCAGGGAGTCTCCCGCCGTGGAGTTCAGCAGGCGCAGCCGCGTGCGCCCGGAGCGCGGCGCCAGCACCGGGCGAAGGGCACCTCCCACCCGCAGGTCCGCACCGGAGCGGGTGACCGCGAGGAGCCGGTCGTCGGCCTCGGCCAGGCCCGGGAGCTCGTCGGTGGGGCCCGGTGATGACGACCGGCCCCGTGAGCCCGGCGAGGATCTGCCGCTCGACGTCGCCGTGGGCGTGCGGGTGGTACCAGTAGGTGCCCGCGCACCCGGGCGGCAGCGTGAACTCCCTCGAGTCCGCTGTTCCTGGCCCGAGGTGGACAAGCGGTGCGTCGACCTCCGGGGTCAGCGGTAGGCCGTGCAGGTGCAGGCTGCTGGGGGCGTCCGTCGCGTTGCGGAAGGCCAGGCGCACCCGGTCGCCCTCGCGCAGGCGCATCACCGGTCCGGGCGTGGTGGCGTTGTAGGCCAGCCCGGTGCCCGCGGCGGCGGCGACGAGCTCGCCGGTGCGGGCGCCGTCCGGCGCTGTGGTCATCGCCAGCTCGGGCAGTGCGTCCAGAGGCGGGAGCAGCGGCCCGTCCGGTGGGTCGCCGGCCGCGGGCCCCCGCCCGATGGGGTAGGCGGCACCGGCGACCATCGCTGCGCCCAGGGCCAGGACGCTGCGGCGGGTCAGACCCGCGCAGTGGGCGGGGCCCGCGGTGGGGCCTTGCCCTGCGGGCCGCTCAGCCATGGTGGTGGTGGGCGGTGGCGGCGGGTGCGGTGGCGGCGCCGGTCGATCCGGTGCCGTCAGTGATCACCAGGCGCCCCTCCATGCCGTCCTCGAGGTGGCTGCCCTGGGTGCAGGTCACGCGGTACTCGCCGGGGGGCGCCTCGACCGAGATGACCCGGGAGCGGCCGCTGGGCACCACGACCTCCAGGTCGAGGTCGGCGATGGTGAAGGTGTGGTCGTCGTCGGAGGGGTTGGTGAAGCGCAGGGCCACCGGCTCGCCGGCCTGCCCGCGCAGTTGGGCCGGCTCGAAGCGGTAGTTGACCATCTGCACGGTGAGCGCGGCATCGACCTGGGCAGCGGTGAGGTCCCCGGTGTCGTCGCCCTGCGGGGCCGCGACCAGCAGGCCCGCCGTGAGCACGGCGCCGAGGGCGGCTCCCGGGACAAGGACCTGCCGCAGCCCCGGGTCGGCGCTCTGCGCGGACCGCGGGAGCAGGAGGGCCACCGCGCTGGTGACCGCGACGCCGATGGTCAGCACCTGCAAGGCACTGAGCAGGAAGGGCGCCGGCACCCCGGGGCGGACGAGGTCGAAGGGCAGGCCGACCAGGCGCAGACCCACGGTGACGGCGACCGCGAGGAGCGCGAGGACCGCGCCGGAGCGGCGTCTGCGCCGCAGCAGGGCGGCCGCGCCGAGCGGCACGACGGCCGCCGCGGCCATCCCGGGGTTAGGAGCCCCGGCCAGCAGCGCGTAGGCGACGATCAGCTCTGCGGCCAGGGCGAGCTGGGCCACCACGGCCGTGGTGGCGGCCGTGGTGGGCGCTGTGGTCGGGGCTTTGGTGTCCGCACTGGCGGCGGACGTGTGCGGTGCGGGGGTGCTCATGGCGGGGCTCCTCGGTGTGGTGAGCGGTGGAGGGGAGGTGGGTGGTCGGGACGGGTGGTGCGGTCAGGCGGCCGGTGTGGGCACGAGGACGACCCGGCCGAGGACCGTGCGGGACTCGGCCAGCTCGACGGCCTCGCTGACGCGGTCCAGGGGCAGGCGCGCGGCCACCTGGGCGGTGAGGACGCCGTCGGCGAGCAGGCCGAGCACGTGGCTGAGGTCTTCGCGCACGCGGGCGCGGAACCGTTCGCGCGACCGCTTGCCGGCCCAGACGTTGAAGAACGTGGCCCGGCGCCCGGTGGGCGCGACGTTCCACCAGGCCAGCCGGGCGACCAGGAGCAGGACCGGCAGGCGCCCCGACCCGGTGTCGTCGCGGGTGGCGGCGGTGCCGTAGGAGACGAGGGTGCCGCCGCGGGCGAGCAGCCGGTAGGAGTCCACGAGCCCGGGGCCGCCGACGTGGTCGAAGACGGCGTCGACCCCGCTGGGCGCGAGCTCGCGGACGCGCGCCGGGACATCGCTGTGGTAGTCCACCGGCTCGACACCCAGCGCCCGCAGGGCCTGGTGGTGGCGCGGGGACGCGGTGCCGATGACCCGCGCCCCGGCGTGACGGGCCAGCTGGGACAGGGTGGTCCCCACCCCGCCATTGGCGCCGTGCACGAGGACCGTGTGACCGGACCGCACGCGCGCCGCGCGGTGCAGCATCTGCCAGGCGGTCAGCCCGTTGACCACGAGCGTGCTGGCCTCCGCCGCGGGCACGCCGTCGGGAACGGGGACCAGGTCGGCGGCGTCCAGCAGGACGTGGCTGGCCCACCCGCCGGTCTTCGTCAGCGCCGCGACGCGCTGGCCGAGCAGGCCCGGCGCCACGCCGTCCCCGACGGCTGTGACCACGCCCACGAGGTCGTAGCCGGGCACGAAGGGGAAGGCCGGCTGGTCGTAGTACCTGCCGCGGCGCATCTGCTGCTCGGCGAAGGAGACACCGCTGGCCTCCACGGCCACCTCCACCTTGTCGGCGGTGGGTGCGGGCAGCGACCGCTGCCGCACCTGCAGGCCGGCAGGCTCGACAACGCCGGGAAGCACGACCTCCGTCGCAGTGGTCCGACCGGTGCCGGCTGTGGGAGGAGCGCTGGTGCTGGACATGTCATCTCCGATGCATTGAGTGTTCAGTCAGTCACAAAAGGGGGGCGAAGAGAGGCCGCCCAGAGGCGGCCTGTCTCGGGGGTGGCGCCTAGGAGCCGTCTGCCAGCACCTCGGACGGGTGGCTCATCCCCATGGCCAGGGTGCGGGCCCAGGACGCGTCGACGGCGTCCACGTCGGCGGTGACGATCAGGTGGCACAGCTGCCCGTACGCCACGAAGCGCTGCACGGCCTCTTCCGGCGCGTCGGAGAGCTCGCGGACCGCGGTGATCAGCGTGCCGAGTCCACGGCGCACCGCCTCGCGCACCTCGGGGACGTCGCACGCGCTCTGGGCGTGCACCTGCAGCATCAGCAAGTCGCGGTCGGCGATGAGCTCGGCGTAGGCGTCGCCCATCGCCGCCAGCACGTCCTCCGGTGAGCCACCGGGCGCCCGCCCGGCTCCCTCCGCCAGCGCCTGCACCACCCGGGCGTAGCAGTGGTCGACGGCGGCGACGAAGAGCCCGAGCTTGCCGGCGAAGAGGCGGAAGACATAGGCCGTGGAGATGCCGGCTTCGGTAGCGACGTCGGCCACCGGCGTCGCGTGGTAGCCGGTGCGAGCGAAGACGCGGACCGCGCCTGAGACCACCCGGGCCCGCTGCGCCTCGGCCGTAGAACGAATCGCCGTCGCCATGTGACTGAGTAAACACTCACAACAAAGGGGATGTCAACCGCCACACCTTCGAGCGGCGCGTACGCGCGGTGCCAGTGCCATCCAGAGACGACGCCCTGGGCCGGTGGTCCGGTGAGCGATGGCGGTCTCAGGGGGTCGACTCGAAGGGCCCTCCTTGGCGTCTTGCGCGGGGCTGGCGGTGGCTGGGTCAGTCGTGCAGGTCGACGTGGTCGATGAGGCCGAGGGCCTCGAGCTGGTGGCGGGTGCGCTCGTCGGCGCCGCGGATGTGGAGGCGGGTTGCGGGGTGGTGGTGCTAACGCTGTTGGAGTCAGCGCAGGATGAGGTGGCCCTCCCGTGCCTGACGTCTCCGGCGAGGAGACGGCCGGTCAGGGCGGACGCGACATCGTCGTGGCCGAGGTACCGGCCCGTGAGTTGCTGGCGGCGAAGGAGCACATGGACGACCTCCTGCGTGAGCTGCAGCTGGTGCTGCTGGACACCCCCGACCACGACCAGGACCCCACCACCGACCAGGATCAGGACCCCGGCCAGGCCCTGGCCCAGGTCCGGGGGCAGGTCCGGGGGCCTGTGTCCTCACCGCAGCGGACGGTCGAGGTCGTGGCGCTGGCGCGCCGCCTGGACGCCTCCGCGAGGCCGTTCGAGGGCGTGCGGCGTCAGGTCCGCGAGCAGGTCGCCCGGGCGGTGGTCGCCGGCCAGCACCGGGTGACCCTGCGCCTGGACGTGTCCCCAGGTGGCGGGGCCGCTGCGGCGGCCTACCGCTCAGCGGTCGAGGCCGCCGAGGTGCTGGCCCTCGACGGCGGCCTGCTGACGATGACCGACCACCTGGGACGCCACGGCGAGGTGCGCCGGGCCTACCTCGACGAGGTCATCGCCCAGGCCAGCCACCGCTGAGGGGTGCCCTCGTCCTCACGCCCGGCAGCCGCACCCGACCCGAGGAGGCCTCCGTGGACGAGAGCTCGCCGCTTGGTGTGGACGAGGACGCGCCGTTTGGTGGTCGGCGGTGGATCCGGGCGAGGAGGACATCGGGTCCCGGCCCCCTCGGGACGGGCGGGAAGGTCACGCAGGCGGCGGCGATGTCGGCGGCCCTTGGATCGAGCAGCACAGCAGGTGGCGATGGGGGGCCGGCGCGGTCACCGCTGCCGGGGTCGGCGTGGGCCACCATGACGTGGTGCAGGTCGTGCTGGAGGTTCGTTGCCCGGACGGAGGCGTTGCTGCGCTGCGTCTGACTGGGTCGGTGGCGAGCCGGGCCAAGACAGACAGGTCGAGGTGCACCGGTGGACGATCCCGAGGGGGGCGGTTGCACGTCGGGGCCGTCGCCTCGGTCCATCCGCTGCGCCGACCCGCGACAAGTGGCAATGGTGCTAACGGTTCCAACAGCGCCTTGACGGGCCCCAGCAGCTCCGGGTCGCCCCTCGCGGCCCCTTCTGCGTCTAGCCGATAATCTAGATTATGACAAAACGCCTGCTCAGAGCGGGTCCCCCGCCCCGTGGGTCATCGGCTCCGCGGGCGGAGCCGGTCGAGCCAGCGGCGCGGGAGCTCGCGGCGGTGGCGGGCCTTGGCGGCGCGTTCGTCGGCGGCCAGGGCCTCGAGCACGCCCACGGGCTCGAGGAGCACCTGCCGGTAGGCGTGCGCGTCGAAGGTGAAAGTGCCGGCGGCGGACAGGTCGAGGTCGTGCTCGATGCTCAGGCCGCTCTCGTACGTGAGCCCGGACCAGGTGACCTGCCCGGGCTGGGTGTGGTCGACGTGGACGGTGACGGCCCCGCAGCCGAGGTCGGCGCACATGGGGCAGACGTACAGCGGCAGGCGCCCGGGTGCCAGGGGCCAGGCGCCGTCGTCGCGGGCCTGGGTACCGGCCAGACGGCGCAGGTCGGCCGCGGCCTGGGCGGGCCAGGACAGGTCGGCCACACTGGTCTCCTCGAACGGCTCCCCCAGCCAGGAGGTCTCGGTGCCGGGCGCCGGGACGGCCAGCAGCCGCTGGCGCAGCGGGACCCCGTCGATGACGAACTCGAGCTGACGCTGCGGCCCCCGCAGCCACGGCAGGTACTCGGCCCGCTCCTCCACGCCCGGGCTCGGGGGCTCGCGCGGGACCTCGAGGAGCTCGAGGACGGCCCGTCGTCCAGGAGGTCCGCGAGGTGCTCACCGGCGCAGTCTCCGGTACCCGCCCCAGCTCCCCCGTCCGCTCCGATAGATGCCGCTTGTCGGTGCTGGTGGTGGGGTCAGGGGTGGCCCGCAGGGTCATCGCGCAGCGACGCGTAGCGCCCTTGACGCCGCCGGCGGCGCTGACACGATCCGGCGTCGGGAGAGGACGCCCCTTGCGTTCCTCCGCTGCAGATGTTGGGGAGGGTGCGTGGTCGTCGAGCCGGGACGGAGGTCGTCGTGGCCGTCGTCCCCGGCGCCGGGCCCGGTGGAGGCCGCGGTCGCCCTGGTCCTGGCGCAGGCGCTGCCGGGGCGGCAGGAGGCGTGGGCGGCGCTGAGGGCGCACCTGCTGGGCTTGGCCGGCGGCCCGCCGGTGCCGGCGGCGCAGGCCGCTGCGGCGGTCGGGCGGCCGGTCGGGTGGCTGCGGGGGCTGCTCCCGCGGGTGCGGATGGTGGCTCGGCACGCCGGGCCACCGACCTCCTTGGTCGCGGCGGTGCGCGTCCTGGAAGACGGACCGGTGCGGACGGTCGAGGAGGCCGCCGCTGCGCTGGTCGCGGCCGGGGTGTGCGCGGGGCCGGTGCACGCCGGTGGGGTGCTGCGCGCGGCTGAGGTCCTTGGCGCGGGGTGCTCGGCGCAGCTGGTCGACGGTGGCCCCGGTGGGGGTGGTGCTGTCGTGGTGGCGCCGGCTGGGCGGGACGCGCTCGAGCGGTCGGTGATAGGCGCGGTGGTGAGCGCCGACCGCCGCGGCGACGTCGTGGACCTGGCCGAGGTCGCCGCGGACGCGGGCGTGCCGGTGGTCGCGGTGCGTGTGGTCCTGGAGCGGGAGACGGGCTGGCAGGTCCACGACGCCGGGGACGGGTCGTGGTGGGCGTGGCGGCGGCCGCTGGTGCGCAAGCGGGGTTTGGTGACGTCTGCGGCGGTGCGGCTGCTGGCGGCCCGGGCCTACGACCAGGACGAGCTGCACGCGGCGGTCGTCGACGTCGTCGACCGTTTCCCGCCGGCGACCCGGCGGGAGGCGACGGTGCCGCCCGCGGGGGTGCTGGTGGCGTGGCTGGTCGGCCAGGACCTGCTCGAGCCCGCGGACGGTGGGGGGCTGCGATGTGCGCCGGGTCTGGCGTTGGCCAGCGACGCCGTCCTGCTCGAGGCGGTGAGGGCGGCGGGCGGGACGGCCGACGCCGGACAGCTCGCGGTGGCGCTTGGAGCGGCGGGGTACTCAGCCTCGACGGCGACGCAGCTGGCGCGGACGTGCCCGGTGCTGGTCCGCGTCGCGAGAGGGCGCTACGCGCCCCGATAGGTGCCGGACGTCGCCGCCTGTGGCGGCGATGGTCGCCTCTGCTTGTGGTCGGTAGAGGTGCTCGTGCTGGGGCTAGGCCGTGCACGGTCGGCGCACGCGGTGGTGACGTACTCGGGGTGGTGAGGGCGCCGGCTGTGCGCGGGCGGGCAGGTGGGTCCCGTCGTCCACCTGTGGGCGAGCCGAGCCGCTGTTAGCTCGGGTCGTCTACAGGTGGGCGAGGGGCTGTTAGGCGTTCCACTCCTGCGCCACCGTCGTAGTACAGGAGGGCGTTCCCCGTGCGCGCCGTCGCGGTCAACTGGGCTGTCGCGCGCTCGAGGTCTGCGACGTCGAAGAAGTTCACGACGCGGGAGCGGTCGGTGTGTGTTCGACGGTGCAGTCCATGGGCGACGGGGGTGGCGTGCAGGAGGTCGTTGCGCACGACGAGGGCGGCAGCGAGGTCTTCGACCCAGCCGGTCAAGCCAGGGATGGGAGCGGTTGACTCGCGGAGCTTCGTGCGGAGCCGCCCAAGGGTGTCGGGGAGCAGCGTCCAATAGTCCAGGCCGCAGTGCGTCCGCAGGACGTCGACGGCGATGCCGTTGAGCGAGGCGGCGGCGTAGGTGGCGCGTCCGAGGGCGGTCAACCACGCCTGGTGGTCTGGATGCCGGGGGTCTCCTGCGTGGTCGGGTGTCGTCACTGGCCACTGTCAGCGGCTGCGGCGCCGCCGTCGGCGCTGTCAGGGGTGGTGCGCCGGCGGCGGGTGCGCCGGGTCGAGGTCTTAGTGGTGGGCTCCTCGAGGCCGACCCTCTTGAGCTCCGCGGTTGACCACCCGGCGTTCACCGCGGCGGCGTGCTCGGTGGCGTACTTGGCGTCGGCGGCGGCGAGGGCCTCGCGGATGCTGTCGCGCTCGGCGGCGGCGCGGGCGAGAGAACGTCCGGCGTCCATGCGGGCGTCGACGAGGGCTCGCAAGCCGGACTCGATGGCGTCGGCGTCGGTGGTGGTGGTCATGGTTCGAGGTTATCGGGGACCGGCGCGTTCCGGCAGGGGCGCGTTGCGTGCCGAGCGGAGCGGAGGGCGCGCGCTGCTACGACAGGTGAAAGGCGGAGCAAGCTATGCAGTTAGGCCCCCTAACTGCGCCGACCGCTCGACAGAGTCGACGGTCGACGGCACACTGGCGTGTGCGTGGCCCACCGGTGGTGGGTCGCTGCGCTGGGCCAGGTGCAAGGGCAAGAGCGGGCAGGGCGACACCTCGGGAGGTGGTCGGTGATGGCAGGCGACACGTCGTCGGCGCCGGAGTCGTCGCCCGGGCCGGACGGTGCTGCGCAGGGCTCGCACGGCCCGGTACCTGCCTGGCGGACGCTGGGGCGCCGGCGCCGGGCGAACGTCGCGGGTGGCCGGCTGCACCACCACAAGGTGTCGGTGACACCGGAGGAAGAGGCAGTCCTGGTGCGCCAGGCCGAGAGCCAGGGCGTGACGGTCGTGCGACTCCTCGTGGAGTCGGCGATGGCACCCCAAGGGGAGACGCCCGCGCAGCGCCGCGCGGCCATGGCGGAGCTGTTCGCCATGTACCGGCAGCTCGCGGGGATCGCCAACAACGTCAACCAGCTCGCGCGTCACGCCAACGCCGGCGAGGACTTCCCGCCCGAGGCGCGCGCGGTGCTGGCGCGGGTGAAGGCGCTGGCGATCCGCATGGACAGTGCGCTGGACGGGATCGCCAAGCCGTGATGCCCAACGTGACCCGCGGTGAGCGGATGGGTGGGTTGCTGTCCTACCTCGTCGGGCCGGGGCGGGCGAACGAGCACACCGAGCCGCACCTGGTGGCGGGTGACGGGCCCGTGATGGCCTGGCATGACGACGCCGAGCTGGATCGCGTCAGCGCGCTTGAGGTCGCTCGTCACCTGGACCGGCCGCGGTCGTTGTACGAGACCGAGGTGGCCGGCGGTTCGGTGTGGCACTGCTCGCTGTCGCTGCGCGCCGAGGAGGGCCAGCTCGACGACGGCACGTGGGCTGACATCAGCCGCGACTTCGTCGAGCGCATGGGCTTCACCGAGGGGTCCGGCAAGGCGCCGTGTCGGTGGGTCGCGGTGCGCCACGGGTTGTCGACGGCGGGCAACGATCACGTGCACGTCGTGGTGTCGCTGGTGCGTGAGGACGGCACCAAGGCGTCGACGTGGAAGGACTTCTCCCGCGCGCAGCAGGTCGCCGGTGAGCTCGAGCGCAAGTATGGGCTGGAGGTGCTGGAGTCCCGTGACCTCGACCGCGGGACGCGCGGTGTCTCGCCCGCGGAGCAGGCCCGTGCGGAGCGCTCCGGTGCGGTCGAGCCGGAGCGGCTGACGCTGGCCCGCACGGTCCGCGCGGTGGCCGGTGCGGCACCGGACGAGGCCGCGTTTGTGACCGGTCTGCGCGAGCAGGGCATGTGGGTGCGGGCGCGCTACGCCGCCGGACGCGAGGACGTCGTCACCGGCTACAGCGTGGCCGCCAAGCCGGCCCGCGGTGAGCGTCCGGTGTGGTTCGGCGGCGGTCACCTGGGCCGGGACCTGACCATCGCTCGGCTGCGCCAGGGGTGGCCCGACTCGCCGGAGGCGTCGCAGGCCGCCGTCGCGCAGTGGCAGGCAGCGCGTCGCGGTCAGCCGGCCGGGCGGACCCGTGGCCCGCGGGTGAGCGTGGGCGATGACCAGCTGGTTGCGTGCACGCGGGAGGTGCAGGCGATGCGCGCGCACCTGGCGTCCCTGGACCCGCACGACCGGGCCGGGTGGGCGCACGCGGCGCGGCAGACCTCGGGTGCGCTGGCGGCGTGGTCGAACCGGGTGGAGGCCAAGCCGGGGCGACTGGCGCGGTCGGCGGACGCCCTCGCCCGGTACTCCCAGACCCGAGCGCACGTCGAGGCGCCGGCGATGGCCCGTGCCGCTGCGCGGCCGTCGCTGCGGGGCACGACGTTGATGCTCATGACGGCCGCCGACAACGGCCGCGGCCGCGCCGCCGAGGCGGTGCTGGTGCGTCAGCTCCTCAAGACCGCGCAGGCCATCCACGACGCCCAGGTCGCCAGCGGGCAGGCCCGCTCGGCGGCGCACCTGGCGGCCACGGTCAAGGACGAGCTGCGGCCGGTGATGCGGGAGCGGCCGGTGCCGGGGTGGGTCTCCGAGCGGGGCTTGGACGGGTCGCGTCCGGTCGTGGCCTCGACCGCGACGGACCAGGAGCGGGAGAGCGCACGGAAGATCGCGGAGTTCGTGCGCGAGGCCAACGGGCCCATGCACCGGCCCCTGGGGTCGCCGGTGCCGGAACGACTTGCTGAGCCCACGAAGGCCCCGTACCGGCCGGCGCGGCCCGGCCCTGACCGCGGCATCGAACGGTGACGGCAGCCACGCCCATGACCGTCACCGCGCCGACCGGGCGCCCGGTGGGAGCGCGACCCGAGGCACCACCTGAGGCACCACCGAGGCAACGACGAGGGGCAGCGGCATGAGCGAGTCCGACGGCATCGAGGAAGCCTTCGCCGGGCAGGTGCGGGTCGGTCTGCTGGTGGCAGGGCGCGTCGCGGAAGAGCTGGCCCGTCAGCGGGAGCGTGCGGCCCGCGCAGCCGAGCAGCAGTCGGCCCAGGCGGCGCGCGACCTGGCTGACCGGGTGGCCGCCGAGCGGACCACGGCGCGGGCGTCGTTGGCACCGATCGAGCGGGACGCCTGGTGGGAGCGGGCGACACCCCGCGACATCGAGGCGGCGTGGCAGACCGCCCGGCAGTGGGAGGACGTCGAGCCGGACGCCCGCCGCGCCACCGAGACGATCCGTGAGCAGGTCCGCGACCGTTACGGCATCGACGTCGACACCCTCGACCCCGACCGTCAGGACGCGGTCAGCCGGGCGCTGGACAAGCGGGCGCAGGCGGAACGGGAGGGCGCCGAGCGTGCCGGACGCGACAGCGACCGCGCACGCTCCGAGGCCGACAAGGAGCGCGTCGTCGCCACGCTTCTGGTGGGTGAGGCAGCCGATGAGCGTGCCGCCGCAGACGCGGCGGCGGTTCAGCACGACGCGCAGGTGCTCCTATCGGAGAACGCCACCAGCGGCGAGCAGCAGAGCACCGGACCTGAGCAGGCTGTGGCCGCGGCGGCGGAGCGTGCCGGCGCGGCCGAGGAGCTCAGGGCGGGAGCTCTGGGGGCCGCGGCGGCAGCTGAGGGCCGCTCCGACGCGGCCCGAGAGGCCCCTGCGGCGACGTACGACAGCGCTGAGCGGCGCGCGCGAACCCAAGCCCGCTTGGAGACCACGTTGGCACCTGAGCACGCAGAAGGTCTCGAGGCGCGGATGTTGGCTGACCGCAGCAATGCGCGCCCCGTCAGCGATGTCGCTCACGCGAGCAGGGCGCCCATGGCCGCTGCACCTCGCCGACGGCTGGCCTTCGGGCGCGGGAAGGGCCAGGCCAACACTGTTGAGCGGTGACCGCGCGGGCGTGGAAACCGCCAAGGCAACTCGACGCTGAAGTCGTCGGGTTACCTTGGCGGTTTCTCACCCGTTCTGCAAAGCCACCTGAGTTGTCGGTCGTCCCGATGAGGCGCGGTCAGGCGACCAGGCGCAGGAGGTACTTGCCGACCTTGCCGACGCCGTAAGGAAGCAGCGCGCTGACGATGTTGCAGTAGAACCCGTTGGCGTTGCACCAGTCGATGAGCCGCTGCTCCTGCTGGCCGGACAAGCCCGGGTCGTTGGCCTTGAGCTGCAGCATGTTGACCTTCGAGACGCGCTGGCCGTCGAGGTACTCGTAGTACCAGCCGTAGCAGTAGCTGGGCGAGTTGTTCGTCCAGACCATCATCCCGCTGCTGCCCTCTTCGCAGTACGAGTAGTAGTCCCCGGTCCCCGCGACGGCAGCTGGGCTGGTGGACGGCGCGGAACCGCGGGTGGTGCTCTGATGACGCTGGATGGCCTCGTCCGAGGCGGCGTCGCTCGTGCCTGAGGTCGCCAACTGGGTGGCTTCGATCCCGGTCTTGCTGGTGACAGTCTCGTAGTCCGGTGTGGATGCGGATGCACTCAGCGAGGTACCAACCGCCATCGTGGCGGCCAGCGACAGAGTGGTCATGACCTTCAGCTTGCGCATGATGGTTTTTTCCCTTGGCTGTCGACTCCGATGCGAACGTGCACCGGCTGGTGTCTTCACCATCACACAGGCCCAGACCCGTGTAAAGAGGACATTCTGTTGATGCGTTGACTACCCTGACGTCAACGCGCTGCCGTTATCACGAAGGCGCGCAAGCGTGCACCTTGGCAGGCTGAAACGTTTTCATTCGACGAGGTCGAACAGGTTCGTGGGGGGTTGCTCGAGTGGCAGACGGCGCCAGTCCCGGTCGCTGTGGCCCTTGCCGGGACTGCAGCCTTTGAGGGGGCCGTCGCTGGCCATCAGGACGGTCATGTGGTGGTCGCCGTGGTCGCGCAGCCACGAGGACATCCCGACGGTGGGGTCCTTGCGTAGGTGCTCCCAGGCCCGCCACATGGCGTCGAGGCGGACGACAGCCTCGGGGTGTTTCCACCAGGCCGGGCACCAAGTGCGCTCTCGGCCCTCGAAGCTGCGGGCGTACAGCGGGGCCACCATCTCGCCCACGAAGTCCGGCAGCGAGGAGTAGTACAGCCCGGCCGGCTCATCGGGTGAGACCACCTCGATGGCGTTGGCGCGGGCGGCCTCGGTCAGGTCGGCGAGGACCTCACCGGTCAGGGCCTCGTCGACAGCGTCGGCAGCCAGGTCCTCCAGGCGCCGCTGGAGGGCGCGGTCGACCGCTGCGCTCATCCCAGCGCGCAGCGCTGGCAACGACAGCTCAGCGGTCCTGTCGTCGGGTGGACCTGTTGACCCGTCTTCTTCGTCCCATCCGGACACGTCGCTCACGCGCTCACCTGGGCCTGTGCCGGCGCCTGGGCGGCATCGGTGTTCGCCTGGGCGATCGTCCTGGCAGCTGCAGGGTCGTGGGCGGTGATCGAAGCGGTGACCGCGTCGGCGTGCGGGCCGGTCATCCACGGCAGGGTCCGCACCAGGGTCGGGCGTGAGCCCGAGCCGAGGACGACGGCGCGCCCGCGGGACAGGGCGGCGAGGTCCGCGACGTCCAGGACCTTCTCTCGGGTGGCCGAGCGGGACGTCGAACGCCCGTGCCGGGAGGAGGAGGTGGAGGTGGAGGTGCGCTCGTACTCCCCGATCAGGGCGGACAGCTCGGTCAGGAACTCGACCTCGGAGACGCCGCCTCCGTAGACCTTGATGTTCGCGGCCGACCAGAGCTTGCGCATGCCCTCCCGGCCCCAGACATCGACGCCCTGCGACCACGACTGCAGGATCGTCATGATGACGATGCCGCGGGAGCCGTAGTGGCTGTAAAGGTTCGGCAGCTCGCGCCAGCGGCAGACGTTCGCGGCCTCGTCGA
>Ga0210040_10001279_pt1 | contig 38544 bp, 28 predicted proteins | sample CryGeyCG12114_NA_FD_185462 | JGI IMG/M metagenome (GOLD analysis project Ga0210040, IMG submission 185462) | Groundwater microbial communities from aquifer - Crystal Geyser CG19_WC_8/21/14_NA (SPAdes) (version 2) | ecosystem: Environmental > Aquatic > Deep subsurface > Groundwater | place: USA... | reverse complement strand
CCAGCATCCCGTACTTGTCGCAGGCCTGGTAGAACTCGGGGCGCTCCACCAGCGCGCCGCCCCACACCCGAATCAGGTTCAGGTTCATGTCGCGGTGAAAGCGGATTTCCGCGTCGTAGCGGGCATCCGTGAAGCGCAGCATGGCGTCGGAAATAATCCAGTTGCCGCCTTTGATGAAGATTTTCTGGCCATTCAGGTGCACCTCCATGCTCTGGGTGGTGGTGTTCCACTCCCGCTGAATCTCGCGCACGCCCACCTGCACCGTTTCCTCATCCGACACGGTTTTGCCCTTCACCAGAAATTGCACCTTCGACTCGTACAACGGCTGGTCGCCGTAGCCGTTGGGCCACCACAGCTTGGGGTTGGGTAGGGATAAATCCTTGAGATTTACCTGCTGGGTGGTCTTGGCCGGAATGGTCACTTTCTGCTCCACCGTACGGCCATCCAGCGTGTAGCGCAGCACCCCGGCTACGGACTTGGCCGTGGGGTTTTCCAGCTCCGCCGACACCTGCACGGTGGCCGGCGCCTGCGGGCCGGTGGGCTTGCGCTTGCCCGGCACGCGGGTGATGATGTGCGGATTCTTAACGTTGATCTGCTGGGTTTTCTCAATCGTCACCTTGTCCCAGATACCCGTATTCCGGTCCCGGATGGGCTGAATCCAGTCCCAGCCGGCGGTGTATTGGGTGGTGGCGTTGCGGGCAATGGTGCCGTCGCCGCCCTGGCCGCCGTTGGGGTTGCCCACCGGGTCAGGCGGATACACAATCACCGCCAGGCGGTTTTTGCCATCCTTGGCCAGGTAGGGCGTAATGTTGTAGGTCTGCCGCAGAAACATGCCGTGGTGCGTCTGCGCGTTCAGCTTCTGCCCGTTCAGAAACACGTCGCAGCTGTAGTTCACGCCCCGCAGGTGCAGCCACGCTTGCTCGTCGCCGGCAGTTTTCTCCGTAAAATCCTTGGTAAACCAATAGGTATAATAGTCCCTACCCGTGCGGTAAATGTCGGGTATCTGCTTGTTGTTCATCCCGTAGAACGGGTCGGGTATCTCCTTGTTAGCCAGTTGGGTAGTGAGCACCGTGCCGGGCACCACGGCGGGCTGCCAGCCGCTGAGAGCATAGGTAGGCTGCGAAAGCGCGGCCCCGTCTACGCTCACTTTGCTTTTAGGCGTAGCCTGCCAGCCGGTGTTCAGCTCGTAGCGCTGCTGGGCCAGCAGCGGAGTAGCCAATAGAGAGAGAAGCGGAAGTAGGAGTTTGTGTGGTGACATTGAAGGTTTTGTGTGCTGTTAGCTACTAGCTGTTGGCTTTTAGTTGATTCCTAATTGCGCAGCAGGGCTCACCGCGAGGGGTAGAGACACAACATTTTGTGTCTCGTCGTTGCTGACGTTGTGAAGACCGGACGTACGCGGGTCGTTCAACGACGAGACACAAAACGCTGTTTCTCTACTTGTTAACTTGCTAAGCACGCCGGACTTTATGCCCGACCAGACCGTAGTACAGAATGAAAAGGTAGCAGGGAATCACCAGCCAATAGGCTTGCTGGGGGCTGAACGCATCGGCCAGACCACCGTAGAGCGGCGGCAATACGGCCCCGCCGGCAATAGCCATAATCAGGAAAGATGAGCCAATCTTGGTGAAGCGGCCCAGGCCCTCAATAGCCAGCGGCCAGATAGCTGGGAATATGAGCGAGTTGGCCAGTCCCAGCAAGGCAATGAACAGTACCGACGTAATGCCGCTGGTGAACAGCGCCCCCAAGGCAAACACTACCCCTATCACAGCAAACAGCTGCAACGCCTTTTCCTGCGAAATCAACTTCGGAATGGCCACAATGCCAACGAGGTAGCCCACAATCATGGCTCCCATGGTAATGGGGGTAAAGAACTTAGCCGTTTCCAGCGCAATACCCTGCGCGTTACCATAGCTGATGATGGTATCGCCGGCAATAACCTCCACCCCCACGTAGAAAAACATAGCCAGTGCCCCCAGCAGCAGGTGTGGAAATTGCAGCACACTGGTTTTGTTGGTATTGGCAGCCGCCACGGTTTCGTCCTCGTGGTCGGTGTCGATTTCGGGTAGGGACGAGAAGTAGATCAGCACAGCCAGCAGCACCAGTACAGCCGTTATCAATAGGTAGGGTATCACCACGCGAGCGGCTAGTGCGTCAAGCTCAGCAGCTTTGGTGGCCAAGTCCATCGTTTTGAGGCGCGCTACCAAGGAGTCGGCGTCTTTCAGAACCACCGCCCCCAAGGCAACGGGGGCCAGCGCACCCGCTACTTTATTGCAAATACCCATCACGCTAATGCGCTTGGCGGCGCTTTCGCGCGGCCCCAGGATAGTGATATAGGGATTGGAGGCCGTTTGCAGTAACGCCAATCCCGAACCCAGAATAAATAGGCCCAGCAAAAATAGCCCGTAGGTACGCGTGTAGGCCGCCGGAATAAAAACCAGTGCCCCCACGGCCATCACCAGCAACCCCACCGACATACCCTTCTTGAAGCCCGTAGCTTGCAATACCCACGCTGATGGTATGGCCATCACGAGGTAGGAAATATAGAAAGCGGAGGTGACGAAGTAAGCTTGAAAGTTGCTCAGCTCGCAGGCAATCCGGAGGTAGGGAACCAGCACGGAGTTCAGCCACGTCACGAAGCCGAAAATGAAAAACAGCGCCCCAATGATAACAATGGACTTGGTTTGCTGGCCGGTGGCCGCGGGCATGGCCGGAGCCGGAGTGGTAGCTGCTTTGGTCATAAGATAGGGAGTGAAAACGATGCGTTGTGTGACCACTTGTATTAGAGCGTTCTGCCGAGCACAGCGAGGCACCGTGCGGGCTGCAAAGGCAACGAAACGATACAGCTTCGACTACGCTCAGCAGAACGTTCTAACTACAAAGAAGCATATCCTAGAAATGCCAGCGCACGAAAGCCTCCATGGCCTCGTAGTCGGCCAGGCCCAGATTGTCGTATTGCAGGGCGGTTTCGCGGTTGCGCTGCTCGGCGCGCACCCAAAATTCGCGGGAGTCGTCGCCGGGGAACACCGGCGTGTCTTTCTGCGACTGGTGCTTGAAGATGGCGTTGCGCTTGCGAATCACCTCCAGCGGCGACAGCGGCACCGCCATTTCAATCTCGTAGGGCTTGAACTCGTGCCACGCGCCGCGGTACATCCACACCCAGCAGTCTTCCACCCAGGCTTCCGTCTGTTTCAGGCGCCGCAACGACTCCGCTATAATATTGAAGCACACGATATGGGTGCCATTGGGGTCGGCAAAGTCGCCGGCCACGAACACCTGCTGGGGCTTCACCTCTTGCAGCAGCGCCATGGTCAGCTCAATGTCGGCGTCCGTCACGGGGTACTTCGAGGTCTTGCCCGACTCGTAGAAGGGTAGGGCCTGGAAGTGGATGTGGCTGTCGGGGAGGCCGGCGTAGCGGGCGCCGGCAATGGCCTCACTCTTCCGGATATAGCTTTTTACGTTCCGAATTTCCTGGGTATCGACCTGGTTGGGCTGCTTCTGCTCAATAAACTCGCGCATGTTGTCATACACCGTTTGCAGCTCCTGGCTATCGCGGCCCAGGCTGTTTTCCAAGTCAATGGCAAACTCCATGTAGCGCAGCACGTCGTCGTCCCACACCGCTGTGTTGCCGGAGGTCTGGTAGGCTACGTGCACGTCGTGGCCCTGGTCGATGAGGCGGATGAAGGTGCCGCCCATCGAAATCACGTCGTCGTCGGGGTGGGGTGAAAATACGATGACGCGCTTCTTGGCCGGTAGGGCGCGCTCGGGGCGCTGCGAGTCGTCGGCGCCGGGCTTGCCGCCGGGCCAGCCCGTGATGGTGTGCTGGAGAAGGTTGAAAATGTGGATGTTGATGTTGTATGCCGGGCCGCGCTCGGTGGCCAGTTGGGCCATGCCGTTGTTGTTGTAGTCTTCTTCCGTCAGCTTGAGGATAGGTTTGCTGAGCGTATTCGACAGCCAGATAACGGCCTTCTTGATCAGCATTTCCGTCCACACGCAGTCCTTCACCAGCCAGGGCGTATCGAAGCGGGTCAGCTCCGAAGCAGCATCAGCATCCAGTACAAACTCCACGTTGTCGGCCAATTGCAGGTAGGTAGCCGGCACCTCGCCCGACACCTCGCCTTCCACGGCCTTCTTGATGATGGGGGCCTTCTTGCCGCTCCAGGCCATCAGCACAATCTCGCGGGCCTTGAAAATGGTACCGATGCCCATCGTAATGGCCTTCTGAGGCACGTTTTCCTTGCCGCCAAAGTCGCGCGAGGCGTCGCGGCGCGTGAGGTCGTCGAGCGTGACCATGCGCGTGCCCGAGTTGGGCGCCGAGCCAGGCTCGTTGAAGCCCACGTGGCCCGTACGGCCAATACCCAGAATCTGCAAGTCCAGCCCACCTACTTCCTCAATCTGCCGCTCGTAGCTCAGGCAGAACGCCACTACTTCTTCCGGCGCCAATGTACCATCGGGAATGTGGATGTTCTCCCGCTTGATATCGATGTGGTCGAACAGGTTTTCGTTCATGAACGTGACGTAGCTCTGCGGCGCCGTGGGTGGCATCGGGAAATACTCGTCCAGGTTGAATGTTATCACATTCTGAAAGCTCAATTCCTCCTCGCGGTGCAAGCGCACCAGCTCCTCGTACACGCCCACGGGGGTAGCGCCGGTAGCCAGGCCCAACACGGCCGTTTCGCCGGCTGCCTGCTTGCGCCGGATCAGGCGTGCAATGCGGGCTGCTACCTGTGCGGAGGCAGTTTCCTTGTCGGGATAAACGGTGACCGGCAGCTTCTCAAAGCGCGTTTCTTCGAGTAGGTTTAATCGTGCCATACGGGGTAAATGAGGTTGTAAAGAGTTGTGAGGCGGTTGTTGGGTTGCGGGACGGAGCGGTAAATCGAAAGGAAGCGGTAGGTTCAGGTAGGGCAGTTCAGGTTAGTTCCAGGGGCGTTTCAAACACGTTTTCCATCACCGTGGCCACCGAGCCCAGAATCATGGCGTCGCGGCCCAGCTCGGACACCACAATGCGGGTGTTTTCGCGCAGCTGCTTCATGCAGTAGATGGTAATGGCCTGCTGAATAGCGGGCACTACAAAGGGCTGCGCCTGGGCAATATCACCACCCAGGATAACCAGCTCAGGATTAAACAGCTGAATCAGGATGGCGATACCCTTCCCCAAGTTCACCCCTACCTCCGCCAGAATATTAATGGCAAACTGGTCGCCGTCGTGGGCGGCCTGGATGACTTGCTCCAGCTCCAGCTGCTCCAGCTCGGTTTCCGACAAGGCTTGCAGTAGCGTGTTTTCCCCGGCCCGAATACCTTCTTTGGCATTGCGCACAATGGCGCTGCCCGAAGCCACCGTTTCGAGGCAGCCGCGCTTGCCGCAGTGGCACAGCCGACCGTCTTCTACCAGTGGAATGTGGCCAAACTCGCCGGCAAAGCCCGAGGCGCCGCTGCGCAGCTTGCCGTCCAGGATCATGCCCAGCCCTACCCCCCAGTCCATCGACAGCACCAGCACGTCGCGGCGGCCGTGGGCCAGCCCGAAGCGGTACTCGGCCAGGGTAGCGCTTTTCACGTCGTTCTGGATGTACACGGGCTTGCCAAACCGCCGCTCCAGCAGCAGCTCCAACGACTCTGCCGCTTCGGGCACGCGCAGGTAGGTGTGGTTGTTGCCCTCTTTGGAAGCCACCAGCCCCGGCATGTTGATGCCTACTCCAATGAGCTTCTGGGGGTCGATGCCGGAAGAATCGAGCAGGCGCATGGCCTGGGCGTGCACCTCTTCCAGGGCCTGCAAGTCCTGGGTTACTTCAATGGGAAACGTCTGTACCCCGGTTACGGGCGTGTTGTTATTATCGAAAATAGCCATGCGGGTCTTGTACTTCTCCATGTGGATACTCAAGACAAACAGCGACTTATCCCGCAAGCCGTATAGCTCGGGCTTGCGCCCGCCGATGGATTTCCCCCTCCCCTGCTTCTCTACCAGTCCCTCGGCAATCAATTCGTTCAGCATAGCCGACGAGGTAGGCGCGCTGATCTGGAAACGCCCGCAGATATCGGCGTTGGTCTTGGCGCCCTTCACGTACAAATGCTTGACGATCTTGAGCTTCTGCACGTACTTCCGCCGTTCAACATTATTAAGCTTGGCCAGAAACGTATCTTCCAAGGCTAATAATGAACTCATGACAGTGGCTTTTCTTAAAGATGTCTCAAGAAGCCAGTTTTTTTCAACAAGTCAAAGGACTTTCCTAAAATTTTAAGGAAAGATCATACGAAAGCCGCAAAGAATAGAGAAACTACGCCATCGAAAGAGTACTAAACTGTTTTAGTACGTATGCTTTTGTGGATGGCAAAGCAGGGCTAAGGGGCCGCGTCAGCAGTTGCATGAAGCCCGAAGGGGCGTTGCATTGATCGCAAAAACGCGCTTCTCATCCTGTATAATTCCCGATCAAAAGATTACACACTTCCCTACCTTACCACTCAATGCTTACACAGGCACGGTCCCTTGTCGACCGGGCGAAAACGGATAAGCTTCGCCGTCAGCCAATTGTGTGGCTTTGTCACTTCGGGTCGGGTGCTCTCGCCGTCTACCACCTGCACGATCTGTAAGTCGTTATGGTGCAGGTACTTTACCTGAAAATCAGTATTCGAAGCGGCGGCTTCGCTGGTTAATCGGCGCAATTCGAAAAAGGTGATAAGCTGGTTTTGCAAGACAAACGGCTGCAACGTTTCCAGGTTGGTATCAACGATTTCCACCAAATCCTTCGCCATAGACGTGAGTTGCACCGAGGCCGGAATGAACAGGTGGTTGCTCCGCTCCCCTTCCACCCGCAGGTTGCTGAACATCGAAAAGCTCGTCTGCGTTTTCAGACCTAAATAAGGAGTCAGGCCATTAAAGAAAATCAGCACCGGAATTATCCAGAGTGCCACCGGACGCACGCGCAGGAGCCTGGCGGGTGTTTCCAGCACAAATGCATGGCGGTAGATAACCAACACGCAGACCGTGGCAAGGAGCATTCCCCAGATCAGCCATATCAGGAAGCCGGGGCTGATAATGCCCTGTAGCCCCAGCCCAACGATGCCGATTACGACGACGCAAATCACGACCCGGCCCGCCAGTAGCACTGGCGCCCGGTAGGATGCCAACACAGTGTGCGCCAAGGCTTCCATTTTCGCAGGAACTTGCGCCGGGATAAACAGCATGTACAAGGCAAACATCAGTCCCGAGAAGCTATAAAGGCCCGGATGAGGATGCAAGGCGAGAAAATAGTGAAAGCCAAAGCCCAATAAGATACCCGCCAAACGGGTTTTTCTAAGGCAGAGTAACACGGGAATAGCTGCTTCAATCAGCAGAGTGCCCCATACCGCCAGCCAGTGCGCCCACGTCGGGAAATCGGGTAGAAAGGGTAGCCTCTGATTGTAGCCATCCAGCAAATACGTACTACAACTGATCTGAACATTGAAATAGTCCCAATTCAGCTTGTGAAAGACGGCCCAGAAATAGAGCGCGCACAAGCTGAGCCTCGCCATAGGAGCAAAAGCGGCATACCAGTTGTGTCGCAGAGATGCCCCAATAGAGGACCACGATGTGCCGCTGCGGTAGGACCGAGCAAGGGCCCACCCAAAGGACAGCAGGATACCGCCATTCACTAACAACTCGAAGAGAATATGATTGGGCGTATACGGAATCCAGCTTAAGGTATTGGCCATGCTACACCCCAGCATTAGCAGAAAAAACCAAGTGTTGTGGGGAGCTAGCAGCACCAATGCTGCCGCCAGCACAACAGCCACTGCCCACGGCTGCTCCCAACTGATTCGGTCGGGAAAAGAGAGGGCATGCAATACATTTGCCACGGCCCAGGCAAAGCTGAACAGGTAGAACCGATCGAAGGGAACGTTACGGGCGCGAACAGTGCGTAATGGTAAAGTTATATTCATATTAATATGAAATAGTGAGCTACCTATTAGCATGAAGCCGTTTGGTCGTCGGCTTCAATAAGCGGACGCCAGATGGAGCATAACGTTCTTTTTTCTTGCTGTCCACAGGGCCTAAAACAGCCTGTGGGTAAGGCTGATCTATCCCAAATTTTAAAAGAAATTTTAGAACTTACGCAAAGAATTTCATTTGACTGAAACGCGGCCAAAAGCCACTGTTCAGCTTTAATATTGGTTTTTGCTCAGCAATCAGGTGACCTATAGGGGTGCCTGCCTAATGCGAAACTGGTGAGGTGACAGCATCCTACTGAACCACATTTTTTCCAGACTACGCGCTTGTTCGCACCAGCCCCGGCAATAGCACTGCCCTACTGCAACACCACGTGCTTGATGTTTTTGCGGTCGTAGGTGTAGGTGATGTGCACGCGGCCGTCGCGGGTCTGAATGATGGCCGGGTAGCTGTATTCCTCTTTGTCGCCGTTTTCGAGCACGGCCACATCGTGCCACGTTTGGCCGTCGCGCGATTGGGCCACGCGCAGCTTGCCGCGGCCGTTGAACCAGTCCTTGCCGGGCACGTCGGGGTTGTAGACGATGAGCTGGGAGCCGTCGCGCAGCGTTACGGCATCGGTGCCGGAGTTAGGGTTCAGCAGCGTGGTTTTCGACAGCTTGCCCCAGGTATTGCCCCCATCCGTCGACCAGGCCTGCACCACGCTACCCTGCTTGCTCCGGCACAGCAGTTGTAGCCGATTGCCGGAATAGCGCAGAATGCTGGGCTGAATGACATCCAACGCCGAGGCCGTATCCACGGGAATACGCTGCCACGTTTGCCCCCGGTCCGTCGATTTTTCGAGGTGTACCTTCCAGCGCTCCGTGCTTTCCTCCACGCTGGATGGCGACAGAATGGTACCGTTGGCGAGCTGAACAGGCTTGTTTTTGATCGGCCCCAGAATGCCCGGCGGCAGGCGGCGCGCAGTGGTCCATGTCCTACCCTCGTCCGGGGAGGTTTGCACCATGCCCCACCATTCGCGCGGGTTGGGGCCTACCTTGTAGAACAAGAACAGCTTGCCACTGCGCTCCTTGAACAGCACCGGATTCCAGGTAGGGTAGCGCAACGTGTCGCTTACTACCCCCGTGGCCACGCTTTCGGGCATCGACACTTTTCCTTGCTTATCAATGGAAGCCAGCCAGATAGCCACGTCCTTTTTCCCTTCGCCCGAGCCGCCAAAGCAGGCCACCAGCAGCTTGCCACCGCTTACTTCTACCAAGGTAGAGGCGTGACACTGCCGGAACGGCGGATTTGGAAACAACACCTCCTCCTTGATTTTCGACCACTTAGATTGAGCCGATACGGACAGGGGCAAGAGGATAGCAGCAAGGAGAAGGTGGCGTTTCATAGAGAGTTTTTAGTAGCACGTCATTTCGACCAGTGGGAGAAAGCTCGCGGGCTGATAACAGAACGTCATTCCAAGCTTGTCGAGGAATCTCGCTTGATAGTAATTTTTATCTCACATCAGCACGCGAGATTCCTCGACAAGCTCGGAATGACGTTCTGTTTGCTAATGTTCAAATAATGAGAGTATTACTGCGCCGCCGACAGCTTGATGGGCTGCTTCACCTCAAAATCGGCTTTCAACCGGATATCCTCCGACGAAGCCCCTACCATCGCGGTGAAGGCGCCGGGCTCCACTACCCATTCCATCTTCGGGTTGAGCAGCTTTAGGTCTTCGGCAGTTAGCTCAAACGTTACTTCCCGCTGCTCCCCAGCTTTCAGGGTGATGCGCTGGAATTTCTTGAGCTGTTTGGTGGGCGTTACGGTGGAGCTTATTTTGTCGTTGAGGTAGAGCTGTACCACTTCGTCGCCGGGGCGGGCGCTGGTGTTTTTTACGGTGCAGCGCACTTGCACGCGCACGGCGCCGGTGGTTTCCTTGGGGCTCACCTGCAAGCCGGAATACGCAAACGTGCTGTAGCTCAGGCCGTGGCCGAAGCTATAGAGCGGCTTGGCGTCCATCTCCACGTAATCGTGCTTGTTGGGGCTTTTGAAGTTGTAATACACCGGCAGCTGCCCCACGCTTTTCGGCACCGAGATGGGTAGGCGGCCGGCGGGGTTGTAGTCACCGAACAGCACGTCGGCAATGGCGTTGCCGCCCTCCTGGCCGGGGTACCACGCATCCACCACAGCCGGCACGTGGTCGGCCAGCCAGTTCAAATTCAGTGGCCTACCTTTGATGAGCACCACCACCACCGGCGTACCGGTGGCGGCCACGGCCTGCACCAGCGCCAACTGTTTACCCAGCAAATCGAGGGTAGCACGGTCGTAGCCCTCGCCGCTTTCCATGTCGCCAATGGGCTGGTTGCCCTTGGCCGCCGTGACGGTGGCGGCGCCGGTGCTCTGGTCCTCCGTTTTGAAGTCGCGGGCGCTAGAGCCGCCGAGGACTACCACCGCCACCTGCGCCTGCCTGGCCGCCGCCACGGCCGCCGCAATATCGGCGGTAGTCGTGTCCCGGATGGCGCAGCCCTTCACATAGGTAACTTGCGTGCCCTTTCCTACTTTAGCCTTGATGCCTTCCAACACCGTCACGATGTTTTCGTCGGGTTGGGGCGCGGTGTAGTCGCCCAGCTGGTTGTAGATGTTGTCGGCGTTTGGGCCGATAACGGCAATGCGCTGCAACGACTTCGACAGGGGTAGGGCGTTGTTCTCATTCTTCAACAGCACCACCGACTCGCGGGCTACCTGTCGGGCCAGTGCCACGTGCGCCGCCGTCTTCACCTGCCGGGCCGCTTTCTTGGCATCGACGTACGGATTCTCAAACAGGCCCATGTCAAACTTAAGGCGCAGCACCCGGCCCACGGCACGGTCCAGCACTTCCGGTGACACCAGCTTTTGGTCGATGGCCGCGAGCAGCGCCTTATCGTAGCCATAACTGCTCAAGTCGCTGTCGAGGCCAGCGTTGAGAGCCAGGGCAGTGGCAGCGGCGGGCGTGGCCGCCACGTGGTGGTTGCTCATCACCCCCACCACGCTATTCAAATCCGACACCACGAAGCCCTGAAAGCCCCAGCGCTGGCGCAACAGATCCGTCAACAGCCACTCATTGGCCGAACACGGAACGCCGTCGATGGAGTTGTAGGCCGCCATCACCGACAAAGCCCCTGCCCCTACCGCCGCCCGAAACGGGGGCAGGAAATTCTGGTACAGCTCGCGCTGGCCGGTGCTGATGCTGCCGCCGTTGTGGCCGCCCTCGGGCACACCGTAGGCCGTGAAGTGCTTGAGCGTGGACACGATGTTGGCGCCGCTTTTCAGATTATCGCCCTGAAAGCCCTGTACCATGGCCACGCCCATCTGGCTGTTGAGCACGGGGTCTTCGCCGTAGGTTTCCTCCACCCGCGACCAGCGCGGCTCGCGTGCCAAGTCCAGCACCGGCCCATAGCCAATGTGGGCACCCTGCACCCGCGCCTCGGTGGCAATAGCCGCCGCCATCTGCCGGATCAGGGCCGGGTCCCAGGTGCTGCTCTGCCCGATGGAGGTAGGGAATACGGTGGTGCCAATGGCCATGTGGCCGTGCGGGCACTCCTCGGCCAGCAGCAGCGGAATGCCCAGCCGGGTGTGCTCTACCGTGTACTTCTGCAAGGCATTGGTAGCCTCAGCCGCCAGAGCCGGATTCAGGCCGGTTTTCAGGGTTTTCTGCGTCCAGGGGTCGGCGCGCAGGGTGGCCCAGAGCGCGCCAATGTGGCGCTCGTCCACGGCCTTGCGGTAGGCGGCGCTGGTGCCCACGCGCTGGCCGTTTTTCTCGTACATCTCCCAGCCCAGCAGCGTCCCCAACTGGCCTACCTTCTCCTCCGTCGTCATGCGGTCCAGCAAGTCCTTCACCCGCGCTTCAGTGGCGGCGTTGCGGTCTTTGTAGAGCGGTTTTTGGGCCACTGCCGGGGTTATGCTGAGTAGGCTAAGGCTGAAGAGAAGGGGCTTTAACATGTGGAACAGAAATAAAAAAAGAATAAGCGAAGAAGGTTCTACTGCTCGTTGGGTTGTTGTAGAGACGCATACTTGCGTCTCACCTACCGCGCCGTTTAAGTTTCAGGTATTCAGCGACATTGGCTACACTTTAGCTGCCAGCTGTTCAACGACGAGACGCAAGTATGCGTCTCTACAGCGTGTTGACAGCCCTAGACTACGGAGTAGTCCGGTTTGCTGGTTTCGCGGACAGCAACTCGTCCAGAATGGGCTTATCAAGGGTTTTCAGGGCCTGTTGCAGCTTCTTGTTTTGCTGCTCAAACACAACCACTTCGTTCTTGCCTTTCGTGAGCCAGCAGCCGGGCACGTAGAGCGTTTGCTGGGGGCCAATTTTCCAGTAGCGACCCAGGTTGTGGCCGTTCACGAAGACAATGCCCTTGCCCCAGCCGCGCATGTCCAGGAACGTGTCGCCGGGCTGCTTCACCTCGAAGCTAGCCGTGTAGAGGGTAGGACGTCCTTCCTTGTTTTTGGAGATATAGCGGGTCAGGTCGGGCACCTTGTCGAAGGGCATTTTGTACATCTGCCAGTCGCCGGTGAGGGCCGTGCCATCGAGGGTTACGGGCTCAATGATACCCTTAATGTTGTGCACGATTTCGGCCCCGTAGTTAATGCGGCCCATATTTTCAACCAGCAACTCCAAGGTGCCGTTGGTGGGAATTTGCACGGGTAGCGTGTAGCGGTTGTCCTGGCGGTTCAGCTCCCCTACCAGCTGGCCGTTCACGTACACCGTGGCGTAGTCGCGCAGGCCCGGCACTGCCAGTTGGCCCTGCGCCGCCGGCCCAAACCGCCGGCTATACAGCACGTAACCAGTCCCCTGGTTCAGCTCCTCAAACGACAGCGGCTGGATGCTCCTCACCGGCTGAATGTCGTTTTTCAGGTCAAACACATCTACTGATTTATCCAGAATGATGTCGGGTATCGTCACCACGGGCAGCGGGGCGGGCACGGCCGGCACAGCGTACTTCACGTACTTCTGCATCAGGGCCCGCACGGCCGTGTACTTGGGCGTGGCCCAACCCGGCTCGCTGATGAGGGCGTCGTAGTCGTAGCTGGTAATGTCAGGCTGGATGTCGTGCTCCTTGCTATAGTTGGCGCCCGCGGTGAACCCGAAGTTGGTGCCGCCGTGCACCATGTAGAAGTTGAAGTTGATGCCGTTTTTCAGGTAGGTTTCCACCTGTTGGGTCACCTGCTCGGTGGGCACGCGCACAAACGGCTCGCCCCAGTGGTCGAGCCAGCCGGGGTAGTACTCGGCTACCATGTAGGGTCCCTGACCGCCGTGGTACTGGTTCACGGCTTTTTTCAGCGCCTCCACGTTGCCCTCGCCGTTGGCGGTGGGTAGGGCGCCCGGTGTAGCGCCACCTTCAAACAGCCCCGCCGCATCGGAAGTAAAGAATGGCCCTTCGAAACCGGCTTCGGTCAGCTGCTGCTTGATAGCGGCGTTGTATTTCTTATGTTCTTCCAGCGGAATATCCTTGCGCTGATCTACATACGACCCGAACTCATTCTCCACCTGGGTCATAATGATGGGCCCGCCCTTGCTTACCTGCAAGCCTTTCACCTGCTCGGCCAGCTTGTTGATGTAGACCTTGCACGAATCCAGAAACGGCTGGTTATTAGCCCGAATCACCAGGTCTTTGTTTTTCTGCAACCACCACGGGTAGCCGCCAAACTCCCACTCGGCGCAGGCATATGGTCCCGGCCGCAGTATCACAAACAGGCCTTCCTCCTGGGCCGTTTTGACGAACTGCGCCACGTTGCGGTTGCCGGTTTTGAAGTCCCACACGCCCGGCGCAGTGTTGTGGTAATTCCAGAACACGTAGGTGGCTACCGTATTCAGTCCCAGCGCCTTCATCATCTTCAGCCGATGCCGCCAGTAGGGCTGCGGCACGCGGGCATAGTGCATCTCCCCGGAGTGAATCTGGGTAGGCTTGCCGTCGTAGAGAAACTTCCCGTCTTTAATGACAAACGTGTGTTTTTTCTGCGCTTGCGCGGATAGGCTGACGAAGAGCAGTAGGCCAGTCAGGCACCGGGAGAGGATGGAGTGGGACATTTGTTTTATTGTTGCATGCAGACCGTCATTTCGACCAGCGGGAGAAATCTCGCGTGCTATAGTAGAGGCATCATGCTTCATCTGGCGTCCGCTTGCCGAAGCATGACACCTCTACTTTGTTCAAATAGTTACGTCCTACTCCGCCGCGTAGGCAAACGCCAGCGCCGGGTAGGCGCCCGCCTGCTTGGAGAGCGAAGTGGGTAGGGATACGCTCACCTTGTCGCCGGTGCGGGTCCATTTCACCGATTTGCCGGTTTGCAACAGGGTTATTTTGCTACCCTTCTTGGGCACGTTGCCAGTCCAGGCGATGGTGGTGGGGGCTGCTTGTGTTTCGGGTAGGAGGGCAATGGCGTAGCGCGTGCCTTTTTTGCCTTGGGTGAAGTAGGTGCTGCCGTCCTGGTAGCGGTCGGTGGCGCGGGTACTATAGATGGCGTCGCCGTTCACATCCAGCCACTTACCAATGGCGGCGAGGCGCGTTACGGCTTCCTGGTCCAGGGTGCCGTCGGGCTTGGGACCTACCCCTAGCAGCAAGCTGCCACCCTTGGCTACCACTTCTACCAGAGAGTGAATGATTTTAGTGGGCGACTTATACTGGTCGTTCGGCACGTAGCCCCAGTTGTTGGCCAGCGTGAGGCAGCTTTCCCAGGGGTTGTCAATTTTGTGGTCGGGCACGCGCTGCTCGGGCGTCTGGTAGTTTTCGTAGGGACCGTGCACGGTGCGGTCTACCATCAGCAGGCCGGGCTGGGCCTGGCGGGCCATAGTAGCAATGCGGGGCATATCCACTTCCTGACTGAACTCGGGAATGGGAGCACCCCAAGCGCGTACTTCGTCGGTCACGGTTTCCTTGGGGCGCACCCAGCCGCCGTCCAGCCACAGAATATCCATGGAGCCGTAATCGTGCATCAGCTCACTTATCTGGTTGTAGGTGAAGTCCTGATAATTTTTCCAGCGCCACGGAAACTTCTTGATATCGTAGTTGACGTTGCGGTTAGGCGTGGCGTACTTCGACCACCAGAAGTCCTGCGAGTGCCAATCGGGCTTCGAGAAGTAGGCCCCAATCATGAAGTCCTGCTTGCGAAAGGCGTCGAAGATGTACTTGGCCACGTTGGCCTTGGGGTTGTCTTTGAATGGGCCGTTGGTAATCTTGAAGTCCGACTGCTTGGTGTCGAACATGTTGAAGCCATCGTGGTGCTTGGTGGTGAACACCAGGTAGCGCATCCCGGCTTTTTTGGCCACGCTAGCCCACTGCTCGGGGTTGAAATTCACCGGGTTGAACTCCTTGTTCAGTCCCCAATACCATTTTTTGTAGTCGTTGTAGGCCACGGTGCTATCGCGCTCCACCCAGTCCTCAGAGCAAAGCTGCCACGACTCAATAATACCCGGCACCGCATACAAGCCCCAATGCAGAATCAGCCCAAACTTCTGATCCTGCCACTTGTCCAGCTTTTTTTTGACCAGCGGATCAGTGGGCGCTTCGTACAGCGTTGACTGCTGGTGAATGCCTTGCTCCTGTGCTTGCCCGGCACGAGCACAGAGCACAGAAAGAGAGGCCAAAGCCAGCGTACGGGTAAACAAATTCATAGGGAAGGGCGGTTGGATTGCGGGTAAAAAGTGGCGAAGCGGAACCGATACGTTCCGCCTACTTGCTTCCAATATAGCAAAGCATTGCAACAAAGTATTGCTAAAATTAAAAATGTGTGCGCAAACGCACCCTATCCGTGCGTAAACAACCCTGAATCAGCACCACAAAAAAACTACTACTGGCCAGCCGCAGCGCCGCCCTTCTCGCCCACCAGCTTTTCCGCCCGAAACACGTTATCAGCCGCCTGCAACACCTTCGCTTTCAGCTTTGGGTTATAGGTAGGGTTTGCCTGCAAAAAGTCGCGAATGATGGTGGCGGCGGTGGGCGTTTGGTACCAGCGGAAGGTGGCCTGCAACCAGCTTTGCGGAAAGAAAATATCGCCGGTGCGCTGAATGGTTTCGAGCAGCGCCAAGCTTTGCGGCAGGTACTTTTCGGAAGTAGCGGCGCGCAGTGGGTGGTGCAGGTAGCCCAGCGCCGAAAGTACCCATGCTTCCTTTTGGCGGTTTTTCTCCTCGGCTAAGCCCGCGAAAAACGCATCGCGCGTAGCCACATCGTCTGATAAAGCTGGCAGCAGATACTGCAAGCGCAGGCGCCGGTCGGGGTTTTGAATGCGCTGAAGCTGCGTTTGCAGGATTTGCTGGTGCTTAGGGTAGGCGCGCAGGGCCAGCGCGGCGGCCAGGTCGGTGTAGTCGTCCTCGGAGAGCTTCACGCCGGCGGGCGGCTGCTTGGTTTGCCAGATGGTGTGCAGCCGGTCCTGGGCGGCCTGGCTCAGGGCAATGCTAGCGTAGGTCTTGAACAGCTGCTTTTTCTTGTTCGGAGCCGCTACCTGCTGCATGGCCTGCCACAGATCCGGCTCCAGGGTAGCGGCCAGCGCCGGGCGTTGGCTGGGCGGCGTGAAGCGCCAGAACACGGTAGTGAGTTGGTCGAGCAACAGGTTCAGATTCAGCTCCTCCGACTCCTGGGCCAGTAGCAGCCGCACCAGCGCCAGCAGCTGCGCGGGCGACACCGTGCGACCCGCCAGCATATTCTCCGAGAGGTTGATGTAGGCGGCGGCGCGCATTACCGGGCTTTGCAGCTGGCCCAGGTAGGGCAGCGCCTGCTCATCCACCGGAAACAGCCCGTAGCCTTCGCCCGACGAGTTGAACAGGATAAAGCGCGGCGCGGGCTTGCCCTCCACTGCCTGCAACCGCACTTTGTCGCCGCGCATATCCACGGGCAGTTCCTCTACGTGGTCGGCGTAGACCAGCGCCACCTCAAACTGCTGCGGCCACACGCGGCGGCTGCCGTCCTCGCCTTTCTGGTCGATGGTGAAGCGCTTGATTTTGCCGTTTTGCACGCGCAACCAATAATCGAACTGCGGCCGGCCGGGCTCGTTTACCCACACCTTGTTCCAGGCTTGCAGGTCTGTGGGCGTGCGCTCATCAAGGATCTGGATGAGGTCGGGCCAGGTAGCGTTGTGGTAGGCGTAGCGGCGGAGGTAGGCGCGCAGGCCGTCGCGGAATGCTTCCTGGCCCATCAGCCGCTCCAGTTGGCGCATCATAATGGGCGCTTTGTGGTAGATGATGTTGCCGTAGAGCGAGCCCGCATCCTGCAAATTATCCAGCGGCTGCCGGATAGGATTGGCCCCAGCCGTGCGGTCCACGGCGTACGCGGCGGGGTAGTGGTCGGTGAGAAACTTCAGGTCGAAATTGCCATCGGGCTGAGTCACCACGCTGATTTTGTCGGCCATAAAGTTGGCAAACACCTCCTTGGTCCACACGTCGTCAAACCAGCGCATGGTCACCAAATCGCCAAACCACATGTGGGCCGTTTCGTGGGCCAGCAGGTTGGCGCGGGCGTTCAGCTGGTCGCGGGTGGCGCCTTCGTCCAGAAACAGGGTGCTGGCTTTGTAGTCGATAGCGCCCGCATGCTCCATGCCGCCGTACTGGAAATCGGGCAGCGCCGCAAAATCGAACTTGCGAAAAGGGTAGGGAATCTGGGTGTACTCGGTCAGAAACTTCAGCGCCCCGGCCTGGATATCGAAAATCGGCCCCAGACTCCGGCCAATTTTGTCCTGATCGGTTTCGCGGTAGTACAGGTGCATGGGCCGTCCGTCGGGCTGGCGCGCCGTGTGCTGAAACTTGCCCGCCACAAAGGCAAACAGGTAGGTACTAATCGTATCAGAAGGCTGAAAACGGTACGTCTTTTGCGCCCCTACCCTACTCGAATCGGCCACTGGGCCATTGGCAACAGCCTGCCAATCAGCGGGCACCGTGAGCGTGAGGTGAAACACGGCTTTCACGTCGGGCTGATCGAAGCACGGAAATACCGTGCGGGCGCGGTCGGGCACAAGCAGCGTGTAGAGATACTCCGGGTTGCGGTTCAGCGACAAGTCGCCGGCCGTGAAGTCAATGGTCACGCGGTTCTCCCCTACCCGCAACGCCGCCGCGGGCACCACCAGATGCTCTTGCTGCACCGTGAGCGGCTGCGGCTGCCCGTTCACCGTGATGCGGCCCACGTGGTCGGGCTTCTCCTTGAAATCGAGCTGAAGCGGCGCGGTGTTTTCCAGCAATTGAAAGCTGATTTCCTCCGTGGCCGGAATCGGCTGCGTCACCTGCGGCGGAACGTTGAAGTGCAGCTTGTACGCCACCTGCCGCAACACTTGTGCGCGGTGCTGCGCCAGCGCCTGCGAAACGCCGGTTGTAACCACGGGCGCTTGCGCATGGCCGAGGGTAGGGAGAAACGGAAAGAGAAAAAGGAGGTGTTTGGCGAAGAGCATAGCGGCGTGGTTTCCGCCGAAAATACGATAGGTAGAAGAAAGAGCAGATAAACAAGAAAATACAGAACGTCATTTCGAGCTTGTCGAGAAATCTCGCGTGCTGACGAAAGATAGAAATTACTATCAAGCGAGATTTCTCGACAAGCTCGAAATGACGTTCTGTCGGTCGTTCGGTTGGTCATTCTGACCTCCGCAACGATGGGCGCGTGCAACGCGCCCCTACACCAGCAGCGCCAGGAAATCGGGTTGGCCGTTCAGGTATTCGTAGCCGAAACCTTCCTGCTCCATGTTGGCTTTAATCAGCTCTACGTCGGCGGGGTGCTTCACTTCAATACCGACGAAAACCGGGCCTTTTTCCTTGTTGTTTTTCTTGATGTACTGAAAGTGAATGATGTCCTGCTCGGGTTGCAGCACGTTGTTGACGAACGCCCGTAGGGCGCCGGGCTGCTGGTTGAAGGTCACCATGAAATAGTGCTTGAGGCCCTGGAAACGCAGGGCGCGCTCCTTGATATCCTCCATGCGGGTGATATCGTTGTTGGAGCCGCTGATGATGCACACCACGTTCTTGCCTTTGATTTCGTCGGCGTACTGGTGCAGGGCCGATACGCTGAGCGTGCCAGCCAGCTCCAGCACAATGCCTTCCTCGTTGTACATCTTCAGCAAGTCGGCGCATACCTGGCCTTCGGGCACCAGCACTACATCATCGAGCAGCTCGCGGCACAGGGCAAACGTTAGCTCGCCGGGGCACTTCACGGCCGCGCCATCCACAAAGCTCTCGATGGTTTCTAGCGCCCGCCGCTCCCGGTGCACCTTAATGGAATCGTGCATGGAAGGCGCGCCGGCCGGCTGCACGCCAATCAGCTTGGTATGCGGACTCAGCTGCCGAAACACGCTCCCTACCCCCGACGCCAGCCCGCCGCCGCCAATGGGCATGAAGCAATAATCAATAGAATAGGTGGCCTGCTGCAACACTTCCAGCCCTACCGTGGCCTGGCCCGCCACAATGGCCGGGTCGTCGAACGGATGCACGAAGGTGTAGTCGTGGGCGTCGCAGAAGGCCTTGGCTTCGTGGTAGGTGTCGTCGAAGCTGGCGCCTACCAACACCACTTCTACCTGCTCTTTACCAAACAAGCGCACCTTATCCACCTTCTGAGCGGGCGTTTGGGCAGGCATGAAAATGTAGCCGCGTACACCCAGCAATTGGCAGGCATAGGCCACGCCTTGCGCATGATTTCCGGCCGAGGCGCACACCACTTCGCCCCTACCCGCCACGGGCGGCAGGGTCGCCATTTTGTTGTAGGCTCCCCGAATCTTGTAGGAGCGCACCACCTGCAAATCTTCCCGCTTCAAATACACCGCCGCCCCATAGGTGCGCGACAACCACAGGTTTTGCAGCAGCGGCGTCTTGAAAATTACGCCTTCCAGCGTGCGCGCCGCCTGTTGTACGTGCTCAAGGGTGACGGCCGTGGCTAGGGCGGTGGTAGCAGGTTCTTTCATGGGAAATCAGGTAAGGATATGTACCGCAAGAATCCGTTTCGCGACGAGCGTAGCGAGTTTCTACGCAACAGCACCAAGCGGCGCGGTACCGGTTACTCGCTGCGCTCGTCGCGAAACAGATTTTCGCGTTACTTTTTCTGGGCTACCACGCGCAGCCGCTTGTAGTCGGCGACCCATTGCCCGTCCTGAAATAGCGCAGGACGTAATTCGTTGTTAACAGCAACCAGAATATCAGCTTGCTCCTCGGCTCCTACCCCAGCGAAGAAGTTGGCGCCGAATTGCGTAATCCAATCCGTCAGACCAGTTTCGGGGTCTGTGAGCGGGGTAGGGCGGTCGTAGTGCTGCACCAGCTGCACCCGGAAACCATGTTGCTCCAGCAGCGTGGCGTACTGGCCGGGCGAGGGGAAGTACCACCACTCCGCCCGAATGTGCGAATGGCCGCGCTGGTGCAGGTGACGCAGCAGCGCGTTGGTAATTTGCCCTACGTTGCCCTCACCCCCGAACTCGGCAACCAACCGGCCGCCGGGTTTCAGGTGGCGGTGCATCTGCTGCACCACCGCCGCCGCGTTGGGCATCCAATGCAGCGCGGCGTTGGAGAAAACGGCATCAAAACGCTCCAGCAAATCGAAGGCGGCACCGTCGCCTACCCGAAAATCGAGGGTAGGAAACTGCGCACGAGCTTTGGAAATCATCGCCGACGAGGCATCAAGGCCAATGACCTCGGCGCCGCTGTCGGCTAGTTGCTGCGTCAGCTCGCCAGAACCGCAACCCAAATCCAGGATCAGCTCGCCCGGCTCCGGTGCCAGCAAGTCAAGCAAACCCGCGCCGTATTCAAAGACGAAGGCGTGCTTTTGGGTGTAGGTATCAGCGTTCCACTGCATAAAAATCTTTCTAGAGCTAAGACTAGAAGCTAGCTCCCCTCCTTTTTTAAGGAGGGGGTAGGGGATGGTAAAAGGCGTTGAACGACATCTAGTTCTAGCTACTAGTCCTAGCACCGTTCAACGACTTTACCACCCCGCCCTGCGGGCACCCCTCCTTAAAAAAGGAGGGGAACTAGCATTTAGCTTCTAATTTCACGCCTCCACATTCGTGGTATTCGAGCGCAGTTCGCGCACTTTGGCGCCGGTCTGCCACAGCTCCGACTCGCGTACTTCCTTCAGCTCCTCTTGCAGCCGCTCGCGGTAGTCGGGGGTGGAGCCGCGCTCGATGGTGCGCTTGGCTTCGGCGCCGCTGGCCACGCTGTCGTACAGCTCGTTGAGCACGGGGAGGGTGGCTTCGCGGAACTTGCCTTTCCAGTCCAGGGCGCCGCGCTGGGCGGTTACGGAGCAGTTGGCAAACATCCAGTCCATGCCGTTTTCGCCTACCAGCGGCACTAGGCTCTGGGTCAGCTCTTCTACGGTTTCGTTGAACGCCTCGGAGGGCGAGTGGCCGCGCTGGCGCAGCACCTGGTATTGGGCCTCAATGATGCCAGCCAAAGCGCCCATCAGCACGCCCCGCTCGCCGGTGAGGTCGGAGTACACTTCCTTCTTGAAGTCGGTCTGGAACAGGTAGCCCGAGCCTACTCCAATACCCAGCGCCGTGGCCTTGGTGAAGGCTTCGCCGCTGGCGTCCTGGAAGATAGCAAACGATGAATTCAACCCGCCGCCGGCCACAAACAGGCGGCGCAGGCTAGTGCCGCTACCCTTGGGCGCTACCAGAATCACGTCGATATCCTTGGGCGGCACGATGCCGGTTTGGTCGTTAAACGTCACGCCGAAGCCGTGCGAGAAGTAGAGCGTTTTGCCAGGCGTTAGCTTTGCCTTGATGGCGGGCCACAGCGCAATCTGACCGGCATCGGAGAGCAGGTAGCACACAATGGTACCGCGCTCAGCGGCTTCTTCCAGCCCAAACAGCGTTTCGCCGGGCACCCAGCCGTCTTCCACCGCCTTCTGCCACGAGGCCGAATCTTCGCGCTGACCCACAATGACGTTGAAGCCGTTGTCGCGCAGGTTCAGGGCCTGGCCGGGACCCTGCACACCGTAGCCGAGCACGGCAATGGTGTCGTCCTTGAGATACTCCTGCGCCTTAAACAGCGGAAATTCGTCGCGGGTGATTACAGTTTCGTCGACTCCGCCAAAGTTGATGGTTGCCATAGTGAAGGGTTGAGTGTTAAGGGTTGAATGTTGAGTTGATATAAGGGGTAGAGACACAACATTTTGTGTCTCGTCGTTAGCTCCGCTGACCTTCGGTTGCTGATGATGTTGCCGTCAGCTTGTCGCTGACCTTCAATTGTTATTGTTGTTTAATTGAACGGCACGGGCGCGGGTCGTTCAACGGCGAGACACAAAATGTTGTGTCTCTACATCGTAAAGACCTTTTCGCGGCTGTTCAGGTACTCATTTTCGACTACCTCCGAGCCCGGCTCGCGGCGCTCAAATTCGCGCAGCTTGCTATTGAAGCCTTCACTGTCCTTGATGATAGCAATGCGGGCCGATCGCACGAATTCGATTAGACCATACGGCTGCAAAACCTTGATCAGATTGTCGGTTTCCTCGCGGTGGCCGGTGGTTTCAAACACCGTGTAATCCTTGCGAATGACCACGGCGCGGGCACCGTTTTCGCGCAGCAGGCGCTCTACCAGCGCCTTTTCGGCAATGACATCGGTAGGCACTTTATAGAGGGCCATTTCCTGCCAAATCACGTCCTCGTTGGTGTTGTAGTACACCTTCAGCACCTCCACCTGCTTCTCAATCTGCCCCGCAATCTTGCGCACTACCTCCTCCGTCTCTTCAATTACAATGTTGAAGCGGTGGATGCCCTCAATCTCCGAAGGCGAGGTATTCAGGCTCTCGATGTTAATTTTGCGGCGCGAAAAGATGATGGCAATGCGGTTGAGCAAGCCAATCTGGTTCTCGGTGTAGGCCGTGATGTTGTATTCCTGGCGGTCGATGGGTTCTTGATTCATAGCGTTTTAGCACGTCATGCTGAGCGAAGGCGCAGCCGTAGTCGAAGCATCTCTACCGTGAGTAATTTCAATGGGTAGCAACGAAGCGGTAGAGATGCTTCGACTACGCTCCGTTTCGCTCAGCATGACGTTCTTCGGTGTCTTACTTCAACCGGATTTCCGCCACGCTGCACCCTTGCGGCACCATCGGGAAGATGTTATTCTCTTTCGTAACCATCACTTCCAGCAGGTAAGAGCCATCATGATCCAACATGGTGCGCAGGGCGTTGCGCAGGTTCGCCCGCTCCGATACGCGCTGTCCTTCAATGTAGTAACCCTTGGCCACCTGCACGTAGTCGGGGCTGGCGATGTCGACGAAGGAGTAGCGCCGGTCGTTGAACAGCTCCTGCCACTGCCGCACCATACCCAGAAACTGGTTGTTGAGGATGATGATTTTGACGTTGACGCCGGTTTGCATAATCGTGCCCAGCTCCTGAATCGTCATCTGCACGCCGCCGTCGCCGATGATGGCTACCACCGTGCGGTCGGGCGCCCCGAATTTGGCGCCGATGGCGGCGGGGAGGGAGAAGCCCATGGTGCCCAGGCCGCCCGAGGTGATGTTGCTGCGGCTCTGGTTGAACTTGGTGTAGCGGCAGGCCACCATCTGGTGCTGGCCCACATCGGTGACCACAATGGCGTCGCCGCCGGTCAGCTCGTTCAGCTGCTGAATCACCTCGCCCATCGTCAGTTCATCGGAGGTAGGAAACAGCTCGTTTTGAATCACGGCTTCCACCTCTTTGTCCCGGAACTCGTCAAAATACTGGCGCCAGGCGGTGTGCTGCTTCTCTTCTACCAGCGCCATGAGCAAGGGTAGGGTTTCCTTGCAGTCGCCCCACACCGGCACGGCCGTGGGCACGTTTTTGCCGATTTCGGTGGGGTCGATGTCGAGGTGGATGATCTGGGCTTGCTTGGCGTATTTGTCCAAGCGACCGGTTACGCGGTCATCGAAGCGCATGCCAATGGCAATCAGCACGTCGCACTCATTGGTGAGGACGTTGGGGCCGTAGTTGCCGTGCATGCCCAGCATACCCACGTTCAGCGGGTGGTCGGTGGGTAGGGCGTCTACGCCCAAGATGGTCCACGCCGCCGGAATGCCGCTTTTCTCCACAAACGCCTTAAATTCCTGCTCGGCTCTACCCAGCATCACGCCCTGTCCCCAGATGATGAAGGGCTTCTTGGCCTGATTGATCAAAGCGGCCGCCTGCTCCACGTACTCATTGCGCACAATGGGCTTGGGGCGGTAGCTGCGGATGTGCTGGCAGGGCGTGTAACCCGCAAAGTCAAACTTCTGTTGCTGCGCGTTCTTGGTGATGTCGATGAGCACCGGGCCGGGGCGGCCGCTGCGGGCAATGTAGAACGCCTTCGCCAGCACCTCCGGAATTTCGTTGGCGTCCGTCACCTGGTAGTTCCACTTCGTAACGGGCGTGGTAATGTTAATGATGTCGGTTTCCTGGAACGCATCGGTGCCCAGCAAGCTAGCAAATACCTGCCCCGTGATGCACACCAGCGGCGTGCTATCGATCTGGGCATCAGCTAGTCCCGTCACCAAATTGGTAGCACCGGGGCCACTGGTAGCAAACACCACCCCTACCCTACCCGACGACCGCGCGTAGCCCTGCGCCGCATGAATGCCGCCCTGCTCGTGTCGCACCAGCACGTGGTTCAGTTGCTCTTTGAAGTCGTAGAGCGCGTCGTAGATGGGAATAATAGCGCCGCCGGGGTAGCCAAAAATCGTATCCACGCCCTCGGCCAGCAGGGCTTGCAGCGTGGCTACCGCGCCGGAGGTAGGCGTGGTTTCGGGGGCGATGGTAGCGGAAGCGGTTGCGGGTTGGGTTTGCATAAGCGGGTTGTTAACCTCACCCCCCGCCCCCCTCTCCTCTGGGAGAGGGGGAGCCGAGGCGGCGCGGATAGACATTACTTATAAAATAGTTGCAATCAGGTGTTGGAAGTCGTTAGGTTCCCCCTCTCCTGAGGAGAGGGGGTCGGGGGGTGAGGTGTCCCCGTCTGGTCTTCTTCGAGTAGGTCGGTAATGCAGCCGTGGCTGGCGTCGCTCACGGTGCGGATATACTTCAGCAGTACACCCTGGCGCACCGGCAGCGGCGGGCGCTGCCACTTGGCGCGGCGCTGGGCCAGCTCATCGTCGGAGAGCTGCACGTTGATGGTGTTTTCGGTGGCGTCGAGGATGATCCAGTCGCCGTCCTGCACCAGGGCCAGGCCGCCGCCGTCGTAGGCTTCGGGGCAGACGTGGCCAATCACGAAGCCGTGGGTGCCGCCTGAGAAGCGGCCGTCCGTGATCAGCGCTACCTTGTCGCCCAGGCCGGCGCCCATGATGGCGGAGGTAGGCTTCAGCATCTCCGGCATACCGGGTCCGCCTTTCGGCCCCACGTAACGAATAACGACTACCTGACCAGCTTTGATCTTGTGGTCAGTAATACCCTGATTCAGTTCTTCTTCCGAGTTGAACACAATGGCCGTTCCTTCAAACCGCAAGCCTTCCTTGCCGCTGATTTTGGCCACGCTACCCTTGGTAGCAAGGTTGCCATAAAGCATCTGAATGTGGCCATCGGCTTTGATGGGATTATCAAACGGACGCAGCAAATCCTGCTCGGCACCGAGGGGCTGCACGTCGGCGAGGTTTTCGGCCAGGGTGTGACCCGTTACGGTCATTACGTCGCCGTTGAGCAGGCCGTGGTCGAGCAGGGTGCGCTGTACAGCGGGCACGCCACCCAGCTTCGACAGGTCCTCCATCAAATACTTGCCGCTGGGCTTGAGGTCGGCCAGCACCGGCACCCGGTTGCTCACGGCCTGGAAGTCCTCCATCGTCAGCTTCACGCCGGCGGCGTGGGCAATGGCAATAAGGTGCAGCACCGCGTTGGTGGAGCCGCCGAGCACGGTGATGATAACCAGCGCATTCTCGAAAGCCTCGCGGGTGAGGATGTCGCTGGGCTTGAGGTCCAGCTCCAGCAGGCGGCGCAGGTAGGCGCCCGTATCGAGGCACTCCTGGGTTTTGGCCGCGCTATCGGCGGGTAGGGACGAGGACGCGGGCACCGACATACCCAGCGTTTCGATGGCCGCGGCCATGGTGTTGGCCGTGTACATACCGCCGCACGCGCCGGGGCCGGGGCAGGCGTTGTGGATGATGCCGCGGTAGTCCTCGTCCGAAATCTGTCCGTTCACCTTCTTACCATAGGCCTCAAAGCACGACACAATGTTGAGTTGCTGCCCCTTGAACTCGCCGCCCCGAATAGTGCCGCCGTACACCATCAGCGAAGGCCGGTTGAGCCGCGCCATGGCAATGAGCGCGCCGGGCATGTTCTTGTCGCAGCCTACCACCGTTGCCAGCGCATCATAGTAATGTGCGCCGGCCATGGCTTCAATCGAATCGGCAATAATCTCCCTGGAAACCAGCGAGTAGCGCATACCAGCGTTGCCGTTCGTGATACCGTCGCTCACCCCAATGGTGTTGAAGCGCAGCCCTACCAGCCCTTGCGCCGTTACGCCGCGCTTCACCTCGTCGGCCAGGCCGTTGAGGTGCATGTTGCAGGTGTTGCCCTCGAAACCCGTGGAGCAGATGCCCACGAACGGCTTGCGCAAATCCGCATCCGAAAGGCCCGCACCGATGAGCATGGCCTGGGAGGCCGGCAGGCTGTCGTCTTGGGTGTAGATGCGGCTGTATTTATTGAGAATCATGTGCGGGTAGGGGCGCGTTGCACGCGCCCGTTTGTCGTTGTTAGAATAATCAGGCGGGTCGTTCGGCAACCGGGCGCGTGCGACGCGCCCCTACCTCCTCCCGCACCAGCGCCGAGTAAGCAGCGGCCAGCTTGGCGCCAATGGTTTCCTCATAGGGCGTTCCGAACACGTGGTCGTCAATGGAGGCCACACCGACTACCTCGGCGGCAGTACCGGTGAGGAAAGCGCCGTTGGCATGGTGCAGGGTTTCGGGCGTGAAGAACTCTTCGAACACCGGAACACCCATGCTCCGCGCCAACTCGATAATTGTATTGCGGGTGATGCCTTGCAGAATATTGCCGGCCGGCGCAGTGTAGAGGGCACCATCCCACTCGTAGAAGAAGTTGGCACCCGGCCCTTCGGCCACGTAGCCGTTGATGTCCAGGAGTAGGGCCTCATCGTAGCCGCGCTGCTTGGCTTCGTGGCTGGCAATAATGGAGTTGGCGTAGTGGCTGCTCACCTTCGCCTCAATGGGCACCGACTTGGGGTTGGGCCGCTGGTAGGGTGAGATGGTGAGGCGCGTGAGCTGATTGCTGAAGTAGTTGCCCCACTCCCACGCCGCCATAAACAAGCTGCTGGTAGTCGGCGCTTTGATGCTCATCATGGGCTCGGGGGCGTACACCAGCGGCCGGATGTAGGCGTTCGAGAGGTTGTTTTTTTCGAGCAGCTGGTAAGTGATGTCCGTCAGTTCCTCTACCGAGTAGTTCAGCGGCATGTGTATGGCGCGGCAGGAATACTGTAGGCGCTCGTAGTGCTCTTTGACTTTGAAAATGCGCGGCCCGTTGGCCGTTTGGTAGGCGCGAATACCTTCAAATACAGCGTGGCCGTAGTGCAGACTAGGGGCATACAGGCTGCACTGCGCCTGCTCGGCCGAGGTAAACTGGCCATCCTGAAAAACGAGGGTGTCGGCAGTGAAGTACATAGGCAGGCAGTGGGTAAGGAGAAAATCCGTCAACAAAAAGCCTTCCTGAGCGGGGCTTAGAAAGGCTTCTTATTGCGCGTAAACAAGTAGCGTTTTCTAGCAGCCTCACGGGCTTGGAATAATGACTAGAACGACGCGCATGACAGAAGCTACAGTGAAACGTGGAGGTTGTACAGCGAAATCAACAGGCAAACTGTTCCCCTTCACTGCGTCAAAACTATGGCGCCCACGCGCCACCTGAAAAGCTGAATGAGTAAAGCGCTACTATTTCTAAATCAACCAGTAAAAATGGTATAGCATTGATTATCAACAAGTAATAAATAAGTAAAATACAATGTCTAAGCGCTAAAACAAGCTTGTTTTTCACCTAAAACCACCTGCTACCCACACCATCAGCTGCTTTTGCTGCTCCTCTATTTTGCCGCAGTACCTTCCCATGCTTCGAGTGCCTCCTGATGCTCCTGCCTCACCCGCATCAGCAAGGCCGGCGTGGGCCCAGAGCCTACCATGATGGCCGCACCCAGCTCGCGGGCGTACGGATTCACTACTTCCGCTACCCGCTGGTAACTCGTAAAATACGCCGTTAAGTCGTCCGGTTCATCGTCGATGTTGATAACGTGCTGGTACCCCAGAAGCTGCTGCGGAAACCAGAACAGATAGCTGCCATTGAAGCTCTGTGCCAGCGGCATGTTGCGGCCACGGTTGTAATAATTGATGGCCCCGGCCTGCCCGTAGTTGCTGCATTTGATGAGGGTGCGGGCGCGCGTGGGCGCGGGCAATGCCTGGTAGGCTTGCCAAGTTTTATCGGCCAGCTCGCGCCAGCCCAGCATATCGGCGTAGTCCTGAGGTAGGGCGTGCTGGCGGCCATCCTCCCAGCGCGTCACGCCCAAACTGCTATACCGGGCGCTGATTGTCTGCATTTGGGTAGGGCCGGAACGGCGGGTAGAGCAGCAGCGCCAGCAGCCCCGGCACCCACACCCACAGGGCAGGCAGGCACATCACTAGCTGCTCTTTCCAGAAATCAGCGGCCGACATATGCACCAGCTGGGTATCGTGCAGCTCGCTCATGTGGTGCAGAAACGGAATACCGTGGCGCAGCTGCCAGAGCAGGTTGGGCAACCACAGCAGCAGTGCCACGCCGGCCGCCACCCACACCTGCCGGTTGCGGAGCAGGCGGCGCTGCGGCGTCAGGAGCAAGGCGCCCACCAACGCCGCCACAAAGAAGAACGTGGTATACTTGTTCAGCAAGCTCAGCCCTACCCCTACCCCCACGTAGTACAGGTATCGCGGCCGCTGCGTTTGCCAATGAGCCACCAGCCAATAGAGGCATGCCGTGAAAGCCAGCACCTCAAACGAGTTGGGCTGAAACAAAAAGTTCAGGCGGGTGTAAGCGGTGGCCAGATAGCAGCTACCGGCCAGTGCTGCCGCAAACCAGCCCGCCCAGAGCCGCTGCGCCAGCCGACACACCAGGTACACCGTGAGGGCGCCCCACAGAAAAGGCCAGAACTTCACCCAGAAATAGCTGCCGCCCAGCGCGTGCGTCAGCCACGCTTGGGCAGCCAGCAGCGGCGGCACTTCCAGGTAGCCCCAGGCCAGGTGGCGGCCGTGGTCGAGGTAGAGGTACTCATCGCGGTGCAGGTCGTAAGCGGTGCTGGCCAGCAAAAATCCCACTGCGAATTTCAGTAGGGCAAACAGCAGAGGAACAATCTGTTTTGACATAGTATCGGCAGCTGATGCGAACCGTTTGAGGTTCTGTTGACACCAACGCCGGAAGATAAAGCAAAAAACAAACGCCCTCCAGACCTGAGCCGTGGAGGGCGTTTTGTAAAGGTTTTATCTAAGCGGAAAGTAATAACCAACAAGCTGCCTGGCGGCGTAGGTGCCCGACTCTTTGCCGGCCGCCTACGCGGCGGTGTGTTGCTCGCGGCCCTTCAGGCCGGCTAATTTGGACATATCTGTGTAGTAGCGGGCTAGTGCGCCGTAGTATTCTGCTTCGTCCGTGTAAATGCGGCCGGGTGCAGCTTCCTGGTAGGAAGGTACAATGCCAAAATCACCCTGAATCAGAATCTGTCCCTCCGCATCTTTGCGGGTGATGCGCCGGAATGCCTCTGGGTGTAGTTGCAACAGCGCCGCCAGCGCCCGGTCGTCGAGCAGGTAGCGGGTTCTGCTGAACATGTCGGTGATGTATCGGCCCGTATGATGGGTCATTTCGGGTACCGTTTCGGGCATGGTCACCCGCTGAAAGCCTTCTACGGTACGCTCGTGGCCAAACAACTGAACCGGCTGCTCTACATCCGAATTAATGTCCCGATATGAACCAAATGGCACCGGCACGGCGTGTACTACCAGCGGCGTATCATAAATATTAGGAGCTTCGAGGGTAGGGTCAGCGTAGCCCAGTCGCAAGTAGTAAGCTTCGTTGAGCAAGGCGCTGTTGAGTACGGCCAACTCATTCTGCATCTGCTCCAACCGCCGCTCAATTACGCTCTTTCTCGCTACTATATCCAGTAATTCATTGCGAACGGTTAGAATATCTTCCCGCACTTGCTTGCGCGTTTTCCAGTATTCCGTCTCATTAATAGTCGACATATTTTCCTTTCGTTTTCCTTACAAGCAAAGCTACCTAAGTTGTTCCGAATTCTATATGCCTGGTAGTATGATTTTTTCCAGATAATGGAAAAGGCAATCCGGATTCTGGAAAATATGAATAAAGAGGACTCGCTCTTCGCCCTGCACCCGCCATATCTCCGCAAAAAAGTCGTGACAGGCAAATAGTTGTAGCTCAAAGCTATCCTGCTGCTGCGCGGCCAAAAACTGACCGCAACGATCTAAATAGGTCGTTTGTTGCGGAAGGGGCAGAAGTTTGAAGGCTTCGAATTGCATGGTCAGGATGATAACAGCAGCAACCGTTTTGCTACACCAGTGGGTTCCCGACCCTGGCCAGGTAGCTGCAACGACCCAACGAACAGCCGGCGCAAAAAGGCTACTTTCGCGAAAGTATAAATTTTCCGCTTTCGTTCTCAACAGCTGATAGTCTGCATCTTACTGTATTTCGACTACTTTTTAATATGTCCCAAAAGCTTCGGTTTCCGCACCCATTGGTGTTGCTGATAGGTTTTATTCTGCTGGCCGTACTGTTGAGCTACCTACTACCTGCCGGAGTATTCGATCGGCTGCCCGATCTGGCCACGGGCCGCGATGTAGTGGTGCCGGGCTCCTACCACCGCGTGCCTCCCACACCGGTAAATTTCCTAACCGCAATTGTGGACATTCCGAAGGGAATGGCTGATGCCGCCAGCGTTATTTTCTTTGTGTTCCTGACGGGCGGCGCCTTCACGGTAGTAGATCAAACGGGTGCTTTGCGTCACGGCGTAGACTGGCTGTTGCGGCGGTTGCGCGGGCGCGAGGGACTGGTAATTCCTATCGTGTCGCTGCTGTTTGCTACCATGGGAGCCCTGGAGAATATGCAGGAAGAAATCATTCCGCTGGTGCCGGTGCTGCTGGTGCTAATGCGCCGCCTGGGCTACCCCGTTGTGACGGCGGTGGCCGTGAGCTTGGGCGCGGCGGCAGTCGGGGCGGCTTTCAGCCCGCTGAACCCTTTTCAGGTGGGTATTGCGCAAAAGCTGGCGCAACTGCCGCTGTTGTCGGGGGCTGGGTTCCGGTTGGTGTTTCTGGCCGGGGCGCTGCTCATCTGGATTGGGGGTACCATACGCTTTGCCCGGCGCCATCGGGAAGTGCCGTTGGTAGACGTGGCAACGGAGGAAGCGGAGTTGGCTGAAGCCAGCCATGGCCGGCACGGAATGGTGCTGGCGCTGCTATTGGCAGCGTTTGGCGTGTTCACCTATGGTGTGCTACGGCTGGGCTGGGAGTTTGAGCAGATGGGCGCGTTGTTTTTTGGCCTGGGTGTGGTAGCAGGTCTACTCGGTGGCCTGGGCCTCAATGGCACCGCCGAAGCTTTTATTGCCGGCTTCCGCGACCTGGCCTTTTCGGCCCTGCTAATTGGGTTTGCGCGGGCCATCTTTGTGGTGCTGGAGCAAGGGCAAGTGGTTGATACCATCGTCAATAGCCTGTCGGCGCCGCTGGCGCACCTGCCGGTTACGCTCTCGGCCCTGGGCATGATGGGCGTGCACACGGCCTTGCATCTGCCGGTGCCGTCCGTAAGCGGGCAAGCGGTGCTCACCATGCCCATCCTCACGCCCTTATCCGATTTGCTGGGCCTACCCCGGCAGGTAACGGTGCTGGCCTACCAGTACGGTGCCGGCCTCTGCGAGCTGATTACACCCACCAATGGCGCCCTAATGGCGATTGTAGCCGCCTGTGGCGTGCGGTTTGATGCGTGGTGGCGCTTTGTTTTCCCCCTCTACCTGCTGCTGCTGGCGCTAGGGGCGGTGGCCGTGGTAGTAGGCATTGCAATAGGGCTGGGCTGAAAACAAACCGGGTTCGGTTGGGCAGCCGAAGCCTACCCAACCGAACCCGACTACAGCAGCCGACAGGCCTATTTTTTAGGTGTTTAGCACTGAGCCGCCATTTGGATGAATGGCTTGCCCCGTGATGTAAGACGCGTCTTCTGAAGCCAGAAACACGTAGGCCGGCGCTACTTCCGACGGCTGGCCGGGGCGCTTCATGGTCGTATCCTGACCAAACTTGGCCACTTTATCGGGTGGGAAGCTAGCCGGAATCAACGGAGTCCAGATGGGGCCGGGAGCCACGGAATTGGCCCGGATTTTCTTGTCGGCCAACTGCTGCGAAATGGAGCGAATGTAGGCCGTGATGGCGCCTTTAGTGGACGTATAGTCTACCAACTGCTCGTTGCCTTTGTAGGCATTCACCGAAGAGGTAGCAATAATGGCGTCGCCTTCATGCAGGTGCGGCACGGCGGCTTTCACCACGTACACCAGCGGAAAGAAATTCACCTTGAATGTATCTTCAAACTGTTCGTTGGGCAGCTCGGCAATATTATGGCTGGGGAACTGCTCGGCGGCGTTGCTGATTACGATATTCAGCTTGCCCAGCTCATCCAGGGTGCGCTGCACAATGCCTTCGCAGAATTGCTTGTCGCGCAGGTCGCCGGCCAGCGTCAGGCAGCGGCGGCCTTCGGCTTCCACCAATTGGCGCGTGTCGTAGGCATCCTGATCTTCTTCTGGCTTATACGTGATGGCCACATCGGCGCCTTCTCGGGCAAAATGGATGGCTATGGCCCGCCCAATGCCGGAGTCGCCACCTGTAATGAGGGCTACTTTGTCTTGCAGCTTCCCACTGCCTTTGTAGTTGGGCCGGATGTATTCCGGCTGTGGAGTCATTTCCGTTTCGAGGCCGGGCTGTTGGTCCTGGGCCTGAGGAGGTAGGGAGGTTGGTTTGCTTTCCATTTGGGGGTTTGGTTGGTAGGGTCAGTAGCAGCTACTTGCGCCGTAGCTTCCCCAAAAAAACGACTCCCCAAGCCTCGAAGTTACTAGCGCGCAGCTTCTTGCAATACCCAGCCAGCACCCTTATTCTATCAAAATTCTGATTTTAGACCCTTATTCTGCGGCTATGTCTTCGCAGAGTTCTATTCGTAAATAAGCTACATTTTGCGCCTCCTACCCTATTGTGAGCACAGGTAAAAAGGCCTGTGTGTCGCAGGCTCAGGCATCGGAGGCAGGTAGGGTAATGAAGAACGTGGTACCCTGATTTTCGCCGCTTTCAAACCGAATCTGGCCCTGGTGCAGTTCCACAATGGTTTTGATGATAGACATGCCCAAGCCCGTGGTTTTCTCACCCCGCAGCCCTGGCCGGCGGGCCTTCGTGAAACGCTCGAACAGCACAGGATGAAGCTCCGGTGCAATGCCAATACCATCGTCCTGCACTGTTAGCAGCACCCGATCTGCTTGCTGCGCTACGCTCACAGTGATGTGGCCACCATCGTGCGTAAACTTGATAGCGTTGCTAACCAGGTTATTTAACACCTGCAAAAACTTGTTTTCATCCAGGTTTGCGTAGACCGGAGCTGGCGCTGGCAGGTAGGCGAAATGCTTGTTGAGCTGCGCCGCAGAGCGCTGGTACTCCTCCATCGTCAGGCCAATGCGCCACCCCAGGTCTAACCGCTCCAGCTTCAGCTCCACGTTGGCAGAGGCCATAAACTCATTGTCCACGAAGTCGTGAATCAGATTCACACTGTCGCGGCAAATGGTTTCCATAATTCGCACAGCTTCCGTCAGCTTCGGATTGCCCAAGGGTAGTACCTGCTCCTGCATGGCTTCGCTCATATGCTGCACCATAGCCAGAGGCCCCGCCAAATCGTGCGCGAGAATTTCCAGCGTTGCGTTCTTCTTGGTGTTGAACTTGTTGGCGTTTGCCAGATTCTGGCGTTCGATGGTTATATCCCGCAAAAAGCCGCCTATAAGCAGCTCACCTTCGGGCGTTTGCTGCGTGTGGGGGCTCAGACTCAGAGTCTGCCAGGTATCGGGCGCGTCGGGGCGGTGCACCCGGAATTCCAGCTCGTCGTGCAGTAGCCCGCGCACCCACAGGTTCCAGCAGCGCGCCAGGTAGGTTTGGTCGTCGGGGTGCAGGCGACTTAGCAGTTGCGGCAGTTGTTCGGTGGCTTGCGCGGGCGCTACCCCCAGAAGTTGCTCACACGCTGAATTTACATAGATTATTTGCCGAGTCTCTACCTCATACACGAAGAAGACATGTGGCATTTCCTCTACCATTGTCTGAAGAAAACCCAGCGAGTGCGTCATATTAGATAGAGATATATCTATATTACGTACTACGGTTACGCTTGTTAAGTTGCGGGAGGTTCCTTTTATAAGCTATGGAGCCAATGGTAGGCATCACTGTCATGCAAAATGTATCCTTCGAATGCAGGAGTACATGATGTGAGAACCACCGGAAAGGCACCATCTGGGCGCGGGCATCAAGGAAGTCGCTCATAGCGACACAGAGACGGACGCGACCAGAACACCACCCTTCTGCTCGCAACAAGAGACCTCGGGTAGGAACGCAACCAGAGCAACTCAGCGGCCTAGAGGTAGGCTCACCGAGTTAAGATTTACAGGCTTGCCGCGTATTCTTTTGTCTGTGCTTTCCCTACCCTTCCAGCCACCGCCGGAACTCCGATGTTTGGGCAGCACTGGTAGTAAGCACTACAGCAGACCCTCGTAGCTTCACCACCAAACGGTTGTTGAAGTAGGGTTCCACTCGTTCGATAAAGGCAATATTGACCAACTCTGAGCGGTTGAGGCGCCTAAAGCTAGTAGGATCAAGTTGGCGCTCCAGCTCCGTGAGTGTGCCATGGAGCGGGTAGCGCGTGCCAATACCATCCATTGCAAATACCAAACCTTCGTCGGCCTGTAGGTAGGCAATGTCCGCCACAGCCAAAACAGAAAAGCCGTTGCGGTGTCGCACTGAAAAACGCTGTTTGTAAGCAGGCTGACTGTGGTGTCGGAGTGCCTGGCGCAGCTCCTGTACCAGTTCCGGCCGTATCCCTACCCCTGCTGCCGTGGTCGAATCGGCGAAGCTACGACGCAGGGTTTCGTACTTGTCTAAAGCGGCCCGCAACTGCTCATACGTGAAGGGCTTCAGCAAGTACGCAATGCCGCTGCTTTGAAAAGCAGGCAGCAGAAACTGGTTATAGGCTGTTGTGAAGATGATAGGGCAGGTGATGGCAACTTGTTCGTACAGGCTAAACACATTGCCATCGAGCAACTCAATATCCGATAGAATCAGATCGGGCATGGGGTTGAGTTGAAACCAGGCCAGCGCTTTTCTTACACTACGCAGCACGGGCGGGGCGGCAGCCACCACGCCAGCTTGCATCAACAGTCGGCTAAGCTGTTGGGCCGAGGGTTCTTCATCTTCTAGTATCAGAACTGTCATTCATGTGCAATAGAAACAGGAAAGAAAACCAGCCGTGTGTGCCCCGTACGCTGTATTAGTGGCACCGTTACGGCAAACGTAGCAGGAGTGGCTTCCACTAGGATTTCCTCCCCAAATAGCAGCGCATACCGTTCCCGCAGATTAGTCAGCCCCGTGCCACCCGAATCGATGGGGGTGTGCTTGGGCCGGCGGGCATGGCGCACGGTAAGGCTGGCAGACGTGGCTTCAAGGTAGATAATCAGTGGGTCATCCTCGTCGCCCGCATTGTGCTTCACCGCGTTTTCGAGGAGTAGTTGCACGGTACTGGGCACCAGTAGCAGCGTTGTGGTAGACACGCTAGCCGGTAGCTCCTGCCGAAACTCATACGCCTTCCCGAAGCGGCGGCGGAGCAAGTAGATGTACTGCTCCGCAAACTGTAGCTCTTCTGCCACCAGCACCACATCTTCGTGTTGATAGCGAATCAGGAAACGGTAGAGCGCCGCTAACCGGTCGAGGTAGTCGCTGGCGGCGGCCGGATCTTGCTGAATTAAGCCCCGCAAAACATTGAGGTTATTGAAGAGGAAGTGCGGATCAAGCTGGGCCTTCAGGCGGCGCAGTTCGCTTTCGGCTTGTGCTTTTTGTAGTTGCAGCACATGACCTTGCGCCTCAAAGTAGCGCTTGCCCATCAGCAGCACCGCCAGCAAGCCATAGCTGATGGCGTGGCGGAGCAGGCTAGCCAATAGATTCAGCGTTGTCCAGTGCAGTGGTTTGTTGAACAACAAGGCATAGCCACTTTGGTAGAATATAGCGCTACCCAGTAGGAACACGGCTAGACCAAGAAGGGCTTTGCCTCGTTTTCCGGCCATCAGCAGGCCTGGAAGCAGTCCAAACACCAGTAGGTAGACTGCCAGCGTATCGAGCAGCAGGGTATACGCCATGCCAGCTACTGCCCGCGATGTGCCTACCTCCACTACATAAGTCGACAGGATAAATGGCGTGGCTATCAACCAATAGACGGCCGTTGTCAGCACATCAGAGCGCGAGGGATATTGCATCAGCCGCAGGGCAGTTTTCGAAGCGTTGAAGTTCGCATTCTTTTGTCACTATCGTGCTGGCTTTGAGTGGTCATCTGTAGCCAGTGTCTTGATTGCGGATGATAGCGGCTGCACCGCGCCAGAATTGCGTATCAGCAGCAGATACTGTACGTAAGCCGTGGCGGGCACTTGTGGCGAAAACCGGACCTGCTGCGCCACCGGAATGCCAGGCGCATACCGCACCTGAATGGGCAGATGATTGGTAGCCGCTGCCGGCGCATCAAGCTTAAACAAGGTAGTGCTGCCCGGCGCAGTTCGCTGCTTTAGCTCGGCTATGCCGTCGAGCATGGTCAGTGGGCCGTCGTGGTTGAAGGTAGTGGTTACGCTATACGGTAGCCCATCAGTGGGTAGGCCAGCCACGGGATATAACATCTGACACTCGCTGAACACGCACAACACCGATACAACCTTATCGTGCAAGGGCAGTGGGCTTTGCCGGATGCGAGCAGCCAGGGTAGTATAGCCATTCTGGATGGGCTGTTGCAGCACGTGTGCCAAACCCCACAGGCCATACAGCTTCTCGTGCGCCAGCTGCTGCGTGCGGTACAACGTTTCGAAATTGGCAAACAAAATAGCTTCCCGGTCCAGGCCTGCTTGCCGGTAGGTAAGGTTAGCAGTAGCGTTAGCTCATCATACGCAGCGCCCAGCCGCCGCCGATAGGGGGTTTCTTTCTTGGCCAACTCCCGAAGCGTACGCACCCCTACCCCGGCCAGCAACTCCGTTTGCCCACCCCGCAACAGCAGCATTACCGAATCCAGGGGCACTTGCAGCGGTGCAGGCAAGCGGTGCTTACCGAGTAGCGTGCGGGTATAGGCAGCCGCCAACGGAAGATCCTGTAGCTCATCGAGGCCGATGAACCGGATGCGGCGTGCCACAGGCAACGTTTCATTCCAGGCACGAATCTGCTGAACTTTCTGGTAGAAGTCTTGGTTGCCCCACTGCGCATACTCAACCAGCCAACTCCGAAAAACCCGCTGCAACAGGCTGTCCTGCCCAGTTAGCAAGTATTGATTCAGGTAGTAGGCTTTGCAGACATCCACTTCTGCCACGTAGGTGCGCACACCTGCCCGCTGATTCAAATGTTTTAACAGCGCTAGGTCCAACTCCTGCGGCCGCTGCACGCCGTGCGCCTCACCTAACAGGAAAAGCTGATTGTTGTAGAACTGCGGATCAAACAGCGCAAACGTTGCTTCCGCTGAGCGAATGTCTTCCTGCGGCACATCTGCGAAGATGCCAGATGATGATGCAGGCACTTGAGCACGGCTTGCTTCAGGTAGCAGAAACAGCACAAGGCTGCTGAGGCGAAGAATAAACGGAATGAGCTTCATGGCTTCGGGAACGAGTATTGTTCCCAAAGCAAGTAAGCTGACAGGCGCAGGCCGCAGCCACATCTCCCAACCCGCCGAAAAAACTCATGAAGCACAGCAAAAACCCCATAAGCAGTCTACACTAGCCGTAGCTCGTCGGCCTCAAACACCTGCCGCACTTTGCGCTTGCGCTCCACCATCTGATAGGTGGCGCGGTCGGTGGCTTCGTCCCAATATACATCGGAGATGAGGCCGCGGTGGGCGGCGCGGCCAGCGGGCGGGTTCACTTCTTCCACCAGGTCGCCAAAGCTGAATGTAGGGCGGTTGTAGAGCTCCTTGAACAGCTCGGGGCTGACTTTGAACTGCTGCTCGTCGTAGCGCAGCAGCAGCCACTCGTCGGTTTCGTCAATCTTCTCGAACAGCTTGCCCACCGGCTCCAGCCACTCAAACGTGCGGCGGTTGGCGGGATGAATGTAGCGGTAGCCGTAGGCGGGCGTCCAGGCATAGAGGCCGTAGACAACGGGTTTTAATCGGGGCACAGGAAAGCGGGCGTGAAAGCAAAAAGAAACAACGAAATAACACCCGCCGCGCCGATAAAGTTGACGCGGCGCAGGACCAACGCAATAATGGCCCGGTAGCACAACCAGAGATTTTAGAGCGTGTTGGGAATTTAGGTAGGGATCTAAATAGAAACGAGTCAGTAAGTTGCGCCGGGAGTTCCTAGGCTCCACTTCGCATTATGGTTGACAGCTACCAACCCCTTACTGACTCGCAATGGCAAGTTATGGCTTCACTACTACCTGTGCAACGCAAACGGCGCCTGTGTTTGCGCCAGGTTGTCAATGCCGTACTTTACGTGTGCCGCACGGGCTGCC
>Ga0210040_10001277_pt1 | contig 38596 bp, 20 predicted proteins | sample CryGeyCG12114_NA_FD_185462 | JGI IMG/M metagenome (GOLD analysis project Ga0210040, IMG submission 185462) | Groundwater microbial communities from aquifer - Crystal Geyser CG19_WC_8/21/14_NA (SPAdes) (version 2) | ecosystem: Environmental > Aquatic > Deep subsurface > Groundwater | place: USA... | reverse complement strand
ACTGTTACTGACAAACGAAAGAGCATCGGATTGGAATATTTCAGGTGCATATACTAGAGGGTCTAAGGAAGACTTAGAAAGTGTTTTTAAGAAAATTCCTTACGAACATACTTCGGACTTACATTGTCAGTTAATGCAACTATGCAATTTTTTCTCAGCCTGCAAATGTACATACATTGAAGACAATGCGAAAGATGAAAAATTTTTGGCATCCAAAAGGAAACACTTTTGCAACTTTTGTACTTGTGCCTTATTTTGTTATTTCCTTACCTGTAGACAAATATTGGAGCTACTGTTCAAAAACAAGAGCGTTTTTCAATACATTCTTTTTTTCACTACGTTGGTCGTGAGTATTTGTGGCTGTGTTGCTGGTACGTTTTCAATTCATTCCAGAAAACTACTCATTCTTGTTATCAACTGGATCGCGCCTCTATTGAATTACATGGACGCAAGTATGTAAAAAATGAATACCTGTGAAAATTTTTTTTTCGTTTTTTTGTCTATTCCCTAGTATTAAATTAATCTGTTGTTTTTGATTTCGAGATGGTCACCTCTTTATACAAGATTTGTCTGTTACAAGTTTCATGACGTTCGGCTTACATTTGATCACTATGATTGCAATAGGACCTTTTGCATTTATTGTCTATTTCATCAATGATCCAGCTCTAGATATCATGATCACAGAATTCAGAACTTTCGGCCACTGGCATTTTACAATGCCGGACTATAAACTACTCCCTTTACGCTTCGCTATTTACCTCCATCTGATCCTTATGTTCCTACATGCCTACACGTGTTATCTGATGTTCATAACATACTGCGATATTTCGAACCGACTAATAAAATTCATACACGCGTTAATTTTACAAATGGGAGGCTCGAATATCATAAACAAACGAATTATTGATACCACGCTCACAAATGTTTGCAAAATGTACACTGAGCAAAAGGTTTTAAATCTTGTACTCTGGGAGATGCTTTATATATTTTCTCTGAGCTATATTGTTGTGATTGTTCCTTTTCTTATTGCGTGCATTTATATTTGCATCCGATTTTCTCAACTCATCACTTGGTTCTTGTATTTTCCAAGTGTGTTTACCACAGGTATTCTTGCCATATGTGCCATATTTATCCTTATCTACGCTAGTTGTTTACATGAGCAATCCTGTAGATTACTGGAGAGCTGTCAGAAAACTGTTATTCCTTCCAAGACTCGTGATCCGTACTGGAGGAAGAAATTTCGCTCATTTCAAAATATAAGGGTGGGTGCTTTTTGGTGGTATTTCTCTTATGCAAATTTATTGCCTATTTGTTCTTATGTTTTTACTGTTACTAATAATTTATTGTTGTTGTGAGGAAAAAGGCTATAATGCTGATTTTGTAAGTTATAAGAATGCGTTAAAACTATTGTTGAGGAATTAATGCAGCTTTATTAATAACTTGAAAATGAAAATTCTTGTTTGCATATCTTCTATCAAATAATAAGCGTGTGAAATGTTATTTTGGCGCACTAATTTCTATACTTGTTTTTTACTAACAAGTTATCTGTTCCAAATGAAAGTTGAATTGGAATGTTTAAACTGAGCTTGTCAAGCCGTCAAGCCCTTTCATTTGATTTTGTCGAAATCCGTGTTGTGCAGTTGTAACCAAAGTATACCCTTCATTCATCCATTGTCCATGCAGTAACCTTTAGTGGTATTTCACTTGAATAATTTCTCATCTAGATAGGCAGTCTTTCATCCATTGGTAACTCCCTATAACCGGGTAAACTGAAGTCAGGTGGTCCTTGAGTTCCTCGGTTATCATCTGAATGTACTGTTTGTAGTTTAATACCGAATTCAATTAAATTCAAAGCTAAAAAATGTGAACTTTACTTTCAAAGCTCTACATATTTTGTTATTTGGTGACTGAATGATTTTAATTTACGCGTTTAGGTGTAAAATTTAGAAACCACGCACTTTTCTTAAATTAAAGGTTGCACAAGTATGCTTCAATTTCGTAATTATGTGAACTTTAGTCCATTAAGAAGGGCTACAAAAAAAATGCGCTTCTGCGTTTGTATACTAGGGATTAATTGCTTTCAGTTGGTAAACAAGAAACTTCTTTATGAATAAGTTAAAAGGCGTGAATTAATTGGAGGCAAATATGGTGGGAAAAGAATCTGAAGAAAACTTTTAGTATTCACTGAGCTACTTTTTTTCTCCTTCCTAGAGATGAAGCATTAAGTTCATATGTGCACAAAACTTTTTGCTTTATTAATATACAATTTGGAAGTTGACGTGTTTTCTGAACATGAAAGAATTTATTAAATTATTCAAGTCGATTTTGCTCTCTTCCAAGATGCTTATAAATCTCAAAGGTCTCCTATCTCTGTCTCACATAGGCTTCTCTGCGATAGGTTGAGTGCATGCGCCTATTCACTTTTATTGGGCTGGAATGTCCCCTTGCATGAATGCCTTGAATGTCTCAAGTAGGGTTCAGTCCAATTTCACGTTGGCAAACTTAAATTTTGATGTGGTATTCCATATGAGTAACAGAAAGAGAGAGAGAGCACATATGACGGTGTTTATGGAGTCATGCTCTTGAATGCATGATAAGGTGAACCAAATAGACAGAAAAGAGATGTACATATTGACGTCGAAAATGGCATGCTTTGAGAAGATGCTTTTTTTTCTCAGTGTAATTTGCTCCTCCAACTATTTTTTTCTCTGGTAGTCTATGTCCACGTATGGCTTTCATGGTGCATAGGATTAGTAGATGTACGCATGTTTTAAAATTGCGTTCGTTCCATGACTTTAATATTATATGTTTTTACTTGTAGATTTCTAGATGGGACCATTACAGATTGTTTTCTTGCTTGTTTTTACTAAATAGTTGGTGGCAATAATGAAGATTGCTTTCGAAGCACATTATGCCGGGTAGGGCTCGGGAAGATGTAAAATTAGTTTAATTTTATTCTGACACAGATGCAATTATTTCGGGCTTCAATCTTATTATCATGGGAATTGAATTGGTGTTGATTGATTCCTTCTTGCTTTTATGAAATCATGAAAAGGGGTTGAGAGTTGTTGTTTGTTTTTTTGATACTGTAGCTGATGATCTCATGGAATTGAATTGAGATGGGTGATGGGTTTATGGCTTCTCCAGCTGGATCATTTTGATTCCGGAAATGAATCTGAGCCGTTTCGTTCTGGTATTGGTATGGGATGAGATGATGAGAACGTAGATGGATATGGCCATGTTTATCCAAAACTCAGTTACTAGATCTAATATCTAGGAGAAATAGAAGCGACTGTTTTCTGTAGAATTTCGTTTTTATTTTTCATTCGTATTATTTTTCCTTTTTCTTTTCATTTTAGTGCGTGGGTAGTAATCATGAAATGGATATGAATTTTAGCAAGTACTCACAAACAACCTCGTATAGGTGTAAGACTGTATCCAAGAAAGTGGAATTGCTAACAAGCATCTTGTTATTTGAAGCTCAGTTGGCTCTTATCATCGATTCCATGTGTTTCAAAAGTAACTGTAACCTTCGTCTTGGTTGAGCTCACGTTATTTATTATTAAATTCCCTATTGGACTGCCTAAAAGAAATGAGATGGGAATGGAGCTACGAGATCAGAGATGCCAGTTTTTGATGTCTCCTTGTGTTCGGTATACGCGTACATTGTTGTACTCACGGGGTAGTCATGTAAGGTAAAAGAAAGCATGACTTGCAGTTAGGGAGAGAGAAAAGAGAGCGAACGCGATTTTATCCTTCATCTTTGGATCCATAGACTGTAAATGGGAAGCACAGAAAGATGCCTTTTCCTTTTCCCTTTTTCTTGATGATGTGATGTTGTGTGTGATGTGCCATAGGATAGGGGGAGGAATGCAAGGATCACCATGTACGATCCATTGAATATTATTCAGTAGTTCGACGCAGAAAAGAGCAGAGCTCGAGTCTATATATTTAAGTTCAATGCTGTTTTGTATACATGACGGGTTCGTTGATCTTCTTTTCCAGACAGGAGAAAAGCTGTCTTTCTCTCAATGTTTTGTGGTAATGACTTTTCTCTGTCATGACTTTTGCTGCACAGCTGCACTACTATACTACCAGTTGAACTCGAAGCTGTTGAATAACCATTGTGACATTCCCCCTGCAATTTCATGTATTAAAGCAAGATAGGAATGATGGCAAGTTGTGCTCTGTATAGTCTGTAGTTGTTTTCTCGTTAACTGTACCATTAGGGTGTTGTCTTTTTATTAGAATTTGTAAGTAATGAGGGTCGAAAGGAATCGTTCGTTATCAAACATCATAAAAACCGAGTGAGTGGTTAGCTGGCTTTTCTGTAAAAAATATCCTTTTCATATGTGCAATGGTTAAAAAGAAAAACATACATGATGTTTTAATGTCTTTTTTCTTTGGCGCTTTGTGTTTCTTGTTCCCTCGACGGAAACTTATGGTAGGTAGGATTTATGTGTGGATTTACTTGACTCGGTTTGATGGTTTGCTTTTATTTTTATTTCTCTTGTCGCTTCTTTTCACTTTTTTTTTTGAAGTTAACGTTATGGTTCATGTACTGTGGGGATAGTGGTGAAATGTCAGAGTCATGGTAGTAAAATTTTGGAGCTGTGTAAGTTGGTTGTGTCGACATTTTTTGTGTGGTTTATATTGGTGGTGTGCAACCATGTTTGTGAACGATTAATTTCAGCAGACTTTTCTTTCTTTGCGTGGATCCCTGAATTTGTTCGGGAGGTCATAAAACCATGTTATTATTGGATGATGGGAACACCGAGGGCAAATGAATATAATATTATGGCATAAATGGTAGTAATATTAGATGTGAATGAATGGTGCTGCACAAGGGCTTAAGTTTTACTACCGTCGTCAATTCAAATGAAGGGGAAAAACTAACTAGAAAGACTAGCAAGAAGTCTTCATCATTCCAAACTCAGATATCATTTGCACAAAGTTTTCCTCCCTTGATGAACTCGTTAACAGCTCACATGTCGTTTGGAGATGGATCCCAAAATATCCATAAAAATGACTTGGTGGCTCCCAATGCTTCTACATAAAAGAAAGGACCCACTAGACTAGTCATATTCTAATATGAACTCGAGAGTTTTTGCCATGTGAGGGGGAAAGTGGACTCATGACATCTACTACTATCTTGCATGTTTATGGACTGGTTGAAAATGCGTTTTTGGCTTCACTGAGCCGTATTTGCAGTGGCCCCTTGTGTCCTATTAATGACGAGGGTCGAGCCGATTCTAGCTTATTTCCTCGAATGAGTGATACCGTCAAGGAAAGGGAATTCGGAATTCCACAATTTGCAACTAGCTCAACGCAGGGCATTGAATGAATTTCCTTTCCGGCCTGCATTAAATAGGGGCGGAATCTTTAAAGAATCGTGAAGTTTTGGGAATTTATGTAGAGGTGATGTTTGGAAATGAATGGATTTTGGGAAGATGGGCCCGTGATGGTTCAAGAAAAGCTTTCTAAACAGAGCGCTGTGAAGTTTCCCTCCTGTGTGCACTCTACTTTCACTCCATTGTCATTCTTTGGTAGTTAAACGAAGTCATTATGCTGTATAGTTCGTGCTTGGAAACCCTAGCGCTTGGCATTGACGAATGTTCATTGTCCTTTTTATGGCAAGGTACGTAACGTAAGCAATGAAGCAGCGATAGCTAACTAATTCCAATTAATACAAAAGCATCCTGGTAGAGGTACACATTGGGAAGGAAGTGTATCAGGTTTAGAAAGCGATTGCGGAGAATCGGTGAACTAAGATAGATGGTTAAGTTTAATCCATTATTTGGTTCAGTGTCTTTTTCCCCATTGCTGCTTCCACAGTAAATTTTTGATGGTAGGTTTAACCTTCGGTTTCGGTTTTTAGGAAGCAATAAAATGTATCAATAAAATGGAAATAGTTTTCCTAATTGACATGTACTTTTGTTGGTCTGGTTTTATGAAAGCATTGAATGGTGTGTAGTGGTAGGCTTTTGTATTATTAAGCGCAATTTATTTCGATTCCTAATGGAAACTTTAATTTAACCTGATGAAGAATGAATGTTTTTCCATTTTCTTATGCGTGCACGTTAACGTTAGTCTAAAGTTTGATATTCATAACTAAAATGCTAATTACTGTCAAAGTTTCTAGGTTTAATTGTAATTCTTACACTGAACGAACTCGGGAATTTACTCGGTGTCAAATAACGCGGAAACTTTGACTTAAATATATTTAAATTGGATTGAAAGCTCAAGTTTACAATATTATACTTTACATTATTTTATTTCTATATAAGGCTAGAAACAAAAGAACTACTCGTTCATTCATCAGTGTCGTAATGCAATTATGCGATATGTCAGTCATTGTAAATCTAGATGCGCTCACTTTCTAGTCTCCTAAAGCTCCCTTTTTCCTGTTATACTGATGTTAAGAAAAGTGAAGGAAGTTAGTTTACTCAAATATTCTGCTTTTCCCTACTTATATTATCATGAATGAAGGTTAAGATGTAACAAACTGTTATTCCGTTTGCTGTTATTTTGTGTTGTAGTTTAATCGCAATTCCTGACTTTTTGACTCTGATCACCAATTACTTTTCGTTTTAAACGTTACATCAAAGATTTTCTAAAAAAAAATTTTTCTCTGCATTCCATTTGGCAGTTAAGGTTTTCTATTAATCAGATTTCCGTAAAAGTGTTGCTGGTTTCGATTTTTTAAGTATATTTATGGTGTTACGAAAATATTCAAGGAACCTCCGCAAAATAATCACCTACACCATGCACTGGAAGTGAATTGTAATTAGTATGCATTTTGTCTTCCAATTTACGGAGCAAATTAGCCCGTTTCTTCTCATCTACTGTGACCCTTGACTCATAAATTTCAATCGTGGGCTCGAAATGAGAACTTGCTGTGTTATAGTTAGTAAGTTAGTTGGTTGCTTGCACTACCAGAAGAGCAGGGCTAGTTTTCCAAGTTGATAATAACGAATAAACTTTAGTCTTTTCCCCGCACTTGATACGTTTGCTTATTCCGGTGGACTCACCAACTATAATACATTTATTACATCCTTACTTAAGAGGAAATTTGTGTAAAGATTATTCTAGTAAGTCGGCCTTCCGCCTAATTTTGCCAGGTTAGTTTACTAAACACGGTAAAATTATTCAAGTTGGTTTCATTCGCGACTCGAGTATGCATGATTGTGAATTCTGCTCAAATCGGGAAAGGTGAGTTTATAGAGAAAGAAGATATAACCTTTCGTTTCTCTTTTAAAGTTTGGTATCTGCATTCATGAAATATCTTCTTGCATATGCAATTTAGAATTTGGAGAGGATGAAACAGTTTATCATGTTAACTCAACTCTCACACTCAGCGACTTGGCTCATTTTCTTCATCCCGTTTTTCCTCCCTGTAGAATCCGGGAACATAAATTAGGCGGCTTTTACTCGTTCACATGAAAATTAGGAGCACATCGTAGCATGAAAAACAGGAAATCTCGAATTCATTGTAATGTAGTTTAGGGAAGCTCCTCCAGTTTGACTTATGTACTACTCATTCGTGGATGTAGCCTATTCTTGTGGAAGGATAGCTCCCTGTATCTGCAGTTTTTGGAAGTCAATTTATGATCTAATTTGGTTCCTTCCTGAATTTAAATGAGAGGTTTAAGGCCTTATTGGAAATTATATGAAGAGTTACCGACTACCGACCATCGTAAAGAGTTGAATGAATTTCGCTTTCTTTTTGTAATAATAAATTGCAAATTATTTATGGGGATCTCAACTGATAAAATTTTTCTTGTTTTGGTAATTGAGTCTAGGTTTACAAAAAAAATTAAAAAATCATTGTCTGAAAGGCAGATAATGGAAGTTATATCAATTGAACTGCTGGATTTATTGAAAACTGCTGTGAGTCATTATGTTCACCTGATTTGATTAACACAGAATTATGTACTTGATTGAGATAAATTAGTCCAGATAATGATGTAAAATCGGCTGCGTCTGCACTTGTCGTATTATTTTACATTCAGATTCAGATCTTAAACGCAGAGAGGGTGAGAGCTTAAGCTATACTAATAGGTGTTGTCAAATTGGTGACTAGCGTACCTTAACAACTAACAACACAGTACGTTTGAAGAGGAGTATAACTCAGGAAACTCAGGACTTACTCAGCTTATGGTTGGGTAATTTTTTTGTACTTTGTACACAGTTTCGATATGATATGGTATCAGTTACATGCAGCAACAGTTTCTTTGACTGCTCAGATCGGATTATGTGCTCCAAAAAGTAGAAACGGCAGTTTGAAACACAATCTCATTGGGAGCTACATTGAATTGGAACTAGGGATGAGCTTGAGATGAGAAGTAATCAATCATTAACACAATTACTTACCCTTGTGTAAACAGGAAAGCACTTTTTCGTGGATATGGATAAAGCAATCATATTATGAGAGAAGGAGAGGGAGAACCAATTGTTGTCATAATAATAATGATTTGTAGTTGCGACAATAAATTGAGTTGGGACAATGCATGCATGGTTTCTAGAATCTTGTTTACACGGTCCCATCTTCATGAAATAAGTGGATGATTTTGTTCTTCATTGGGTTCTCGGTTTAATACCAATCTACTTGAAATATTTATATGCAACAACGGTTGTTTAAGATTTTGAAGTACTGGTGTTTTTTCCTGTGCTATATATTTTTGGCATTTGGTGCTCCTAAATTCGTCATTCATTGCATTTGTTTGTATCAAATATAGCGTACTTAAAATGTATGCATAAAATGTGTGTTTCAAAAAACATCTCTCTTATCTTATCAGTTTAGAATGCCGCGCGTATTTTTTGTCACACATTTTAACCAACTATGTTCTAATTGGTAATTTCTCTGTATGTTGTCACGTAAAGTATTCTTATGCAATCCTAAACTGAAGCTACTAAAAGTACCGTCTACAGGGTAGGATAGTAAGTAAGTACAGTAAGTACTTGAATAAAAAATAGCTACGCTGAAATCAACAATTTCCAAGTCAGGGGTGGTGCAGTTGTAGTTCAAGTGTGTAAATTAATCAGCTTCTCTTTTCTTAATCTCCATCTGCATAACTCAATTATTTTCAGGACAAAAGTAGACAGATGTATTTATCAGCTCAATGATGCTCATCCTATTCAAATTGTGCACGTTGTTGTATCTGACGTTGAGAACATGCAACAGATATGCTTGTCATATGGTACCGGCACTTGTGCCAACATTCGAAAAAGAGGGAAAAGTTTTGATATTTTTAGCTCATTCTTTCATTTCAATAAACAAGTGAAGTGAGTACATTCCCCTTTACAAACATCTTTCTTTCAACACGTTTTCGCTCACATAAGGTGGCTGATATCTTTGTATCTATCAGTTTTCTTTCTGTTCCGATCAAGATCTGACGGTTGATGGTAATTTCCTTAAATGCTTAAGAAAATAACCCATCAAGTCTGTGATAATGGAATTGAAGTTGTGATCCAATTCCAAACTTTTACTCGGCGTGTTGAAAAACCAAATACACTTTTGTTTTCTTTTATTGCTAATAGCATGCGGGATTTCCCATCTTTGCTCACGGTGGTGTTAAACTGAACCAATTCTTAAGATTATAAACCTAACTCCCTCGGTAGTACAAAATCTTGTTGGTGGAGTAGTGGGATATACTGGAATATAACACTAAAACTGACTACCATCATTAGTAGTGTAAAATGCTATAGAATGTTACCCATTTATTTCCTTTTATTTGTTCTTTCTTTCTTTTGTGCTCACTCTTTTAGATGTACTAGTACTGCCGTACTGAAAATGTTTCTTTCAGAGAAACGTTGTAGGCTTTGGAGCGTATAATTCTTTGTAAACCAATCTTAACATACTTGTACCACACATAGTTCCACGGGCTGTTTAAAAGGTCAGAAGAAACTATAAAACCGTACTAGCAGTGTGGACTGTTTTTTTAGCTTACCTTTGTAACCCAGTGTGCGCAAGCAGTTAAGAAAAGACAGGTTCTTTCTAGTTCTTGCATACTTAAAAGGAGGTGAAATGTTAGGATTCGCATTCTATATCTTTGAGACTAGACTGAACAACTCTAACTGTAACTAGTGCCCAGGTCTGTATGTGAACGTAGTTTCCTTCCGGTTTTCTAAGTGGAGGAGAAAAAGTGCGCACTTCCTTGGCTTGGAGTACTTTCATCATCATGAAATGAGAGCGGGACTCCTTTTGTAGGAACAAATGAGATCGCTCATCTCATAAATTTGACTTTGCCTCTTGCGAGTAAGCCGTTCATGGCATTTCCAATTTGAATTTTGCTGTATGTTTCCCACATAATGGGATGTCGTTGAGAGAGCTAGGAGAAAGAGAACTGATGTGAGAGTGAATCTGCCTCAAGTGGCTTTTCCCTTGAAAGGTGGCTAGGGTGCTTTTTTCTTGTCTATAGATCGTGTGGTTAAAAAATGTTGAATTCACTGTTGAGTCTTTCTCTTTGACTCTACAAAAATTATTTTTGGAGTTGTAGTACTTACTCGTGGTGTGGTGTTTGTTCTCAGACACTTACTGTTTTCACTCCTTCTCTCATTCTGTGTGGCTGGGCCGCCCAACTGACTATGGGGTTTCTCTAAATATTTAAGTTGGTATGCTGGCTACTGAGACTGACAAGCCACAGTTTTAAGTTGTAACACCACTAACCAATCAACCACTCCAGTTGTGCTGGTAAACAGTTTGGATAAGAAAATAACTTTCATTTCCTTCACCGGCTGGTCCTAGTCCTCTAGAGAAATGGGACGCAGATCTAATGTGGTTGATGCTCGCTGTGTGCGTACAGAAATGTACACGACTATCATCAATTTAGTTGTTGGTCTGGTTTGGTGGCAAGGATTGCTTAGATGAGTCAACTAATGTGTTTGTAACTGCTGTTGTTTGGCTGCACCACTGCAAATGAAATGTAGAAGGGTAGAAAAGCGATTGATTTTTTTGTGGATGTAAACGTAATAAACATACAGCCATTGCAGTACAGTAACTAACTGCGATAAATGATATGATTAGAATTTGTGAACAAAGGTTGCATAGCATGCATCTATTCTATTTTGTATGTATTGCGTTGCATGTGGCTCTAGTTTGTTCCAGTTATTGTTCACTGTGTGGTTGAACTCCCAGCCAGTGAGTCAGTTTAGATTTTGAAATCGGAAATTGCCTCATCACAGAAAGATGTTGTTCTCGTAGGAATCAATAGGGCGTTGACGGAAGGAAATTTATCCGTGGGTTTGTGACAGGAGCAGAGGCAAGGCAAATCGACTACACACATATACGAGTTGTATGATTTTCACGGCAGGATATATACACTTGGATTGATATTTTATTTCACCCATCACACTCTCCTCTGGCTTGTTATCCGTCCGTCTGTGCTAATGCTTTTCTTTCTGTCTACACTGGTAATTCAATCAGTTTACTTGTTACGCTCATATGTCTCTTTGGCTGCGTTTGATGTGTGATGCCAAACACTGGTAATAATGTAGTACTCGTCGACTTTATGGATGAGAGATAGTTTTCCCTTCAGTTCGAATTTGATACTCACTGTGAGAACGGAACCAACGGACGTGTACACACAATGTATGACAAAGATGATCCATATAGTTTGTTGGCTAGTTAGGCGGGTGAGTGAAGAGAGACTTTACTAGTATTCGTATTAAATTACCGTGTAAACATCGCTCATCATCATATTGTTGGAAGAAGTGATCAGTCCTTTTGTCATATAGTTTATAAATGCAAATTTAGCTTTAACTGTAGGGGTATAGTGTTAGACTCTTGAATATACTACCTATGCTCGCTTATTGCAGAAATGAACTTAAGAGTGCTATGCCTTGCTAAATTGATTACGTTTGTGTGAATAAATGTTTAGTGGGGAGATGTAAAATTAAACGACGTACGAATGACGAACGTAATTTAACGACGAACGTAATTTGAGAGTTTTGTGTGTCATTTAGACGCTTAGAAAAATTAATGACAATTAATGCACTTTATTGATACATGAAATTGGATTTTTGGTAGGTTCAGCTCAGTTTAAGTTTCATTTATAATTTTTGTCACCCATTGCAGGCAGAAAGACATTGCCAAAGAGCAGGGTTGTGTACTATCGTCTTAAATTGCTGATTGTAGCATTCATTTATCTTTAAAAGACTGTAGAAAGGAAGTAGGTTCAGAAATCCAGATGAATTTATGTTTTTTTTCTGTCATTTGTCGTTATTATCTATCATTGCAAAGTGTTGTTTATGAAACGAAATGAAAGCTGTTTATCTCTGTCTTACAAGTTTAAGAAACGCATGTTGCTCAAAAGTAATTATAGTAGGGAGTCTATATATTAAAGTAAACTGCTGTCACCAGTACTAAATATTCTTTGTGCATTTACTTTTTTTTTTTTGCTTTTTCTAAGCCTTTACAATAAATGAGTTTTGGTTCGGTGGAATACCTTTTTGTAAGTGAAGGGGTCTGTCTGTTGCATCATACACGTACCATGCTCTGTTGAATAGTGATTTGCAGCTTTTTTCAAAATAAATGATTATAATCGTGAAACTGTGGCATTGCTATAGTAAACAGAAACAGACTAACCAGAAAATGGGAAACGACCACAAATGTATGAATTCTGTATGTGAGAAGCAGGAAGCTGTTAGCTATAAATTTAGAGTTTTCCCTAAAAACTGCTGACTAAAGGAAACGTGCACTTCAAGGCGTAGGAAAAATGCGGCAATTTATATCGTGTTTTTTCTTTCTTATTTACATATTCTACTAGTGTAGTGTGAGCTTGCAAAAAGGGGGAAAAGATTGAATGCATTTCTTTACAACGAATGAATATGAATTTTTACAATTGTGAGGGAAATCGAATACAAAATCGGTTTGTACGGATCGCTAAGCTGCTTTTGTAAACTGTTTAAATACAATAAGCGGCAACTATTTAATTTCATTAGTTATCATTTCATTGTATTATGTTTATGCACGTGTAGAAAAATCAGCATTCAATCATCTATGGAGGAGCGTATAAATATACAGTTGTTGTTGTTAGTAGAAGAACTAATGAACATGGCCTTGAATGAAAAATGTTTTTCTGCTTGTTGTGGATAGATTCATACTGGCTGGTGGAACAGATAAGACATTTTGTCTTCTCCTCCATAGTCCTGTTTGTTTAATATAACTTGTTGTACGGTCTTGTCAATCGTCTTTTTCGGATGTAGCTTTAATCTTTCAACTTGCTAGACGTCACTCAAAGTAATGATATTGGGTAAAGCTATAAAACGGGAAATACTTTGGTAGAACTTTCTTGATAGCCTATAGTAGTCGTAGCATATCAGCCAGCAGTTATCCTACTTTTTTCATTCCAAAGTGCTAAGTGCATATACGATTAATCCAGCTATGTGTGGTTCCATTTTTCTTTGCTATATAAAGTTTGAGCTTGAGTTGTTAGACCACTCCATTATTACATTACTGGTTTTGCAAAAAAAAAATTTCACAGAACATTTGCTCGGCAGAGGAATAGTACAATCAAGATATTCCTTTGTTTTGGTTTAACTCTTTGCTTAAATAATAAATTCAATGTCAATTTTAGGTGTTTACTGTATAACGTCGTTTCCTTATACCTGTGGAAAGTTAGTGTTGAGAAGTTCAGACATTTATAGAAAATATTAAGTTTCTTGAATTGGTGTGCTGTAAGTCCAAGCACGTTATTGAATTTTTGATGTACATGTGAACGAAATATTGGCTAATGAGTTTGCTGGAAAGAAAAACAAGGCGTGTTTATTACTGTGAACGGTTATACACATTTCAGAATTTTGCATAGTGGAAAGCATCTATATAATACTCTCATATAATACTCTTATGGTCGTCTCGCTCTTTGATAAGTATCGCATGTTTGCGTTTGTATAATCAAAATGTATATTTTAACCATCGTAAAAGTTTGTAGAGTGAAAGACTAGTCTCTAGGCCTACTGTGGAAGAAACGAATCAACTGTATTGGCATATAGAATGTTTAATGTTGCATGCAACCTTCATTTGCGAGTACTAAAGTAGAAGGCATTATTATGATAGACCCTGAAAGTAAAGTCCGGTCAAATCGCCATAAAATTTGTGCGACCCTATTCCGTCGCCAAATTCTAAGCTATGCCGTCTGTATAGCTCAGTCAGTTAGTTAGTAGCCGTTCTTTCTTTTACTGTTACCATTGTACTATACTATATGAAAGTTATACGCTTTGTGACTATCTACATGCGATTGGCACATTGTCTTTTAATGTTTCCATTTGATACGTAGCGAATGAATGAATAAATATATTATTGCGGGCCATATAACTTGTACATGGGAAATGACAAGCTGAACTTTTCGGGAGTTCTCAACTTTCATCAAAATGTATAAACCCATAGACGCAGAAAATTTGCACACGGACTTCCAGTTTATTTCCTCAAATTTGAGTCATTCAGACTTGTCGACGCCCTCTAAAAATTTTACGACTTTTGGCAGCCAGACCCTACGAGACGAGACATAATTTTTTCTGATGGATTAATGTTTTCATGGTTAGCGGGCAATATATGCATGCGAGTAGCGGTTTTCCTATCTTTATTGTAAAAACTGTTCCTACCAAACCAACATATCTATTCGCCAATCATTTTACTGTGCTGTTTCATTTGTGTTTGGTCTGCTTGTATTTTCGCATTTCCTGTCATGGTGCAATAAAGATAGGAGATGATTAGGAAAAGTCTATGCATTTCTTTCCCAGTTGTATTATTAGTAAGAAAAGCTGAGTCAGTATTTCCCAGTATAACGCTTTTTCTTTATGAATACAAAGTCTGAATTAATGCTTTAGTTTTTTTCGTAAGCGAAATTGGCTGCAAACCACTAGCTACTTATAATAAAACGAGAAGGGGGAGTTCCTTTTTTTGTCTCATTTGAATAGCTAAATGGGAATCATTTTATAGAGTTTGGTGATTACAGCTGCGTTAGTTCGGTTGAATGCATTATTAGATAGGAAATCGCACAGTCAGTCACTCACTACTGCAGTTTAGTTTGCAATGCAATAAAGTGCAGCATGCATGGCATGCACACTCTGAAGCCTTTCTACCCGGACGGAGCCAAGCAAATTAAAATACGCGATTGCTAAAATAGATAACGAATGGAGTGAGTAGACATGCAGGATGGTTTTGATATAAAATTGAACTGGGAACGACTACTGTGGGACTATATAATAATATTATGACTAACTGAGTGGGCATTATGTAATAAAAGCCAATGTTTTGTTTGTTAGCCGTTCTATCCAGTTTGTAAAGCTTAAAGGAAGCTCGTGACTGTTTAGAATAATGTTTTTTTGTACATTGCCGGCTATGCATGTGGAGTCTCTGTTGTGTCATATTTACTCACAGTTACCCATGTAACTGGGTGCATGCATGGAGCAAGTATTTAATTTGCTAGGAAAGCCAAAAAGGAACTAAGATAGCAATCAAAATCGAATGCTTTTTGTGAATGCAAGAAACTTGAATGAGCACTAAGCGAGTGGAGAGGAAAGCTTTGCAAATGCAATTTGCAATTGTACAGCTCTCGCTTGCTACTCAATTCTCTCTAGTCTCATTTGTATTTTGTACTATTTCCTCCTGCGATTTTTCCTTTTTGCTCAGCAAGCAAAATGCATGCATGGGAGACGCAAGCTGCGTTTATTGCGTGATGAACTGGCAATGAATATATGCGTTTTGGAAAAAATGAGCAAGTGAGAGAGAGAGAGAAAGCGAGAAGTAAACTTTTTTCTTGTAAAGTAATTCATGTAAGGAAATGTATTCACAGTTGTCATACTGGGAACGAGTTTTATAGACTGAAATAATGAAGTCAGACTGATGGGAGCATAGCGCAAAAGGTTTTTATATGCAATGGAAGATGCATTTGTCCTCGTCTTTTTTCATATAAAAAAGAGAAAGAGATAAAGATAAAAAAGGGGGAAGTAAAATGTTTACTTGGCTTCTGTGAATGTGCGGAGAAAGATGACGAGTTTGTGTTGGCACATACATTCATCACATCCACCCATAGTAAATGACTGGCTTACAAATCCGGAGACATGATTGTGTATAGAGAATATTGCTACTCCTATTAGATTACTGGTTACAGTGAAATTTTATCAGCATCTTATCTGCTCTCCTTTTTTCTTATTTAGTCATTGTATTTCAAACTTCCAGACTGTTCCCTTATTTGTTCGTTCCAGTCATGAGGGTAATTGTTTTTGTTTGGAAAGAGGCTTTCTTCGTTTCTCATCCCCATTTATATTTGTGTGACTTGCTTTCTTGTATGATGATGATGATAGATTATTCTTTTTCTTGTGATCTGTAAAGCTGATGGCTGTAATATATTAGAATGAAATTTTGTGTGACACAAGGAGCTCCCAACAGGAAATAAAAGAGTTTTGTTTTCCTGTCTAGTGCGTCGGCTGAACAAAATGAGCACTATAGAATCCTTGCGTTGAGTTATAGCTTCTGGACTATTAAACCATGTCTGCTTTTATCAGCAATCGGTAGAGTTCTTGCAGAACCAATCTACCAATCATTTTATTGTTGTCAGATTGTGCCCAGTTAACCCTGTTGAACTTTTTGTGGCACTAACAACTATCCACTGGTTTTGTGTGGTATACTGAATTGACTAAGTTGGGTTTTTAAAGTCTTACTGAAACATCAGTGGTTTAAGAAAGGGTTTAGAATTTTTATTTGCATACAAATGAGCAGTACGCGAGCTTGATTGAATATATTTTGCATAGTGTAGTAGTGTACTGTAGAGATATTCTAATTCCCTTTGAAGTGGAATTTTCATGTAGCTTTGTGGTTGTATATTTTGGGGCTTTAAACTTTATGACGTATGGGATGGATTTGAAATTAAACTTTTGTGGCTTGTAGTATATTTAAGCTAGGGTTATTGTAACGGCTCAAAGAACTCGAAGTAATTCCATGCTGATAGGTTTTTTATTCTAACATTTTGCATGTACAATGGCGTCTATATTGACTACGACCGACTACGACATGGTTTGAAATGTCTATCTTTATTCTTTATTGCATTTTTCTTCGTGTTTGCAAACCTTAGACTTTCGCTCCCATTTAATACTGGAGAAGGTTTCAACGTATATAAGAAAGTTAAATTCGTAAATGTGTGTTTGCTTTTTATGTACGGTAAAGTAAGGTGATCCTATGACTTGTGAAAGTTTAGTTGCCCACAATAAACTGGATGACGGCTTTTATTCCGAAGTCCGAAGGTTTTAGTAGTCTCTACTTTATTTTAGTGACGTGACTCAGCACGATAAGGTTGTGTTTGTCCCGCCACATTGGCGCCATTGGGAAATTTTACACTGAATTGGCGAATGAGTGCTGCCCTGTGGACAGGAAGTATAAATTAAAATATTTCAGATCATTGTCCCTAATTTGTATACTTGCATCGTATATTTTCAATTTGTAAGTTTCCTTTTGTCAGCTGGATGGCTATTCGACTTGATAGGGAGGAAGTGTATACTATTTGTACAACTTGTTATCTTGGCTTTTTAAAATGAATATTTTATGTAAAGCTGGCGTAATATACTCAAGGTTATTCCACTTGTAGTGATCAAGTTTAATAGAATTTTGAATCTGTGCTGTCTGTGTTGCATTGCGTGAAGGTGTGATAGCTAAAATTGGCTTGTGCCACAATTACGCATGATGATGAACATTATTAAACTTGTTTATGTATTCCTATTGAGCATAAGATAGTGGAATTGGAAAGGCAAAAGCTGTTATTTTTCTGCCCATGTAGCGTCTCGTCAAGTCAAATATTTATCGACCCCTCAATCGAATTGTACTTTGAAAATCATAGATGATCAGATGCAGATGTGTTCCCGTAGCTTGATACAACAATAGAAGATAAGGGCTAGGAGGTAGGATACGTAATTGTAGCATTCAAGGGCATAAATGCATTATGCAATATTCTATCTGGCTATTAACTTGGTTTATTGCTCTACGTTTTTGTTGCTGCACCAAAAGGTATGCATGAAGATCATCATAATATCGTCATCTTATGCATGTAGTGGTACTAACATTCATGAAAAAAATCCCATTACATTTCCATCTGCTGCTTGCTTGCTTAGTTATGCATACAACGACAGTGCAATTTTTCAGACGACAAAGTTAAGCCATTTTTTCCACGTTTCTCTTTAGTTGATCTGTACATCTTAAGTACTACTCGCATTGTGTATAGTAATGAGAAGTGTGCAACTCATTTTTTCCTCTCCTGTGTACAATATTTTTCATTTGTCCATTGTTTGTTTGCAGGGTTCACGTCACTCCTTTTTTGGCTTGTCTGACTGATTTTAATCTCATCATCAACTTGATCCAATCCACGTCTTTCAGTATTATAAGCCGACTTGTCCATTCTTAAATTTGTACTCACAAATCAACTAGTATACAACACTGGGACTACAGGTAAATTAATTGCACTTCTGTTTGCTTTGAATACAATTGGACACAAATTATACATCTAAATTTTGCTGTTAACTTGGTTGCGTGCAATGTGTGAAATACACTACTTCAATTATTTTGAAGTACTACTGCTGCCATATAGTTTGCATGAAAAAACCAGTCTGCCTTGCATCCAAATGCATACTCGCATAATATTGCTATCCCACACCTACAACTTAAATAGTAATTATAATATTCATGCTCATACCTGACATTATTATATCATAAATACAAATGCACTTTGTTATTATTATTTATATTTTGTGTCTGTAAACCCTTTGCTTTTTTTAGACACAAACAAAGCTGTGGGAAACGGACGACATACCTAACTTCGTGTTCGAAGAGACCAACTAACTATACTTGCAAACTGAATGCAGTTGAACGTTCCATACCAATTTTGAGCGCTGTGGGCTTGGATAGTGTGTAGAGTATATTGAGAGGCAAAACCAAAGCAAGCTACTAGCTACTACCAGCTAGCTACCATAGTAGTGAATCAACGTGCAGTGAAATACACAGGACAGCTAGTGAGTAACTATGTTCTTGGTGGCACACAGTACATTTTTGAAGTGAGAAAAGAGGGTTCTGCACATGCCCCAGAGGAAAGCTGTAGCTGTGTCCTTCTCTCGTCGTACTAACTATTGCAAAGAGCACCAGCAGTTGACTATACAGGAATTTTTGGACTAGCTAGGATTCACATCAGTGTTTGCATCAGTCTGTCAGTTCTGCTTTGCTATCCTGTGTGTATCATCATCATATCGCTCTCTCACTCACTCACTGCGTGTGTTAAGCTGTGTTGATTTTTTGTCGCTACTATTATTGTCAGCGAAATAATAATCTTGAGTAAAAGCTCTGTTTTCAGTTTGTGACGAAAATAGAACGAACTGTGAAGAAAATATTTCTCAAAATCCATAATACTGAGAAGAATATTCCTCACCAGAGTAAATAAACTCGTGACATTTGAGTAAGATAAAGCAACATTATTGCCGACTATTGTGTGTACTAACTTGAAGTCAGAAAAACAGTATTTGTTTACCCTCTCTCAGTCAGTACTACTCTCATAAAGTTATACTGTGTGGAATAAAAGGCGGTAAATCGTGAAGACAAGCAAGGATTTTTGCTGTGGAATATTATATTTTTGTGATATTTGAAAAGTGTGGGTGGAACTTGTGAAGTGGATTTGTAAAGTCTTTGGGATATTTGATACTTACTAGCTTGACACATCATCCGTGGTGTGGGCACCCTACAGTTGATTTAAGACAAGGAAATTTTACTGAAAACAATGGCAATGGTGAACGTCAACAATTTACTGAACATTAAGGATTCGAGATGGTTGCAGTTGGAAGTTTGCAGAGAATTCCAAAGGAATAAGTGTACCAGACCCGACACTGAATGCAAATTTGCCCATCCTCCTGCCAATGTGGAAGTACAAAATGGTCGAGTCACAGCTTGCTATGACAGCATTAAGGTAAACCTTCTTTTTTCTATAGCATTTCTAGTTTGTAAGTGCACAAGTTGGGAAGTGAAATAGTTGGTTCCCCGGCAGTTTCTCGTGCATCACATGGAGAACATGAAACTTTTAGATGGAAAGGAAAAAATGTGTTCTGGAAGAGTAGATTTGTTACATTGAACTGTCCTCCTCAACTTGTCACGCTAATTTAGCTCAGCGAAATGAAAGCCAGTCGTTTATATGGCATAGTTGTAGGTGGGATTGGGACACGGGAAGCTTGCAGTGCAGTAGTCAAAATGCTTCTATGTTAGAAAAATGAAATGGATTTAATTAGCTATAAGATAACGTGAAGAAAAAAATGAGTCAGACAGTTGGGTTTGTAAACGCTGCAAATAGTCGGTGGGACTTTGACACTGTAAATTGTCTGTTTCATTTTGAGTACGTAAAGTAATATACCTAGTACATGCATTACATGCATGCATATGATTGGATTCATCCATAGGTTTCTTGTACATGATCCATATAAACGGCTATAGGGCTAGAGGCCATAGACACGAATGTTTGCCATAGAGCCATAAAGCTCTTCTTTTTTCAAGGCGTGAGTATAGAGACCATTTGTTTATTCAAGTCGTAACGGAAGACGTGACATATGGTAGATATGAGGTGTTAAAAACTTTTAGAGAATCAATCAATCTCACTTATGAAAAACAGACAAAAAGAGCAGAGGCGGAGATGAGGGAGGTTATTCAGATTGTTGCTCTACAAGAAGAATAAAGGAGAAAGAGATGCATAAATGGCAAATGCCTTTTACTTGTTTCCCTCTTCTCCTCAACATTCCTGTATCGTAAATACTATGCATGTCTTGTCATGTGTGCATTGCACCAAGTTATCTAGACCGGGTTGGTGGAACTAAAGAACCATTTCATGCATTGTCGTATGATTTAGAAAGGATTTACAACTGTTCCCTTCTTGGGTACTTTTCATGCATAATGTTTTTCTAAAGATGAGAAAGGAAAATCTCTATGTCATGTGCTCCCCACCGTAGAATAATATCTGGAAAAGCTGCTTACTTCTTTCACTGGAGTTATAATGACTTTGTATAATTTTAAGGTGGATGGGATATTTTTTCCTTGTCCATATGTGGAGATCGGGGGCTGTATTCAATATTTTAATTTCATCCTCCTTATGTCAGCTCTGTTGATAAATGCATAAGTTAGCTTGTGATAGTTTATTTTGAAATGTACAGTCAAGCTGGGAAGTGTAAGGGGCATAAATTGTTTATGCTGGCTGTTTGGAAATGAAGCTGGAGCTGGCGAAAAGATTTAAAGTCGGATACATACGTCTTCACTCACTTTACATGGTCTATGGTTAATTTAACTTGCGTTTCCTTTTACTATAGCGTGCAGATATGAGTTTTTGAATGAAACAAGTGAAAAATAGGATTTGTACTCTATAATGTCTGGTTCTATAGTAGGAGTAGTAGTCTAGTAGTAGTTACTCGAAAATATAAGAATTTGGTTCAAAAGAGGGTTGAAATGGATGGACGAGAAGTAACTTTGTTGTCGTATACGTGCACACTATGAGTGAAATATCTCACATTTTTGATATCATGACATGTAAAATGGTAGGCAGATTGTTTGGAGGGAGAAAGAGGACTCGTTGTTTTCCTACCCATAGCTTGTTTTTGTGATTAATTCGACACAATTTATATTCGTACGGTACACTGGTAAGATTGGATCAGTTATTTTCCAAGTAAGCGATCTATGCATGCCCCATTATGGAGCTCTAGATCAAAGTAGACTTTCCTGGGGAAATAACAAAAGAAATAGTAGGACGTTGGATTCCGGCATCACAGACTGCATTTCTCATCACATCACTTGTTCTTTTCAATGCAAATCTCCCATCAGTGAGGAAGAAAAATTGCTAACTTGAAATTTTAGAAGGGTTTTTTGAGTTAAGTGAGCTTAAATCTAGCTTCTTTGTCGATTTTGTAGGTTGATATTTCACTTTGTTGATTGCCCTGGGAAGAAAAAGTATCCTATGTATGTGTACAGTTGAGTTCCTCTCTCCACCATAAGATATGCACGTGATTGAGCGAAAAACGGCAGCTGGTTCAAATGGATCCTTTCTTTTTCCCTTTCTTGAAAACTCAGCTCCTGAGAGGGAGCAACTTTGTTTTTGATGATGACGATCCATGTGCCTAGTCGTTCTTCTTCACTTTATACAAGCTACGGCTATGCACCAGTAGTAACATCCATCCGTGTATCCTTTTGTAGGAAATCCTAACTTCGTGAGAAGATTGCTAACTTTAGTTACATTTTCGAGCAAAGGAACTTTATGTACAAAATGGAGAAAGATAGTTCTATCTAGGATAGGGACTAGAATGTAAAGGAAAGCTAAAAGTCTCATAAGTTAAAGAAAGTTAAGTTCCTATTTCCTCAGCCTAGGTCGTCTGGGTACGTGTAGTTTTACCACGGTCTGTGTAGTATTTTTCCTGCTGTAATTATTACTGACTAGTGACTGACAAGGATAAGGAGGAGGAGAAGAATGATCAAAGCAAAATAGTTTGGAGTGAAGGCTTGGGTTGAATGAAATGAGACTGCAAAGGTTGCAGTGGTGTCATTGCTCATAGGGAGAGAGAAACTGAAGCATGGTCAAATTTAATGTGCTCCTCTTCTTTTGTACAAGTTAAGTTCATTATGTCGTCCCTTGTCTTTGGTTTTGGGGTTATGTGAGTTGGGAATGTTGGAATTGTTAGTTTCATTTGACAGCCTCATCATTTCACAATCAATTTTGTTATGACAGAAATGTTATGAGTTTTGTGTAAGGATAAATCATAATGTTTACGGTACTGGTACTAATGACTGCAAAAGAGCACCATGTGTTGTGTATAAATGCATACGTTTTGGTGGTTCGTTGGTTAGTTGGAACTGGAAGGTTCCATTCCAGGAGTAGAAAAAAGCATTCAGTGGAATTCGATGAGCAGCTGTTGAGCGAAAAGGACGTTATAGAAAATGATTAGTTTGGTTAGATGATAGTAGTAGTCACAGAGTAGGCTGTTGATGAGTGGTTTGAAATTAGAGACAGTCATACGTACGTGTGGTTAGTTATTTAGTTAGTTCGTTAGTAGTATAGATTATGGATTTTGATATATGGACGAAAACTAGCGCCGCTGTATACTCTTCTGTTAGTTAGCTAGTGAGGGACGATCAGTGAATAGCTGAAGCAGTTGTAGTAATGTGAGTAGGACGGCAATAATATAAGTTGGAATGACATTTTGGGATGTCTCCACACTAGTTAGATGCTAAAGGAGTAAAGTGCTGAGTGACTCAAAGTCAATAGTCAATGATGTAAGGATATTTTGTTACTGTAGGTAGGGCGACTCTATACTTTAGGATTTGTCATTTTTCAGGCTATAAACACTTTTAGAGGCTTTTAGTAGATGAAAATTTCATTCAGTAAGTCTCTTTGGAGATACTATTTACTTAAAATATGTGTTGTTTGATAGTTTTTTAGTTGGTTTCGTTAATTTAAGGACTTAGTTTGAGAATAATTCATCGTTGGAATAAAAATACATGTTTGATGATGATGTCATCGTTCAGCTTTTCGTTTTGTTCAGATAAGATACATCTTTGAGTTAGGTAATGGTTAGAAGGTTACGTTCGTTTTGGTTGTAATATTTAGTTAGTTAGTTAATATTGGACTATGAATATTTGTTTGGCTCTGCATGTGCACTTTTCAGTGTGGCCATGAATATTATAGTGCTTGTAATGTATAAAAGTTAGGGTTTTATTTACGCCGACTTGAAAAGTTAGTCAGCAACTGACTAATATTATTTTTAAGTAGCTTGGCCTAGCATTTTGGCGGCAAGTCTCATATGCAATCTTATGCAAGTAATCCATCTCATTTGTGTCCTTCTTTTTCTGGTTAAAATGTTAGTTTTTTTCACATTCAAGTTGTCGTTTTAGTCCAGCCAGTTTTTGTTGTCTTGCTGGAATGTCTTGAGAGTAGAAGTCACATTGCAGTCGAACTATCTTTGTTTCGAACTTATGATGCAGCAGTGAAGCAGCTTTTGTTCATCATGTGTATAAAAAATATGGTGCAGTATAAGAAATAGAATAATTTAATGTAGCAGCTGCATGGTGAGGTCTTGTGCAGCTTTGTATTGGTACAAAAAGTTTTAACTTTTTATGTTGTTGTTTCCTTGTAACTTTGTTTGATCGTAATATGTAAGGAAGCGAATATAACTTTAGATTAGAAATGTTTAGTCACCCGATTACGTAATGCATGGTGCTAGTTATTATTTTGATGGTGGTACTTTCATTTGAATTACATGAGTTTACTTTTAAGGCATTTTTTTTGTTACTAAACTTGGAATGTTTTTTGGGTTCAAAACTTTTATAGATGGGATGCGTGTTGTTAACCATGGAACTTTTTTCTATCATGAATTTTTTGCATTAAATCTTTTTATACTTATTAGATGACTCAGGGTTTTGTAATGCCCGTCGTTTGTGTTATTTCGTTATTTGCTACCCAAGTTTATTTAGTTATTCCGCATCTTTCTCATAGTATAATGTGCAGAAGGAGTTATTCACCGTCACTGGTGTCTATACATTTGAGCACGAGTGCGTTTAGTTAGTGAGAGATCTTTTTGTTGTACTTGATGAAATAAAGGAGAAAAAGGAGAAGAAAGGGGAGCTCTTAAATCTTATGAAGAACTTGGAGAGAAAGATTTTCCTTTATGTTATGATTACAGAGGACAAGTAAACTTGTAAAAAAAAGTGGATGGCTTGCAAAAGCAGAAATGTCTTTTCCCTTAACTTAGTTTACGTGCCTACTGCCATGTAATACTTTTGGACTGATTCACTCAGTCAGTTTCCCCATTGCGTCTCATCAAATAAATAACATTTTTTGATGGCACTAATATAATGTCGTGAGCGAGTAAAGAAACCCATGTAATCACAAATATATTTGTCGTCTTCATTACATTACTGTTATTGCTTTACCGTCTCCATCATATCATATCCGAATAAAAGCGATTTCTTTTTTAATACGTGGTAAGTGCTGAAAGGGATCAATTGAGGGAAATTGTCAGCTAAATTCAAAGCTGTATCCCTGTCTGGAAGATTTAATTTTGTGTGCGAGTGTCATGATGGGCCGCCATAGCTTTTTAAAGTAGTGTCATTTTATGTGATTTAGAAGTTTGGGATCCAGAAGGGTGTCCTATTATTATCTGTACTGTAGTAGTTAGTTAGTTCGTTAGTAGTACTCCATTCTCACTGGCCCCTTTGGGCAATAAGGCTCATTTTGATAGGAAGTAAAGTTTCCTTTCACCCTCTGTCACTGTGCTCGCCCTAGTAATTGTAAACCCACACACTGTACCGTATCCAGTATGAAGGCTAGTAGGCAAGCTGTCCAATTTTTTGATTGGCTAGATTGAGGAAAATTCAACTTAATTGTACCTAATTGCACTTGCTGCCCATAAGTTTCAATTAAGAACGTCATGTAGAGACCCCCGTGGAGACTTGTACACGTAGCCAACACGTATTTGTAATGGTTGGGTTTGCTAACTTTATTGTCGTATTTCTTAATTTATTTTGAATGAAAGAGAAACATTACACAACAAACTAAACTGTCCATTTGACCGTATTGTTCCCATCATGTAATTTTGTATGAGTGTGTCTACTTACTTGTATGTGTACGTGAGGCTTAAAGTTACGCTCTGGCTGTGGACCAAAGGGTATAAATAATTTAAATCAAACTGTTAATAGCTAAGTCACATCATCTTTAGGCTGAGCACTCTCAAATCCCATCTCATTTTAGGTATAAATATCGTAGGTAGGGTGACTACTGCAAAGCGTTATGTTTAGAAACGTGCCACTAATGTTCCAAGTTTTCATTTTGTTACTGGCCGGTAGAATCATTATCTGGTGCACGAAATATCTAACTATTTTCTAAATTTAGCCTTGGGTTATTTTTCCAGGTTTGGATAATGGCCTTCATTTATATGTTCGTTTTATGTTTGCCACTATTGCTTTTACTGCACGTTTCAAGAGCCACCTAATACAAATAATGACATGTAAGAGAGAAATAGGGAATGGAGTTTAGAGATTTGTGCTCCCAGCATTATTGGTGGGAATGAGAGCACAAGGAAATCTATATACTACATGCATGAAGACATGAGAGCTGTGAATAGTAATAAGGACGAAAGTACGGTTTCCTCCTAATAAACTACTCTGTGCTGTACATGTACATAGTTTTTAGTGGCTCCAAGTTGTGTGTGATGTACAAATGGAGCGAACTGTGCACTATGAGGCCACCGTCGGAACTGATTGATCGAAATTGACTTAATGAGGCATGAACCATCTCTGCTTCATCTACTTAATTCGAACTTCACTTAGGTACTTGGAGCAGTGGCACTGCTCGTCATCATCACTTTCTAATATAACTTTTAGTTTGAATTTCCATTTTGTGCAGCTCTAAGTGACTGAGTTGGCTCAGTTATTCTATACTATTGAGCGAGCCTATTGGATTGTTCCTGCTGTCGAAGAAGTTTTTATTTTCTCTCTTCTTGCTCGTTCCCTTGATTATATGTGATGGAGAAAAAAATAATAAGGAATTTAGTTAGCATAGGAATGGGAAAAAGAGAGGGGATGGATACTTAACTTTTGCAAGACTGTAACGATCTTCGCTCGTCTTCTACCGGGGTTTCTACCGTAGTCTTTCACGTTCTCCTGAATTTCCTATCGATCTGAATAGTTTTAGAAAGTAGGTTTACGGCTGGCTGGCTCTGTTCTTTGCTGTAAGAGCTTACAATGTGTAAGGAACAGGATCATTCCCTTTTTGCCGTTGCCGCTGCTGTGTTCCTTTAGGAGAAACGTATTCCAAGGATAGGACCAACCCTGTGTGTATGAGCCAGAACGGTTTGCTTTCTTTCTGTAAGAAAATGGTACTTTTTTGCTAGGAGCAGTAGAGCAACCGTAGCGTAATAACCATAAGGTAGGATCCGCCAAATGGACTATTTTCCAGGGTCGTACACATACGTGTGACGTAGACAAAGTATGTATGAATTAGAGAATGTAAAATTTTACATGGAGAGCTAGTAAGTCGTAGTAGAACTTATGGGTTTTTTGTAATGGGCGTGATTGTGGAGTATTTAAAATGGCGTTTTGTTCTGCAAAGCTGATTGTCATCCAATGGATGCAAGCAGGCATTGTGAAAGTAAGTAAGTTCCCATTCGGCAATAAAGTTAGTTTAGTTGTTAGAGTCTTTTTGGAGTTGTTATCGACTGAGCGAAGAAAATGCGATTGGAATGTGCTTTTTCTCAAGAGCAGAGTTGGCTGCAGTTAGTTTGCTCTGTTGTGCCGTGTGATTTTATCTAGACAGGAGAAATATGGCTTCAATGAAATGTGTACTTTGTTCTTTTTCTGGGTCTCTTGTGTATAAGGTCTCTTGCTCAAACTAGTATCCATTTTTTGGCGTGTTATACATTAAATTTTGCTTCACTTTATAAATGTTTGAAAAAGTTTTGCTCTCAGAGAGTACAGAATTCTTCATCTTAAGACCATTCAATTAACTGGAAGAACATTTATTCCATTATAGTAGTGTTGAGTTGAACAGCACTGCTATTCAACTGCTGGTCCCTGGTCCTCTGTCAGTGCATGTTCCTCTCTCTGTTGTTGTAATCATAAATGATCCTTCAAAGATTTAGTGGAAAAGTTGGAGAAGCAATTTTGGTCCTGTTGTCTGGCATGAATGAAATGCCGAAGCGAAGAAGATGAATGCAATAAAGTATGTACGCCTCAGTGTGTTGTTGGGATAGTGCGAGCTATAGGAGGAGAGTTCTATTGTAAGCATATATATTGTAGGGGCAGGAGCACAATGTGTGCATGTGTGTATGTATTTATTTATGTGCATGGTTGGGCTTTTGAGTTGGTCTTGGTGCTATAATATTGGGAACTTGCTCCTCTTCTCCGCCACCACTACTGTGTCTATTTGGATTGTGGGAGCTCATTCATGCGAGAGATTGGGAAAAGAAGTTGGCATGTTTGATTCAAATTTGAAAATTTTCTACGTAATAGAGTTTGCTTCGTTGAATACATATTGGGCTGGTTGATAGGAATGGGAGTGTGTGGTATGCAAGGGTGCCAGTGGGAAGCAGCAGTTTGCCATTCCAAATAATAATGCATTAATATTATCATAAGAGGCATCTATAGAGAATATATAGGCGGGAGTGAATCTTGTATATAGTGGTGGTGTTTGGCATGTAATGCACAACATGTGTTTCGCACTTCTATGTTATGTGTGCGTACTACAAATTAATGGAGGGACTGTTGTAGTATAGTATCAACTTTTTCCAAGTTCTGTGGCGTACAGTCTGACAAATTTGGTTCGCTCATCTTTCCTGGGGTGAAACAAATGACGGTGAAAGTAAAAGAAACATTTCTTTAGAGGGAAAAGTGAACGGAACATACATGTGAAAAGAAAAAATGTGTCCACCAGCAGTGGAGAATGAAAAGAGAAAGTCACCCGTGAAATGAAAAATGGATTTTATCCATTGAGTTTACACGACCTGTATTTGGTCGTTAGAATTGTTCTATGTTACTGTATTTTGTAACTTTTTTGACTAAAAGTCTAAGCTGGGAGGCAGAGAAGGGGTCCTGGTGGCTTTCTGTAGAAGGTTAAAAGTTATTCTTATGTGCGTTTACGCCATTCCCACAAATTTGATTTCTTTTTCTTCTTCATTGGAGGGGTTCTATGATTTTGTATCGGAGATAGGGTTATATCCTGTTTAGAATTTTTGTCTTTTAGAACTTGCCCTGTGATTTAAAGGCTTGAACGATTGATAATAATGTACCCGAATTGTTCTTTTGGCAATATTGCTTCGATCAGTAAATTTTTACATGACTTTAAACAAATAGGCATGTATCATGTATGCATGTTTAAAAAGATTTTGATGAGCTAGAGTAGCTGTGTAGTTCACTGTATGCAAATTTTTTTTACACATAATGTCTGTGCCAACCTACGCAGCATATGCAAAAAGTTGATAAAATGCAAGCTGGTTTTCTGTGTCATGTTTTCTTTCACTTGTAAAAGATGAAGATTGATTTATACTGTTATACGGCTGTTACCTTTTCAGTGCCTTTCATTTCTCACTTGTGGTTGGCACATCACTCGAAAAATATTTACACTTTGAGCACGACTTAAGAGTGGAATGATTTCCTGAGCAATAAACAAGCTTCATTCCATGTGACTTAACCTTGTATAGATTAATCTAGATCTCCACTTTCCGGCAGTTTGAATGGTTCGTATTCTTGTTTTATGGTTCATTATTAATCCCTTCTTGGATTTAAATCCTTGAATTTTGTACCGAGGAGCACTAGTAAGTGTGTATAGCACGTTTTGTTTTGTTCGTAGGCATAAACATTAATGTGTGTGTTGCACATTTTAAAGCAGTACCAGTGATCATTTGACAGTATCAATTGGCTAATGTGAAATGTAATGTTTGATTAGCTGACTGTGTTTCCTTAGACAGTCTTACACAATTTAAAAGTAGCCAGAAATAAAACGAATGAATCGCAAAAGTTGGTTAAACTGGTCTGAAATGACTTTGAATCTGACTAACTAAGTTGGATACTTGGAACACAGCTGTGACTACCATTAGGCACTAAAGGGGCGTTTTTTTGTTTCCTTTCTTATCCTCATTATATCGCCACTTTCCTGTTGTTCCCCTTATTTTCTTTTGCCATCTGACAAGTCAAAAAAATGGCTCTTAGATATTTGAGCAGCTGACTACCACTCAAGTAGCTGACGAAAGTGAGATGAGATTAGTAATAAAAACACCAGTGCTTTTGGTACTTGAATTCCACGTATAGTTGAGTTTAAGTCATTAGATTGGGAATGGAAACTTGAGTAACTCTGGAAAGGATTGTCAAAGTAGGATATTATTGCAGTACTATCATCATTTTCATTTGGAGCTTGCCTTCACTATATGCACACTAACTAAGATTACAGGACTAATTATGTTTTAAATGAGGCAATACAGAATAGAGCCAGTAAGGAGTGAGGTTATATCTACTGTACTCGCTATTGTTTTGTTGTATGCATTTAAAGGAATTGGCTTTTGGCTTGTTGTAAATACAATGGGAATGTCATAAAGACATTTGTTTCGTCTTTTGCTGATCTTCTCAATCGTCGTCTTGTTTCTGTTTCATTGGAGAGAGAGCCAAGCAGTTTGAAATAATAGAAATCTTTGTTATTACAGTTGTTAGTGAGTTGTATGGCCTAAACTTACTTTCTACTGACAGAAGTACAATCAATTTTTTCGTCAGCTAATTCTTTGTCATCCAGGAACACATTTGTTGGGGATTTTGTCAGCACTTTTTGGCTGTGAAGGAAATGAATGAATGAATTGTTCATGGTTATTGGTTCCCTATGTTGAACTTTATAATAAGTAAGTAGGATTGTGTTTGAAGGAAGGGAGTAAGTTAGTTAGTTAGGGAGGCATTAGTGTAATGAAGGAAGGGAGGCCAAATGTCTCTCACTGAACGCTAGGTGGAATTTCATTTTTCAATCTTCAGTTGTAATTAGAGTGTAGGAGTGAGTGTGGAATGGATAAAGGAAAGTTAGTGGAAAGAGGAGCGAAGGAATTAATTCCTTTTGTCATCAACTCCTGTGTGTTTCCGTTTTGTCAGTAGTCCCTATCCGTATGAGAGATTGTAATGGAATTATCGAGCTCTAGATGGGCTAATTCTATGAGATGGCAGTAATTGAATGAAAATGTAAGTAATCTTGGCTTTAAGTTTGTGAGATCTGTAGGGAAAATAGCATTTGTTTTGGTACTGTGCCCATTGCCATTATGGAGTCATTGTGTTCGGCAGTGAACCTAAGTAACTAACTAAATGACACGTAGTTTGTTTGAAAGACCTACCAGATGAATTAGTGATTACAAATTAATTGTTAAGTTTATATAATGAGAGTGCATTTTTTGTACGTGATTACGAAAGATTATATTTGCAAGGGAAAGAATGTGTCAGTTTTTTGGGAAGTGTTAGCCTTTTTGTCAACCTGAAGTTGGTGTAATATGAAGACTAGAGTGTGAGTGTACACAGAGACTGGCGTGTGAAAAGACTTGGCAGTTGTTTATCTCTAACGCTGCTCTTCGTGTTCCCTTATTGACTCTGGTATACGGACATGCATGACGCCCATGGAAGCATGTTTAAGTTCTAATGGCAAAGTGTCAGTGTGTTAGGGAGGAAATAAACCATGGTGTGTGCAAGAAAAATTGGTATTTAAGCCTTCCGTGTCTTTGGATAAAATAGACTGGGTGGAAAAAGTAGGTTATAGAAAAAACTGTTGTATTTAATGGCTAATGAATTTGTAGCGAATAAAAGGCCCAAGACGTGAAGCACATTTTGTTTGATGGTAACATTAAGCATTAGCAGCGATCCGTGCTGCAGTTAAGATGATGATCAGTAATGGCCTGAATGTTGTTTTATTTGCCTACTGAGGACTTCGCGTACAGCTCTTAAAATTTCGTGACGTTTGCAGTGGTGAATATAGCTGCAGCAGATTATTATGGGTAAAAGCTGGTGTAGTAGTAAAGTGAAGGAGTCTTTTGTTCCTGAGAGCTCTTGTGTGAAAATATATTCTGTGACGGTCGTATCTACAGGAAAACTGCAGTTCGTATTCCATGTCGTTGCAATAATAATAATCAAGAAGTAGTGGCTGTAATAAATGGTGATGGCATGGTTTACTTTGTATTTTCTCACAGACTTGGCTCCTTAGTTAAGCTGTTATCTGCATTCGCATTGTTATTGGCTAGGTGTAATCCAAAGTTTCTCTAACTCATATTTATCTCTAGTCTGTCTGTACGTACTTTCACTCACGGGCTGAATAAATAATGGTGAGAATTGAAATCAATATGCATTATAGGAGGAGTGGAAGCATTTACGTTCTAGTGAAAGTATGCCCAAAAGATATTCATTTGCTGTATGTATACAGTAATGGGATTGTTGTTTATTTCCTTTAGAAGGGTTTAGTCATTCATGACTGACAGAATAAAACCATTAACAGAACATGCAGTATTTTGCAAGTCTATGTTATGATGGTTGAATATATAGGATATTTAGTCAATAAAATGTTCTGTAGAGTTCACACGCATTTATCATTCTCATGCATCTGGAGCTGTTGCGTGGCTCAGTATGAACTTAATGGCGGTTTCATGTGTAAATTTTTAGTTTTTTTTAGCCGTGTGTATATTAGTTTCTCATTTCGTGGTGAGTATTTGTCAGGCTACGGGATGGGTGTGGTTTATTTTCATTGTGCCTGTGTGCAAACCTATGATAAAGTGAGCTTGTGAGACTTGACTTTTTTAATCCTATGAAATATCTTCTGGTCTGTTAGCTTGGGTGACTTTTTATAGTCATTTTGGTGAATATAGTCCGTAAAGGTTGAGGAAGACAACGGAATTTTTATTCTCCATGCATATATGAGCCATATAAGCTTTTGAGAGCTTGAGAGACTCTGGTAATGGGAAAAGAATGTTGAAAAACATTTATAGGGCACATGGAAGGCATACTTGGAGATTGTTAGAGAAGTACATGATGTGAAATGCAATTTCCTTATATACTCCCTTGATGACGGTGATGAGAATAGAAGCTAGAACCTTAATGGCTGGTAATGATAATAATAATGTGATGAAGGCTAAAAGAGAATGAGAGGAGAGAAAGAGAGAGAGAGAAGGAAAAATCTTTAATGATGAGATAGTGAGATTAAAGGCTGTGTGTAGTGAAAGAGCCTCCATCCGAATAGCTTTCTTCTAGGAGCAAAGTTGAGCTTCAAATTAGACTAGAAAAGAATGCGCTTGACTATCCCTTTTCTTCTGGAGATTGAAGTGTCTCCCATGCTCTTGTGTCTAATAACGTTCATACGTTCCTTTATAGAATCCATAAGGTAAGTTAGTACACAGTATATGATGGTGGCAGTGGTACGAGTATTATTATTATTATTGTATTGTCGACGAATTTTGGTGTGCCTACTTGCCTGAGTTCTATTATATTGTATTCGTTCTCTTGCTCATGTTGTAGTCACCACGTGGTCCCTTGTTGTCGTCTCTATTATTACTGAGAACGAAATGAAATAGAGCTGTGAAAGGTTGATTTATGAGAAAGTCATCAAGCACTCGTTATAAAATGGTATGGTGGCCATATCCCCTCACCTACCATGATGATGGTGTACGTGTTTGTTATATAGAAATTTATCATTTTTTGTCCTTTGGTTGTTCCTTTTCTCTCAGTGAATATAAAGTGTGCGACACTCTGCTGGTATTTTTTCCTCACTTGGCACAAAGTTAGTGAGCGGCTGTCGTGGAGTTTTAAACCATTTGGTTCTGGCCGTTCCATCGTTAACTATATAGCTGTATATTATTATATATGGGAGTTGTGAAGGAATGGAATTGAAGATGGGAAAGGGTGTCACGTGCCATGGGCACTGATAAGATGAGATGGAGAATGAGATCCCTGATGGGATTTTCGCACCACTATTTGTAGTCTTGTCTTTCGATTTCCTTTGCACTTTCTCTTTTATTATAAACTCAAAGTCGTAGTAGGTACGTAGGCAGGCAGACAAGCTAGCAGCTTGTTATGTATACATAGTTCGAGACTGGTTGGTTAGTGTAGCGCTTCATTCTAAAAAACTAGAGGGAACAAATGTAAAATGTCGTTGGTATTCTGTGTGCAAGTGCAAGATCAGCTGAGTTCTCCTCTGGTGTGTGACTCATGTGGAAATATTTAGAATGTGATGCATGTATTCATCAAGGCAGCTTTGTCGGCTCGTAGATTTCGACATTATTATGCATGTGATTAGGTTGGACAAGTAAAAAGATGACACTACTGTTCATGAGGGACTAAGAAGATTGTCAAATAAGGATCTGTCAGTCGTGCATGCATAACACATGAATTTGTGTATGCATATGAATATAGATTAATAGTATAGCTGTAAATAGTGTGTTATTATTGAGAGGTAGATCGTGCTGGGTGAGTTCATATGTGGAATGAAATCCTTGTGAAATCTGAATGCTAATAATACGGTTTTAGTTAGTATGTTGACAGATGTTATTTTTTGTGTTGATGACTTTGGTATAGAAGAAGGGATTCATTGTAAATTGATAGTGACACTTGGACTTGGCATTTGATCTGGATCTGTGGGAAGTATTTGGAGAGTGTATGATCATGGAGGTTTTGAGTGTTGTGTAGTTAGTCATGGTTGAATATCCCTTGTGTTGTGTAATGATATCTTGAGGGAATTGGCTTACACCTTTATAGTGGTGTGATGATGAGTTGCATGAAACGACTGATGGTTGAATAGGGTTCGATTTCATTATTTGGTTTGAATTTGAATTCAAATTATGTGCTTGATCATAGTTGACTGGATCCGAGTGGGATTGGAATGAGTTCTGATGGTAATGGTAGAACATTATTATTGCATGGGGAGAAGTGTACGTATAGTAAGTGGCAGTGTCTGTATTTTCACAACCACATTCACAGAGGACGGTATATGATGATGTATGTATGTAATACTCAGGATTCATGAGCTGTGTGTGTTAGTTTTTGGTGCCCATGCTGAATGAGTTTGTGGTTTCATTCACTTGAGTGTAAATGAAATGCAAAGTTGTTTTGTTGTGCATACACAAGTTTTCCTTGTGTGTGATTGAACTCCCACTAGTCTATTTGTGTTGGGCTGTTGTATTGTTATTGGTCAGGGTAAGGTTAAAATACATTTGTTTCAAGGAATTGATAACAAGTTTTTATCGGCGTCATCCGGTGAGGTTGAGAGGCATACGACATCCATGTGGTGTTAATTTTTGGGGAGTGCATGTTATTAATTTTATATATAAACAGTGCTTAATGGGGGATAAAAATGTTTGCAAGTCATCCTTTTACATTGTATTTTAGGATGACTCAGTAGATTTTCAATGTGTGGGTAGTTCGAGCTCATCCTGTGTGTTATATGGCAATTTATGATTATGGAAAAGATGGAGATTAGGGATTAGATAGTTTTTTTTACTTGGCCTCTGTTGTTTTATGTTTGGCAGGGAACATGGCTTACATTTAAAAAGAAGTGGGAAAAGTAAGGGGATTTAAGTTTTGAAGAGTTGTATGCTATGGGTAGTTAGTAGTAAAGCTATTCAGACAGTTAGTTTTAAATTGATAAGAGTTGTATTTTTCTCGTGTGTGGAAAAGGAAACAGGAGTCGCAGTCATAGATAATGCCTTCACATTCATGCATGGATGAGGATTCTACTTTTCCTCTGGTGGTCTCCAATGTCACTTTGTCAGGCCTGTCTGAAAGTCACTAGGGACTTATTATTTGTTGTTTGTTTCTCCCTGGTTTCCTATTTTTCAAATATGTATGCTAGGGTGTAGCCACCCAAAGTACCTATGCGAAACACCATATTGCTATTACTGCTCATGTTTCAGATGCATTGCTGGAACGAGTATTTTATGCGCTTGGTTTATGTTATCCCATCAGCTATCACATTAGATATTCACAGTAATGGTATAAACTGGAATCATGAAAGATTCAATTCTGAAAGAGCTTTCAAAATGTTTACGTGAGAGAAAGAGGAACTCTTTGTTGGATAATTTTTTTCTGCTATCTCATATCTGAAGGCTGTCCGATTCATATCTTCATATAATGCGTTTAATTACTTGCTTGGTTGTAGTCGGAACTTTCTGGATATTCATAGCTGGTGGTCGGTAGTTTATGCGCAAGGGAAAGGTCAGTAGGAAAGCAACTTTCTCGTTACCAATCTCAATTATTATGGCTACCATTGAAGAGAAAATATTTTGTAATTTTCATGCCGTAACGTTAATAGTAGTGTACGGTGAGATTATTGTTCCACCTTAAATTACCTGGAAAAGTTCGTTATAGTTGTAACGCGTATTTATTTTGTTAGTTAGTTGAGAGCGGTACACGTAACCTGGAAATAAAATGTAGTTCCTTCATATATGAGATGAGAATGGCAGTAATAATATAACTGCAATTTGAACTTATCGGGCGATTATGAAAGGTTATGTAATCTGGCGTGAAGGTAAAAATGATTGGCCACATTCTTGTTGGCAATACTGTTCACTTAATTTAGGCTGTTGGTTCATCAAGTTTTATGACACAAGGCTAATAGGAATGGATGGACGTGTGAAGGAATGAGAGCAAGAGAGAGTGGAGGAATTTTGGGTCTCAAAAAGTCTACGAAGTTAACTTGCCGCTTCCTTTCTATCACGTCCTCTGCTAGTGAAGCCAAACTTGCCTGTTATTATATAAGTACATTTAGTTAGAAGTTGTGTCTGAGAGTGCGTAATTGTCATGGATTTTGGGGAACTCGAGCGGAGGAGAAAGAGAGAAAGATGTGTAGTATAAGATAGGGTAGAGAACCCATAGTAGTAGTGTTAGAGGAGTTGTGTACGATCCCTACTAAAAATGATGGTTGCAAGTATTTATATGGCAAGTTTTGTTCACATGCAAGTAAGACCACCACTAATATTTGTTGCTGGGTAATATGATTACTATGTATGTTACACAACATAGGACGTGGCCCATGGTTTTTTAAAGTTACAGTATAGTTAGTTAGTTAGTTACTTGTATATTATTCTTGAGAAACTAATTACAAGGGGTTTTGTAGCGTAAAATGAACCTATAAATGTCAACTAAAATGAAGGAAACTAAACCTATGGATTTATTTTTGAGAGACTTTATTGCATCTTTAAAATGTTCTGGTGAGTGCAAAAATAATATATTTAGTGTAGCAGGGTGTAAGAGATAGACACAGTATATGAGTTTAAGATGTTTCTCATTATGATTAAAAGTTTGTTCTACCATGGGTAGCTATGCATACTAAACTCGAGTGTTTTTTATTAGCTATATGATTATTATTATATGGTAATGGGTGAGTGAGTTCCGTTGTGTAATGAGTTTTGTCAAAGTGGTTTCACTTATGGCTCATTCACGTACACTCTATTTCTTTTACAACTTTATGATTTTGAATTTATTGGTTAGGTTGAGTCAAGGTAAAGTTTCTTGTAATGGCTGCAAGCAGTTTTGCTTTCCTTTTAATTGCGAGCTTCTATCTAAGGGGGTTTATGAAATATTGTAGATTAGATGCATTGTCTTAATTTACTACTTTTTTGGTAACTCATTGCCCCTGGTGGTTTTTAATGAAGAAAAAAGAGCGTTGGGGAAAGTAATTTTGTGTGCATGGATTGAGTTTGGAGAAAAGTTTTTATGTATACTAGATGCTCTGGAACTTTGTATGTGAATATTGGAAGGGATTACAGCAGCTGTCGTTATTTCCTAATGTGCGTGCGAATATTGAGAAGCGCACTCTATTTGTATTAAATTATTGGCCGTGCCGTTCCGCGTCTTGCTTTTACTAAAATTGTATAATGAGTCGTGATGATGATGATGATGATATTATCATTGTGTAAAGCTCATTAATGGTTCAAATATGTATTTTGCCAAGTCAAGGGTGTATCGAACTCTGTAGCTGTTCTTATTATCCTGCTAATGTGTATTACTTGCTTGCTGTGATGTATGTTCGTTGTGTCTGTGTCTTCACAGCGTTGTCTGCTGGGTTTTATCGCGCTGGCAAGTAAACTAACCTGGTCTATATGCCCACAGAATTTATACACGAATGTAATTAGAAAGTGGCAATAAATTTAGATCGATAACCACTAGATAGGAGTGGCCTCAGTTCGTACGTGCTATCTCTACTTGACTGGACAGTGGTGGCCTGCGAATGTTTTTTCTCTTTAGACAGAGCCAAACTCAACCAACAATTTTTATTGAGACATATGGTCCTGAATACAAAGCATGTGTGTTTTTCCACTTTCGGTTCCAATGTGAGTCTCCAAGGGTCAGATTTTATCGATTCGCTCCTTCTCTTTTGTGCACAGTAGCTGGAAAGTTAGTTGCAGCTTTATATTTTTTTATAGCGGAAAGGATTCTTTTATTTTTCCTCATATCTTGTGAAAAGTCATGGTTGGTATTAGTTAGTTCGTTGTTCAATTCACTATAAGGTAGGGAAAGACAAGAAAAAACGAAGATAGAAGATGAAATGGAATACAGATTGGTGTTTTTTTTGTGGCTGCCGGATCTTTTTCAGTAAGTAAGTTATATGACCTAAGTTTACCTTCATACAGATAGAAAGGCTTGTATGCTTGCACAATTTATTAGGTAGGACCACTTCCTTTGATTGCATCATTATAGCAGACCGTCGTCTAGTTGTAATGTGCTAACTCTCTCTTGCTAAAACTGAATCCAAAGTTAGAAAAGTCATACGTAGGAAGTTTTTTTCGTCCTAAAAGATTGTTTGCTTTCACATTGGAGTAGGATGATGGTGAAAAGGAAGGAACACGAACTACCATAGTCATACAGAGGAGGATAAATGTAAAAAGTGTAGTCCTGAGAGTATCCGTAGAATGCTAATGTAAGTTATCTATAAAAATGCTTGCATCCATGGCAAAACTAATTTATGGAATGATAGGTGGATAAGGATAGTAGAACTACCTACGACTATGGTTGAGCAGAAATGGAAATGAGAATAATATGAGATGGTGCATTGATCGTGGATGGAAAAATGTTGGATTGCACAAGTGATAGTTAAAGAAGGTGGAACTTATT